>Ga0335085_10001027_pt1 | contig 65994 bp, 58 predicted proteins | sample Lox_Sample_45_FD_206712 | JGI IMG/M metagenome (GOLD analysis project Ga0335085, IMG submission 206712) | Soil microbial communities from Loxahatchee National Wildlife Refuge, Florida, United States - Lox_Sample_4.5 | ecosystem: Environmental > Terrestrial > Soil > Wetlands | place: USA... | reverse complement strand
AGTGACGATGTGGTATGGTTTCTTCACGGCGGTAGGCTCCTTTCGGGATTTCAGTCTGGCAACCGGATTCTATCGAATCGGCGCCAACCGCCGCCTACCTACCTTCAACTAGACTCGGGACGCCCTCATCGAGCGGGCATCCAGATAGGCACCCGAAACTGCGGGAACTCCGGTCGTCGCGCCGCAGGACTCGAGCAGACAGCACTCCGGGTCGGCTCCCGCGTAAAGAACTCCAAAGCAGCCGGGCTTACCGCAATCCGGATCATCGAAGCGATAGCTGCCGGTCGCGCCGAAGAACACGGGGTTGTGGACCCTCTGATGATGGCGATAGAGCACCTCGCCTGCATCCAGCGTGCAGATAAGTGGTTGTTGTAAATGCAGCTCCGGGTGAGGAGGTGGGTGCTCGCCCGGGGGATCAATCACAGTGCGCCCTGCTCACCGTACGTGCTCGCCGCGCTAATGACGTCGGCGACCTTTCCTTCGCGTAAGGCCTCTATGGGGGTCTTCCCGCCTAGTCTTTCCGTCGGGCTAGTGAAAAAATTCAGCTGCATCCAAGGATCAAGTGCACTTAGGGCCCTCAAAGCATCCTCAATACCAGAAAGCGTCTTGCCATCCTCGAACTGAAAGCCCGGGTAACTATATCCGCGCCTGCCTTGCGTCAACGCAAGGAGTTGGTTCGAGGATCGCCGTTTGTCAACTGCTTGGCGGGAAAGGCTGAGAAAATCCGCAACCTGTTCCGACGTCAAAGCGCCTCCAGCGGCCCTAAGCATCTCTTGACGGCGATACAGACCTCGGAGCTTTGCCGCGACGAGCGGATCATCTTCCGCAAGCTCGGCAGCCCAAGGAGCGGAACTCAACGCCTCCAGCACGACCATGTGATCGGTGGGCGCAGCCGTTGCCTCATCGATCAGCGTGTTCGGCAGATCGTCCTCAAGGCTTCGAACCGCTCGAAGAATACGGGTGTAGAATGCTGGATACTTCGTATGAGAAAACTGCCGCAGCGTCGCGAGAAGGAAATGATGCTCTGGGGCGGGATCCCGATCAATATCAAGGCAGAACCGCTTGTCCACGAGTGCCGTTCGAACCAGGAACTTCTCTAGGTTTAGGTTGAGCTTCTGGTTCTTGCATTGAAAGAGCAGGCATCTCTCGTTCATCTCGACTATCACATCGGGAGCAGAGTGAGCGATCCACACTCTCAACGTGGTCTTGTGCGGGATTCTGGAGAACGAGAACCAGCGGTTGCCGTTCTTGTCCTTGCCCCCAAGCCACTTCTGGATCGCGGTCTGGACCTCTTCAACTGTTTCAGGTTGCGCCGAATATGTAAGCATTCCGTGCCTCGGTTGACAAAATCATTCTCGCACGTTAAATGCCACTTCGTCAAATTCAGGATGTTGAGAGATGACCTCCCCACAATTCCGCTCCCAACGGTTGATCTCGGTCGAGCGGCTCTTCTAGGTGGCCAGACCCAAAAACACTGGCTTGGTTTTGGAACGAGAAATTGACTGTCGGCGCTGGCCGGAGTCGCTCTGTCTGTAAAACGTTAACGCGGTACTCGGATATATGGGGATAGAAGCCAGCACATGCCTCCGCCACCACCATTTCGCCCATCGCATGCGCCGATCAGGAACGATAAAAGCCCTTGTGCCCCCGCCCCACTCACCCGCTCAGCCGCCCCGTCAGACTCAGCAGCAGCACCCCCAGCACGATCAGCGTAATCACCACGTACTGCCGGTCCTTCTGCAGCGCAAAAGCCGCCACCGAAAACGCCACCCGCGCTACCGGCGTCGCGATCAGCAGGATCAGCCCGAGTTGCATCAGCCGCCGGCAGTGGAAGCCCACCGCCCCGCCTACGATCCCCTGAATGTGGCGCAGGTACTCCGGTTCGCCCCGGAACACCTGGTAGCTGGGCCGGCTCCCGCCGAACTGGATCAGATACCAGATCCCGCCCGCCGCCACCACCAGTGCCGACAGGATGACACCACAGCGCAACAAGTTGCCGATGATCTCGTCCACCCGCTGATCCGTGAGCGGCGCCCGCCTGCTTTCCCCCGCCATCACACCCGCCCCGTCACGCCGTTGTAGATCATCTCGGCCGCCAGTACCGCCACCACCACCGCGAAGACCCAGCGCAAAGTCTTCGTCGGAGCCGTCGGCAGCAGCCGCGCGCCCGCCAGTGATCCGGCCAGCACCCCCAGCACCACCGGCATCGTCAGCCCCGGATCGATGTAGCCGCGCTGCAGATACACGCCCGCGCTGGCCGCCGCCGTGACCCCGATCATGAAATTGCTCGTCGTGGTGGAGACCTTGAACGGCACCCGCATGGCCCGGTCCATCGCGATTACCTTCACCGCGCCCGAGCCGATCCCCAGCAGGCCCGACAGGCCCCCGGCCACAAACATCACTCCGAAGCCCGTCTTCACATGACTCACTTTGTAGTGGCGTGTGCCTTCGGGCGTGGGAAAACTGCCGTTCAGGTTCAGGCGCAGCGCCAACCGGTCGTCCGGCTCACCCACCCGCGTCGCTGGATGCGCACGCGTCGAAGCCCAAGCCGCTTGCAGCAGCACCACCCCGAACACTACCGCCAGCACCGACGGGGCGACCTTCCCCGCGGCATACGCGCCGCACACCGCTCCAGTCGTGGTGGCAATCTCCAGGAACATGCCCATCCGGATGTTCGAAATACCTTCCCGCACGTACGCCGCCGCCGCGCCCGACGAGGTGGCGATCACCGAAATCAGCGTGGCGCCCATCGCGTAGTGCAGGTCGATTCCGAGAAGCAGCACCATCGCCGGCGTAATCACCACGCCGCCGCCCAGCCCGGTCAGGGATCCCAGGAACCCGCCCACCACCGAGATCGCCCCCACCAACACCGTCAGTTCGAGTATAGTCATGGGTAGAGTTGCGGCCGGTCTTGGATCCGAGCCACCTGCGGCGAGTGGCAATTGAAGAGCCAAAGCGATTTTCAGAACAATTGAAAACAAGCCATCTATTGGCTTCGTTCGTATTTTTTCGCCTATGCCCCGGCCTTAGCCACCTTTACCTCGTGTATCTCCCCGCGGGCATACCGCGCCCGCAGGACCTTCTTGTCCAGCTTCCCCACGCTGGTCTTCGGAATCTCCGCGATCAGCGCCCAGCGCTCCGGCAGCCACCAGCGCGCCACCCGCCCCGCCAGGAACTCCCGCAGTTCCGCCACCGTCGCCGTCGCACCCGGCTTCATGACCACGCAGGCCAGCGGGCGCTCGTCCCAGCGCTCGTCCGGCACCCCGATCACCACCGCCTCCAACACGTCCGGATGCGCGATCAGGTGGTTCTCCATCTCCATCGAAGAGATCCACTCCCCGCCCGACTTGATCACGTCCTTCGACCGGTCCGTGATCTGCAGGTAGCCCTTCGCGTCCACCACCCCCACATCGCCCGTGCGCAGCCACCCGCCATGGAACTTCTCGGGCGCGTCCTCCAGGTAATACGATCCCGTCACCCACGGCCCCCGTACCTCGATCTCGCCCACCGCCGCGCCATCCCACGGTAACTCCCGGTCTCCGTCCATCAGCCGCATCTCTATCCCGGCCACGATCCGCCCGCTCTTGTTCATCCATTCGAGCTCTTCCCCTTTGCGCGTGCCGCGCGGCGGCACCGCCACCGCCCCCAGCGGACTCGTCTCCGTCATCCCCCAGCCCTGCACTACCCTGACCCCATGGCGCCGCAGGAAGCCTTCCTGCATGCTCCGCGGCACCGCCGCGCCCCCGCACAGTACGCAGCGCAGCGACGAGACGTCCACCCCGTGTGCGTCCACGTAGCGCAGTACATCGTTCCAGATCGTGGGCACCGCGCCCGAAAGCGTCGGCCGTTCCGCCACGATCATCCGGCAGATGCTCTCGGCTTGCAGGAAGCGGTCCGGCATCAGAATGTCCGCGCCGCACAGCCAGCCCGAATACGGCAGGCCCCAGGCGTTCGCGTGAAACATGGGAACCACCGGCAGGACCTTGTCGCTGTCCGTCAACCCCACCGAGCTCGCCATCAGCGACGCCAAGGCGTGCAGGTACGTCGAGCGGTGGCTGTAGACCACGCCTTTGGGATTGCCGGTGGTCCCGCTGGTGTAGCACATGGACGATGCCGTGTTCTCCGGCATCTCGGGCCAGGACGCCACCGGCTCGGACCCGGCGATCGCTTCCTCGTAGCGCAGGGTTTCCCCCGGCAGCGTGCCGCCCTCGCCGATCACGATGTAGCGTTCCACGGTCTTCAGGTGCGGCGCGATCTTCCCCAGCAGCGGCGTCAGCGAACTGTCCACGATGACGATGCGGTCCGCCGCATGGTTGATGATGTAGATCAGTTGCTCCGGAAACAGCCGTATGTTGATGCAGTGCAGCACCGCGCCCATCGCCGGCACCCCGAAGTAGGCCTCCAGGTGTTCCTGGTTGTTCCATGCGAACGTCCCCACCCGGTCGCCCGCGCGGATACCGAGTTTCGCCAGCGCCGCGGCCAGCCGCCGCACCCGCTGGCCTACCTCCCGGTAACTCGCCCGCCGCACGCCATCCCCCGTCCAGGTCGATATCTCGCTGGATGCGAATAGGCGCTCGCCGTGTTCGAAAAGGCCGCGGATGGTCAGCGGGAAGTTGGGTATGGTGCTCTGGATGCCTGTCATAATGCGATTCGAGACAGTTTATCGCATCGGGGCTCACCCGGATAGCGGCGGCTTCCGCCCGGCTTGCTAAGATAGCGTCAGCTATGGAAGTCGATGTCCTCCGTTCGCCGGTCCGGTTCCTCCAGCAAATGCTCGGCGCGTTGCCGCACGAGCGTGCACTCCGCGAATACGAGTCCTGGTGGGAGACCGAAGGCAAAGCCATCTCCGACGCCACCGACCGTGCCGGAACGCCCTGGCTGCGCATGTTCGACCGTGGCGGCCGGCGCGTGGACGAAGTTCTGTTCGCTCCCGAATACTGGCGCGCCCTCCGTCAGGGCTATAAAGCCGGCGTGGTCTGGCGCGCCTTCGAAGACCAGTCGCTCGAAACCTGCGCCCTGCTCGACTACATCACCTGCTTCTACGATCCGGGGCTGACCTGCCCGTACGTCATCTCGCTGGCCACCGCCGTGGCCCTCGATCAGCATGGCGGCGAGTCCCTCAAAGCGCGCTTCCTGCCGCACCTGCTGCGCCGCGACGATGCTGTCTGGCAGGGGGCCACCTGGATGACCGAAATCAAGGGCGGTTCCGATCTCGGCTCCAACGTGGATACCGCCGCCCGCCCCGCCGGCGACCGCTGGCTCCTGACCGGTGACAAATACTTCGCCAGCAATGTGGGCGCGGACCTTGCCGTGGTCGCCGCGCGGCCCGATGGCGCGCCGCACAACGTCCGCGGCCTGGCCCTGTTCCTTCTGCCCAAGCGGCGTGAGGACGGCACGCTGAACTACACCGTTCGCCGCCTCAAAGATAAAGTGGCCACCCGCTCCGTGCCTACCGGGGAAGTTGAATTACGCGACAGCGAAGCCTGGCTCGTGGGCACACCGGAACACGGCGCGTACCTGATCCTGGAAGTGTTGAACCTGTCGCGCGCCACCAACTCGCTGGGCAGTGCGGCCATCGCGCAGCGCGCCCTCGCCGAAGCGGCTGATTTCGCCCGCTGCCGCGTGGCTTTCGGCAAGCCCGTCTTCGATCATCCGCTCATGGCGAAGCAGTTCGGCCAACACGTCGCCACCCTCCAGGACGCCTTCGCACTCGGCTGGGAAAGCATCCGCCGGCTCGACGAAGTCTGGCGTCAGAAACCGCCATACTCCGGCCGCTATCACCTGTTCCGCCTGGTGGCCCACCTGGCCAAATACTGGACCTCCGACGTGGCGCCGCAGATCGCCCGTTGGGCCATGGAAGTCCACGGCGCGCTCGGCGTCCTGGGCGAGTACCCCGTCGAGCGCTGGTTCCGCGAGGCCATGGTGCTGACCATTTGGGAGGGCACCTGCCATCGCCAGATCCTCGACGGCATGGAAGTGATGGAACGCAAGGGCGCCCATCGCCTGCTGTTCGAAGAGCTCCGCGGCGCCGCCGGCGCGGGTGAAATCGACGAGATGCGCCGCCGCGTGGACGCGCACCTGGCGCTGCCCGTACCCGGTCGCGAGGCCGGCGCCGAAGAGATGTTCCGCGATCTCGCGGTGTTCACCGCCCGCGCCGCGGCTCAGGCGCTTTGCGCCAGCGGTTTGCCGATCTCCCAGTGATGGCCGTACGGGTCAAGCACCCGCCCTACCCGCCAGCCATGCTGATCCACCACCGGCGCCACCTCTTTGGCGCCCGCCGCCACCGCTCGCGCGAACATGGCGTCCGGATCGGCCACTACCATCAACATGCGGGTCGTGGCGCCGCCCACCGTTTCCGGGCTGTAATTCAGGTGCTCGGGCGATTCGTCGGCGATCCAGAACTCCGCCCCGTTCACGGCTAACTGCGCCACTACGCCGCCGTCTTCGCCGTCCAGGCGGAACCGCACCGCCGCGCCGAATGCCGCCTGGTAAAACTCGACCGCCTGCGCTCCGCGCCGCACCGACAGCATGGGTGAAATAGAGGTCTTATCCGCGTGCATGTCTTGCCAGTATCCCAAAAATCTGGGCCCCGTATTGCTCCGCCAGGCGCGGACCCACGCCTGGAATCTCCAGCAGCTCCCGGATGGTGGCCGGCTTCTGCGCCGCGATCGCTTGCAGCGTCCGATCCGAGAAGATCCGAAACGCGGGCACTTCCCGGCGGCGTGCCTCTGCCAGCCGCCAGTCGCGCAGCGCTTTCTCCGTCGCCGCGTTGGGCACCGGCGCCGGACTCGGTTTGGCCGGCGCGGCCTTCTCCCGCGCCCGCCTCTTCTTGGCGCGCGTCTTCCTGCGCCGCTTCGGCGTGGCCTCGATCTCCAGCTTCATTTCGAACCGCGGCACCGCCGTGGGATCGATCTCCCGCCCGGCTGCGCTCAACGCCGCCACCCGGTAGTCCACCCGCCGCCCGTCCTGCTGGAAGGATGCGTCGCTCATCTCCACCCAGCCCGCCCGCGCCATCCCGCCCAGCACCTGCTCGTACGAGTCCCGGTCCAACGAGTAATCGGCAAAGACTTCGCCATGCAGCTTCCCGGTGGCCTTCCGCCCCGACGTTTTGAGCGCCGTTAGAATCCGGCCGGCCGCCTGGCGCTCGTCCCCGGTCGCCTCGCGAAAACTCTGCGCGATGCACTCGTCCGGCGCGCAGAAGTCGCAGATGCCACAGCGCTGTTGGGCGTCGGCCAGGTCGCCGAAGTGACGCACCAGGCCCAGCATGCGGCAGCCGCTCGCTTGCGTGTAGCGGATCATCAGCTCGATCTGCGCCAGCTTGTGCTCGGCTTGCGCCAGGTACAGCTCGCGCCAGCCGTCGCCGCCGCGCCGCAGGTTCTCCTCCGCGTCCACCAGCGCGCCGCCGTGAATCCAGAGCTTCTCGAGCGCCTTATCGAACTGGTCCGGATCGAGGCGCACCATCCGCTGCACCGCTTCTTTGGGCAGCGCCTGGTCCGACAGCCGCGCGAAGATGCTCTCCAGAACCGTGACCTCCGGGTAGTCCCGGTCGAAGAAATAGTCGTGCGTGAAACGGTCCGCGTATGCGTGCATCAGAACCGCGCGCGAGGGCGCTCCGTCACGGCCCGCCCGCCCCACCTCCTGGTAATAAGCCTCCAGCGATCCCGGCAGCGCCGTGTGGATCACCGTGCGTATGTCCGGCTTGTCGATCCCCATGCCGAACGCGATGGTGGCCACCGTGACCTGCAACTCCCCCGCCAGGAACGCGGTCTGCGCCTGCTTGCGCCGCTGGGCGTCCAGCCCCGCGTGATAAGCGGCGGCCGGAAAATCCTCCTTCAACTCGGCGGCGAACCGGTCCGCCTCCCGGCGCGTCGGCACGTAGACGATCGCCGGACGCCGGGCGGCGTCCTGCAACAGTTCCCGGGCCAGGTCGGAACGCTCGCTTGGCGGCACTTCCACCACCTCCACGGCAATGTTCGGACGCCGGAAGCCGTGAATGAAGCGCGCCGCATCGATCAGCCCGAGCTGCTCGATGATGTCGTTCTGCACCAGCGAAGTCGCGGTGGCCGTCATGGCGATCACCGGCGCCGGGCGCAAATCCGGCAGATATTGTCCCAGCATCCGGTAGTCGGGGCGGAAGTCGTGGCCCCACTGCGAAATGCAATGCGCTTCGTCAATGGCCACCAGCGACGGCTTGCGCTTGGCCAGCATCGCCGGGAACCCGGGCACCCGCAGGCGCTCGGGAGCCACGAAGAGGAATTGCAGCCGCCCCTCCAGGTAATCCAGGGACGCCTGCCGCGAGGCTCCCCGGTCGCGCCCGGAGTGGATGCGATCCACCGCCAGGTGCATCCCCTTGAGCTTGGCCACCTGGTCTTCCATGAGCGCGATCAGGGGGCTGACCACCAACGTCGTGCCACCGCGCGCCACGCCCGGAAGCTGGTAGCACAGCGACTTCCCCGAGCCGGTCGGCATCACCAGCAGGACATCCCGCCCTGCGACGACGGCCTGGCAAACTGCCTCCTGGTTCGGACGAAAGCTCTCGTAGCCGAAAGCGCTGTGCAGCAGATCCGCGAGGCCGGCTTCCCCCGCCGTCGGCGGCTGGTAGTGAACCGCGGGCGGTTTCGGCGCTGGTTCCGCGGCCGCTGCCGCGACGGGTATCGCATTCACCTTTCCCACCACTTCGGCCACGTACTTCTCGATCCCCTCGATGAAGGGCCCCAGCCTGGCCGTGCCCTTCTGAATCCGCTTGAGGTAAGCCTCCCACTGGCCCGTCATCGCCGGACTCTTCACTTCCGGGTGTACGACCGCGATCAGGTGGATGCCCTTATCGGTCGCCTGCAGGCTCTTCCCGTCGCGCACCAGGTAGCCGCGTTTGAGCAGAACCTCGATGATGGCCGCCCGCGTCGCCGGCGTTCCCAGGCCGGTCTCCTTCATGGCGTCCGATAATTCCTTTTCGTCCAGCGTCCGGCCGGCGGTTTCCATGGCCGTCAGCAGCGTCGCCTCGGTGAATCGCTTGGGCGGCCTTGTCTTTTTCTTTTGCGCCTCCACCGCCAGCACCGTCTGCGCCTCGCCTTCGGCCAGACCCGGCGGCAGCGACGGCTCCTCCTCCGCCCGCTCCCTGCGCCTTTCCGGAGCTACATCCAGCACCTTCCAGCCTGGCTGCACCACCGCCGTACCGCTGGTGTGATACTTGTCCGTCACACCGGGACTGGCGATCGCCGTGATCGCCGTGGTGACCGCCCAGATGTGATCTTCGTGCCAGGCACTCAACAGGCGCCGGCAGATCAGGTCGTAGATCTTGCGCTCGTCTCCCGTCAGTTCTCCGGCATGTACCGGAGTCGGGATGATGGCGTGGTGGTCGCTGACCTTGGCGTCATCCACGAACCGTCGCCCCAGCGGACGCTCCCCGGTACCAGGCGCCAGAAGGTCCTGATACGGAGCCGCAATGGTACTCACCACCCGGGGGAGGGTTTGCGCGACGTCCTGCGAAAGATGGCGGCTGTCGGTCCGCGGATAGCTGATCAGCTTGCGGCTCTCGTAAAGCGCCTGGGCGACCTCCAGGGTCTTCTGCGCGCTGAAGCCAAACAGGCGATTGGCGTGCCGCTGGAGTTCGGTCAGGTCATAGAGCAGGGGCGGCGCCATGCGCTGCGTTTCCTGTTTGATCGACTCCATGCGGGCCGCGCCGGTGCGCGCCCGCGCCACGATACGGCCGGCCTCTTCCCCATCCGCCGGAAGCCGCATCGCCATTTGCACGGAGTCCTTTACCGGCTCGCGGAACCAGGTGCCCCGATATTTGGCGTCGCCGCCCGGACTGAATGTTGCCTGTACCTCCAGGTAGTCCTCGGGCACGAACGCCCGAATGGCCAGTTCCCGCTCCACCACCATGGCGAGTGTGGGAGTCTGCACCCGCCCCACGGAAAGCTCGTCGCGGAACGCCAGGGTATAGGCCCGCGACAGGTTCATGCCGACCAGCCAGTCGGCCCGGCTGCGGCCGCGCGCCGCGTCGGCCAGCGGATCGTATGCCGCGCCCTCCTTCAACTCCCCGAAACCGCGCCGGATGGCCTCCGGAGTGAGCGACGAGATCCACAGCCGGCGGAACGGCTTGCGGCACCCGGACGCCTCGTAAATATAACGGAAGATTAGCTCGCCCTCGCGTCCGGCATCCGTGGCGCACACGATCTCGGCTACCTTGGGCGAGGTGAGAATTTTCCGTACGACTTCGAACTGATCTCTGGTCTTTTCGTAGACCACCAGCGGCCACTCCCGGGGCAGCATGGGCAGGCGGTCACGGCGCCAGGCTTTCCATTCCGGGTGGATCTCGTGGGGCTGCGCCAGGGCGACCAGGTGCCCGATGGCCCAGGTCACCACATAGCCGTTGCCATGAAGATAGCCCGGACCTTGCTTGATTGCGCCCAGAACCCTGGCGATATCCCGGGCGACGGATGGCTTTTCTGCTAGAACGGCCAAGCTGGTCGCGTCCGGGCCGTGCATGAGCCGAGCGTAACATGCAGTTGCATAGACCAGTAGCCCGGGGGGCGGGCTACCAAAGTACCGACCGCAATTCTGCAGAAAAATGAAACGCCTGGTATTGATTTCACCACAATCCTAGGCTAGCCTTGGTGAATTACCCAAATGTATATTGACCGTTTGAAATTGGGTTCGACAGTCTTTCACTCCCGGTTTTTCAGGGTTTTCCTATACTTTTTGAGCCTTAGCCTGCTGTGCGTTACCGCACCAATGGGGGCGCAGGTTACTCCGGCGCCGAACTCCTGTTCCATGGCTCACTGCAACGCCCAGATGACCGATTACGTGCCGATGACGCCCCCCGGCATCGGCCAGAGCGTGTACGTCCGGAACAGTGACACGACGAACAGCGGGGTCTCGACCGGGGACGGGTGTGTTTCCAACGGAACTTATGTCGCTTGCGCCTACCGCCAGTCCTGGAATGCGCTGGTTGTCTACAACGGCGACGGCGACATGGTTTGGGGATCCCGCAATCTGCTGGACAACCATAATTTTGCCGGAATGCCGATCATGCAGGCGGACGGCAGCGTGTTGGCGGGCGACGATCAGCACCTCTATCTGTTCAATTCCGACGGCAGCGTGGCCTGGTCCACCCCGAGTCCCGGAGGCGTGCCGGTGGGGTTGGTGCCCACGCCCAACGGCGGAATCTTCACCGGGACAGCCCCGCAGCAACTCTATCAATGCTGGCAAGGTAACTGTACGCTCAATTTTACGGTGAACAACGGCGGACACGGTTATTCCACCGCCAGCGTGGTTCTGGCCGGAGGCTTCTGCCCCGGCGCCGTAGCTACGGCGGCCATCTCCGGGGGGGCTGTCACGAGCGTCACCGCTACCACCCAGGGGCCCGACTGCGTGGTGGTGCCGGACGTCATTATTCAGGGCGACGGAACGGGCGCCGCCGTAGCCGCCAGTTTCACGGCGGCCGCGCCGCTGGCCGTCTACGACGGCAACACCGGCGCTTTGGTGGGTAGCAAATACCTCTACCAGAGCGGCAGCAGCGGTGCCTACTATGCCACTGTCAATACGGCCTGCGTCAACAACGGCAGCTATCCGAATCGCGTGTACCTGCTCACCGCGCTGACGACCAATAATGCCTACGGGGCTCTTTGGGCCCTGGATATCGACCCGACGAATTTGACCAACCCGATTTCGCCGGCATGGAGCCTGTCCATCCACGGGCCTTCGGGCGCCTCCCCCCTCTGCGTGGGCGATCGCGTTTACTTCGACGGCGCGGGGGTGGTACCCACCGATCACGTGGGCACCACCGTCTTCGGCGTGCAGGATAACGGAACCAGCGGGTCGTTCCTTTTCAAAGTTTCGCTGGGGGCGAGCAGCCAGCCGATCACCTGCAACTTCGCCATCGATCCGCGGCCGGAAGGCGGCTTTTGGCACGTCGTCCGGTTCGACCCGAACATCTACCACCGTGATTTCGTGACCGGCAAAATCATCGAAAGCGTCAACGTCAGCGACATGCTGACGGCCATGGGCGCGCCGCCGACCACCTACTGGCAGGCCGGCATCTTTACCGAATATGGCACGCCTTCGCAGCCTTATCTGATGCTGCCCGAAGCCGGGCATCCGCAAGCCGGGGGATACCTCGCGATGCTGGATGTCGCCGCCCAGCAACTGGTTTGGGCCGTGCCCCTGGCTGGCAACGACCTGGATCCCTATGACACCCCGGGGGGCGATGCCGCGCTGGTAATGGATAGCAGCGGCAACCCGGTCGTGGTCATGAACGCCAAGCAGAGCGGCGCCTATTTCATCACCAACGGCGGGCCGGTGGGTGTGCTCTCCCTGCACAGCCTGCAATTCGGCAGTCTGTTGACCGGCACCTCCAGTGCCAAGCAAAACGTCACCTTCACCAACAGCTCGGGCGGCGCGCTGACGATCAGTTCGATTCACGCCAACTTACCTTTCAAGCAGACCAACAACTGCGGGTCCGGCGTGGCGCCGGGAGCCAGTTGTACGATTTCGGTGACTTTCAATCCCACATCGGCGGGATCCCAGTCCGGCGCCGTCACCGTCACCACCAACGCCATCAACAGCCCGCATACAGTTACCTTGGGCGGCACGGGATTGTCTTCGCCGCCGGCGGGGATGCTCTCCAGCACCGCCTTAACTTTTCCGCCGCAGAATTTCGGGACCGTGAGCGTGCCGCAATCGGTGACCTTGAGCAATATCGGTACGTCCGCGTTGGCGATTACAGGCTTCAACGTCAGCGGCGCCGCGGCCCAGACGAACAACTGTCCGACCAGTCTCGGTCCGGCGGCCAGTTGCAGCATTAATGCCATGGTGGCCGCTCCCCTGTCCGGATCGTGTACCGGTTCCGTCAGCGTCAACACGAATGCCGGTGGCGGTGCCATGAGCGTCTCGCTGGCGGGTTCCTGCACGGCCACCCCCAGTGTGGAGTCCGCCCTGTCCATTTCCAGCCTGGTATATTCCCCGCAACCCGTGGGCACGGTCAGTGCGTCGCAATCGGTCACATTGAAAAGCATCGGTACGTCGAATCTCAACGTGGCGAGTATCACGGCGGGCGGCGACGTAACACAGACGAATACCTGCGGCGCCACCCTGCGGCCCGGCGCGAGTTGCGTGATCAAGGTCGCGTTCGCGCCATCGGTTACCGGTTCGCGGAGCGGAACCGTGACCGTGGTCGACAGCGCGCCGGACAGCCCCCACGTGGTTTCGATCTTGGGTGTCGGCACGGCCAACCCGGTGCCCTTGATCAATCTGCCTCTCGCGCCGAGCTCGATCCTGCCCGGAACCTCCGGGACCTCGGTGACGGTGAGCGGCACCGGATTCGTGCCGGGATCCACCGTTTACTGGAACGGGAGTCCCCGCACGACCACTTACGTCGGCGGCTCCCAATTGTCTGTCTCCTTGACCCCCGCGGACGTATCCGGGCCGGTTACCGGCTCCTTGAGTGTGGTGAATCCCGGCCCGGGCGGCGGCCAATCGAATATCGGGTGGCTGCCCGTTTCCTATCCGAATCCTGTGCCGGTCTTGGATACCACCGTGTTTCCGGCCGGCGCGAATCCTTCGGCCCTGGCCGCCGCCGATCTGAATGGCGACGGCAAACTGGACCTGGCGGTCACCAACCTGGCGGCCAACACGGTTTCGGTGTGGATGGGCAATGGCGACGGGACTTTTGCTCCCAGCGTGGACTACCCCGCCGGCACGCAGCCGCAAGCCGTAGCCATCGGCGATTTGAACCACGATGGAATTCCGGACCTGGTGGTGGCCGACCGCGCGGATAATACCGTATCCGTCCTGCTGGGCACCGGCGGCGGCCTGTTCGCGCCGCAGACGGTTTATCCTACCGGCAACCGGCCCGTGGCCCTCCTCATCGCCGATGTGGACGGGGACGGCAACGTGGATCTGGCCGTGGCCAATGCGGCCGACAACACGGTGTCCATCCTGGCAGGCAAGGGCGACGGCTCGTTCGCGGCAAATGTGGACTATCCCGCCGGCCAGAATCCCAGCGCGCTGGTAGCCGGGGACTTCAATGGCGATGGCAAGCCGGACCTGGCAGTGGCCAATGACATCACCCCCGGCGGCTCCGTTACGGTTCTGCTGAACCACGGCGACGGGACCTATCTGGCCGGCGTGGCTTACAGTACCGCCGACTCGGTGTCGCTGGTCACCGCGGATTTCAACGGCGATGGCAAGCTGGACCTGGTCGCCGTGAATAACCTGGCCCAGTCCCTGAACGTGTATCTCGGCAATGGAGATGGCACGTTCACGGTGGGACCGTCGCAGGCCGCGCGGCTCTCGCCCGCCCCCGTAGCCGTCGCCGCGGGCGATGTCAACGGTGACGGCACCCTGGAACTGGTCGTGGCCAGCAATGCGGATGACAGCCTGGTGACTCTGTCGGTGAACAGCGCCGTCACCTTCGGCCAACTGCTGCAATACGGTTCGGCTCCCGGCGCCGGCGCCATGGTCATGGGAGATTTCAACAACGACGGCAGCCTCGATGTGGTGGTGACGATGCCGGCCACCAACAATATCGCGATCATGCTGCAATCGCCGTTCGCGGCGCTGTCCAATACATCGTTGAGTTTCGGCAACGTCGCCGTGGGCAGTACCGGCACCCAGGCCCTGACCATCACCAATAGCGGCAGCGCCCTGTTGAACATGGGCTCGATCGGTGTCACCGGCAATTTCTCCCAGACCAACACCTGCACGGCGCCGGTTCCATCGGGCGGCAGTTGCACCGTCACCGTAACCTTCAGCCCGGCTGCGGCGGGGACGCTCACCGGCACGCTGACTCTTACCGACAACGCCGCCGAGTCGCCGCAGACCCTCGCGTTGAGCGGTATCGGCATCGCCGGCGGGGTTACCGTGGGCCTGTCCCAAAGCGCCACGTTGGGCGGCGTATCCGTGGCTTCGAATACGGTCACCTTGAGCAGTGCGGCGCCGGCGGGCGGCACGATGGTCGCGCTCTCCAGTTCCAATCCGGCGGTGGCTTCCGTACCGGCTTCGGTCACCGTAGCGGCCGGCGCTACCGTGTCCGCGCCTTTCACCGTGACGACTGCGCTGGTGACCAGCAGTACGCCGGTGACGATCTCCGCGACTGCCAGCGGGTCGACCGGTAATGCCGTGCTCACGGTCAATCCCTTGGGCGCCTCCTTCAGCCTGGCGGGAAGCTCCCCGTACGGCGGAGTTACCCTGACTCCCAACACCATCAGCCTGGCTGCCGCGGCGCCGGCGGGCGGCCTCGCCATCAATCTGACTTCTTCGAACCCGGCTGTGGCTTCGGTGCCGTCCTCGGTCACGGTGCCGGGCGGCGCCACGGCCTCGCCGTCTTTCAACATCGCGACCAACGGCGTTTCATCGTCCACCGCGGTCACCATCACTGCTACCCTGACCGGAGTTACGGGAGCAATTGCCACCGCTACGCTGAACGTATTGCCCGCGGTGCCGGGCGCGGTGGCCCTGTCGCCATCGGCCGTGGCCGGCGGCCTTTCCACCACGGCCAACGTCGTGAATCTGCTGGGTGTGGCGCCGGCGGGCGGATTGACCGTGGCCCTTTCCAGTTCCAAACCGCTGGTAGCCGGGGTTCCGCCATCCGTAACGGTTGCCGAGGGAAGCAGCGTGTCCGCGCCCTTTACGATTACGACCGCACTGGTGGCCAACGCCACCGCGGTAACGATCACCGCCACGGCGGCCGGATCGAATGCCACGGCCGTTCTCACGGTCAATCCGAACACGGTGGCTTCCATCGATCCCAACTCGCTCTCGCCGGCCGGCGGCACGAACGTCGCCGCCACGGTGACTCTGCTGGCGCCCGCTCCATCCTCCGGGGCGAATGTGACGCTCACCAGCAGCAATCCGGCGGTCGCGCTGCCGCCGTCTTATGTGCGAGTGGGCGCCGGCGCCATCACGTCGGCCCAATTCAAGATCAGTACGAGCAACGTTTCGGTGGGAACGCCCGTAATCATCACTGCCACTTACAATGGCGGCAGCGCCTCCGTCACCATTACGGTCTACCCGCTCGTGCCGTACACTCTCAACCTGTCCCAGACCAGCGCCAAGGGCGGAAAAACCATCACCGGTACGGTGGTCATGAACGGCACAGCGCCGAGCGGCGGTATCACAGTTTCGCTCTCCAGCACGGATTCGAATGCCGCGCCGGTGCCCGCCAGCGTAGCCGTCCCAGCGGGCAGCAACGTGTCATCGCGATTCAGTTTCGTAACGGGAACCGTCACCACGAGCACTACCGTCACCATTACGGCGACTTACCAGGGTTATTCGGCGACGAACACGCTGACGGTCAATCCGTGACGTCCTGGTTCAGGAAATCCTCGATTTCATCGGCGCGGTCGTCAGCATCCGTGTAGCCGATCTCGATCAGGTCCCGCGTGAACTTGGAAGTGAACAACAGGTAGCTCATCAGATCGGCACAGGAAGCCGCGTCCCGGCCCAGGCTGTTCACGAAATACTGGATCAGGTACGGCATGTCCTTCTGGTGCTCCTCCGCCAGGTCGGACAGGTCCACGGACGGCGTGATCAACAGCGTCTGGAGCGGCCGCATACGCTCGCAGCCGTCGGTGCCGGACTGGCTGATACGGCCGTTCCGGAGCAACTGGTTCAGTCTCTCCAAATGCTCGATGTCGGTGGCCAGGTGGTCCAGGAACATGACGTTGAAGAGCACTCCCATGATCTGGGCCAGCGACGGGTCCCGGGGATCCGCGGCTTCCTCCTGATGTTCCAGTTTCTCGCAGCGGACGCCGATGGCCAAGATCCTCCCGGCGCCCAGGCGGACCACCGGACTGAGCGGCTGCTGGAGGCGCACACAGCCGTCGCCGAAGAAAGCGGTGCCCTGCGCGGTCTGCAGTTTGACCGGCCGGAACACCAGCGGAATGGCCGCGGAGGCGCAGACGTGATCGATGGTGATTTTGGTGGCCAGGGTCACGCGCCGGCTCCGGTTCCACATGGGATGTCCCTTTTTGCCCTGAATGAAAAGGTAGCTCTTGCCGGAGTTGTAGTTGGTGGCCGAAACCGCCAGGGCGTAGAGATGCCCGCGCTTGATATTGGCATCGATCCGGCTGCAATCGACATGGGACGCCAGGTAGTGCCGCAAAGGCGCGGCGTCCAGCAGGGAGTGCGCATTGCCGCCGCCCAGGATGCCGCCAAAGGACAGATCGATGATCCAGGTCAACGAATTCTGGGCCTGGGTGCGGAGGTCGCAGCGGAACACGTCCGACGGCTTGAGCTCGGACCACAGTTGCGCAATGGTGTCGGTGACCGCGGAAAAGTCGTCGCTGCCCGCCGCCAGGGCGCATCCATTGATGGCTCCCGCGGAGGCCCCGCCGATGATGGGAAAAGGGTTGCCGCGCGCGCGAACGTTCTTCAGTTTGCCGATGCGCTGCAATACCCCGGCCTGGTAGGCTCCACGAGCGCCCCCACCCGTCATCACCAGGCCCAGCATGCCATCCATTTCTACAACCCCAATTCGGGACCTATTATATCAGTGATGAAGGCCTGCTTATCCTTATAATGAAAACGCACAATCGGAGAACCGCGCGACAATGGTGGCGATGGGTTCCAGGCCGGTTCCTCTCCTGCTATTCGCGGCGGCGGCCTTGCGCGCCGCCATGCCGGCGAATGTGCCGCTGGCCAATCCGGGTTTCGAGAATCCGTATTTCGCGGTCTCGGGCAACAACGGCTTCATAAGCGGCCAGATTGCCAGCGGCTGGTCGGACAACTCCACGTGGTCCAACTCGACCGTGCAGTATGCCCAGGAATTCAACAACCCGCATAGCGGCGCCGCGTGCCAGAAGATGGAAGTCCTCTCGGTGCCGAACGGCGAGGCGCAGTTCCAGCAGGGTATCCCCATAACCGGCGGATCGCTGTATACGGCTTCGGTGTGGATGCGCGGGGCGTCCGGCACGCGCGCCGTTCTGCGGATACAGGACGCGGCGCCGCCTTACGAATCGTACACCGATACCTTCACTGCCCTCACCGCGGATTGGCAGCAGATCACCATCCAGGGCTACATCGTGGTCAACACCAATGCGCTGCTCATGATCGCCCTCGATGCACCCGGCACGGTCTGGATCGACGATGCCAGCGTTTCGTACGTGAGCGGCGCGCCGCCGCCCACACCCAACCTGGGTCCCATTCAGGCGTCGTTTTTCGGCATCCACGTCGGAAATTTCCTGGAAAGCATGCCAGCCAATGCCGGCTTCGAACCGCCCTTCATTTCCGCCGGGCAAAACAATCCGATTTCCGGCGACGTCGCCTATGGCTGGAACGACAATTCTTCGTGGGCCGACGTGACCGTCGCCTACGCGGAAGACACCGCCAATCCGCACGGCGGCGCGGCCGCCCAAATGGTCAGCGTGCAGGCGGTGCGGAGCGGCGCCGTGCAACTGGTGCAGCCGGTCACGGTAATCCCCGGAGCCGTCTACACGTTCAGCGTCTGGCTGCGCGGCGATCCGGGCTTGACGGTCAATGTAATCCTGCAAGACCAGAACGCTCCTTACACCTACTACGCGCTCAGCGCCGCGCCGCTCACGGGAGACTGGCAGCGGTTCTCCGCGACCGGGCTGGTGAATGATACCGGCGCGATCCTGCTGATGATCCAGGGCGCCACGCCCGGAACATTCTTCGTGGATGATGCCGCGTTCACGGACGCCAACGGGCAACCCGTGTCGGGGGGCGTGCCATGGCCGGCGGCGCGCTTCGGCACTCTGCGCCTGTGGGATTCCGGCACCTCCTGGACCGCGCTCGAGCCGCTGCGCGGGGTGTGGAACTTCGCGCCGCTCGATACCTGGGTCGCGGCGGCCGAGCAGAACGGCGTCCCGGATATCATCCTCACCCTGGGCCAGACGCCGGCTTGGGCGTCCTCCAATCCGGACGACGTGAACTATGTGGGTGCGGGTGCGCCGGCGCCGCCCACCGACATTCAGGACTGGCGCGACTACATCACCGCGGTTGCGCAACGCTACCGGAGCCGCATCCGCTACTACGAGATCTGGAACGAGCCGAACGACACGACGTACTTCTCGGGAACGGTCGCGCAACTGGCGCAGCTCACCCAAGAGGCATACCAGATTCTGAAAAGCGTGGACCCCGAGAACACCGTGATCTCGCCCGCGGCTTACTCAGCCGGCTACCTGGACACATTCCTCGCCGCGGGCGCGGGCCGGTACGTCGACGTCATCGGCCACCATTTCTACACCACGCCGCCGGAAGCCACCGGCTCGCAAATTGCCAACGTGCGCCTGGTGATGAATAAGTACGGCATGGGCGCGACGCCTTTGTGGGACACCGAGGGCGCGTCCGGCGACACCACCACGCCGCCCGCTCAGGCAGCCGCTTATTTGACACGCAAATATCTGACGGACCTGGCATACGGCTCCGGACGTTATGACTGGTACACTTGGGGCCGCGCTACCTCCTTCTGCGTGGGCACCGAAGAGAACGATCCACGGGCTCTCACCGAGGCCGGGCAGGCATATCGTTACCTGTTCGACTGGCTGGCGGGGGCGTCGCTGACCGGCGCGGCCATCGATGCGGCCGGCACGTGGCAGATCTCGATTACACTGGCCACCGGCGATCAGGGCATGATCGTCTGGAATCCGGCCGCGGCTGTACAGTTCCCGATTCCGGCCGCGATCCAGGCGCGCACGGTCCGCGATATCTTCGGCCATGCGGCGCCGGTGGCGGGAAACACGCTGACCGTAACCGACTCACCTGTTCTGATCTCGTCCTGCTGTGTGACTGCGCCGTCGATCGGCGCGGTGACCAATGCCGCGAGCTTTGCGGGCAATATCGCGCCCGGCAGCCTGGCTACGATATTCGGTTCCGGGTTCGCCGCCCAACCTTCCCAACCGCATACGCTGCCGCTGCCGGACGATCTGGGCGCGGTCAGCGTTTCCATCAACGGCTTTTACGGCCCGATGCTGTACACGGATTCCGGACAGATCAACTTTCAGGTCCCGTTTGAAGCGCAGGCCGGCAACGCGATTCTGATGGTCCGCTCGCCGCTGGGCATGAGCCTGGAATATCCGTTAACGATCGGCGCCGCGGCGCCCGGGATCTTTCAATTAGAGGGCAACGTGGCTGCCGCCACGGATGCGCAGGGGAACCTGCTGACGGCGGCCCACCCGGCAAAAAGCGGTTCGGTGATCGTGGCCTACCTGACGGGGATCGGCAGCGTGACCAATACTCCGCTGGATGGTTTTGGCGCACCGGCGGATCCGTTGGCGCGCGCAGCCCTTTCCTTCTCGGCGACCATTGGGGGTGTGGACGCGCCGGTCCAATTTTTGGGGCTGGCCCCGTACTACGCCGGGCTGGCCCAGGCCAATATCCAGGTGCCGCCGCTCGCGAGCGGCGACTATCCGCTCATCATCACCGTAAACGGCACATCCAGCGCGCCCGTACAATTACCGGTCGGAAACTAATTGGGGTCGCCGCGCAGCTTGGTGCTGCCGCAACCCGGGGAGCAGACGTGTTCGGGGAACATCTCCGAGAAGGACCGCTGCAGGTATGCCCGGGCGCCCTGCCGCGACCGGTATTCCTTGCCGCCTTTCAGCGTCAGGCTCCAGTGCCGGGCATGGAAGGTTCCGGAGCGCAGGCGGGTGATGCGCGAGTAGAACGGTCCGTCCGCGGTGTCGTGCACGAAATTGTACGGCTCGATACGCTCCAGGCGGGCCCGGCACTCAGGGCAGAGGATCAGATGTTCTTCGAATCTGTCGCGGGACCGGACCAGCCGGCCTAGCGAGTATTGCTCCAGGTCTTCGTCGGAGCAGTGGTTCCGGGTGAGATCGAGCATGCCTGGCACTGAAACTAAATACTATCAACAGGCCTGAGAGACTGAAATATAAACTTAGGTATTACGTTCCAGAACCGGGATCGGCGGCATCGCCACGCGTACCGGGGCGGCCGTTTCTGTGATAGGGTAGAGATTCATTCCGCACTGGGAGGCAAAATGGAGGCCCTTGGCCTGATTGAAACAAAGGGACTAACGGGCGCTATTGAAGCGGCCGATGCCATGGTGAAGACGGCCAACGTGGTGCTCACCGGCAAGGAATTCATCGGCGCCGGCTACGTGGTAGTCAGCGTCCGGGGCGACGTGGGCGCCGTCAAGGCAGCCACAGACGCGGGCGCCGCGGCGGCCCGCCGCGTGGGGGAACTGGTGGCTGTGCACGTGATCCCCCGCCCGCATGAAGAGACCGAGAAGGTGCTGCCCGGCGCCGGACCGGTCAAGAAGTCGCTCGGCTGATGCTGGAAGACAAAGACCTCGTCTCCATTCAAGAGGTCCGAACCAAGGTAGAAAAGGCCTTCGCCGCCTGGAAGAAGTATCGTGTGTACGGCCAGGAGCAGGTGGATGCCATCGTGGAACGGATGGCCGCGGCGGGCCGCGCCAACGCGGAGCGGCTGGCGGCCATGGCCGTGGAAGAGACCGGCTACGGCAACGTCAAGGACAAGATCGCCAAGAACCTGCTGAACGCGGATTTGCTGCCGCGCAGGATGCGCGGCATGCGCACCGTCGGTCTGCTGCGCGAGATTCCCGAGGAGCGCGTGGTGGAGTACGCCGTGCCCGTCGGGGTAGTCGCGGCGATCCTGCCGACCACCAATCCCACGTCCACCGCGATTTACAAGATCCTGATCTCGCTCAAGGCCGGCAACGCCATCGTGCTCAGCCCGCACCCGCGCGCGGTGCGCTGCACCTGTGCTACCGCCGACCTGCTGTATCGCGCGGCGGTCGAAGCGGGCGCGCCGGAAGACATTATCCAGTGTCTGGGTTACGCCAGCATCGACGGCACCAACGCCCTGATGCGGCACGAGCGCACCGGCGTGATTCTCTCCACCGGCGGGCACGGCATCGTGCGCGCCGCCTATTCGAGCGGCAAGCCGGCATTCGGCGTGGGGCCGGGCAACGTGCCGGTCCTCATCGAGCGCACCGCCGACGTGCGGGATGCTATCGCCAAGGTCATCGAGGGCAAATCGTTCGACTTCGGCACGGTGTGCTCCAGCGAGCAGGCGATCGTGTGCGAAGAGACGCTCAAGCCCCAGGTCCTGGCGGAGCTGAAGACCGGCAAGGCGCACTTCTGCACGGCGGATCAGAAGCAGGCGCTGGGCCGTCTGCTGGTGACGCCCAACTGGACCATCAATCCGGCGTGCGTGGGACAGGCGCCCGGCAAGATCGCCGGCATGGCCGGGTTTCAAGTTCCGCCCGACACTTCCATCCTGGTGGTGGAACTGGAGGGCGTCGGCAAACAGCATCCGCTGTCCATGGAAAAGCTCTCGCCGGTGTTGGCGCTGTACTGGGTGAAAGACTTCGCCGCGGGCATGGACGTTTGCGAAAGCCTGCTGCGGTTCGGCGGGCTGGGACACACGTGTGCCATTTACTCCCGGGACGATGCGCGCATCCGCCAATATGCGGAGCGCATGCCGGCCAACCGCGTGCTGGTGAATACGCCCGCGCCGCAGGGATCCACGGGCATCACCACCAACGTGTTTCCATCCATGACGCTGGGCTGCGGCGCCGCGGCCGGCAACATCACCAGCGACAACGTCGGCCCGCAGCATCTGTACAACGTCAAGCGCCTGGCGTATGCCGTACGCACGGCGGCGGAGGCATTCGAGACACCGCTCCAGACCGCCGCGGCCGCCGGGACGGCCAGGCCTTTGGCGGCGGACATCGTGGACCGGTTCCTGGCGCGCCGGGCGGCCGCCGTGCCGGCACCCGCGCCGCCGCAACCGGCCCAAGGCGAGGCTCCGCCCAGGCCCGCCTGCGCCTGTGCCTGCGAACAACCCGCACCGGCCGAAGCGCCCCAGCCGCAAGTGGTGGATTTTGTGTGCGAAGCGGACGTGCGCACCGCCATCCAGCAGTCCCGCAGAATTTACATCGGACCCAAGACCATCGTGACTCCCGCGGCACGCGATCTGGCAGCGTCGGGTGATATTCTGGTGTTGGCCTGAGCGGAGGACTTATGGACCTGAATCTGGACACCTTGAAACAGGAAATCCTGGCGTACCTCGAGCATTCGGAATTTGCCGTCTTCCGCAGCGCTCCGGGCGGGTTGGAAGGCCTGCCCCTGGTGCTTTGGGATGCCGAGCGCTACCCGGATTACCAGATGTTCCTGGACACCGCACGGAAAACCGGATGCAAGATGGTTCTATTTGCGGCACGGGAGTTCGAAGCCTCGGAGATCGACGAAGCCATCGACGAGCTGGACGAGTGTGAACTGACGCGCGAAGAACGCCACGAGCTGGAAAGGCGCCTGCGCGCCCTGCGCGTGCACCTGGGGGTCACGTGCTCGCTGGAACTGGCCTTCGACCATCACGCGCGCATGTACGTCTACGAAATCCGTCCCGACTGGTACGACGAATTTCTGAGCATCGGCGACGAGATCGCCGTTCACATGCCGGGCGACACCGAACAGGAAGACGACGGCTCGTTCGGCTATTTCTCCAATAACTGACGGTTGGCATGCCTATCGCGGCGCGCTGGCTGATCCCGGATTCCAAGCCGCAAGAGGAGCAAGCCCTGGCTGCCGCCTTGGGCATCGGACTGCCGGCGGCACGCATCCTGCTGGCCCGCGATCTGCGCGAGCCGGACGCCGCGCGGCGGTTCCTACGACCGTCGTTGGCGGACCTGCACCCGCCCGGCGCTCTGCGCGGCATGGCCGAGGCGATGGCGCGCCTGCGCCACGCCATCCTCCACGGCCAGCGCATTCTGATCTACGGCGATTACGACGTGGACGGCACCACCTCGGTCGTAATCCTGAAGAAGGCCATCGAACTGGCCGGCGGAACGGCGGAGTTCTTCGTGCCGCACCGCCTGCGGGACGGCTACGGCATGCGGTCCGACGTGGTGGAGAAGGCGGCCGCGGAGGGCGTCAAACTGATCGTCAGCGTGGATACGGGTATTCGCGCGGCGGAAGTCGTGCGCCGGGCCAATGAGCTGTCGATCGACGTGATCATCACCGATCACCATCTGCCCGAGGCGGAACTGCCGGCGGCGCTGGCCGTGCTGAATCCCAACCGGCCGGGCTGCGGCTATCCCGACAAGAACCTGTGCGGTGTGGGCGTGGCTTTCAAACTGGTCTCGGCGCTGCTGGGTTCGCTCGACTGGCCGCCGGAGAAGCTGGGACGGGTCCTCGAATCGTTCCTGAAGCTGGTGGCGATCGGCACGGTGGCCGACGTGGTGCCGTTGATGGGAGAGAACCGCATCATCGTGAAGCACGGTCTGCGCGGCCTGAACCAGGTGCGGAACGCCGGGCTGCGCGCCCTGCTGGACGTCTCCGGATTCACCAACGGGCGCCTGCCGTCGGCCACCGACGTGGCCTTTCGCATCGCCCCGCGCATCAATGCGGCCGGGCGTATGGACACGGCCAACGCGGTCATCGAAATGTTCACCACCGAGGACCCGGAACGGGCGCGCGCCTTGGCGCAACAACTGCACGCGCTCAACGGCGAACGCCAGCAGGCCGAAGCCGAGGTCACGCAGCAGATCGTGGAGGAGTGCGCGTTGACACCCATCGGCGACCATCAGCGGGCGCTGGTCTTCGCGGCGGACAATTGGCATCGCGGTGTGTTGGGGATCGTGGCCGGCCGGTTGGTGGAGCGCTATCACCGGCCGGTCTTTGTGTTGAGCCGGAATCCCGAAGACGGACTGGCGCAAGGCTCGGGCCGGAGCATACCGCCGTTCCACCTGCTGGAAGCGCTCGAATCCATGCCCGAGCTGTTCGAGCGTTTCGGGGGGCATCGCCAGGCCGCGGGGCTGACGCTGGCCAGCGACAGGATCGACCTGTTCCGCGCGCGATTCAACGAGTATGCCGCGGCGCGCCTGACGCTGGAAGACCTGGCGCCGCAGGTGGAAATCGACGCCGTGCTGGAATTCCGGGAGATCAACGAGCGCAGCGTCAACGAAGTCTTCAGCCTGGCTCCGTTCGGCTGCGGCAATCCGGCGCCCCTGTTCGCCGCGCTGGGCGCGGAGGTGGCCGGTCCGCCCGCGGTGGTGAAGGAAAAGCATCTGCGGGTCATGCTGCGGCACAACGGGCGCCCGCTGGTGCTGAAGGCCTGGAACTTCGCGGAGCGCGCGGCGGAGCTGGCGCCGGGCGCGCGCGTAGATGTCGCGTTCACCCTGGAGGAAGACGCGTATTCGGCCGCGCGCGGATATCCGGGCTGGTGCGCCGTGCTGCGCGACTTCCGGCCGGCGGTTTAGGGCGCGGTCGAAACCTGAAACGGCGGGCTGTTGATCCCGTTCACGGCCACGTAGTAGCCGAACGGGGGCACCGGAAAGGACGGCTGGAAATTGATTTGCACCACGCCGTTCACGGTTCCCGGACCCGCGCCGCTGTAGGCCACCGGAAGCGGGCTTCCGGCGTATGGGTTCTGGAGCAATTCGGACACACCGCACAGCGCCAGATCCGGGGTGCAGAACTGGTTCGCGGCGGTAGCCCTCTGGCCGTCCGGGCCGGGGAAGTATCCCGTACCCGTGGCCCAGATCGATACGTACGAACCGGCCGGCGCCGGGTTGGATCCCGAATTCAAGGTGCCATCCTGGTTGATGACCACGGGAAACACGCCTGGCGCGGCGACATCCACCATGGCGCGGAAGTCCGGCAGGGTCGCGGACCCGATGGCGACCTGCAGCGTAGCGGAAAACCGGGCGGTCAACTCGACCGGCGCTACCGCATTGATCTGCGTATCGGAGACGTACAGCAAAGGCGCGGGGGTGCCGTCGATCGTTACTTGCACATCGGCCAGCGTGGTGGGCATGAATCCCGCGGCGTCGAAGGCGGCGGTTACGGGCGCCATCGGGCCGATGTGCTGCCCGTAAATAGAGATCAATTCGCCGGGCGCGATCCGGCCGGCTAAAGCGCCGGCGGCGGAATTGGCCAGCCCGGCGATCCACGGGGCAGTCGTTTCACCCGGCGCAGAGTCGGCCGGGAACGCCGACACCAGTCCCGTGTCGCCGGCGGCGTGCAGCGTGCCGCCCGGGTCTAACGCCAGCGCCGCCGAAACCGTGTCTGCCGGGAAAAGTGCCGAGTATAGCAGCGACGATCCGGTAGAGTCCATCTCCGCCAGGAATTGACTGCCGCCGGCGTATAGCGCGACGGTGGCCGGAAAACCGGAGGCCTGAGTCCATCCGGAGACCCACACGTCGCCCGCGGCGTCCACGGCCATGGCCCGCGTCACCGCCTGGGAACCGTTCCCCAAATAGCTGGCCCAAACCATGGCGCTGCCGTCCGGGTTGAGCTTCGCGACGAACGCGTCCGAGTTTCCTCCGAGAGCGGCTTGAAACGCTCCGGGGGTGACCGGAAACGCGGCGTCCGCAGTCTGGCCGGCCAAGTAAACGTTACCCGCACCGTCGACTGCTATCGAGGCGATGGCATCTTCCGGGACCGAGCCTAATGGCGCCAGATACACTAATCCCGTGCCTGCGCTATTGACCGCGAACACGAAGGCGCCGGTGCCTTGGGCGCGCAGGGCGCCGGTAGTGCCGGTAAGACCGCCGGTTGTTGTTCCCCCGATGTAAGCAATGCCAGCGGAATCGACAGCTATGGCGTTGCCCGCGGTACCTACCTGTCCACCCTGGCAAGTGGCGCCGCAGCCGGGTGAACCGGCGATCGCGCCGGCATAGACGATCCGGGTGCCGGCCGCATCGATCTTGGCGAAAAAGGCGGCGCTAACGATCTCGACCGGGCTGGTGGAAGCAGAATCCGCCGGCAGACCCGGCGTGTGCTGGTAATCCGCCGCGTAAGTGTACCCCGTAACATACGCATTACCTTGGGCGTCAGCCGCGACGGCATTCATCGAACTGTAACCTTGCGTGCCACCGAGAAAGGTGGCGTAAATCATCGAACCGTCCGGCGCCAATTTCATCAGAAAGCCGGTGGTTTGAAGTAACTGGGCTCCGGTAGGCTGAAGAGGATTGTGCAGCGGGAAATCCGGAGACGTGGTGGTTCCGGCGATATAGATGTTCCCCGCGGGATCGACCGCGATACTATTCGACTGGTCCGTACCTTTACCGCTGAACGTAGCGATCGGCGTCAGATTGCCGGAAGGATCGAGCTTACTCACGAACACGTCTGTTATGGCCTCTTCGGTATTGGACGTTGAAGCGGGAATAACTATGCGGCTGCCTGTAAGGTAAGTGTTTCCGCTGGCATCCGCGGCGATGGCCGACACCTGGTAGGAGTATGTGTCGCCGATGTAAGTTGTGTAAGTTGCGGCGCGGGCAACAGCGGCGTACGCCAGCAGGGTGAAAATAGCTAATTTGTGCACGTATGCTCCTCGGACGCGGCAGTTTCAGATTAACTCCTCCGAATCGGGAGAGCAAGGTATTTAATGTTCTAAATGGTACTTAGTCGTGCCGCAGGGCAGCCAATGGATCGAGGCGGCTGGCCCGGCGGGCGGGCAGATAGCAGGCCACGAGCGCCACCGCCGCCAATACCGCGGCGGCGCCGGCCACACTCAGCGGGTCGCCGGCGCCGACGCCGTAGAGCACTCTGCTCAGCAGGCGGCCCACGGCCAGTGCCGCGGCGAAACCGATGAGGACTCCGGCCAGCACCAGCGACATGCCTTGTTTCAGCACCAGCCGCAGCACGCTCGATCGCGCCGCGCCCAGCGCCATGCGGACGCCGATCTCGCGCGTGCGCCGGTTCACCGTATAAGCCATGATGCCGTACAGGCCCACGCTGGCCAGGCCGAGAGCCAGCAGGCCGAAGATACTCAGCATGGTCACTCCCATCCGGGCTTGAAACAGGCCGTCCCGCACGATCTCGCGTCCCGTGCGGGGGGTATCCAGTAAGATATCAGGCGCGGCGGCCCGTATTTCGCGCTGCACCGGAACCAGGAAGGCCTCCGGATTGCCCCTGGTGCGGATGTAGAGCGTCATGGCATCCAGGTAGTTCTGTTCGAGCGGGACGTAGACGCAGGACTGCGGCGCTTCGCCGAAATTGGAATAATTCGCGTTCCGGGCGATGCCCACCACCTGGCGCATGGTCTTCTCGCCGGGAAGCTGAAGGCGTTTGCCCAGCGCGTCCTGATTGGGCCAGTAGTCGTGCGCCAGCTTCTCGTTGACGATCGCGACGGGCGTGGAGTCCGAGCCGTCGGCCGCGGTAAAACCGCGCCCGCGGTCGATGCGAATCCCGGCGGTCTCGAAGTAACCGAGATCCACGGTATTGAGGACCGATGTGATCACGTCGGCCTTCGAACGAGGCGTGCGGCCTTCCACCTGCAGGCCGTTCACCAGGCGTCCCCACAGCGGCAGATTGGAGGCGAACGATACGGACGCGATGCCGGGCAGCGCGGAGACCCGCGCCCGCACTTCCTTGTAGAACGCCTTGGTGCGGGCGCGGTTGTAGCCGCCTTGTCCGGGGTTGGTCATGATCACGGCGAGGTGGTCGGTCTGGAAGCCCGGATCGACGGCGTAGGCGCGTCCGATGCTGCGCAGGAACAAGGCGGCGGTCATCAGGAGCAGGAACGAGAAGGCCACCTGGCCGACCAGCAGCGCGTGGGCCAAGGTGATGCGCCCCCGGCTGCGGCCGACGGTGCGGCCTTCTTCCTGGAGGGCGTTCGCATCGGCACGCGAGGCGCGCAGGGCGGGCATGGCGCCGAAGACGATGCCCGTGAGGAGCGCCACCGCGGCGGTGAAGGACAACACGGCGGGATCCAACCGGGGCACGCTGAAGTTCGCCGACAGCGGCAGGGAGTCCCACAGCACATGCACGCCCGCGCCGCCGATGAACAGGCCCGCCAGTCCGCCCAGACAGGCCAGCAGCATGCTCTCGGTGAGTAACTGGCGGACCAGCCGCCCACGGCTGGCGCCCATGGCCAGGCGCACGCCGATCTCATGGCCGCGCGCCGCGGCGCGGGCCAGCAGCAGGTTGGCCACGTTGGAACAGGCGATCAGCAAAACGATACCGACCACGGCCAGGAGTATGACGCCGCCGAACACGAACGGTGAGGGGCCGCTGCCGGAGCTGCCGAAGAGCACGTCGCCGATAGGCCGCACCGTGATGGTGCGGCCCTCATTGGCTTCCGGATACTGATGGGCCAGAGCCGCGGCCAGGGCCGTAAGGTCGGCCTGCGCCTGGCTGCGGCTGACGCCGGGCTGCAATCGGCCGGCGCCCAGGAAGAAGGCTTTGGCGCGATCCGACAGGGCGCCCGCCATTTCGGTGGGCAGCAAGCGCTCGGCCATGGCGGACGGGATCCACAGGTCCGGGCCGAAGATGGCGTTCAGGCCGATGAAATATTGGGGCGCGACGCCCACCACCGTAAAATCGAGGCTGTTGATGCGCAGCACCCGGCCGACGATGTCCGGAGCGCCGCCGAAGCGTCCCCGCCAAGTGGCGTAATTCAAAACCGCTATGGCGTGGGCGCCGCCCGCGGCGTCCTCGCCGGGCAGGAAGAAGCGGCCGGCGGCGGGACGGACCCCCAGCGTGGCGAAGTAATTTCCGGTCACCAGCTCCGCGAACATGCGCTCCGATCCACCGCCGGTCTGCAGCGTCACGACGCGCGGCGAAGTGTACCCGGCCATGGTGCTAAAGACGCGGTTGCCGGACTGATAGTCCTTCAGGTTGAGATACGAGATGGGCAGCGGCGCCGCGGCCGATGACGTCTGCGACGACTCGGCCGTGGCCAGTGCCGCCAGGCGCGAGGGCTGGGCGACGGGGAGCGGATTCAGAATCAGGGTATTGATGAGCGTGAACACGGTGGTGTTGGCGCCTATGCCGAGGCCCAGCGTCAGCACCACGAACAGGACGAACAGCGGATTCCGGCGCATGCTGCGGGAGTTGAACCGCAAGTCCGTCCAAAGATCCGCCAGCAAATTGCGCGAGGCCGGATTCGCCGGCACTACGTTGTCGCTTGCACGCATACGTCGATTCCTTTCCACGGCCGCACGCAGCGGGCCGAAGTCCTCCAGTTCGACGAGGACCTCGCGACAGGCATCGGCTTCCGCGGCTCCACCCGCCGCCAATTCGCGGTAGCGGTCTTCCAGGTGTTGCGCCAGTTCGTCGATCAGATCGGCTTCCGCGGCCGGCGCCAGGCGCAGGGATGCGACGCGGGCGCGAACCACGCTCTTCCAGTCAGGCATGTTCAATACCCGCGACGCGGCTGATGGCCGCCACGAATTCTTGCCAGCTCTTGCGCTGCGAGCGGAGAATCTTGCGGCCCGCGGGCGTAAGGCTGTAATAGCGGCGACGGCGCTGGCCGGCGTTTTCCACCCAGCGTCCGGCGACCACGCCTTCTTCTTCCAGGCGGTAAAGCAAGGGATAGAGCGAGGTCACGTGGAAACGCAGCGCGCCTCCGGAGCGGACCTGGATCAATTTGGAGATGTCGTAGCCGTGGCGGGGCTGGTCCTCGAGCAGGGAGAGGACCAGCAGTTCGGCGCTGCCCTTCTTCCATTCGAGGCCTGGGATCGGCGGCATATATGTGGCTCCCTTATATTGGCTTCAATAATATTATACGCGCATGGCGGGATTTCGTTTGGCGATGGGACCGGGATTTATCCGCCGATGGCGTACATGGGCCGCGGCGGAGGCACGAAGCGGGCGGTGTTGATCTCGTGGCCCGCCCATTTGCCGGCCACGTTGCGGCGGATGAGCCGCGCGATCTCGTCGTCGGAAGCGCCGCCGCGCAGCAGCCCCTTGACGTCGTCTTCTTCGATGGCGAACAGGCAGTAGCGCAGCTTGCCGTCGGCGGTGAGCCGCAGGCGATTGCAGTTCAGGCAAAACGGACGGCTGACCGAGGCGATGAAGCCCACGCGCCCGATGCCGTCCGCGAACCGGTATTCGAGAGCCGGCGCGCGCGGATCGGCGTCCGGGATCGGCACCAGCGGCGCGATCTCGCGCGACAGCACCTCGATGATATCGCCGGCCAGCAGCACCCGGCCGCGGTCCCACAAGTCCTGCGCGTCGAGCGGCATGAACTCGATGAAACGCACCTCGCAACCGTTCTCGCGCGCGAAGCGGGCCAAGGGCACGATATCCGGCTCCAGCAGGTTCTTCACCGCCACCGCGTTCAGCTTGATGGGACCAAAGCCCAGACGGCGGGCCACGGCGATGCCCTCCAGCACGCGGTCCAGATCGTCGCGGCGGGTGATCTGGCGGAAGCGTTCCCGGTCGAGTGTATCCAGATGCACATTCAGCCGCCGCAAGCCGGCGTCGAACAGCGGCTGCGCCATCTCCGCCAAGGCCACACCGTTGGTGGTGAGGGCCAGATCACGGATGCCGGGGATAGCTGCCAGGCGGGCGATCAGAACCGGCAGGTCCCGGCGCACCAGTGGTTCGCCGCCGGTCACGCGCAGTTTGTCGACTCCCAATCCCACGGCCACCCGCACGAAGCGTTCGATCTCCTCGAACGAGAGGATCTCCTGGCGCGGGATAAAATGCACGCCTGCTTCCGGCATGCAGTAGAAGCAGCGGATGTTGCAGCGATCCGTGACACTGATCCGCAGATTCGTGTGAATGCGGCCGAAACCGTCGGCAAGGGGAGGATTCACGGGAGCTTTGTCTTGATTGTACCAGAGGCCAGATTGTGGAACAGGTGGCGGAGCGCGCCGCCGCGATGGCTGACCGTCAGCTTGCGCGCCGGCGCCACCTCGCCGAACGAACAGCCAAACGGCTCATAGTAAAACAGCGGATCGTAGCCGAAGCCGTTCGGACCGCGCGCCTCCTCCAGGATGCGGCCTTCCACGGCATGGCGGAATCTGGCGCGCACTATGCCGCCTTCCGCCAGCGCGATGACGCAAACGAATCGTGCCGTGCGGTCGCGGACGCCGCGCATGCGTTCGAGCAGCAGACGGTTGTTGTCTTCGTCCGTGGCGTGGGGTCCGGCGAACCGCGCCGAATAGACGCCGGGGGCGCCGCCGAGCGCGTCCACTTCCAGGCCGGAGTCATCGGCAAACAGCAGTCCGGCGGTATGCGCGCCATAGTATGCGGCCTTCAGAGCGGCGTTGGCTTCGAATGTGTCGCCGGTTTCCGCGCACGGCGGAATCTCCGCCAGTCCGGGCAGCGTCTCCACCCGGATACCGGCGGCCTCCCCAGCCAGGCGGAACTCGCGCAGCTTGCCCGGGTTGCCGGTGGCGCAGTACACGATCACGCCAGGCGCACCGCGCGCTTCTGGATCTCGATCAGTCCGGCGACGCCCTGGCGGGCCAGTTCCAGCATGCGCGCCATTTGCGCATCGTCGAAGGCGTGACGCTCGGCGGTGGCCTGCACTTCGACGAAACGGCCGGCGCCGGTCATGACCACGTTCATATCCACCTCGGCGCGGGAGTCTTCTTCGTAGCACAGGTCGAGCATGGGCTCGCCGCCGATGAGGCCGACGCTGGTGGCGGCCACGTAGTCGGTCACCGGCATGCGCTTCACCATGCCGAACTTCACACACTGCTGCAGCGCCAGGGTCATGGCCACAAAGGCGCCGGTGACGGATGCGGTGCGGGTGCCGCCATCGGCCTGCAAGACGTCGCAATCGAGCGTCACGGTGCGCTCGCCCAGCAGGGACATATCCACGACGGCCCGCAGCGAGCGTCCGATGAGTCGCTGGATCTCGTGCGTGCGTCCCGAAGGTCTGCCCTTGACCACCTCGCGCGGGGTGCGTTTCAGGGTAGCGCGGGGCAGCATGGAGTACTCCGCGGTGACCCAGCCCTTGCCGGCGCCGCGCAGAAACTGGGGCACCGAATCCTCCACCGTGGCCGCGCAGAGCACGCGCGTGTTGCCCACCGAGATGACCGCGGAGCCCTCCGCGGTCTGCAGGTAGCCGGTGACAATCTCGACCGGACGCATCTGATCCGGCAGCCGTTTATCCGTTCGCATTTTTCATGACAAAGTACAGAAAGAAGAGCACGAGAGCGATGCCCGAGATCAGCAGAATCACGCAAGGAAGACCACCCTTCGGCGGAGGGGCGTTCTTCGACTTGGGACGCACGGGTTTAAATTTCGCCATCTAGAGCGATGGTAACAGGCGGTGCCCGGCCCATGGCGGCGGCTTGGTTTGTGGCAGAATTTGAGACGGATGACTCTTCGATATTGGATCGTGGCGGCCGGCTGCCTGACGGCCTGCGGCCGGCCGGCGCCACGCGATCCTGCCAGTCTCTTGCCGGCCCGCGTGGCTGAAAAGTGGCAACGGCAATCACTGCGGAGCATTCCGCCGGCACACAGCGGAATCGAGCACGCCTGGGAAGCCAACTACGACGGCGCAGGCAATCTCACGGTGGATCTGTACGAAGCCAGGGCGCCGGGCACGGCATTCGAAATGACGCAGCACTGGCGGGAGGCGGCGGACTCCGTCTTTTTCGACAAGGGGCGATACTTCGTGGTAGTGAAATGGCAGCGCGCCGATCGCCAGGCGCTGCCGGCGTTCATTCGCGAATTGCAGAAGGAGCTGGGGTCCGCTAACGGGCGGGACTGACGCGTGCGTCATTCGGTCCGCTGGCCGTGCTTGTAGTGTACGCGGATGGCTTTGTGAATGGCCTTCCACTTCTTCTTCTGCGCCTGCGCGGCCTGCACATCGGTCTGCCGCGCGTGCCAGGCGACTTCTGCGCGCAGTTTCGCGTAGCTCTGCCAGCGCGCCGCATCCAGTTCTCCGGCATCGAGGGCGGCGCGGACGGCGCAGCCTGTTTCCACCGTGTGGCTGCAATCGCGGAAACGGCACCGCGCCGCCAGCTCCGAGATCTCGGCGAACGCGGCATCCAGGCTGCCGGCGCCGGCCCAAAGCTGGATCTCGCGCATGCCCGGCGAATCGATCAGCACGCCGCCCTGCGGCAACGGCAGCAGTTCGCGGTGCGTCGTGGTGTGGCGGCCGCGGTGGTCGCCTTCACGCACCTCCCGCACGCGCTGCCGGTCCTCGCCGAGCAGTTGATTCACCAGCGTGGATTTGCCCACGCCGGAAGATCCCAGCAGGGCGATGGTGAGTCCGGGCCGCAGCAGCCGCAACACCGGTTCGATACCTTCAGCCGACCGCGCCGTGATGGCCAGCACCGGGGCGCCCGCCGCGATGCCGCCTACGGCGCGCATGCGGGCCTCCAGGTCTGCGCACACATCCGATTTGTTGAGCAGGACGGCGGCCCGGGCTCCGCTGGCATCCACCAGCGCCAGGTAGCGCTCGATGCGGCGCAGGTTGAAATCGCCGTCCAGGCCGCACACGATCAGCGCCAGATCGACGTTGGCGGCGATCACCTGTTCCTGTTCGGCGCTCCCGGGCGCCCGCCGCGAAAAGACCGTGCGCCGCGGGAGGACGGCGTGGATCATGCCTTCCCGCGGTCCGGACTGCTGAAACGCGACCCAGTCGCCCACGGCGGGCCAACCGGCGCGTTCGGTGCGATAGAGCAGCGCGCCGATGGCTTCGGCCTGCATCTCTCCCTGCGCGCTGAAAAGGCGGTAACGGTCGCCATACACCACCGATACGCGTCCCAGCAACAGGCCGCGCGCCTGATAGGTCTGAAAATCTTCGTAAACTGCGTCTGTCGCGCCAAGGGCCGCCAGGTCCATGACATCCTGCATGCCAATTCTCCTCGATTGATTTGGAAAAGCGTCGAAACAGGAGAGGACTCGCCGCGGGCGAACGTCAAACGTCAGCTTTGACAGCTCGCAGCGAATCGAGTTTTAGCGGACAGTCAGAGGCAATACCAGACATCAGCCTACCCCACGAAGCCGCGCAAAAGCAAGGCCCGGCCGCATCCATGTTATTTTTATCGAAATGCGACTCCTTTTCGGCTTTCTGGTCTCGGCGGCATTGCTGAGCGCCACGGGGGAACTCTCCGGCCGGCGCGCGCCGGGTTTTTCGCTGCCGGATCTTCACTTGCACCAGCACGACCTACAGGATTATCGCGGCAAAGTGGTGGTGATCGACATCATACAAACCACCTGCCCGCACTGCCAGGGCCTGGCGGATGTTCTGGACCGGATGCACGCCAAGTATGGCGACAAGATAGTCATTCTGTCGATCGTGAATCCGCCGGATAATCAAACCAGCGTGGCACGCTTCGTGGAGGATCACAAGATCGCGACGCCGGTGCTGTTCGATTGCGGGCAGGTGTCGGTGTCGTACCTGAAGGCTACGCCGCAAAACCCGCGGGTCAGCGTGCCGCACCTGTTTCTGATCGACGCACAGGGCATGATCAAGAACGACTTCAGCTACGAGTTCGACACCAAGAGCATCTTCGAGGGCGACGGTCTGGAGGTATGGATCGACAAGCTGCTCGGCGGCGAGCACGAGAAATCCAGGAAATGAGATAAGCCGGGAGGACCGGACACTATATTGGGCAATGATCCAGGTGCCTAAGCAGGCATGGGCCGTGCTCGTGCTGATGGCCGGCAGTGTGCCTATGCTTTGGGGCGCCGCGCCGCCGGGCGCGCGCGCCTATCTCACGGGGACGACGGTCCCCGAGTTCCCCAGCCGGTGCGACGTGCGCCTCGACATGACCGGCGACCGGGAGATGCTGTTCGTCACGCATTGGCTGACTCTGCACGTGCCCTACGACAAGGTGAATACGCTGGAGTATGGCCAGCACGTGGGCCGGCGCTATGCCGAAGCGGTTCTGATTTCGCCCCTGTTCCTGCTGAGTAAGTCGCGCAAGCATTTCGTGACGGTGGGTTACACCGATGCCCACGGGCGGCAGCAGGCGCTGGTTCTGCAAGTGAACAAAAACGATGTGCGCGCGGTGCTGGCCGAAACTGGAGGCCAAGACCGGGCGCCGCATCGAGTACACCGACGACGCCGCGCGCAGCGGGAGGGGATAACCTTGCTGCCGGTGATGCTTTTCGTGGCCCTGCAGGCGGCGCCGGCGGCGCCGGCCGCCAAGGTCCCGGCGCCTGCCGTGGAAACCCAGACCCTGCGCCAGTTGTTGACCCTGAAGCGCGTGTTCGTGGACCGCTTTTCCGGCGGCGAGACCGCCGCCCAGATGCGCGACATGATCATCGCCAGCCTGGAGAATTCCGGGCTGTTCGTCCTGACGGAGAACCAGGAGAAGGCGGACGCCATCCTGCGCGGGTCGGGGGAGGACCTGGTCTATAACGACGTGCATTCGTCGAGCGACAGCCTCAACCTGCACAGCAGCCTGAACACCAGCCAGACGGACGAGGATAGCGCTTTGCGTGGCGGCACGCGCAGCTACGAACATACGGGCCACGGGATCGGCCTCGGCGCCGGAGAAAGCGAATCCAACCACTCCGTGGAACGGCGGCACGAAGCCAATGCCGCGGTCCGGCTGGTGAACAAGGATGGCGACGTCATCTGGTCCACGATGCAGGAGAGCCAGGGCGGCAAGTTCCACGGCGCGAGTTCGGACGTGGCGGACAAGATCACCAGGCAACTCATCGAGGATTACGAGCGGGCGCGGAAACTGCCGCGCTGATAGCCTCCAGCAGGTGCTCGTTGCGGATGGGCTTCCCCAACACGCAGGCCACCAGTTTCTCTTCGGGCCGGTCGCAGAGTTCCTCGGTCCAGCCGGAGAGCACGATGATCTTGGCCGCCAGGTGCTGTGCGTCCACCGAGCGGATCAGGCTCAGGCCGTCTTTGAGCTTCGGCAGGCACAGATCCATCACCAGCACGTCGGGACGCAGTTCTTCGAGCAGGCGCAGGGTCCCGGGCGCATCGATCGCCACAGTCACTTCGTGACCGGCGGCTTCCAGGAGCAGCTTGCGGATGCCAAGCTGCTGCTCGTCATCGTCGGCGACCAACAGGCGGCTCATCAGAAGTGCATTCCGCCGCCGCAGATCAGCACTTCGGCGGTCACGTAATCGGAAAGCGGCGAGCAGAAGAAGAGCACGGCGCCGGCGGCTTCTTCGGGCGTACCCGCGCGGCCCAGCGGGCACACGGACTTCATGGCTTCCAGCATCTTGGGCTGCACGCCGACGGCGATCTGGCGGCCCTGCACGTCGATGGTGGCGCCTGCCTGGGTCAGCGGCTGCGTGAGGCGGGTCTCGATCAGGCCGAAGCCCACCGCGTTCACGTTCACGTTGTAGCGGCCCCACTCCTTGGCCATGGTTTTGGTCAGGCCGATGATGCCCGCCTTGCCGGAGGAGTAGCCGGCCTGTCCCGCGTTGCCGTCCGTGCCCGCGATGGAGGTGATGTTCACCACCTTGCGCATGACGGGCCGGCCTTCGGCAAGCTCGCGCTTGGCGGTGTCGCGGATGTGCGCGGAAGCGGCGCGCAGGATGCGGAAGGGAGCCACCAGGTGGATGTTCAGCATGGCCATGTACTGCTCGTCGGAGGTCTTCTGGATCACGTTGTCCCAGGTGTAGCCGGCGTTGTTGACGATGATGTGGAGACCGCCGAAGGCGGCCAGCGTGGCATCCACGAGCTTCTGCGGGAAGTCGGGCGCAGTCACGTCGCCCGCCAGGGAGGCGGCTCGTCCGCCGGATTTGGCGATGTCATCCGCGGTTTCCGCGGCGGGAGCGGGATCCAGATCGTTGACCATTACGGCGGCGCCGGCGGCCGCAAGTCTCCGCGCGATGGCGCGGCCGATGCCGCGTCCCGCGCCGGTCACCAGCGCGGCTTTGGATTCGAGTGAGAAGGACATGTTTTATCTGAGTAAGTCTTCGAGTTGGATTTTCGTGTCAGTTTTGCTGTCGCGGTATTTTACTATAACCGGCGTATACACGGACACCCCCCAGTCTTTGCCCGGACCGGACGTGATGGCGCGGGCGCCGGCCACCAGCACGGCTTCCTCGGGGATGACCAGCGGCCCATCGCCGACAGCTTTGTGGACTACGCCGCGCACCACGTCGTATACCGGGGTGGAGCGGTTCAGGATGGTGCCGGTGCCCAGCACCGCGCGTTTCTTTACAACGGCGCCTTCGTACACACCGCAGTTGCCGCCGACCAGCACCTCGTCCTCGATGATCACCGGCAGCGCTCCCACGGGTTCCAGCACGCCGCCGATCTGGGATGCCGCCGAAATGTGGCAGTTCCTGCCTACCTGCGCACAGCTTCCCACCAGCGCGTGGGAATCCACCATGGTGCCGTCGTCCACGTACGCCCCCACGTTGATGTACATGGGCGGCATGCATGTAACGCCCTTGCCGACGTAGACGCCGTCGCGGATGCTGGATCCGCCGGGTACGATGCGCACACCGCTCGCGGGTGTGAATTTCTTCACGGGGAACGTGGACTTATCGAAGAACGGCTGGCGCGCGGCGTCGATCGACATATCCACCACGCCGCCCATGCGGAATCCCAGCAGGATGCCCTTCTTGACCCAGCCGTTGACGCGCCAGCCGCTGGGCGCCGACTCGTCCGGCTGCGCGGCCCGAATGCGGCCGTGGTTCAGCGCGTCCTTGAATTCGTAGAACAGGCGGAAATGCGCTTCGGTGTACAGGGCAGGCTTTTCGTCGAACAACTGCTCGATCTCAGCCTGCAACGGGCACACTCCGCAGCAGGCCGGCGGACTCCAGCACCTTCTCGATGCGCGCCAGGTTCTCCGGCTTGGGCGGCACCATGGGCAGGCGATATACCGGCTCCAACAGGCCCATCAGGGCCATCGCGGCCTTCACCGGAATCGGATTGGACTCGATGAAGTTGATTTCCATCAGCGGCAGATACTGGCGCTGCACGGCGCGCGCCGCAACGAAATCGCCGGACAGGCACAGATGCACGAGATTCGTCATCTCGGCGGGGATCTGGTTGGATACGACGGAGATCAGTCCGCGTCCGCCGAGGGCGATCAAGGGCAAGGTGATGGCGTCGTCACCCGAAAGCACGGCGAAGTCCGCCGGCACCTGATGGATCACGTTGGCCATCTGCGTAATGTTGCCGGAAGCTTCCTTCACGCCCACGATGTTGGGGATGCCGGCCAGCCGCGCCAGGGTGGCCGGTTCGACGTTCACGCCGGTGCGCCCCTGCACGCTGTACACAATGATGGGCAGCCGGATGGATTCGGCGATGGCTTTGTAATGCTGGTACAACCCTTCCTGCGTGGGCTTGTTGTAGTACGGGGTGACGGAGAGGATGCCATCGACTCCCAGACGTTCCAGCTCGCGTGCCAGCTCGATCACCTCGTGCGTGTTGTACCCGCCCGCGCCGCCGATCACGGGCACGCGTCCTTGGGCTTCTTCGAGCGTGATTTGGATGACGCGCAGGTGCTCGGCGCGCGCCAGTGTGGGACTTTCGCCGGTGGTCCCGCAGGGGACCAGGAAGTTGATGCCGGCATCGATCTGGCGCCGCACCAGGCGGCGCAGAGTGGGCTCGTCAAGCGACAGATCGGCGCGGAACGGCGTTACCAGGGCCGTACCGCAACCAGTGAACGGATGCTGGATGCTCATGCGAACAGTACCTCGCTGAATTCGTGGAAACCTTGTTTGCCCACGATCCACTGCGCGGCCTTCAGCGCGCCGCGGGCGAAGCCTTCCCGGCTGCGCGTGGTGTGCCGCAGGGTGATGGTGTCGGCGGCGGAATCGAAACCGATTTCATGCGTGCCGGGGTGCGCGCCGGCGCGGCTGGCGGCGGCGTCAATCGGGCGCGTGTAGCCGGCAGACTTCATCTCTTCCACCAACTTCAACAGTGTACCGGAAGGCGCGTCCTTCTTCGTGGCGTGGTGGATCTCCCAGGCCCAGGCTCCGTACGATGGCTCACCAGCCATCAGGCGGGCGGCCTCGGCGGCCAGGCGAAAGAAGACGTTGACGCCGATCGAGTAGTTGGGGCTCCAGACCACGCCGATATTGTGACGCGCCACGGCGGCTTTCACGCGGTCCGCTTCACCCCGCCAGCCGGTGGTGCCGATCACGAGATTCACGCCCAGCGCCGCCATGCGCTCCGCGTTTTCGGCCACCGCCGCCGGAATGGAAAAATCCACCGCCACGTCGATGCCCTGGAAGTTCGCGGGAGTCACGCCTTCAAACGCGGCGTTGTTGAATTCGTCGAGCTTCAGCGCCACGGTAAAACCGTACTCGGGCGCGAACTGTTCGATGAGGCGGCCCATCTTGCCGTAGCCGACGATGGCCATCCGGTGCGCCACGTTGGGTTCATGCGGCATCGAAGACCTCCGCGTCGAGCTCGGCAAAGAACTCGCCGTGCAGGGCCTCCACGGCGCGGCGCAGATCGTCCTCCGCCACCACCAGGCTGAGATTCAGCAGCGAAGCTCCTTGCGAAATCATGCGTATGTTGATGCCGTCGAGCGCGCCAAAGACGCGCGCGGCCACACCCGGCGTGTAGCGTATGTTATCACCCACCAGGCAGACGATGGCCTGGCCGGCTTCAATCGCGACTTCGGAGAAATCGCTCAGCTCTCCGCAAATGGTCTCGAGCGCGCGCGTGTTGTCTATGGTCAGCGAGACGCTGACCTCGGATGTGGAAACCATATCGACGGCGGTCTCGTGGCGGTCGAACACTTCGAAGATACGGCGCAGAAAACCGTGCGCCATCAGCATGCGGTTGGAGTGCACATTCACGACCGTGATCTTGCGCTTGCAGGCGATGGACTTGACCACGTTGCCGCAGGGTACGGATTCGGATACGATGCGCGTACCCGAGACTTCCGGGCGCCGCGAATTGAGGATCAGAACCGGGATGTTCTTCTCGACCGCGGGCACCACCGTGGCCGGATGCAGCACCTTGGCGCCGAAGTACGCCAGCTCCGCCGCTTCGGCAAACGAGATGGTCTTGACGCGGTGCCCGCCCGGCAGGATCGTGGGATCGGCGCTCAGCATGCCATCCACATCGGTCCAGATCTGGATCTCTTCCGCCCCGATCCCCGCGCCGACGATGGCCGCCGTGAAGTCGGATCCCCCGCGGCCGAGCGTGGTGGTGACGCCATCCTGGGTGGCGGCGATGAAACCGCCCATGACGACCACCTGCGCCCGCGCCAGCGGCGGGATGGCGGCGCTGAGCCGCGCGTAGGTTTCCGGATAGAGCGGCGCGGCCTGCGTATGACGGCGGTCGGTGACGATCACCTGCCGCGAATCCACGTGCGCGGCCGGCATGCCGAAGTGGCGGAAGGCCAGCGTCACGATGTAGCTGGAGAGGCGCTCGCCGTAGCTCGAGATGGCATCGATGGATCGCGGCGTCAGCTCGCCCAGCACGGCCAGTCCTTTGACCAGCTCGGTGAGCTCCTGAAAATGCTCGTCGAGGACCCGGTCGAGCTCGGTGCGGTCGGCGAGCGGCACCACCTGGCGCGCTTCGCGCGAATGGAAATCCCGCAGGTCGTGGATCTGGCGGATGTACTCTTCGCGCGTGCCGGCGATGGCCGCATTGGCGATGGCCAGCAGCTTGTTGGTGGTCTTGCCCATGGCGGACACCACTACCACCGGACGGCGGTCGCCGCGCGCCTTGACGATGCCGGCCACCCGCTCGATGGCGGCGGCCGACTCCACCGACGTGCCGCCGAACTTCATCACGATCATCAGTCGAGCATCCCTTCGGAGTGCATCAGCTCGGCATTGAGCACGGCCGCGCCCGCCGCGCCGCGCACCGTGTTGTGGCCCAGCGCAACAAACTTGTAGTCGAGTACCGGGCAGGCGCGCAGACGGCCCACGAATGCGGCCATGCCGCGCTCGCGTTCGGCGTCGCGGCGGGGCTGCGGCCGGTCTTTTTCATGCATGTAGATGACCGGATGGGGCGGCGCGCTGGGCAGCTTGCGCTGCTGCGGCACGCTCGAGAACTTCTCGAAGGCGTGCAACAGCTCGGCTTCCTTGGGCTTGGCCGAAAACTCGACCGACACCGTAACCGTGTGTCCATCCACCACCGGCACGCGATTGCAATGCGCGCTCACTTTGGCGGCGAGCGGTTCGATATGATCGCCGCGGAAATCGCCCAGGATCTTCTGGGTCTCCTGCTGCATCTTTTCTTCTTCGCCGCCGATGTAGGGGATCACGTTGGCGTTGATGTCCATCGAGGGTACGCCGGGATAGCCGGCGCCGGAGATGGCCTGCAACGTGGTAGTGATGACACGGGTGATGCCAAATGGCTTCAGCGGACCGAGCGCCATGGTGAGGACCACCGTCGAGCAGTTCGGATTGGTGACGATCTGGCCTTTCCAGCCGCGCCGGCGCTGCTGGCCCGGCACCAGCTTCAGATGATCGGGATTCACTTCGGGCACCAGCAGCGGCACGTCCGGCTCCATGCGGTGGTTCTTCGAATTGGATACCACCACGTGGCCGGCCTCCGCGAAGGCGCGCTCGATCTCGGTCGCGACGGAAGCGTCCATGGCGGAGAACAGAAGGCGCGGGGCATTGCCCGGCTTCGACTCTTCCACCGCGAGGTCGGCGACGGATTCCGGCGCCGCGCCGCCAAGATGCCACGCCGTGGCCGCATGATACTTCTTGCCGGCCGAACGGTCGCTGGCTCCCAGCCAGGTAAGGTGGAACCAGGGATGCCCCTGCAGAAACTTCACAAAGTGTTGGCCCACCATGCCGGTGGCGCCGAGGATGCCGACTTCGATTCTGGTTTGCATATAGTTAATTCGATGGACGAGAGAGCAGCTGGATGACCATGTTCTGGTAGATGCCGACGGCGTCTTCCAGTTGCCGTTTGGGGATCCGCTCGTCGAGCGTGTGCGCGACGTGGATGGAGCCGGGCCCGATCAGGTACGGAGTACCCCAGGCGGTGCCGTAAGCGGGAATGTCCGTGGTGTAGGCGACCACGGTAGTGGGCATACCGGGCAGCGACCCCAGCCGCAAGGCCGGTATTTCCAGCATCTCGCGCGGCTCCGCTTTGCCGGCGACCGCGGCTTCGACGGCCGCCTTGGTGGCCGTCGAGTCGCCCACCAGCCGGATCATGATTTCCGCCTTGGCCTCGTCGGCGATTACGTTGGGCGCGCGCCCGCCGCCGATGGTTCCGATGTTCAGCGTACTGGCGCCGAGCAGCTCGTCCACGGGCAGGGGAATGGCCCGGATCGCGGCCAGCGCGTCCAGCAGCTTGTCGATCGCGGAGTCGCCCAGCTCCGGATAGGCCGAATGCGCCATCCGCCCGCGGGCGGCGATCTCGTAACGCAGCGCGCCTTTCGATCCCAGCGCCAGTTGATTTTCGGTTGGTTCTCCGTTGATGATGTAGCGCGCGCCTTGGGGATGGGCGGCGGCATGATAGGCGCCGGCGCTGTTGCGCTCCTCGCCCACCACGAACAGCAATCCGAAGCCGCGCCGCCCGGACTCGAGCAACGCTTCCGCGGCTTTCAGCATGGCCGCGATGATGCCTTTGGTATCGCACGCCCCGCGGCCGTAGATGAAGCTCTCGTCTTCCCGGGACGGGAAGAACGGCGGCACCGTGTCCATGTGTGTGGACAGCGTCACCAGCGGCCGGTCGCCCCAGCAGGCGAACACGTTGGCGCGACGCGGCTCCGCCTGTTGCAGTTCCGCCCGCCCGCCGTGCCGTGCGGCCAGCGCGGAGACGGTTTCCAGCAACTGAAGCCCGATCCGCTCCTCGTTGCCGGTTATGGATTCGGTGTCGATCAGCGCCCGTGTTAACTCAAAAAGCTGCATATGTTGACCTGCGGGCGGGAGACGGATACAGAAGGAAAGACGCGGAAAGATCCGGCGGCTGTTCGCTTCCGATAGCGCTCCACCCGCGCAAAGTTCGGGTGACAGTGGGCAGGTATTAGCCCGACCCCCCAACCGCCGCGGCTCAAGGAGCCTTCCGCGCCGGTTTCGGCGGAACTACAATCGGCCCCTTTCGCCGGACTCCCGAGCGCCCTCGGAGTGCAGGTCCGGTTACTGATGGCCGCCGCACCTCTATCAGAACAAGTCTCAGGATAGCGGAGGGTGCGGGCGCGAGTCAAATTGGGTAACTTTTTGGATCCACCGGAGTAGAACATAGAGAGACCTTGAATTGAGGTAACCGATGGGAGATCTGCTTCAGGACGTGCGCTACGGTTTGCGGACCCTGGCGCGAAATCCCGGATTCACGCTGGTCGCGATGTTGACGCTGGCACTGGGCATTGGAGCCAATACCACGGTTTTCAGCGTCATGGACCACACGCTTCTGAAGCCCGTGTCCTTTCCCGGCGCCGACCGCCTGGTGCTGGTATGGGAAACCTTCGGCAAGGGCCCCGATAACTGGAACATCGTTTCCGCGCCTAATTTTTGGGATTTCCGGCGGCAAAGCCACTCCTTTGAGAACATGGCTATCTTTGATTCCGCCGGCAGGGGCTATAACCTGGCCGCTACCGGTACGCGCCAGGAGGCCGAACAAGTTTCCGGGCTGCGCGTATCCGCGGGTTTTTTCCCCGTGCTGGGTGTGCAGCCGCTTGTGGGCCGCACGTTTCTGCCGGAGGAAGAGACCCTGGGCAGGGATCACGTAGTCGTGCTGAGCTACGGGCTGTGGAAGAGGCGCTACGGCGGCGATCCCTCGCTGCTGGGCAAGACCATTCGCATCGATGGCGCGGATTTCACTGTGATCGGAGTCATGCCGCGGGAGTTCGCCTGGCAGTTCTGGAGCGGACCGCCGCGCCAGCTATGGGTGCCTGTCGGCTACACCAAGACTGACTTCGGCCGCGGGAATAACAGCTTCATTGCCATCGCGCGCCTTAAGCCCGGCGTGAGCGTGGCGCAAGCCAGTTCGGAGATGGAGGCAGTGGGCGCCCATGTTCAGCGGCAGTATCCCACCGATGATGCGGGAATGGGTGCGACCGTGTCGCCGCTGTCGGACTACGGGATGGAGGGCCTCCGCCGCACCATGCTGATCCTGCTGGCCGCGGTGGCGTTCATTCTGCTGATTGCCTGCGTTAACGTCGCCAACCTGCTGCTGGCGCGCGGCGCGGCGCGGCAAAGGGAGTTCGCCATACGGCGCGCCCTGGGGGCCGCCGGCTTTCGCATTGCGCGGCAACTGCTGACAGAAAGCCTTTTACTGGCGGCCGCCGGCGGCGCCGCGGGCACCCTCCTGGCTGCCTGGGGCAACCGGACACTGTTTTACGCATTCAGGCTCGATTCGCTGGGCTTGCCGTTGCGTATCGTCGATGCGATTCCCATCGACGGCCGCGTGCTGGCCTTCGCTCTGCTGGTTTCCGCATTGACGGGTGTGCTGTTTGGCGTGGCGCCCGCGTTGAGCGCATTGCGTACCGGCATGCATGCGCCCCTCAAGGAAGGCGGGCGCAGCGGCGCCGCCAGCGGCGGCAATCGTCTGCGCCATGTGTTGGTGGCTGCCGAAGTGGCCTTGGCGGTGGTGGTGCTTTCCGGCGCCGGGCTGATGATCAAAAGCATGACGCGCCTGTTGGGCGTGGATTCCGGGCTGAATCCCAAGAACGTGCTGACGCTGGGAATGTCGGTGCCGCAGGAAGAGATCTATGTCGGTCCTCCGGGCCTGCCGCGTTTCTGCCAGGATCTCGATGAGCGCGTGGGCGCCATTCCCGGGGTTCTCTCGGTAGGCGCGGTCGGGCATCTGCCCTTTCAAGGAAACGCCGGCCGTAGTTTTCAGATCGAAGGCCGGCCGCCGGCGCCGCTCGGACAAGTGCCCGGTGCGAACTATTCGGTGGCCTGCCCCAACTACTTCCGGACCATGGGCATTCCTATTCTGAAGGGGCGCGAATTTACCCCTCGGGATACTGTCAGTGCACCCAGCGTGATCGTGATCAATGAGACCATGGCCCGCAACTATTGGCCCGGCCAGAACCCGGTCGGCCAAGCCATCCAGATGGGTGGAACCCGTCTTACCATCGTCGGCGTGGCCGGAGACGTCCGCCAGCGCGGCCTGGACGCGCCGGTCGCGCCCCAGTTTGTCCGGCCGTACATGCAAGCGGGATGGCCGGTCATGAGCGTGGTCGTGCGCACCGTCCACACGCCCGCGGCGTTCGCCACGCCAGTACGGAAGGCGCTGGCGAGCGCCTTGCCGGACTGGCCGGTGGCGGGCTTCCAAACCATGGAGGAGGTAGTGCACAACTCCACCGGCTCGCGGCGCTTCCCCATGCTGCTGCTGAGCGTGTTTTCGGCGGTGGCCCTGGCGTTGGCCGCGGTCGGCATTGTGGGTGTCGTGGGACATTCCGTGACGCAGCGGACCCACGAGATCGGGCTGCGCATGGCTTTGGGCGCCCAAACGGTGGATGTGTTGCGCCTGGTGGTTTCGAGCAACATGGTTTGGGTGCTGGCGGGACTGGCGGCCGGACTGGCGGGCTCCGCGGGACTGACACGCCTGCTCTCCGGACTGCTCTACGGCGTGCGGCCGCTCGATCCCACCGTGCTGGCCGCGGTTTCCGGGTTGCTGTGTGCGGTAGGGCTCCTGGCCAGCTACCTGCCGGCGCGGCGGGCCGCGCGAATCGATCCCATGGCCGCGCTGCGCATCGACTGACCTCGACCCGCCTACTTGCCGCCCAGGATCTCGCCGTGGGGTTTGCCCTGGGTGATCTCCTCGTAGGCGTCCTTGGCCTGGCCGGCCAGGCCATCGCCAACCCAGTTCCGGACGCTGGCGGGCAGTTGCAGCTTGGCCAGGTCCGCGGGCTTCTTTCCTTGATCCACCGCCGCCTTCACAGCCTTCCGCAGCTCAATCATGAACTCCGCCTGGCCGGCCATCACCTCCGGGCCGCCGGGCACGCCGTGGCCCGGCAGCACCGTCTTCACCTTCAATCTCTGCGCGGCGCGGACCACGTTCGGCCAGTTGCCGATGTTGCCGTCGCCCGTGTAGTTGTACGGACCGTTCACGATGGCATCGCCGCTGCACAGGATCTGCTCCTTGGGCAAATAGACGAATCCGTCGCCACGGGTGTGCGCCCAGCCGAAGAAGTGGAATTCCACTCTGCGCGAGCCGTCGTCCAGAACGAACATCTTCTGGTTGAAGGTCTGTTTGGGCGGCTCGACGCTGGCGGCATGCATCGCAGCCACGTCCGGCCGGTCTTTGGCGCTCTGCTGCCAGCGGGCGGGTTCGTAGCGTTTCATCTCCTGCGCCACCCCCACGTACGCCAGCGTGGTGGCGCCGGCGTCCGTCCACAGGGCGTTGCCGTAGGAATGATCGCCGTGATGGTGCGTGTCGAAAACGTACTTCACGGGCTTCGACGAGACGCGCCTGGCATCCGCCATGGCGGCCCGCGCACCGCTCGGGAAGTTCGCGTCCACCACGACCAGATAATCCTTCATCTCGATGATGATGTTGTTGCAGTGGCCCAGGTTCTTGAGGTCGCCTTCGCGAAACCAGACGCCGGGCGCCACCTTGGCAATTGTTTCCGGGGTAGCATCGCCGCGCGACACGAACAGCGCCAGGCCGGCCAGGCAAATGAAACCGGAAAGGATCAGGAAGCGTTTGCGCATTGGGCTTTAGTATATCGCGCCAAGGCGCTCAGAGCCCCTGCAAGGTCCCGACGATCTCCCGCACGTTGCGGATGCCTTGGTCGCGCAGAAAACGGGCCAGCTCCTGCGCCACGCGCAGCGGCGCGCGCGGATCCCAGAATGTCGCCGTGCCGACCTCGACCGCGCTGGCGCCGGCCACCAGAAACTCGGCGGCATCTTCGCCGCTGGCGATGCCGCCCAATCCGATGACCGGAATCTTCACGGCTCTGGCGGCCTGATAGACCAGACGCAGCGCGATGGGCTTGATCGCGGGTCCGGAAAGCCCGCCCCAGCCGGCGCCCAATCGCGGCCGCCGCGCGCGGGCATCCACGGCCAGCGCCACAAAGGTGTTCACCAGGGAAATGGCGTCCGCGCCGCTCGCTTCCGCGGCCCGCGCCAACGGTTCGATGGCGGCGACGTTGGGCGACAGTTTCACGATCACCGGACGCCGCGCCACCCGCTTGACGGCGGCCACTACTTCGGCCAGCAGCGCCGGATCGCTCGAAAAGTAGATGCCGCCATGCCGGGTGTTGGGGCAGGAGACATTCAACTCGTACGCTGCCAGTCCCGCGGCGGATTCGAGCACCCGCACCACCTCTACGTAGTCCTCGGTGGCGTTTCCGAAAACGTTGGCGATTATCGCCGTCTGCAGCCGGGCCAGACCGGGCAGTTTCTCGCGCACAAATGCCTGGACACCGATGTTCTGCAGGCCGACGGAATTAAGCATGCCCCCCTGCGTTTCCCAAAGGCGCGGCGGCGGGTTGCCCGCCATGGGCTCGCGCGACAGGCCTTTCACCACGATTCCGCCGAGTTCGTGGAGGTCCACCAGGCGCTCGAATTCCACGCCGTAGCCGAACGTGCCGGAGGCGGCCAGGATGGGATTACGAAGCGCGATCCCGCACAGCGACATGCTCAGGCGCGCATCGCCGGGACTCATTTCTCACGCTCGTCTTCGAATGCGTCGGCGAAGGCCTCGGCCAGCACATTGCCGGTGGCCGACGAGGGCATGCCGGTCCCCGCCGCGCGCGCGATCGTGGGCGCCAGGTCCACGCTTTCGATCTCGCGCTCGATCTGCCGCTTGCCGAACTGCGGCCCGTAAAGGAACAGCGGCACCTGCGTATCGTAATTGTAGAGCGAGCCGTAGGAGACGCCGCGGCCGGAGTTGAAGTCCTCCACCGCGCCGGGGGCATAGGACAGCATCACGTCTCCGGAACGCCGTTCGTTGAAACTGTTTTGGAACATGCGGCGCCACTCGCCGCTGTGCGAGCAGTCGCCGTCCACGGTGTAGTAACCCGCGACGCCGGGGACGCGTAGGGCAACCTCGCCGGCCAGCCGGCGCGCGGCGCGGGGCGCCATGTTCCGTTCCCGCAACTGCTCGAGTTTCAGATACAGGAACGGATAAATATACTTGTCCACGTAGACGCTCTTCGCCACACCTTTGTCGAGCCAGTCGACGAAGCCCTGCTCGATAGCCCGCGCCACGTTCTCGCTGGCAATGGGCTGCTGCGAATGCAGCAACGCGCCCGGATCCGCCAGCGCGCCATGCGCGCCCGCGAAGATCAGGTTGTACCGGTTCCGGCCGGGCGTCTGATTCAAGACCTTGAAGGTGCGCTCGATCTGCCGGTCCAGGTGCGTCGCCATCTGGACCATGAGGTCGGAATCCGATCCGGTTTCGTATCCGAGCAGCGCCATCGATCCCAGCGAGGCAAAAACGAAGTCGAGGGTGTCGCCCTGCCCCAGCTTCTCATTGACGATCAATTGAATCAGCAGCTCGAACTGGACAGACTGGCCAAAAGGCGAGGAGAGGTACAGGGCCATGAACTCTTCGGGACGCTTGGGATCGAAGGTCAGAATGCGTAGTGCGGGTAGTGCGGGTGTATTGGTCTGCGCGCCGATGGCGTTCCACTTCTCGTTGTGATGATCGCTCGCGGGCCAGGATCGATTGAAGCTCACGAGCCAGTCCGGCGCGGTGCCGCGCGTCGTGAAGGCCCCCTGCGGGTCCATCCAAAAAACCTGCGCTTTCGAGCGGCCAGCCAGCAGCGAGGTGGCGGCCTCGTTCAGGCCGAGGCAGTAGATGCGGCTGTTGCCGGCATGGGACAGTTCATCGGCCAAGGTGGTGGCTTCCAGCAGTTCGGCGCGAGCCTTGGCCACGGCGCGCGAGCGCCGGTCGTACCACTGGTCGGCCACGATGCCGTGCAGTTGGGGATAGGCGCCGGTGGCCAGGCTGGCGAGTCCGGTGGAAGTGAAGCTGCTGGCCGCCAGGCGGCAATTGGGATAGTAGATACCTTTAGATATCAATTCGCGAAAGCCGGCGGGCACCAGCAGGGGTTTAATGCGATCCAGGTAGATTTGGCGGAATTGCTCGGCGAACAGGAAAACAAAGAGTTTAGGGCGGGGCGGCAGGGCCCGCAGGGACGCCGGCAAAAATCCCGTTACACCGGCCAGGGTGGCGGTGAAACGCCTGCGGGAGATGCTCATGGGCAAAGTGTAACAATCCTGCGTAAATTATGATATGTTGTTCTCCTTAATAGTCTTTCATATTTTTCATAAAACTGGGTGCGTAGCACTCATAGGGAGAACCGCCAATGCAGAACGAAGACGAGAGTGTATTGGGCCTGGCCACCATCCGGCGGAATCGCGGCATTTCGCTGGAGCAGATCGCTGAATCGACCAAGATCAATATCCGCAGTCTGAAAGCTATCGAGGGGGGAGATTTTAGCAAACTTCCCGGCGGCATCTACAACACCAGCTACATTCGCCAATACGCCAAGGCCATCGACTTCGATGAAGCCGAACTGCTAGCCTTTTACCGCGTGAAGATGGGGACTTCGAACCCGAGCGAAGAAGCTAAAGACCGGAGCAACCGGAAGAGCCTGATCGGCGGCGGATTCCGGCCGGCATCCATCATCAGCTAAGGTAGCCTCCGCGATACTCGCCTAAACTCTGTGGCAGCAGACGTGCGCGCACGGATTCCGCTTTTCTGCCGATAAGCAACGCGAGGAGCTCAGCAGGCAATCGCCATGCGCACCTTCGCTTGCTTCCGGTCCGGTCAAGCGGCCCTTCTGATGGCGCTGTCGGTGACCGTCATCTTCGGTATGTTAGGGCTGGCCGTGGATCTGGGATGGGCCTACTATCGCCAGCAGGCGGCGCAAGCCGCCGCCGATGCCGCCGCCGTGGCGGCGGTACGGTCGGCGCTCACCTCTACGCCATCCGGTCCTATCTGCGGTCAGAGCGGGGTGTGGTGCGGCGCATCGTCCAATTGTCCGGCGACGGCGCCGGGCAGTCCCTCGTCCAGTTTCGACAGCGCCTGCATGCTGGCCTCCGCGAACGGCTTTACGACAGCCGGCGTGGACCGCGTGAGCGTGCAGGCTAACACCACGAATCCCGTGCCCACGGTTCCGGGCGTGACGGCCTCTTATTGGGCGACGGTCCGGATCTCCGAGCGCTTGCCGGCGCTTTTCGGCATGGTGTACGGGCGCGGCGGATTCTCTCCGGGCGCCGTCGCTACGGCTGCCGTTTTCGTCACCGCCAGCCCGTGTCTGCTGACTTTGCAGAACGGATCCAGCCCCGGTATCACGGCTGCCGGAACCGCCATCACTACCCATAATTGCGACGTCTACGTGGATTCCAGCAGCTCCACCTCCGCGATTACGATGGCCGGCGGCAGCATCAGCACCGGCACCGGCAGGACCCGCGTGGTCGGCGGCGTCACCAGCTCGGGAACGACCTTTACTCCCGCCGCTCTGACCGGACAGCCGGTCATGGCCGATCCGTTCGCATCCATGCAGCCGCCCACCGTCGGTGCGTGCACCGATGGCGGCGGAATCTCCTTTGCCGGCGGTTCGCACACCATCAATCCGGGAGTCTATTGTCACGTGATCTCGGTGGCCGGCGGAAGCCTGACGTTCAACTCCGGTTTGTATATACTCAAGGCCGGAATCAGCGTCTCGGGCACGACCGTGGTGGCCAATGGCGTCACCCTATACATAAAAGGCGGCGGCATCAGCATGGCGGGCCCGACCGTAACGCTCTCCCCGCCCAGTGACGGCACATGGGCCGGCGTAGCCATCTTCGAAGATCGCGCCGATTCCAACCCGGTCAGCCTGGCCGGCGCCACCAACACCGTCAACGGCTTGATCTACACGCCCGACGCGAGTCTGAGCGTTGCCGGCGGGAGCGGCTCCCAGGTATCGCTCATCTGCAAATCGTTCGTTGCCGCTGGCAATTTCAGCATCACCGGCGGCAGCGCGCAGACCAGTCTCGGCTCTTCCGTTTCAATGGTGCAGTGAGCCGGGTTCCCACAGGCTCTTGATTCGCGCCTCCAGCGCGTCCAACCCCCCGGCGAAGAAATGATCCTGCGCCTCGACCCAGATCAGGCGCTTGGGTTCGGCGGCCTGTGCAAAGAAGGCTTCCATGACGGCCGCCGGACCGTGCTCGTCGTGCGTGCTCTGAATAAAAATCTTGGGAACCACGCAGTGCGTCCACCCGGTTGAAGCGCGCAAGGCCGGATAACCCAGCGCGATCGCACATTCGGCATCCCCGGCGGCGCAGGCCACTCCCAGCGCTACTTGCGAGCCGAAGGAAAACCCGGCCGCGGTGTAGGGCAGGCCGGGATAACGGTTTCGCAGCCAGGCGAGCGCCGCGCGCGCGTCGTCGATCTCCCCGATCCCGCCGTCGTGTTTCCCTTCGCTCTTGCCCACGCCCCGAAAATTGAAGCGCAACACCACGTAGCCCAGACTCCGCAGCGCCCGCGCCGTGCGATAGACCACCTTGTTGTGCATGGTCCCGCCGAAGAGCGGATGAGGATGGCAGATCAGGGCCAGTCCGCGCAGCTCGCTCTCCTCGGGAGCTTCCAGCAGGGCCTCCAGGTTACCGGCAGGGCCGCTCAACAAATGCGATTCGATGCGCCGCGGCATGTGACGCTTTACAACACCGCCCCGAAATAACCGCGTTCCGTTTGCAGCCGGACACCTTTGCGCGCGACCGTAACCCGCAGCTTGTGGTACTTGCCGTCCCAGCCCTGGGACGGCTCATACTCGATCGTATAACTGCCGCGCGCGTCGGCCTCGATCCGGTCGCGTGCCTGGTTTATGTCGATGGTGGAGAAAGTGCGGCCGCCGGTAGCTCCGGCCAGAGTGTCCAACGCATCCCGATTCAGCATCCCGCGCTCCGGGTTCGTGCCCGGATCCGCCGTGTAGATCGAGATCCTGGATTCCAGGAAGCGGGAGCCCACCTGGCGCAGCAGCGGACCGCCGTCCCACCAGCCTTGGCCCGCCATGCGGATCTGGCTGGGGAAGCCGTAGGTGACCCATAACAGGGCTTTGGAACCCGGCATCTCCTCCATGCGCGTGCGCATGTCCTCCAGGGCTTTGCAGGTGGCATCGAACCGCGACGGCAGAGCGATCGGGCTGGCGGCTCTGAAATCCTGCGGCTTCACTTGATTGACCTTGCGCATGGCATCGTCCAGCGCAGACTCCGCATCGCGCGGCCACCCGCCACTTCCGGCGCCGGCGGCCTGGTCGCCGGCCAGGCCATGTACCGCATAAAGGCTGCCGTCCTCCACCAACAAGTACAGGTACAAGGGATCGCCCGACGGCAACCGCCGCAGCGCCGTCTTCATCATGTTCAGAACCGCGCCGCGCGAGTCGAAGCTGGAGTTCAACAGATCGAATAGGATGACCAGCGGACGGGGGCCATGAGACTGGTTCCGGCGGAGCGAGACGATCTTCTGTCGTAGACCGTTATCCCGAACCGTAAAATCGGCGGCGTCCAAATCGGTGACCGGCTTGCCGGCCGAATCTTCGGCGATCACGGTCAGCTTGACGCGCGGTGACTCCTGCGCCGGCGCGGCCAGGACGCTCGCAACCAACAGGTAAGCGGCCGCCGGTCCGACAGGAAGCTTCATCGCGAACTCGGTGCTTTCCGGCGATCCATGTGTATGTCGTAGCCTACGGTGCCGGACGGGCCGGACTTCACCATCTGCTCCAATTGCTCTTCCGGAATGCTGACTGAGACCATTACCGTCTCACCCGCTACGGACGCCTGCAGGCTTCGGAGAACCCCGGCGAATCCCGGCGGCGCTCCCTGGCTGCCGGCCAGCATCCCGATCGACTTCAGACCCTCGGCCAAAGTCCCGGCATCCGCGGCGGTCCGGCAGACGGCTTTAAGACTCACCAGCAACTCCGGTCCGAATCTCATACCGCCGCTCGCCGACACCACGCTGTTCAACAGCGCCAAAGGACCGGCTGCCTTTCCTTCGAATGCAGCGGGCGGCGTGATCGAAACGAACCAGGCGTCCTGATCGGCGCTCAGGCTGTTGACCTCGGCCGCCAGCGAGGAATTGATCGCCGTTGGGGCGGAGCCGTGATCGAGCGCCGCGCGCACGGAATCCGGCTTCCCGATAACCGCCACACCGTCATTTGTGAACGCCACCGACGGATGCCGGCTTCCGCTCCAATCCAGGATCTGGCTGCCGGCATAAGTACCGGCGGCGGCGCCGTCCGCCACGGCTGCCTCCACGATACGAGCTACATCGAAGGTGCCGCGCGCCAACATCAGCCACGTGTCCGTGCCGGGCCGGCCTGCCACCAGAATTTGGTGCAGGTCGCGATCGAATTCGAAGCCGGTGGTCTCCGCCAGCTTCTGCAGAACGGGATCGGAATGCATCGGGCTATTGGATAGCAGGAATTGTCCGAAAGGCGAGCGCATCACTTGCTCGACGTTACCGCCGGCGATGAACTGCGCGTCGGGCATCACCAGGTTGATCAGACTCGAATCGGCCGCGAATAGCGATCCGGCCACGATAACCAAAGCAGCGAAGAGGCGTAGACGCATGGGGCGCCCTTTCTATTGATTCATGTTAGCGCAGGCGGCTGCCCCAACATAGTAGATCCGGTTGCAGGGTTCGACTGTATGATAGAAACATGACACCCGCCACGGCGGAGGTTACCGCCAACCTCCTCAAAGAAAAGATCAGATCGCGCCAGGCGCAAGTGGGTATCGTCGGGCTGGGCTATGTAGGTCTGCCTCTGGCCGTCGAGTTCGCCAAGGCCGGCTTTCGGGTGACGGGCATCGACTTGAATGCCGCCAAGACCGAGCGCGTCAACGCCGGCGACTCCTACGTGGGTGATGTTCCCAGCAGCGTCTTATCCGATATCGTCAAGCAGGGGAAACTGCGCGCCACTACCGATTTCGCGGCCGTCCGCGATCTGGACACGGTGAACATCTGCGTGCCCACGCCGCTGCGCAAGACCAAAGATCCCGACATGAGCTACATCGTCTCGTCCTGCCAGGAGATACTCAACAATCTGCATGCCGGGATGTTGATTATCCTGGAATCGACGACTTATCCCGGCACCACCGACGAGCTGCTTCTGCCGATGTTTGAAAAGTCCGGCTTGCGGGCAGGACAGGATTTCTTTCTGTGTTTCTCGCCGGAACGGGTCGATCCGGGCAACCCCAGGTTTCAAACCGTGAATATTCCCAAGGTGGTGGGCGGCACCACCCCGGCCTGCACCGAGATGGGACGGCTATTTTACTCTCAAGCCCTGGAGCATGTCGTGCCGGTGAGCTCGACGCAGGTGGCCGAAATGGTCAAACTGCTGGAGAACACCTTCCGCATGATCAACATAGGCCTGGTCAACGAGATGGCCTTGATGTGCGATCGCATGGGCATCAACGTCTGGGAAGTGATCGAGGCGGCGGCCACCAAGCCGTTCGGATTCATGCCGTTTTATCCGGGTCCCGGCTTGGGCGGCCACTGCATTCCGATCGATCCTTTCTACCTGTCATGGAAGACCAAGCAGGCTGGTATCGAAGCGCGGTTCATCGAACTTGCGGGCTACATCAACGGCCAGATGCCGCACTTTGTCGTCGACAAAATCCAGAACGCCCTCAACGACGCCGGCAAGCCGGTGAAGGGGTCGCATATCCACATTCTGGGTGTGGCGTATAAGAAGGATATCGACGACCTCCGGGAATCACCGGCCCTGGATGTGATGCTGCTGCTCAAGCGGCGCGGGGCGCGGGTATCCTACAGCGACCCCTATGTGTCCTCTCTTCAACTGGATGGCGAGAGTCTACAGGCCCAGCCGGAGTCCCTGGCGGCGGAGTCCGACTGCGCCGCCATCATCACGGATCACTCGGTCTTCGACTATCGGAAAGTAGTGTCCGCCGCCCCGCTGATCGTGGATACGCGCAACGCGTTAAAAGGTGTGAACGCGCCTCACATCGTGCGTTTATAGTAACGCCCAAGCATTGACAAACGTCCCAATGGCGGCAGATCCTGGATTAAGGAGTTTTTATGGTACCGGTCGGGAGACTCGCGCTTTGCGGTATGGCCCTGGCAGGTGGCATCGCCGCTTGGGCACAGCCGGCGGTGATTTCGGCTCGCTCCGGGCTGATCCACTATGTGGAAGGCCAGGTTTACGTGGGCGACCAGCTCGTTGACAGCAAATTCGGCACTTTTTCGGAAGTGAAGGAGAACCAGACGCTTCGCACCGAAGAGGGACGCGCCGAGGTACTACTGACTCCCGGCGTCTTCTTGCGGCTGGCGGAGCATAGCTCGTTCCGGATGATCACCAACCGCCTGATCGATACGCGCCTGGAGTTTCTCTCCGGTTCCGCTATCATCGAAGCCGACGATATCGGCAAAGACAACTCCGTTACGGTCGTCTACCAGAACGCCACGGTCCACCCGGTGAAGAAGGGATTGTACCGGTTCGATGCCAGTCCCGCCGAGCTGCGTGTTTACGACGGAGAAGCGGATGTGACCCTGGACGACCATACGTTGGAGGCGAAAGAGGGTCACCTGGTAGCCCTGGATACGCTGGCCGAGCGCAAGTTCGACCGCACCGTCACCGACGCGCTGAACCGCTGGAGCGAGCGCCGCGGCGAATATGTCTCCATGGCCAGTGTGGGGGCCGCCAATTCGCTGCGTACGTCGCTTTATGACGGCGGCAGCGCTTATGGAACCTTTGGAACAATGGGCGCATTTGGCGTCAGCGGCTTCATGGGCGGCTGGTATTGGAATCCCTATCTGGGGATGTACTCGTTCGTCCCCGGTATGAGTGGCGATTGGTTCAGCGCCTACGGCTTCCCCTTCTGGAGCCCCTTCAACGTCTACATGGCATACATGCCGGGCTACTACTACTTTCCCTATTCCTACTACGGCGGCTACTACGGGGGATATCCAGCAGGCTACTCGGGAGCTTATAATTCGGGCGGCTACCACAGTGTACCGGCGCCGACCCACACCGGCCGCAGTGCCGCAGGTGGCATTGGCACGGTAGCGTCCGGGCACGGACCGTATCATGGCGGCGGCATATCTCGTGGCGGCGGCATGCCTACCTCGTCGTCACCCGCCGGTTCGGTCGGCAGGATCTCCGCTCCCCCTCCGGCAGCACCCAGTGCGGGTAGCATCGGCGGTCATGTCGGCGGCATCGGCGTCGGTTCGCACCACTAGCGCCACCAGCAGTCACCAAACGGCATCCTGGGTTGGACCCGTGCGCGGGCTCGGGTGGTATCCGGCCCTCGTGTTATCCTTCTTTTTCCATGGCTCGCCCGGCGCTTTGCGCCAAAATGTACCTGGTGCGGGGACGCGTCCAAGGCGTCGGTTTCCGCGACTACACGCAACGCGCCGCTGCCGCGCTGGGGCTGACCGGCTACGTCCGCAACCTGGACGACGGGCGCGTGGAAGTGTATGCCGCGGGTCCGCTTGAAAAGATCTCGGACCTGGCGGCGGCTTTGCGCAAGGGTCCCTGGCTCTCCGATGTACGCGGTGTCGAAGAGCAGGAAGCCGCCTTGCAGCATTATTCCGGTTTTCAAATTGAGGTCTGATGGATAATCTAAAGTCGCTGATCCGCGAGGTGCCGGACTTTCCCAAGCCGGGCATCCTCTTCTACGACATCACGACCCTGCTGAAAGACAAGGTCGGACTGCACGGTGTGATCGACGCCCTCTGCAACCATTACCGGGATGCCCGTGTGGACGTGGTGCTGGGCATCGAGGCGCGCGGTTTCATCTTTGCTCCGGCGCTGGCTTATGCGCTGGGCGCGGGGTTCGTGCCGGTGCGCAAGCCCCGGAAGCTTCCCTGGGAGACGCTCAAGGTCAGCTATGCCCTGGAGTACGGCACCGACAGCCTGGAAATGCACAAGGACGCATTCGTGGCGGGCGCCCGCGTCCTGATCGTGGACGATCTGCTGGCCACTGGCGGTACCGCGTCAGCCGTCGCGCGTCTGGCCGAGCAGGCCGGCGGCAAGGTGGTCGGCCTGGGATTTGCCATCGAGCTGACGTTTCTCAACGGACGCAGCAAGCTGCCCGGCTACGATGTGTTCTCTTTGTTGCAATATGACAAATGACTGAGACCCGCCGGGCGCGCCTGCCCGCGCTCGCCAAAATCAACCTGGATCTGCGGGTACTCCACGCCCGTCCGGACAACTATCACGAGATCCGCACCGTCTTCCAGACCATCTCCCTGGCAGATAGGATCGACGTGGAATTCACCCGCGCCCGCCGCACCGCCATTCAAGTCCGGAGTGTCCCGGAGATCCCGGACAACCTCATCGTGCGGGCCGCGGAGCGCATCCTGGATGCCCTGCGCCTCTCCGCGCGGGTCAACTTCAGGCTGCAAAAGAGAATTCCCATGGGCGCGGGCCTCGGGGGCGGATCTTCGGACGCCGCCGCCGTCCTGCTGGCGCTGCCGGCCCTCGCCGGACACCGACTGGAGCCAGACCGTCTGCAGCTTATGGCAGCCGATTTAGGCAGCGACGTGCCGTTCTTCCTGCTGGGCGGCGCGGCCGTTGCCCTGGGACGCGGCACGGAATTGTACCCGCTGCCCGATATGCCGGCACGGCGGGGCTTGCTGCTGGCGCCGGACATCCATGTCTCCACGGCCGCCGCCTACCGCGCGCTGACCCCCCGATTGACAACCGAATCGCAACAAAATAAGATAGTTAGTTTCCAGTCGCAGGTATGGAGTGGAGTTGCGGCTGAAGCCGGCGTTAACGATTTTGAAACCGTTGTCTTCGCGCAATTCCCGCAACTGGCTGCGCTGAAACAACGGCTCGTGAAACTGGGCGCCCGGCCGGCGATGATGACGGGCAGCGGTTCGGCGCTCTTCGGTTTGTTTCGTACTCAGGATCAGATAAATCGCGCTCGAAAGTCACTCCGCAATGAACGTGTCTTTGCGATTTCATTCGTCAGCCGGATGCGTTACCGCCGTCTCTGGGGGCGGTCGCTCCAGCCTTATCTGGATGACAGGTTATGGCCGCCGCTAAGCCGCACCGGGCGTTAACGCCCGACCGATTGAAAGTCTTCTCCGGGACCGCGAATCCGTGCCTGGCACAAGAGATCTGCGGGTCGCTGGGCATCGAGCTGGGCGATCTCATGCTCGAGACTTTCTCGGATGGAGAAGTCTACCTGCAGTTCCAGGAGAACGTGCGCGGCGCCGACGTCTTCCTGATCCAGCCCACCTGCCGGCCCGTGGATCACAACCTGATGGAACTGTTCCTGATGATCGATGCCGCCAAACGCGCCTCAGCGGACCGTATCACCGCAGTGTTACCCTATTATGGGTATGCGCGGCAGGACCGCAAGGACAAACCGCGTGTGCCGATCTCGGCGAAGCTGATCGCCTCGCTGCTGGAGCGCGCGGGCGCCAACCGCATCATGGCGATGGATCTGCACGCCGCCCAGATTCAGGGATTTTTCGACGTGCCGGTGGATCACCTGTTTTCCGCGCCGGTCATGATCGATTATTTTATGCCGCAGGAGATTCCGGACCTGGCCGTGGTCTCGCCGGATCCGGGCGGTGTGGAGCGCGCGCGGGCGTTCGCCAAGCGGATGAACGCGCCTTTGGCCATTATCGACAAGCGCCGCGAGAAGCCCAACGTGGCGGAAGTGATGAATGTGGTGGGCGATGTGGAAGGCCGGAATTGTCTGATGGTAGATGATCTGATCGACACCGCGGGCACCCTGGTGAAGGGGGCCGAGGCGCTGCTGCGACAGGGCGCCAACAGCGTGAGCGCCTGCGCCACGCATGCCGTGTTATCAGGTCCGGCGGTGGAGCGCATTGAAGCCTCGCCGCTCAAGGAAGTCGTATTTTCGAATTCCATTCCGCTGACCGATGAGGCCCGGCGGTCGTCGAAGATCAAGGCTCTTTCCGTGGCGCCGCTGCTGGCGCGGGCGATTCAGTCCATCCACGAAGAGACCTCGGTGAGCATTTTGTTCGTGTAGAGATCAGGGCCACGCAACCCACGTTAGTGGTTCGCCACGATCGGACTTGCGTCCCTTTGAAGGAGACAGGCAGTGAGAAAAGATATAACGGTTGCCGCGCAACCTCGTGATTCGCGCGGCAAGAACGAAGCGCGCCGCACGCGCCGCCGGGGCCTGATCCCGGCGGTGGTCTACGGAGCATACAAAGATCCCATCCCGGTGAGCGTAAGCCCGAAGGCGATCATCCAGATCGTGCATTCGGCCACCGGCTACAACACTATTTTCAACCTGGACATCGAGGGCCGCGAAAATACGCCGGTGATGGTGGTGGATCACCAGAACGATCCCATCCGCGGCACGCTGCTGCATGCGGACCTGAAGCGCATCGATTTGAACAAGCGCATCCGGGTCTCGATTCCGATCGGCACGTCGGGCGAGCCCAAGGGTGTGAAAACGCAGGGCGGACTGCTGGAAGTGATCAGCCGTCAGGCCGAGATCGAATGCCTGCCGGACGAGATCCCCGAACATTTCACGGTGGACGTAACCGAACTGCTAATCGGGCAGAGCCGGCGCTTCAGCGATCTGGCTTTGAGCGGATCGATGAAACTGATGAGCTCGCCCGAGACGGTCGTAGCTCACGTGGTCGCGCTGCGCGCCGAAGAAAAGCCGGCCGCCGAGGCCGCGCCCGCAGCCGAAGCCGCCGCCCCGGCCGCCTCCGCCGAACCCGAGGTCATCAAGAAGGGCAAGAAGGAAGAAGCCGGCGCCGAAGAGGCCAAGCCCAAGAAGAAGTAGCGCGGCATGTTCCTGGTGGCCGGTCTGGGCAATCCGGGCGAGGAGTATGCCGCCACCCCGCACAATCTCGGTTTCATGGTGGTGAACCGACTCGCCGAGACGTGCGGCATCCGGGTCAACCGGCGGGATTCCCGGGCGCTGATCGGAGTGGGGCAGATCGCCGGCAGCGAGATCATGCTGGCCAAGCCCCAGACATTTATGAATCTCAGCGGCACGTCGTTAAAGCCGCTGATGCAGAAGCATTCGCTCACGGCGGCGGACCTGATTCTGGTCTACGACGAGTTGGCCCTGCCGTGGGCCAGTCTGCGGATCAAACCGCGCGGCTCCTCCGCCGGCCATAACGGGGTCGAATCCGTGATCGGCAGCCTGGGAACGGACGAGTTTGTGCGAGTGCGGCTGGGGGTACATCCCGGCCATCAATTGGCGAGCGGCAAGGAATACCTGCTGGCGCCGGTGAAGCGCTCGCGGGCGAAGGAATTGGAGCAACTGGTGGCCGATGGGGCCGCCGCGGTTGTTTCGATAATTACCGAAGGGGTCGCAAAGGCCATGACGAAGTTCAATCGTCGCCCCCAAGGTCCAGACGAGGAAGCATGAGAATCTACGAAGAGCTGTTCATAGCCAAGCCGGACGCTCCGGACGAAGAGGTGGACGCCTTCATCGAACAGATGAAGACGACCGTCTCGAACGCCGGGGGCACCGTAGACAAAGTCGAAAAGTGGGGCAAGCGCAAGCTGGCCTACAAAGTGGACCGGTACCGCGAAGGCGCTTATGTCCTGTTCCAGTTCAGCGCCGGGCCGGAGACCGTGAAGGAGTTCGAACGCCGCCTGCGCGTCTCGGACCTGGTGATCAAGTTTCTGACGGTGCGCATCGACGAGACGCTGAAGCGCCTGGAGAAGCGCAAGAAGGAGCGCGACAAGCGGGCGCACCGCAAGGCTACCGCCGCGCCGGCCGCGCCGCAACCGTCGGTCGCGCAGCAGATGATGGGCGAAGGTCCCAGCGCTCCGGCCATGCCGGGCCTGCCGAAGGAGGCGTAAAGAGAAGCCATGGCGGAATTCAAAGGAAAACCCGGCAGCGCCGGCCAGCGGCCGACGGGCGGCGACAAGGCCGTCGCCACCCAGAAGAAGCAATACTTCCGGCGCAAGAAGGTGTGCCGGTTCTGCGTTGAGAAGATCGACGACATCAATTATAAGGACGTGAAGCTGCTGCACGCCTTCGTGGCGGAGCGCGGCAAGATCGTCCCGCGCCGCATCTCCGGCGTCTGCGCCCCGCACCAGCGGCGGCTGACCGACGCCATCAAGAAGGCGCGCAACATTGCCCTGCTGCCGTTCGCGGCGCAGTTTTAACGAAGCAAAGGGGCGCGGGGTGCCCCGTTTTGCGGAGCAAGAAGAAGCAAAGGGGCGCGCTTTTCCGCGCCGCTACTTGGAGTAGAATCTTCCAAGGATCCAGGGCGGCGCGGGGTGCCCCGTTTTGCGGAGCAAGAAGAAGCAAAGGGGCGCGCTTTTCCGCGCCGCTACTTGGAGTAGAATCTTCCAAGGATTCAGGGCGGCGCGGGGTGCCCCGTTTTGCGGAGCAAGAGGAAGCAAAGGGGCGCGCTTTTCCGCGCCGCCAGGAGCAAAAATATGGAAGTCATACTGCGTGAAGATGTTGAACGGCTGGGCAACCGCGGCCAGGTAGTGAAAGTGGCCGACGGATACGCCCGCAATTTTCTGCTGCCCAAACGCCTGGCGGTGGCCGCCACGGACGCCAACCGCAAAATCGTGGAGCAGGAGCGGCAGGCGCATCTGCGCCGCGAGGCCAAACAAAAGAGCGAAGCCGAGGACCTGGCCAAGCTGATCGGCGGCGTGACGGTGACCATCGCCCAGAAGGCCGGCGAGAACGATCAGCTTTTCGGATCCGTGACCGCCAAGGACGTGGTCGACGCGCTGGCTCAGCAGAACTACACCATAGACCGGCGGAAGGTGCACCTGGAGGAGCCCATCAAGCAATTGGGCGAGTTCAAGGTGCCGGTGCGGCTGCACAAGGATGTGACCGCGGAAGTTACCGTGCAGGTAGTGAAAGAGGAATAGCTCCCGGTCAGGGAGCTCCCGCTGCCGTCAAAATGTGAAACCCACCAGGAATTCCGCCTGGTTCAGGTTCGTGTGCAATACATCGATCGTGGACTGCACGGTGCTAACCTGTTGCGTATTCCAACGCGTGAATCGAACCTCGGGTGAGATGTGCAGCACGATGGCGTGAATGTCCACGCCGGCCCCGATCACAACTCCCGTGGTAGTGTTGTGGTTGACGGCTTCTTTTAACCCCGTGATGGTATCCCAAGCCACGCCGGCTTCCACATACGGCCGCGCCACCGGGAAATGGAAACGATACTTCAGCACCAGGGGAAATTCCCAATTGCCGCCGCTGGCGTTGAGCGCCGGGGATTCCGCGACATAGGAGTACTCAACATGCCGGTAGAGGGCGTCGAACTCCACGCCGAGACTGAAGGGAAGGCGCACTTCCGCCTCTCCGCCGATGATGTAACGCTGGGGCGGCGCATTGTATCCAAAAACACTATTGGCGTTCAGCATGTCCGTCAGCGGTATGCCGGCCTTGATGCCTGCTGAAAAAGGTTGCGCCAGCGCCGGAAGCGCGCTCAACAACAGCCAAAATAGCCGTCTCATTTAGTTCTTTACGGACACTCCCGTCTCCAGGTTGCAGTTTCGTTGCGCTTTGGTATCATCTCTCTCCAGTAGCATGAAGGAGCATGCATGAGTCACTATTACGAGGACTTCGCCACTGGCAGCGCGTACGAGTCGCGTGGGCGGACGGTGACGGAAGCCGATATCGTGAATTTCGCCGGTCTTTCGGGCGATTTCGTGGAGTTGCACACCAACGAGGAGTTCGCGCGCCAGTCCCCCTTCGGCCGCCGCATCGCGCACGGCGCGTTGGTCTTCAGCATCTCCACCGGTCTGATGAACCAGATGAACCTGATCAACGATACCGTGCTGGCGTTCTATGGCATCGACAAGCTGCGCTTCACCGGCCCGGTGTTCATTGGAGACACGGTGCGGGTCAGCAAGCGGGTGATCGAGATGAAGGAGAAGGATGCGGCGCGCGGGATCGTGACTTTCGAAACGCAGGTCCTGAACCAGAATAATGAGCCGGTGATCGTCTACACGGACAAGCTGCTGGTGAAGCGCCGCCCATGAGACCGCTGGACGGGCTGATGGTGCTCGATCTGACGCGCCTGCTGCCGGGCGCGGCGGCTACCATGCAACTGGCCACCTTCGGTGCGGAGGTCGTCAAAATCGAAGAGCCGGGGCGGGGCGACTATGCACGCGCCATCCCGCCGTTTCTGAACGGCCAGGGCGCCGTGTTCAGCATGGTCAATCGCGGCAAGAAAAGCGTGGTGCTGGATCTGAAAAGCGAGACCGGGCGGGATGAGTTTCTCAAGCGGGCCGCCACCGCCGACATCCTGGTGGAGAGCTTCCGGCCCGGCACCATGCGGCGGCTCGGCCTGGGCTATGAGACGTTGCAGACTCGCAACCGGCGCCTGATCTACGTCGCCATCACCGGCTACGGACAGGACGGGCCATGGGCGAACCTCGCCGGGCATGATATCAATTACCTGGCGCTGGGCGGTGCCCTCGACCTGGTGGGTGTGCGCGGCGGGGCCCCGGTGATTCCGGGCGTGCAGATCGCGGACATGGCGGGCGCCATGCAGGCGGTCTCCGGCGTCCTTCTGGCACTGGCCGCGCGGGACAAGACCGGAGATGGTCAGTTCGTAGATGTCTCCATGGTGGATGCCGTCGCCTGGATGCTGCCAGTGGCCCTCGGTCTGCACGCGGCGACCGGCGAAGTTCCTGCGCGAGGCGACACGGTTTTGAGCGGCCGCTACGCCTGCTACCACGTGTACGAAGCGGCGGATGCGCGCTGGCTAGCCGTGGGCGCGCTGGAGTCCAAGTTCTGGGAGGCGCTATGCAAGGCGCTCGGCTGCGAGCGGTTCGTGGCGGATCAGTTCGCCGAAGGCCCGCGCCAGGCCGAGATGATCGCGGAGCTGGCGCGCGTGTTCCGCACCCGTCCGGCGGAAGCATGGTTCGCTCACCTGCAGCCGCTGGACGCTTGCGTCACACCGGTGCGCAACGTTGCGGAAATGGCGCAACACTTCGGGCTCGGCCGCGGCGAATCGGTGGTGGCGCCCAGGCTGAGCACGACGCCCGGCGTGCTGGGCGGACCCGCGCCGATGTTGGGCGAGCAGGAACCATGGCAAACTCAATGAAGCCAGGCATACGCGGATGTGACGGAATCGGCAGGTGCGCTAGATTCAGGTGCCCCGTGCGCCGGAAACCGGCGGGCATGTCTTAACAGGTGCGGAGTTTCCCGTCCCGGTGTGACCGTTTGGAGGCGTTCGGCTCCGCGCTGCGCGACGACTTCAGGCCGGGTGAGAGCGACCTGGACCTGCTCATCGAGTTCGCACCCATGTCCCCATACGCACGCGTCGATGCCTACTTCGGACTCCGCGACGATCTCCGGGACCTGTTGGGCCAAGAGATTGATCTCGTGATGACTGGAGCAGTGAAGAACCCGTACCTCGCACGGAATATCCAAAGTACGAAGCAACTGCTCTATGCCGCGTGATGAGCGGGCCTATTTGAGCGATATCCTCGAATCCTGCGATGCGATCGCGGAGTTCATCATCATCGGCGAAGCGGTCGCCGCACTCGCCCGCGTTGTCCCGGCCATATTCGCGGCGATCACCAGGGCACGGCGGATAGTCGATTTTCGAAACCAACTCACTCACCAGTACCCGACCGTGGATGACGCGCTGGTTTGGGCGATCGTTGAGACAGATGTCCCGGTCCTTCGGCGGGAGTGCGCGGAACTTCGGATCTCGGGATTACCTCGGGTCCGATCCCAAACGCGACGGAAACCGAGGGAGCGCCAGCCGCCACAGTGCCGGACACGGTCACGCTCTCAGAGGGGTCAGGTAGCACGACCCTCACGGCATTTGTGATTCTGCCGTTTGTGGAGCGCGATGCGAAGCACGCGAAGGGCTCTTTCGCGGAGGTCCTTCGGAGCCTAATTACGTCCGCGGCCAAGTACTTCAGGGTCAAGACCGCGAACCGATGAAGGCCGAGGGAACCGGCCCACTCTTTGACATTGAGTACAACCCGAACCTATGGCAGACGACCATCGAGAAGGATTTGCCGAATCTACGCGATTTCATCAAGGGTGCCTGGGAAAACAGAGATCCGTCTAGGACGTATGCTGACATCCGAACGGCTGCGGTACGGGCGCAGATAGCTCCAAAATCTAGTGCGTGGGAAGCCACGGGAAAGATGTAGCGAAATCAACGTCGATGCCACAGCAGCCCCTCCCAGTTCGATGCAGCCCGCTCAAGTCACACAACTTCCCGCCCCGAATGGCCTTTCCCTAGGGCCTTATCCGCTTCGCCCAACTCGTGGTAAACTCAAAGAAGTCACACACATGCGGATGTGGCGGAATTGGCAGACGCGCTAGATTCAGGTTCTAGTGGGGGCAACTCCGTGGAGGTTCAAGTCCTCTCATCCGCACCAAGTTTGAGGTTATTGAAACCAGTCTCCCGCGGGCTTCCACGCCATTCGCGAGCGCCGCGAACCGAGTTGTCAGAATGCCGAGGCGCTGGCATGAATTCGCCGAAACGAGGAGACAACAGGCTGCTCCGGCGAGCACGCTAGGTCCATGACCGCCTGAAAAGATTCTAATAAAACAATTTCATTCTGAAATGTTTTGGCGCATACTGGGGGTATGGCTCGCCCTGCCCTGCACATTGAAATATCTGCCAAGGATCGGAAAGCGC
>Ga0335085_10001026_pt1 | contig 66008 bp, 45 predicted proteins | sample Lox_Sample_45_FD_206712 | JGI IMG/M metagenome (GOLD analysis project Ga0335085, IMG submission 206712) | Soil microbial communities from Loxahatchee National Wildlife Refuge, Florida, United States - Lox_Sample_4.5 | ecosystem: Environmental > Terrestrial > Soil > Wetlands | place: USA... | reverse complement strand
AGCCGACCACGCGGGCGGGCTGCCGTGTGGCCGAGGCAATCTCGCTGATCGAGAGCGCCGAGGTGTTCGAGGCGAGAAAGGCCGCGCGAGGGCAGAGTCGGTCGAGCTCCGAAAACACGCCTCGTTTGACGGAGATGTCCTCCGGCACGGCTTCGACCGCGAGGTCCGCTCCGGCGGCTTGCTCGAGCCGCTCCGGCACCTCGAGAAGCTTCTGGGCCCCGTGGGCGGCCTCGGACGTCATTCGGCCCCTTTCGACCGCGCGCTGCCACGAGCTCTCGATCGCGGCGCGCAGCCTCCCGCGCCCGGCGGGATCGGCCTCGAACACGGAGGTCGGGTAACCTGCCAGCGCGCACACCGCGGCGATTCCTCGCCCCATCGTGCCGCCGCCGACGACGAGGACCCGCTCCCGGACCATGAATCGAATTATATGGACGGCGCTAACGGATAACCGCCTCGGCGTTGCTCCAGAGAATGCGCTCCTTTGCCCCCGGGGTGAGAGGCAGCGACAGGAACTCCTCAACGTTCTTCTTCATGGAGAGCACGCCGGGGCTCGGGTAGTCGGTTCCCCAGAGGCACTTCTCGGAAATGTCCTCGAGCCGGGGCAGGTACTCGAGAAGCTTGCGGGGTGGAATCCCCGAGAGGTCGAGATAGACGTGGCGGTGTCGGCGCGCCAGGAAGACGGCCGTCTCCATGTAGAGCGGGCGGCCGGCGTGGGCCAGGATCAAGGTGAGCTTCGGGAAGTCCACGGCGACGTCGTCGACCGCGATCGGATCGGCGAATCGGTTGCGCGCTCCGGGGAAGATCGAGGTGCCCGTGTGGATCATGATCGGCCGGCCGGCTTCTTGCGCCGCGGCGTAGATCGACCCGAGCGCGTCGTCGCCCGAGAGATACGCGTTGGCGGCCAGGAGCTGGTGCGGGGGATGGATCTTCAGCATTCGAATGCCGAGCTCGTCAAACAGTCGGAGGGTCTGCCCGCGCGGATCGTCGGTGTGCCGCGGGTGGACGGAGCCGACCGCGACGAGGCGGTCGCGGTGTTTCCGGGCATACGCCGCCACCCAATCGTTGGCGGCCTCGGTGAAGCCCATGACCTCCGGCGCGACATAGTTGATGAGCGCCGCCCGTTCGACTCCCTCCTCATCGAGGAGCCGCAGCAGCTCCCCGGCGTCGGCGAGCACCCTCTGAAGCCGGACGGTGTCTGGTCGGTCACGCGCCATCGTTTCGCGCACCGAGGGTTTGAACTGCTCCCACGGCTGGATGTGAATGTGGCAGTCGAAGACGCGCAAGAAACCCTCCCCCAAAACGATTATGAGGCCCGGTTCTGCCCGACGGGCCCGCGGGCGCGCCGGAAGCGTTGCCGGCTCCAGGCCGCCACGAGAACCGCCAGATTGACCGCCGTGCCCGCGAGCACGGGATCCACACGGCCCGTCGCTTCCGGCCAGAAGCGTCCGACGGCCGCGACCGCGCCGCCTGTCGCCATGGCCACGATCGCGCCGGAGGTCGGCACTGCGCCAGCCGGCAGAAGCATCGCGGCCAGAACCGGGAGGATCAGCCCCGCGGCAAAGATGGAGTAGCCGAGCTTGAGCGTCTCGAGGACATCGCGGTTCAAGACGAGCGCGAGCATCAGCCCGAGCGCGGCGTAGAGGGGCGCCAAGGCGCGGGCGGCGGTCACCGGCGAGAAACGGCGCTCGGCTCGCGGTGCGATGTCCCGGACCGTCACGGCCGCGGCCGAGAGCAGCACGGCGTCGGCCGAGGAATGCATGGTCGCCACGAGACAGACCAGCACGAGCCCGTCCAGAGGGGCAGGCACGAAAGCGAGAACGGCGCGCGGCAGTGTCTGGATCGCCGGTCCCGCGGGGAGCGCTGCCCGGGCGGCGAGGGCGACGGCCGCCACGGCGCCTCCGAAGACGACCTTCGACAACGCGGCGCCGATGGCCGCGCGGCGGGCGGTCGGCTCGTCGCGGCAGGAAAGCAGTTTTCCCCAGACGTCGCTACCGACCAGATGCGGCAGGCCAATGAGGACGAGGAGCGCGAGGATGTCTCCGGCGCCGAGTGTCGAGGAGGTGGGGAAGGCAAGCGCCTCGGCCGGGAGCCGTCGGAAGCCGCCCGAGCGCGCGAGGGTGAAGGCGAGGGCGATCCCCGGAATCCCGAGGACCATCAGCCCGTATTGAATGCCGTCGGTTCGCACGACTGCGAACTGGCCGCCGAGCGCCGTGTAGAGCACGAACACGGCCGTCGAGCCGACGATGGCCGGCACCGGTTCGAGCCCGAGCGCGGCCGAGAGTACGACCTGCGTCGCTTCGATCAGGAGCGCGAACCAGACGATCTCGGAGACGAGGACGAGGACACCCGCCACACGACGCGCGGTCTGGCCGTAGTAGCGGCCGGCAATCTCGGGCAGCGTGACCGCTCCCTCCCGGCGCACGCGCCCGGCGATCGAAACGCCCAGCGCCAAGAGGCCGAGGGCGCCCGCCAGATCGAGCCAGAGTCCCGAGAGGCCGTGGAGGTAGACGTAGGCCGCGAGAGCGACCGTGGTCGAGCCGCCCGTCGTGAGAGAGGCGAGGCCGAGAAACGCCCAGAGAGGAGAGAGCGATCGGTCGGCCACGAAGTAGGAGGCCTCGTCGCGCCCCGCGCGGGCTCGCCACACCAACCCCGTCGCCGCGACCGCGATCAGGTAGCCCGCGAGCAGGAAGATCGTCGCCGTCGGCACGCGCGGATTATCCACAACGCGACGTCCGGCTTCGGAAGATCGCTTGGAAAGAACCGAAGAGGGTTTTCGGCTAAATGCTCCCTAAATTCAGCTAGGATGTTGCTAGTTTTCATGGGCTTGCATTCAGAGAGGGAATTGCCGCGACCCGCGAGTTCACGTCGGGTCGGGCGGGTGATCCTGGCGGTGTCGCTCTTCGCTCTGGCCGGGCGCGTGGCCGCGGACGATTCTTACGCCGTCTTCGCCTCGGACGTGCCTCCCGAGTACTACTTCGAGCCCAATCGCGGCGGGAGCTCGCGGACCTTCGATCCGAAGCTGTCGTGGTCGACAGGCGGAGCGCCCGACACCCCTGCGATCGAGGTCACCGAGTCTGCACAGGTTCGGCTGCCACCGAATCCGACCGGCGTGAGAGCTGTTGTCCCGAAGACTCCCAGCCGACTGGGATTGACGCTCGTGACGGCGGGGGTACTCGTCGGCTCGGCGGTCTCGGCCCTCGACGTCGGCCACGCGCGCGAGGGCTTTCACTTCGCCAACGAACGTTGGTTCCAGGAAGACACGTATGCCGGCGGAGACGACAAGGCGTCTCATTTCGTCTTCTACAACGGCCTGTCCCGGCAGCTGGGCGTCGCCCTGCAGAACATGGGCTACGAGAAGGATCGCGCCATCACGATGTCCTTCTTGACGGCGATGGCGGCGGGCCTGATCGTCGAGATCGGCGATGGGCTCACGATCTACGGGTTCTCCTGGGAAGACTTCACCATGGACACCCTGGGCGCCGGGACCGCCGCTCTGATCACGCACTTCAACCTGGACGACACGGTCGGGTTCAGCTTCGGGAAGGTCGATGCGGAGCAGCCTCCCCCCTGTTGTCGGACCGCGGGCGTCGGGAAGGACTATTCGACGGAGATCTACTATGCCGACCTGAAGTTGGCGGGGTTCGCGCGGCGCCTGAACGTGCGCCCCGGCCCGGCCCGCTTCCTTCTGTTCTCCGTCTCCTACGGGAGCAAGGGCTATCGCTACTCGCCGCTGGCGCTGCGCCAGCGCAACATCGGGCTCGACATCGGTCTGAACATTCCCGAGATCATGAGCGCGGTCGGCGTGCCGGAGAACAAGTGGTGGGGCCGTCTGCTCTACGGCTTCTTCAACTTCTTCCGGGTGCCTTTCACGACGGTCGGCATCTACTACGATTTCAACCACGGCAAGTGGCACGGGCCGGACGCCGGCAACGTCTACGACCCCGGGCCCTAGGCGACCAGCGGGGCGGCCGGCTCAGAGCTGCCGCGCCACCGCGAGCGCCGCGGCCTCGAAGAGCAGCGTACCCAGGAGGAGGGCCCGCTCGTCGATGTCGAAGACCGGCGAGTGGTGCGGGCGGTGAGCCCCCTCAGGCGCCGATCCCACGAAGAAGAAGCAGCCGGGGACCCGGGAGAGGTAGACGGACATGTCCTCCCCTCCGAGGGTGCGCGTGTCGGTCTCGACGTTTTCCTCACCGAGCAGGCGGACCGCCTCCCGGATGACGATTTCGGCCACTCCTCGGTCATTGACGGTCGCCCGGTTCACCCTTCGGTAGTCGAGCCGCGCCGCGACGCCGGCGGCCGCGGCCGTGCCGGAAACGATCCGCGCGATCTTCTCGGGCAGGGCCTTGCCGGTCGCCTCCGAGAAGGACCGGGCGGTGCCGGTGAGCCGGACAGAGGACGGGATGACGTTGAACGCGTCCCCTCCGTGGATGGTCGCGACCGTGACGACGGCCGGCTCCAGTGGAGAAATTTCGCGAGCCACGACGCTCTGCAGCGACTCCACGATGCGGGCGGCGGCGACGACCGTGTCGGCGGTCTCGTGGGGCGCGGCGCCGTGGCCGCCCGGCCCTTCGACCTGAATGGAGAACTCGTCCACCGCCGCCATCAGGGCTCCGCGATTGACACCGACTCTTCCGACCGGCAGCTGGTTCCAGAGATGGAGGCCCAGCGCCGCGCTCACGCCTTCGAGAACGCCGTCGCCCGCGCAGGCCTCGGCGCCCCCGGCTCCTTCCTCGGCGGGCTGGAAGAGGAATCGAAAGCGCCCGGCCTCGGGCGCGCGTGCCAGACGCTCGGCGACGGCGAGGGCGATCGCGACATGCCCGTCATGGCCGCAGGCGTGCATCCGGCCGGGCTCCTCCGAGGCGTACGGGGCGCCCGTCGCCTCGGTCAGCGGAAGGCCGTCCATGTCGGCGCGCAGGAGGATTCGCCGCAGTCCCGGCGCGGGGCCGGGGTCGGCGGTCACGCCCGTGCGGCCCACGCCGGATCGCGGCGACAGGCCGACCGCGCGGAGTCGGTCGGCGACGAGGCTCGCGGTGCGCGTCTCCTCGAAGGCGAGCTCGGGGTGGCGGTGCAGGTCGCGGCGCGTGGAGATCAGCCGCTCCCGCTCCGCCGGCGGAAACTCGGCGATCCGCTTCGACGTCGAGGACGCGAGGGTTCCCGTCATGCGTGGATCCGCGGCGGCAAATATACGCGGTTCGGTCCCGACGGGCAGGCCGGCACTAAGATAGGGATGTGAGCCGGGAATTGCCGCCTGAGACCAAAGAAGCCTTCCGGCGCCTGGGGCTGTCGCAGCCGCTGGATGTCTTCACGGGGGCGCTCCTCGTCGCTCGACTGATCGACCCGGCGGCGGATCTGGAGGCAGCTCGCGCGGGTGTCGAGCAACTGGCGGGGCGGGTCACCGCCCGGCGCCGGGCGGGGTCGTCCGCCTTGCAGGCGCTGCGCGAGGTCCTGTTTACCGAGGAGGGCTTTACCGGAGAGACGGATTCGTACGACGAGCCCCCCAATTGTTCGGTCGCCCACGTGCTCTCCGCTCATCGCGGCCTCCCGATCACGCTCTCGATCGTGGTGCAGGAGGTTGGGCGGCGCGCGGGGGTGGCGCTGGAGGGCGTGGGGTTGCCGGGACACTTCGTCTTGGGCGGCGGGGACCTGCCGGACGGCGTGTACCTCGACCCCTTTCGCGGGGGCATTCTTTGCGATGCCGCCTCGCTCGAGAACCGCGTCGCGGCGATCTTCGGCACCGAGAGGGAACTGTCGCCCGAGGCCTTCCAACCCGCCCCGCCGCGGGTGATCCTGGGCCGTGTCCTCGCCAATCTCCGCCGTTCCTACGAGCGGCGCCACCGTTACGAGGAGGCGCTGGGGGTGCTCGATTGCGCCGAGGCCCTGGAGCCCGGCGACCCTTCTCTCGGTCGAGAGCGGGGCCTGCTGCTGCTCAAGACGGGACGGCCGGAGGAGGCCCTGCGCCTGCTCGAGCAATACCGGCAGGTCGCGGGGGAGGATGCCGAGGCGGTCGCCACGCTCATTGCCGCCGTTCGCGAGCGAGCGGACGGGTCGGCGGCGGGGTCGTCCGGAGACAGGAAGCTCTTCACGCTCGAGCAGGCGAGGTCGCTCCTGCCTTCGATCCGCGAGCGGACGGCCGAAGCCGTTTCACGCTATGTGCAACTCGGAGGCGGGGGTGAAAGCGGCGAGCGGGAGCGCCAGTCGATTCTTGCGGAGTGGGCGCGGGAAATCGCGGCCCTGGGTGTCGAGATCAAGGGGCCGTGGCTCGTCGATTTCGATTCGGGCGCCGGGTACTACTGCTGGAAATACCCGGAACGGGCGCTCGAGTACTTCCACGGATACGAGGAGGGGTTCGCGGGAAGGCTGCCCCTTCAGTAGGGACGACGGCGCCCATCGGTCACACCGAGGGTCGGAGCGGCCACGACTCGCCCGGCGCGAGCTCCACGACCTCCGTCGGGAGACCCCGCTTCCGGATCTCGGCGCGCAGCTCTCCCGGCGTTCCGGCAAGCGCCGGGAACGTTCCGAAGTGCATCGGGAGCACGCGCGGCACCCGTAGAAGCTCGCAAGCCTTGGCGGCCTGAGGCGGGTCCATCGTGTAGAACCCTCCGATCGGCAAGAGCGCCAAGTCCGGCGCTTCGAGCTCGCCGATCAAGGCCATGTCCGAGAACACGGCCGTGTCGCCGGCGTCATAGATCCGAAATCCGTCCTCGAAGGTCAAGACGTACCCGCACGGGTCGCCCGGGAAGTTGGTTTCCTTTCCGGCTCCGGAGGTGCCCGAGGAGTGAACGGCGTGCGTCATGCGGATCTGGATTCCGGCGAGCGTCTGGGTTCCTCCCTTGTTCATGCCGGAAATCTGCGAGACGCCGGCGGCTTGGCAATGCAGCGACAGTTCGAAGATGCCGACGACCATCGCGCCGGTCGATTTGGCGAGCCCGATGCCGTCGTCGCCGAAGTGATCGAAGTGTCCGTGCGATGCCGTAATCAGATCCAGCCTGCCGTAGTCGAAGCCCTTCGGGAACTTCGGGTTGTTCCCGATCCAGGGATCGAGGGCGATCCGCTTTCCGCCGGGTGACTCGATCAGAAACGCCGCGTGACCGAGCCAGGTGATCCTTCCGCCGAAGGTGTCCATGCTCAGGGAGGGTGCTTTCAGGCGCTTCCCAGCGAGGACCAGCGGACCCGCGGCACGAGCGCGCGCACGAACTCCTCCAATCCGGACCGATCCTGCTCGTCGAAGCGGGCGGCTTCGGGAGCGTCGACGTCGAGCACGCCGCGCAGCCGCCCATTCTCGAGAATCGGCACGACGATCTCGGAGCGCGAGGCCTCGTCGCAGGCGATGTGCCCGGGAAAGGCATGCACGTCGGGCACGACGAGAGTCCGGCGCTGCGCGGCTGCGGTTCCGCAGACTCCCCGGCCCATGGCAATGCGCACGCAGGCGGGTTTTCCCTGAAAGGGGCCGAGCACCAGCTCCCCTCCCCGGAGCAGGTAGAAGCCGCACCAGTTGATTCGCGTCAGGGCCTGAGCGAGGAGAGCCGAGGCGTTGGCGAGGTTGGCGAGCGCGTCCGGTTCTTCGTCGAGCATCGCGGCCAATGAGGCGGCGAGGTCCCTGTAGAGGTTTGGCTTCGGCTGCGCCGGGTCGATCGAGGCCTCGAACACCCGGCGGATTCTACTCGGAGGCCGTCACCGGTCCAAGAGGAGCACTTCGCCGTGATCGAGGGCGGTCCTCGATCGTCGCGGTGCGCATGGTCGGATACGATCGACCGCAATGGCGGGCACCGAGTCGGATCTCCCTGGCTCCCGATCGGCACGCGAAGAGAGTCTGACCGCATCCCGTGGACGGGTCATCGCGGTCTACGTCTTCTGCTGCCTGGTCTGGGGGTCGACCTGGATGGTGATCAAAGTGGGCCTGCGGGATCTGCCGCCGTTCCATTTCGCCGCGACCCGGATGGCGCTGGCTTGCCTGCTCATGGCGCCGGTGGCGTTCGCCCCCGGGACGCGGCGTCCGAACCGGGAAGAAGGAGTCTGGATCGCGATCTGCGGATTCCTCCAGATCGGGGTGTCGTACGCTTTCATCTTCACGGCCTCGCAGTGGATTCCGTCGAGCCTCGCGGCCCTGCTCTTCTGCACGTTTCCCATCTGGGTCGGCTTGTTCGGTCACTGGCTTCTTCCAAACGAGCCGATGACCGCGCGCACGGTGGCGGCATCCGCTCTGGGCTTGGCGGGCGTGGGGGTGATCCAGGGGCCGGGAATCTTCGAGGCGCTGCGCGCTCGGCCCGGTCCTCTTTTGATCGGCGGTCTCTGTGTCCTCGGCTCCGCGGTGGTGTCGGCGATCACGAACGTCCTCAACAAGAAGCATTTCGCCCTCGTCTCTCCCTACCGCAACGTGTGGGGCCAGACTCTGGTGGGTGCCGCGTTTCTCGTCGCTCTCGCGCTCGTCTTCGAGCGCGACTCGCCGATGCGTTGGACGAGCGGCTCGCTGTTTGCCCTGGGCTACCTTGCGGTCTTCGGCACGGCAATGAGCTTCGCGGGGCTCTTCTGGCTGATTCCTCGCGTGCCGGTCGCCGTGATCGGGACCATCCCGCTGTCGGACACGGCGATTGCGGTGCTGCTCGGCGTGGCGATCCTCGGCGAAACGCTCTCGGCGCGCGTGCTCGCCGGCGGACTGCTCATCCTGCTGGGAGTGGTAATGGCGGCAATGGGCCGGCGGTCGCCGGAAGTCGTCGGCGTCTGAAGTTCTTCCCGCTCAGACCGAACGCCCGAGCGCGCGCGACACGAGAGCGTTCCGCAGCCAGAGGAAGGCGATGGCCGCGATCGCGAAGGCCACCGCGCATGCCCCGGCATTGACGGCGGCAGACCGCGGCAGCTCGAGCGGCGCCAGACCCGTCGCGAGCGTGTTGTGGATCACGTGCGCGGCCACACCGGCCCAGACGCTTCCCGACAGCTCCGTCAGGCTCCCGGCGTAGAGGCCGAGCAGCAGGGCGCTCCCCATCTGGGGCGGATGCCTTTGGGCGAGCGCGAAGCACACGCTCGTCACGGCCACCGCCGCCGTCGGGCCCCACCGATGCATCAGCCGCGTCTGCATCGCTCCTCGGAAGAAGAGGTCCTGACAGCCGGCGGAGATCGGGCCAATCGCGATCAGCGCGGCGAGCAGTGCCGCTCCGTGAGCCGCGCCGAGAGACTGCTGAACCGCCTTCCAGGCCGGCGTCTCTTCGCTGCCGAAGAGCTGGCTCGCGTGGTCGTAAGCCTGGCCGAGAGCCGCGGCGCCGATCATGATCACGAACACGTGCTGGCCGGTCAGCCGGCCCGCCGCCAGGCGCAGCGATTCGCGGCGGGGAGGCCGGCTGACGGCGAGCGAGGCCAGCAAGAAGACGAGAGCGACCCGCAGGGAAAGCGCGAGGAGGATCGGCAGACCGACTCCGGTGTCGGCTCCGGACGCCGGGAGGGCCAGCGAGAGCAGCGGCTGGGAGGTGGCGACGATTGCCCCGGTCGACGCGGCGAATGCGACGAAGACGGGCCAGACGGGCTCGGTGCGAGCCGCCGCGAGGGCGGGCCGAGAGGTCGTCTCCACGCCACGGATGTTACCGGACGGACACGCGACGCCGGCGGGCGTCAGCGTGCGTAGATCGGCAGCCAGGCCCGCGTGAGGTAGTCGGAGACGGTGATCACGATCAGGATCGCCAGCCACGCCACGGCGGCCGCGACGGCGATGGCCGTGAGTCGGGGGGAATAGCGCAGGTGCATGAAGATCAGCGCCACCAGGAGCGCCTTGGTCACGGCGATCGAGAGCGCCACGGGCGTGTTCCAGATGCCCAGATGCTGGAACGCCGCCCACACCGTCAGGGCGGTGAGGGCCATCAACGTCACGAACACGCCGAAGTAGGCGCCGAGCGTCGGGTGCCGGTGCGATCCGTTGCCGCTCACAGCGTGTGCCTCCCGAGAAGGTAGAGGAGCGGAAAAAGAAAGATCCAGACGATGTCCACGAAGTGCCAGTAGAGACCCACCATCTCGACCGGTGTGTTGTACCTCGTCGTGAAGTCGCCGCGGCGGGCCCTCGCGATCAGCCAGGAGAGCAGCCCGATCCCGACGACCATGTGGAGGGCGTGCAAGCCGGTCATGCAGAAGTAGAGGGAAAAGAACATCTCCGCCTGGCGGGGCAGTCCGTGGGGAACGACGAAATGCGGGCCGGGAACCTCATGGTGCTCGAACTTCTGGGAGTACTCGATCACCTTGACTCCCAGGAAGACCGCACCGAGCAGGATCGTCGCCGAGAGGAACACGACGATCCGGTTCTTCTTGCCCTGCGAGGCGGCCCAGACCGCCAGCGCCATCGTCAGGGAGGAGAGGATCAGGACGGCGGTGTTGAACGCCCCGAGGCGAATGTCGAGCAGGTTCGACGCCCCCTCGAAGGCCGCGCGGTAGCTCGCGCGGTAGACGACGTAGGCCGTGAACATGCCGCCGAAAAAGAGGATCTCGGTGACGAGGAACACCCACATCCCGAGGGACGAGGCCTCCTTCTGCGCTTCGAGATCGACGAAGTGATGCTGCAGCTCCGGCGGCGATTCGCCCGCCAGGGCATGCGCCGCGTCAGCCAACGGCCACCTCCTCCTGTGCCGTCAGGTAGTCGTAGGGCTTGCCGGTAACCTGCGGCGTCACCGGGAAGTTCTCGGTCGGCGGCGGCGAGGGGGTTTGCCACTCGAGGCCGGTCGCCCCCCACGGATTGTCGGACGCGTCCTTGCCGTAGCGCATGGACCAGAAGAAGTACACGAGCGGAATCAGGTAACCGATGCCGAGGATCGAGGCGCCGGCGGTCGACATGACGTTCAAGACCTGAAACTCGGCGGGATAGGCGTGGTAGCGGCGGGGCATGCCGAGGTATCCGAGGATGAACTGAGGGAAGAACGTCAGGTTGAAGCCGATGAAGATGACCCACGCGGAGACGCGGGACCAGTATTCCGGGTAGAGCTTTCCCGAGATCTTCGGCCACCAGTAATGGAGGCCTCCGAGGTATCCCATGATCGTGCCGCCCACCATGATGTAGTGGAAGTGCGCGACGATGAAGTAGGTGTCCGTCACGTGGATGTCCAGTCCCAGGGTCGCCAGCATCAGACCCGTGAGTCCTCCGAAGGTGAATAGCCCAATGAAGCCGAGCGCGTAGAGAAGCGGCGTCTGGTAGGAGACCGACCCCTTGTACAACGTCGCCGTCCAGTTGAAGACCTTGATCGCCGACGGGATCGCCACCATGAACGAGAGAATCGAGAAGACCAGGCCCGCGTAGACCGACTGGCCGGAGACGAACATGTGGTGGCCCCAGACGAGAAACGAGAGGACGGCGATCGCCACCGACGAGGCCGCGATGAACCGGTAGCCGAAGATCGGCTTCCGGGAAAATGCCGTCACCAGCTCGCTGATGACCGCCATGGCCGGCAGCACCATGATGTAGACGGCCGGGTGCGAGTAGAACCAGAAGAGGTGCTGGAAGAGGACCGGGTCACCTCCCTGGGCGGGGTCGAAGATGCCGAGGTGGAACAGGCGCTCGGCGGCCACCAGCAGGAGCGTGATCGCCACCACGGGCGTGCCGAGGATCTGAATGATCGCCGTTGCGTACATGCCCCAGCAGAACAGCGGCATGCGCATCCACGTCATGCCGGGAGCGCGCATCGTGTGGAGGGTCACGAGGAAGTTCAGGCCGGTCAGGATCGAGGAGAATCCCGCGATGAAGATGCCGACGGCGGTCACGACGACCCAGCCGTTGGAGTAGACGGTCGAGTACGGCGTGTAGAAGGTCCATCCCGTGTCCACGCCCCCGTGGACGACGGCCCAGAGCGCCGTCAAGCCGCCGATCAAGAAGAGATACCAGGAGAGCAGGTTCAGGCGCGGGAAGGCGACGTCCTTGGCCCCGATCATCAGCGGGATCAAGAAATTCCCGAGCACCCCCGGGATGCCGGGGATCATGAAGAAGAAGACCATCATGACCCCGTGCCCGGTGAAGAGCTTGTTGTACGTCTCCGACAGGAACACGTCGCCCGGCGGTGTCAGCAGCTCGAGGCGGATGAGCGCCGCGTAGATGCCGCCGATCGCGAAGAAAAACGTCACGCCGATCAGGTACAGGATCGCGATGCGCTTGTGGTCCACGGTCAACAGCCACGAAGCCACGCCGTAGCGGGCGTTCAAGTAGTGGACGCGGCGGGCGGGAGGCGACTGGGTGTCGATGACGGCAGGAGTGCTCATGGCTTGGCCGGTTTCCTTTCCGTGGACGGGGCCGGCGGCGCGGCGCCGGCGGCGGGGGACGGAGACAGGGACTTGATGTAGGCGATCAGCTGGAGCAGGCCCTCCTCGCTGATCAGCCCCTGAAAGGTCGGCATGATGGGCGGGTACCCCTCCACCAACCTGGCCTGCGGGTTGGTGATCGACTCCCGCAGGTAGGCTTCATCGGCAACGACGGTCTGGCCGCCTTGGAGATGCACCGTCTTTCCGAAGAGGCCGACGAGCGACGGCCCGCGGGCGCCCGCCTGCTCGGCGTGGCAGGTGTTGCAGGCCTGCTCCTGAAAACGCTTGGCTCCGGCGGCCGCCAGCGACTCCCCGGCGGCCCCTCCAGAGAGCCACGCCTGGTAGTCCGCTGGCTTCATCGCGTAGACCCAGCCGATCATGCCGGAGTGTCGGGTGCCGCAGTACTCGGCGCAGAAGAGGTGGTACCGGCCGGGTTTGGTCGCCTCGAACCAGGCGATCGAGAAGCGGCCGGGCACGACGTCCCGCTTGAAGCGGAAGGCCGGCACGAAGAAGCTGTGAATGACGTCCTCGGAGGCCATCGTCAGACGGACGGGCTGGCCCACGGGGACATGCAGCTCATTCATCTCTCGGTGTCCGTCGCCATGCTGGATCTTCCACATCCATTGCTTTCCCGTCACGTAGATCTCGATGGCTCCGGTGGGCGGCCGGGTGATGCGAAAGTAAACGGCAGCGCCCCAGAAGAACATGATCAGGACGAGCCCGAGCGGGATGACCGTCCAAACCAGCTCCAGGAGCCCGGACTCGTGCACGACGGGCGGAATCTCACCCGGAGAGCGCCGGCGGTACCGGATGGCGAAGGACACGACGAGCGTGCCGATCAGGAGCGAGAAGAACGCCGTGACGGCGATCAGGAACCCGTAGAGCGCGTCGACGTGAGGCGCGAAGCTCGAGGCCTGCTGCGGAAAGAGCTCCATCAGCGCGTCTCCCCGCGGATGGGGCGGAGGCGCCGCTCCCGGCGAGAGAGGAAAAACAGCGACGCCGAGAGCGCGAGCAGCGTCGCGAGGCCGGCCAGTCGGACGATGTTGACGACCGCCGCTCCGTACTTGCCGCTCTTCGGGTCGTAGTGGAAGCAGTAGAGGAGCACACGGTCGACCGGGCTGCCGATCCTCCCCTCCGAGGCCTCGAGGAGGGACAGCCGCAGGTCCCGCGGGGCGTATTCGATGCCGTAGAAGTAATGGGAAAGGCGGCCTTCCGGAGTCAGGACGTACAGCGCGCTCGCGTGAGCGAACTGGTCGAGGGCGCGGTCGTAGCGGAAGCGGAAGCCGACGGCCCGGGCCAGGGCATTGATCGCGGCCTCGTCCCCGGTCAGGAAGTGCCAGCCGCCGTCGCCCTCGGGCCGCTGGTAACGCGCGAGGTAGGCATTTCTCTTGGCGGCGGCGTCGGCGGGCTTCTCGCGCGGATCGAAGCTGACGACGACGACCTCGAAGTCGCGTTCGGCTGAAAGAGGCAGAACGCGCAAGGCCGAGACCATGCCGTTTAAGACCTGCGTGCAGAGCATCGGACAGTTGTAGTAGACGAGCGCGACGATGACGGGGTGCTTGCCGAAGTAGTCGCCCAGGTGCACCGGCCGCCCGGCCTCGTCGCGAAAGGCGAGCGTTAGAGGCACGGGCTCGTTCAAGCGCTGGTCGATCCCGATGTCCTTCAATGCCGCCGGCTTCTCGTCGGCGCGGAGGAGACCGCCCGGCGCAGGCGCCATCGGCTGGGCGCGAGCGAACGCCGAGATCGACAACAGAAGAGCCGTGGCGACGGCCGAGACCCCGGCCCTCGGGACGCCTGGCGCGAGGGCTCGACTCACGGTCTCGCCCCTGGTGCTGCGGGTGTGAACGGCGGTGCGGCCGGCGGCGCCGGGAGGGCCATGGGCGCGGGGGGCAGGGCGGCGACACCCCTCTGCGCGATCAGGTCCATGGCGCGCTCGATCGGAATGTGGACGGCGCCGGTCGAGCGGTTCAACCATCCGTAGCTCGACAGCCGCGCCTCTTCGGCCGATCGAAACTGCTGCCAGTGCCGGCTGCCGTAGACCTCCAGGCGCGGAGGGGGCGGCAAGCGATCCGGCCGGCGTTCCGTCCCGGCGAAGGCGCGCGCGGCCACGTCACGGCGCTCGGCGCCGCGGTCGAGAAACTGGAACAGGGCCGCCATGAGCAGCATTGCGGCCACCGAGAGGATTGCCAGAATGACGCCGAAGCGCGTCACCAACCGGGTCGAGACGTGATCGGGCTCGGCGGCCACCCCGTGGCCGGCCGGCTCAGTCTCGGCCATGGGCGAGCGCCTCCGAGAATCCTGGGTCATTGACCGGCAAGAGCGGCCGAGCGGCGAGGTTCCTGACGTAGAACGCGAGCCACAGGCCGCCGAGACCCGCCGGGGCCGCGAGATCCATCCAGTCCAATCGGAAGGCCCCCTTGGAGAAGGCCGGCAGCACGAGCCAGGAGACGTCCACGAATCGCATCACGAGGAGCAGCGTCGCCGCTCCCAGCAGTGTCGCGGGGTTTCGGTTGGCCTCTCGGGAGAGCAAGAGCAGGAACGGGAGCACGAAGTGAAACACCAGCACGGCGGCGCCCACCCATCCCCAGCCGCCCCGAAAGCGCGCCAAGTACCAGGAGATTTCTTCGGGGAGATTGCCCGACCAGACGATCAGGTACTGCGAGAAACCGACATAGGCCCAGAACATCGTGAAGGCGAACATCATTTTTCCGAGATCGTGCAGGTGCCGGCTTCCGAGGAAGCCCGAGACGGGCTCGAGCGAAGAAAGGCGCACGACGGCGGCCGACGCCAGGGCGAGCGCTCCGAGAGCCTGCCCGACCATGAAGATCACGCCGTACATCGTCGAGAACCAGTGCGGTTCGAGCGACATGACCCAGTCGACCGACGTGAATGTCGTCGTCAGGGCGTAGAGGACCAGGCCGCCTCCCGAGAGCAGTTGAAGCCGGCGGTTGACGGACGGGTCGGGGCGGCGATCCTGCTCGGCGGACCACTTGTTCAAGGAGTAGGCCAGACCGAGCCAGATCGCGAACGCGATCGCGGTGCGGATCACGAAAAACGGCGCGTTCAGGTAGAGGGCCTTCTTGCGGAGCACCTCGTCGGCGGCAACGGCGTGGGCGTCGGTCCATTCGTAGAGGCGGTGCAGCCCCAGGAGCAACGGCAGGAAGGCGACGGCCGTCAGCGGAAGCGTGCGGGTGGCCGCCTCGAGCTCCCGCCGGATGGCGATTCCCCAGGCGCCACCCGTCAGGTACTGGAGCATCAGGACTGCCATCGCGCCGATCGACAGGCCGTTCCAGAACACGAAGGCCAGCAGATAGGAGCGGAAGAACTGGTCCGGCCGCGCGGCGGCTCCCACGGCGCAGGCCACGAGAGCGGCAATACCGATGACCGCGGCCGAGCGGACGAAGCGGGCGGCCTCCGCCGACACTCGGGGATCTCTACCGGCGCTCTCGACCATCAGTGCTCTCCTCGACCGGGGGGCGTCTTCTGGGGCTCCAATCCCGGAGCTCCCTTCCAGTCGTCGGTCTCCAAGGGCAGGGGCGCCGGCCGCTCCGGCGTCTCGGGGGACTCGAGCACGGGTCGCTCGCGGGCGGGCACGTCGGTCAGCGTGGCGCCCTGCGAGAGCTGCAGCGCGCGCACATACGCGGCGATGGCCCAGCGGTCCTCCGTCGGGATCTGGGCCGCATAGTCCATCATCGCTCCGAAGCCCCGGGTCTGCACGTCGAAGAAGTAGCCGACCGGCGCCGCGCGAAGCCGGTCGATCTGGAAGGAGTTGGGGCGGCGGAAACCGCGCTGGACCACGATGCCCAGGCCGTCGCCCAGCAGGCCGTGACAGGGAGAGCAATAGATCCCGTAACGCTCGCGGCCGCGGCCGAGAAGCTCCCGGGTCAGCGGCATCGGCAGGGTCGTCATCGGCTGTCCGTCCTGCTTGCCCGTCGAGAAGCGCTGGTCCGCGAAGAGGAATCCCCGCGGCACGGTGCCCTCGGGCACCGGGCGCGCGGAGCGGCCGTCGGCGAAGAAGGAACTTCCGCGCAGGTCCTTGTACTTGGGCTGGTCCTGCATGTCCTGACGGCACGCGGGTTGCGCCGCGAGCACTGCAGCGAGGAACGCCACGCTCGCGAGCCGGCGCAACCCGCGGATGCGGGATACGGGATGCGGGATACGGGATGAGTCAAGGTTCGCGCCATCTCGCATCCCGCATCTCGCATCTCGCATCTCGAATCCCTTGATTCCCATCATTCCTCCACGTCCATCACGACCCGCGGCCCGAGCTTGGTCAGGAACGCCCAGGTCTCGTCGTGGTCGAACTTGGGGTCCCGCGCCTCGATGCAGAGGAAGAAACGGTCGCGCGAGGCCATCGCGAAGCGCGGCGTGTTGAAGACGGGGTGATAGGGCATGGGCAGGCCGTTCAAGCCCAGCATCCCCAGAACGGCGGCGAAGGCCGCGAACAGAATCGTCATCTCGAAGGTCGGCACGATGAAGGCGGGAGCGCTGTGGAAGGGCTTTCCGCCGATGTTGAGCGGATAGGCGATGACCGAGGTCCAGTAGCAGAGGGCGTAGCCGAACAGGCCTCCGAGGATTCCGCCGCCCAGCACGAGGGCGGGAAGCCTGCGGTCGTGAATGTCGAGCGCTTCGGCCAGCGCCTCGAGGGGATAAGGCGTGTAGGCGTCGAGGTGGACGTAGCCGGCCGCGCGCGCCTGGCGCGTGGCGGCGACCAGGTCGCTCGGATTCTCGAACTCGGCCATCAGGCCGTAGAGGCGGGGGGCGCTCACGCCTCCTCCTCCGCGACCTTCGCCTCGGGAAGGATCTGTCGCATCTCGAAGATCGAGATCATCGGCAGCAGGCGCAGGAAGAGGAACATGAGCGCCAGGAAGAGGCCGATGGAGCCGATGAAGGTGGCCCAGTCGAAGATCGTCGCCCGGTAGAGGCCCCAGGAGGAGGGCACGAAGTCGCGGGACAGGCTGACCACGACGATCACGTAGCGCTCGAGCCACATTCCGACGTTGACGATCATCGCCACGACGAAGAGCGTCGCGGTCGAGCGACGCGCGCGGCGGAACCAGAGCAGCTGCGGTGTCAGCAGATTGCAGAACAGAAGCGCCCAGTACATGTGCCGATACGGGCCGCCGATTCGGTTCCAGATCATGTAGCGCTCGAAGGGATTCCCGCTGTAGAAAGCCATGAACGCTTCGACGACGTAGCCGTAGCCGACGATCAGGCCCGTCGCGAGCAGGATCTTCGCCATGTTGTCGAGATGCTTGGCCGTGATGAAGTCGCCGAGGCTGTACATCTTGCGCAGCGGTATCGCCAGGGTCAGCACCATGGCGAAGCCCGCGTAGATCGCGCCCGCCACGAAATACGGGGGGAAGATCGTTGCATGCCAACCCGGCACGATGCCCGCCGCGAAGTCGAAGGACACGACCGTGTGCACCGACACCACCAGGGGAGTCGCCAGCCCCGCGAGCAGCAGCGACGCCGTCTCGTAACGCTGCCAGTGGCGCGCCGAGCCCCGCCACCCCATGGCGAGCATTCCGTAGACGACCTTGGCCCACATCTTCTGGGCACGGTCGCGCAGCGTCGCCAGATCCGGAATCATCCCCACGAACCAGAAGAGCAGCGACACGGTCGCGTAGGTCGAGACCGCGAAGACGTCCCAGATCAGCGGACTGCGGAAGTTGGGCCACATCCCCATCGTGTTGGGGTAGGGGATCAGCCAGTAGTCGAGCCAGGGGCGGCCGGTGTGGAACGTCGGATAGATCGCCGCGCAGGCCACCGCGAAGATCGTCATCGCCTCGGCGAACCGGTTGATGGAGTTTCGCCAGGGTTGCCGCAGAAGCAGAAGGATCGCCGAGATCAGGGTCCCGGCGTGGCCGATGCCGATCCACCAGACGAAGTTGACGATCTCGAAGCCCCAGCCGACCGGCTGATTGACGCCCCAGATGCCGATGCCCCGGAACAGGAGCCAAGTGATCGCCGCGAGCAGCGTCATCGTCAAGACGAATCCGACGGCCGCGCCGAAGAACCAGGCCTTGGGAGTTCGCCGCGAGAGCGCGATCGAGGCGAGCTTGTCGGTGATCGTGGTGAAGGTGTAACCGGGCGCCAGGATCGTCCCGGAGGGCGGGCCGACTCGCCCGCTGGCGGTTTCGCGCGTCGTGCCGTCGGTCATGCGCCGCGCTCCGGCGTCGCCGCGGCCCGCAACGCGGGATTGGGATTCGAAATCGAAGCCAGGTACGTCGTGCGCGGCCGCGTGCCGAGCTCGGCCAGCAATCCGTACTGGCGCTTCTCGGCCCGCGCCTTCGCGACGAGGCTCCCGGGGTCGTCGAGGTTGCCGAAGACGATCGCCCGAGCCGGGCAGGCCTGCTGGCATGCGGTCACGATCTCGCCGTCCCGGATCGGTCGGTTCTCCCGCTCGGCGGTGATGCGGGCCCGGTTGATTCGCTGCACGCAGTACGTGCATTTCTCCATGACGCCTCGGCTGCGCACCGTGACCTCCGGGTTGCGCACCATCTTCCAGAGGTCGCTCTTGAAGTCGGCGTAGAGGAAGAAGTTGAACCGACGAACCTTGTAAGGACAGTTGTTGGAGCAGTATCGCGTGCCGACGCAGCGGTTGTAGACCATCTGGTTCAACCCCTCGGCGCTGTGCACCGTGGCCGCCACGGGGCAGACCGTCTCGCAGGGGGCGTTCTCGCAGTGCATGCACGTCACGGGCTGGAACAGGGTGTCGGGGTTTTCGAGCTCTCCCGAGTAGTAGCGGTCGATGCGGATCCACGGCATCGCGCGCCCTCGCGACACCTCGTGCTTGCCGACGACAGGGCTGTTGTTCTCCGACTGGCAAGCCACGACACAGGCGTTGCAGCCGACACAGGCCGAAAGGTCGATCGAGAGTCCCCACGCATAGCTGCCGGTCGGCAGCTTCGGGTAGAGCGTGTCCGCGGGTCCCGGCGGATGCTCTCCCATTCTTTGGACGATTCCGGGATCGCTTCGGTACTGCTCGGCCGTGACGGCGCGCACCAGGCCGCGCCCCTCCATGCGATTCTGATGCTGGGTCGTCACGAGCGGGTAGTGGGATCCGGTCTTGCGTGTCTCCAGGCCCGCGCGCGACCAGAGCCCCGCGCCCGAGCGCAGCGCGTAGGCATCGAAGCCCTTGCCGTTGGCGATGCGGCCCCCGCGCGTTCGGCCATAACCGAAGTGGAGCGTCACGCATCCGTCGGCCTGGCCCGGCATGACCCAGACCGGCGCCGTGACCTTGCGGCCTTCCAGGAAGAGCTCGACCACGTCCTCGGTCGAAACGCCGAGCCTCTCGGAGGTCGAGGGCGAAATCAGCGCGGCGTTGTCCCAGGTGAGCTTGGTCAGCGGCTTGGGCAGCTCCTGCAGCCAGCCGTTGTTGGCGTAGGCGCCGTCCCACACCGTCGGATCGGGCCGGAAGAGCGCCGTCAGAGTCTCCGCCGACTCCCGAGCGGGCGCGGCCGGCGGCAGGCTGCGCGGCGCGACGGTTTTCGGCGGAAACGCCGTTCCGAGAACCACGCCGTCGTGAAGCGCTCGACGCCAGGCGGCCTCGAAGTCGCCGCCGGGAAGCCGACCCTTCCAGTGCTCGTGAACGAGGTCGTGTCCGGTCTTTTCCGGCTGGTCGGAGAACGCCGCCAGAAACTCGTGCCCCGACTTGCCGCCGTAAAGCGGAAGAATCAGGGGCTGCAGGATCGTGGCTGTCCCGTCGAAGGCGCGGGCGTCGCTCCAGGCCTCGAGCCCGTGCGCCTCGGGAATCTGCCAGTGGCAGAGACGCGAGGTCTCGTCGTCGTAGAGAGAGAGGTGCAGCCGCAGCGGCACCTTTTCCATCGCCTCGGCAAACCGCAGATCCGCCGGCGCCGTGAAGACGGGATTGCCGCCCAGGATGGCTAACGTCGAGACGCGGCCCGCGCGCATGTCCGAAGCGAGCTCCGCCAAGGCGGCGCTCTGGTTCGGCGGACCGGCCAGGACGGGATCGATGTAGGCAACGGTCGTTCCGACATTTCCGAGGCTCTGATTGATCACGTGGGCCAGAGCGTGGACGATCGGGGGCTGCGACTCCCCGGCCACGACGAGCCCCGACCCCCGGTGCGCCAGGAGATCCTTGGCAACCGCGTCGGCGAACGGATCGGCGGCCGCACGGGCGGGGACGGCGCCCACGGCGGCGGCGACCGCGCGAGCCAAGGCCTCGATCTCTACCGGCGTCAGGGGCCGGCGGTGGTCGGCGCGCGCCCCCGTCAGGGACGGCGTCGATTCGACGACGTAGAGGCGGTTCGAGTTCTCTCCGCGGCGCCGGGAGGCGAAGTCGCGGACGGCGCGCGGCTGCGCGGGCCCGACACCGAGAAAGTCCGCTTCGAGCGAGAGGATGACGTCGGCGCGGTCGAAGGCGTAGCACGGCTCGGCGGCCTCGCCGAAGGCCAGGCGCGCCCCCTCGTACACGTTGTCGCGTCCGGCCGGTTCCCAGGCGACCCACCGAGCCTCGGGAAAGGCCTGGAGAATCGACGCCATTTGCGCGGCCAGAGTGGGCGAGGAGACAGAAGTCGTGAGAAAGCGCAGGCCGGCGCCGCGCGAGGGGCGCTCCTTCTCGAGCGCCAGCCGCATCGAGGCCAAAAAGGCGCTCCAGGGCCGGATCTCGCCACGCTCGGTGAGCGTCTGCGAGCGGTCCGGGTCGTAGAGATTCAGGAGAAAGCCCTGGGCGAAGACGTCGGTCCCGCCGAGGCTCGCGGGATGAAGAGCGTTGCCTTCGATCTTGATCGGCCGCCCTTCGTAGCTCTCGGCCACGATCCCGCGGGCGTAGCCTCCGTGGACCTGGGCAGTCGCGTAGTAGAGGGGTTCGCCCGGCACGACCTCTTCGGGCGGCTTGACGTACGGGTAGATCCGCTCCGTCGGCTGGCGGGTGCAGCCCGTCAGGCCGGCCAGCGCGATCGAGGCGCCCATCAGCGTCAGGAGCTCGCGGCGATTGACTCCCGAGTCGATGGGAACCTGGAACTCCCGGTCGAGGTGCTCGAGGTCCTCGGCGCCGCCCAGCTCTTCGAGGCTTCGCCAGTACTCCCGTCCCCGGAGGAGCTCGAGTCGATCCCCCACGTCGTGCCGCTCCCGGCGCTCACTCACCGCTCATCACCCCGCATCTCGCATCCCGTATCCCAGCCTCTCCAGCCGTCATCGGTGGCACGTCGAGCAGTCCGTCAGCTCGAAGACCGGTCGAATCCGGTAATCGCGCTGCAGCTGCCGACCGATCTCTTCCTGATCGCCGGCCGGCACGTACCCCATCGTGAAGACCTGGTCGGCCGGCCGAAGGTACCGCTCGGTGTTGCGATGACAGTCGAGGCACCAGGACATCTGAAGCGTCGGATGCTGCGAGATGAGCGGCATCCGGTCGACTCGTCCATGGCAGGTCTCGCACCCGACGCCCTTCGACACGTGAATCGAGTGGTTGAAGTAGACGTAGTCGGGCAGGTCGTAGACCTTGACCCAGTCGATCGAACGGTCGGTCCGCCAGCTGTCCCGGACCGGTTCGAGTTCCGGCGACTGGTTCCAGATCTGGGAATGGCAATTCATGCAGGTCTTGGTCGGGGGAATGTTGGCGTAGGCGGCCCGCTCCACGGTGGTGTGGCAATAGCGGCAGTCGATTCCCATCGCGCCAACGTGGTGCTTGTGCGAGAACTGCACCGGCTGTACGCGGGCGACCCCCTGGAGGGTCGTGTAGGGAGAACGGTTGAGGGCGTCGAAGAGCCAGAGAAGCAGGCCGAGGAAGAAGACGGCGCCGAAGACCGAGACGCGCGAGAGCGTGTTTGTGCTGCGATGGAAGACTTGCATCGAAGCTTGGTGGTCTCCGTCGGTTAGAGCCGCGGGGAGTCTATTTCAAGGGCGGGGAAGGGCAAAATCTGCCGAGCGAGAATCTGCGCTGGAGTCGACGGGCGTCCTTCTCGCTGTGTCCATGGCGGTTCGAAGAACCTGCGCGAGGTGAAGGGGCCGGCGGCCCGTCAGTTGTCGGATCTGCTCGCGGCAGGAGAAGCCGTCTGCGAGCACGAGCGCGTCGGTGTCGGCGCCGCGCACCTCGGGCGCCAGCACGCGCTCGGCGCAGCGAGTCGACACTTCGTGGCGGCGGCCGCGCTCAAAACCGAACGCGCCGGCCATTCCGCAACAGCCGGCGTCCAAGAGACGAAAGTCGAGCCCGAGCCTCTGCAGGATCGCCTCGTCGTCGGCGGTGCCGAAGAGGGCCTGCTGGTGGCAGTGCGTCTGAACGATTGCCTTGGCGCGCCAGGGCGGCGGCCGGAAACCGGGGGCTTGCCGAGCGAGGAGACCCGACAACAGAAAGGTCTGACGCGACAGGAGCACGGCCTCCTCACGCTCGGGGAGCAGGTTCGGCAGCTCGTCTTTGAAAACGGCGGCGCAGGAGGGCTCGAGCACGACGACGGACAGGCCCCGCCGAAGGGGTTCCCGGAGCGCCCGCAGGGTTTCCCTTAATAGATGTTTCGCTCGATCGAGCATCCCGAAGTCGTAGAGGGGGCGGCCGCAGCAAAGCCTCCTCTCCGGTAGCTCGACCGCAAAACCCGCTCCCTCCAGGACTTCGACCGCGGCGCGGGCGACCTCTGGCTGAAAGAACTCGCTGAAGGTGTCCGGCCAGAGAAGGATGGGGCGCTTCTCCGTCGATTCGGCAGCCGGCCGTTTCTGGAACCAGGAACGAAATGTCTCCGCTGCCAGGGCAGGAATCTGGCGCTCCGGTGCGATGCCGGCGGCCAATTTGACGAGCCGGGAGAGACCCGGCGTCTGTGTGGCGAAGTTCGCGACCGATGGCGCCAAGGACGCCAGCCGGGCCCACCGGTGGATCCAGCCGAAGGCGTAGGCGGAACGGGGCCGAGGGCGGCCGCGGTAGTAGTGCGAGAGAAACTCCGCCTTGTAGGTCGCCATGTCCACGCCGACGGGGCATTCCGTCTTGCACGCCTTGCAGGCGAGGCAGAGATCCAGGGCCTCGCGCACTTCCTCGCTCCTCCAGCCGCCGGTGAGAGGCTCGCCCCGGAGCATTTCGAAGAGAAGCCGCGCCCGCCCTCGCGTCGAGTGCTCCTCTTCTCCGGTGGCGCGGAAACTCGGGCACATCCCGCCTCCCTCCGGACGCCGGCACTTTCCGACACCCACGCATCGCAGGGCCGCGCGCGAGAAGTCGCCGCCGTCCTCGGGAAAACGGAAGACCGAGGAGACGGCCGTCCCCGGCCGCCCGCCGGCCAGACGCAAGTCGGCGGCAATCGGGTAGGGATCGACCAGTTTGCCCGGGTTCATCCGGCCTTCCGGGTCCCAGATTCGCTTGAACTCGCGAAAGGCCTCGATCAGCTCGGGCCCGAACATCTTCGGAAGCAGTTCCCCCCGCGACTGGCCGTCACCGTGCTCCCCCGACAGCGAGCCGCCGTAGGAGAGCACGAGATCCGCGGCCTCGTCGAGGAAGGTTCGGAACCGTCGGATCCCCTCCGGGGTCTCGAAATCGAAATCCAGGCGCGTGTGGACGCAGCCGTCACCGAAGTGTCCGTAGAGGTCTCCGTGGTAGCCGTGTTTCTCCCACAGACGGCGCTGGTCTCTCAGGTAGGCGCCGAGCCGTTCGGGAGCGACGGCGGAGTCCTCCCAGCCTTCCCACGTCAGGGGCCGACCGGGCGGGTGTGCCGTCGCGGGCAATCCCGACTCCCGCACTTGCCAGAGTTTTTTCGCCTCGGACTCCCGGGCGAAAAGGCGCAGAGCCGGGCCGGCGCGACTCTTCGAGAGCTCGTCCATGAGGCGGCGGCCCTTTTGCTCCGCCTCGTGCGGCGACGCGCCTCCGAGCTCGATCAGAAGCCAGCCGCCCCCTTCCGGCAAGAGCGCGATCCCGTCCGGATGAAGGGAGGCTCGGCGCATGTCGCCGACCAAGCCGTCGTCGAACCCCTCCAGACCCGTGGGCCGATGCTCGAGCACGCGCGGCACGGCGTCGGCGGCCGCGAAGACGTCCGAGAATCCGGCGGCGAGGAGGACTCGCGCACGCGGGCTCGCGATCAGGTGAAGCGTGGCCTCGAGCACCGTCACGCAGGTCCCCTCCGAGCCGACGAGCGCGCGCGCGACGTGGAACCCATTCTCGGGCAGCAGGAACTCCAGGTTGTAGCCCGAGACGCGGCGGGGGATTCGCGGGTATTTCTCCCGGATCTCTTTTTGATACCGGTTCGCAAGCGCTCGCAGCGCCGAATAGATCTGCCCGCGGCGTCCGCCTTCGGCGATGATGCGCGCGAGCTCGTCCTCGCGGGTCTTGCCGACGCGCATTCGCACGCCGTCGTAGGTTGCGATCTCGAGCTCCGCGACGTTGTCCGCCGTGCGCCCGCCTTCCCCTTCGAAGCGGGCGAGCACCGAGTGGACCCCGCAGGAATCGTTGCCGATCATGCCTCCCAGCGTGCAGTGGCTGTGCGTGGCGGGATCGGGCCCGAAGGTCAAACCGTGCCGCCGGGCTTCTCTCTGGAGATCATCCAGGATCGTTCCCGCTTCGACGCGCGCCAGCCGTCGCTCCCGATCGATCGCGAGCACACGGGAGAGGTGCCGGGAGAAGTCGAGGACGACCGCCGCGTTGCAGCATTGGCCCGCGAGCGAGGTGCCGGCGCCGCGGGTCAGCACCGGCGCGCCGAAGCGGCGGCACACGGCGATCGCGCGCAGGGCGTCTTCGGCCGAAGCGGGAAGCACCACGCCGATGGGAACCTGACGGTAGTTGGAGGCGTCGGTCGAGTAGAGCGCGCGCGCCCCGTCGTCAAAGCGCACCGAGCCGCGGACGGCTCGGGAGAGCTGCCTTGCGAGCTCGCGGAAGTCCCCGGTGGCGGGAGGCGCCTCGAGCGTCGATCGAGCAGTCATGCGCGCCGGATCACGGTTGCCTCGACTGGAGGGCGAGACGCTCGCCCGCAGGGCCAGGATGCGCGTCGAGCGCCCCTGCGCCGCGCGAGCGGCGGTGCGGGGGAAAGCCCCTCCGATCTTTTGAGTCGAGCATCAAGAAAATGAATCTTCAGACTCCTCTTAGAGTCGCTTCGTCACCGTCCGCGGTTTCTCCGTCCCGGCCCGATCTCCCCTCGTAACAAACCCCGCATCCGAAAGGCGTGGCAGATGTGTTGCTGAGTAAACACCTTGCGGACGCGTGAGTTGCGATCCGCAGGAGAGGAGCTTATGGCCAAGATCAATCGCATTCTGAACTGGCTGCTCTTGCTGGTGGGGCTGGCCGCGGCGGCGCCGCTTCTCGCCGACGGGTCACTTTTCGGAACGCTCGCTGGCCGCGTCCGAGACGAGTCGGGCGGCGCGTTGCCGGGTGTCACGGTCGACCTGAGCAACGCCGACAAGGGCTTTCACCGCAGTGTCACGACCGACGCGGCGGGCGCGTACACCTTCGCGCTGCTGCCGCCGGCCCGCTACACGGTGAAGGCGACCCTCGCGAGCTTCGAGAGCTTCGAGTCGGAGGGCAACGTGGTTACCGCCGAGAGGACGACCGCGGTCAACATCACGTTGAAGCTCGCGGCGACCAAGGAGACGGTGACCGTGTCGGCGGAGTCTCCCCTCGTGGACAAGACCAACGTGTCCGGTACGACGCACGTCGATTCGAGCCTGACCGAGTCGCTCGCGATCGTGCGCCAGTACCAGACGGTCGTGGAAGCGGCGCCGGGGCTGAACGATGCCGACCAGGACGGGAACACGAACTCGCACGGGGCAATCGACTCCTCCAACCTCTTCCTCTTCGACGGCGTGGACACGACTGACCCGACCACCGGCACCTTTGGAGCCAACAACAACTTCGACATGATCCAGGAGGTCGTGGTTTCCAATTCGGCGATCTCCGCCGAATACGGCCGGGCCGAGGGGGCCGTCATCAACGTCATCACCAAGTCGGGCACCAACCAGTTCCACGGATCGGCGCGCGCCCTGGTGACCAACGACCAGTGGAACGCCCAGAACAAGGGGGGCGAGGACTTTCATCGCGACAAGCTCGACAAGAGAGTCTACGACTACCTGTTCACGCTGGGCGGACCGGTCTGGAAGGACAACATCTGGTTCTTCGGGGCCTACGAGCGCAATCCGCAGTTCACGCCCCCGGCCCAGACGGCCATCTCGACGGTTCCGGAGAACGCGCCCTACACCGGGCAGAGCTACTCCCAGAGCCGCGAGTTCGTGGCCTGGCAAGGCAAGCTGACCGGCCAGATCACGCCGTCCAACGCGCTGCTCTTCTCGGCGCAGGCCGACCCGTTCAGCGGGATCGTCCGGGACTACTGGGGGCTCTTCGTTGCTCCCTCGGCCGAGACGTCGGCTCTGACTTCGCAGACCCAGGACGACAATTGTTCCTGGGCCTGCATCTGGCAGGCGCGCTACACGGGTGTCTTCGGAACGCAGTTCTCGGTCGAGGCGACCTACGCGCAGCAACAGTCCGGCCTCGGCGTCAGTCCCTATCAGGGGCACGGGTCGCCGTACTTCAACGCGGCGGACGGCTTCTACTACAACGGGGCCACCTTCGACGGATTCACCGAGAGGCCGAGAGATCAGGCCAACCTCGCCCTGAACATGTACACGCAGCTCTTCGGCCACTCGCACCAGATCAAGGTGGGTGCCGACTATCAGTCGATCAAGTCCGAGGCTCTCTTCACGTACCCCAACAACGAAATCTTCTTCGTTTCGGGCTTCGACGCGGCGACCGGCCAGCCGCAGCTGCAGCCGGGAGATCAGTGGCTGAAAGGCACGCCGCCCCTCCCGTCGGTTTCGTCGGGCAAGATCTGGGGCATCTATGCCCTCGACCGCTTCGAGGCCACCGACCGACTGTCGCTCAATCTCGGCGTCCGCGTGGACATCCAGAACGGGCAGAGCGACCTCCGGCAGGCGATCATCAGCGCCACGACGGTCTCGCCCCGGGTGACGGGCTCCTACGACATCTTCGGCACCGGCAAGACGATCGCTTCGGTCGCCTTCGGGCAGTACCGGGACTTCATCGTGCAGAACCTGATCGACTCGATCTACTCGGGTGTTCCGCAGCAGTCCAATTTCGACCTGTACGTCTGGGACGGCGCGGCGTGGCAGTTTACGCAGCCGATCCGGACCGGCGGCAACCAGCAGCCGATCGACACGGGTCTCGTGCCGACGAAGGTCGACGAGTTCAACGTGGCCCTTCAGCAGCAGATCGGCAACTCCATGGCCGTCGGGGTTCGCGGCATCTACCGGCGCTGGAACAACCTGATCGACGACGCGCGCTACATCAACGCCGATCAGGTCAAGATCACGACACCCGAGAACTACAACAGCGGCCAGCTGCACCGCTACTACAAGGGGATCGAGCTGACCTTCGAGAAACGGTTCTCGAAGAACTGGCAGGCGCTCGCGAGCTACACGCTCTCCCGCGCGGAGGGCAATACCGAGGCCGTGTTCAGCTCGCAGCTCTTCGATTACAACGGCACCACCTGCAACGTGCCCGCCGTTCGCGATTCGAGCGGCAACGTGATTCAGCCCGCGGTCAGCGGCAACTGCGCGGACATCCTGGCCAACAATCGCCGGGGCGTGCTGTCCTACGACGCGACGAACCTGCTCAAGGTGTTCATCGCGTACACGTACCCGTTCTCGATTCTCAACCTGACGGCGGCGCCTTCGTTGACCTACAGCTCCGGGCTGCCGTACCAGCAGCAGCAGGTCTTCAACATCAACACGGACACGGACGTCTACTACTACACGAAGAAGGGATCGGATCGGCTGCCGGGTTGGTACTCGTTGAATTTCGCCCTCGAGGCGGACTTCAAGGTCTTCGGGCCGCTCCAGCTCGGGGTCAAGGGCGAGGTTTTGAACCTGACGAACCAGCAGCCGGTCATCTTCAACGGTGGAATCACGCTGCTGCCGGGCCCCAATTACGGGCAGCCGACCTCGCGCAATTCCCTGGAGACTCCCCGCAACTATCAGTTCAGCGCGGTGCTCAAGTTCTGATTCGAGGCGGACCTTCCATCGGGCCCCGGTTTTTCCGGGGCCCTCTTTCACTCGACGAGGTTGCTTGGGACGAATTGGCCCATTCTCGGGACCAAGCCTTCCCGATCCGGGACGGGCTGCAAGGCGTTTGGACCGTAACCTTTGGAGCGACCCTTCCGTATAAAAGGCGAGGAGGACTCCCACGGCAACACAGAGAGTGCCCCTGAAGATTCGCGCGCTGATCGTCGATGATGAGCCTCTCGCGCGGGAACGGATTCGCAGTCTGCTGGCCGAGGATCCCGACGTCGAGGTCATCGGCGAGTGCGCCGACGGGCGGGAGGCGGTCGAAGCGATCCGCGCTCTGGCGCCCGACCTGATGTTCCTGGACGTGCAGATGGCGGAGATGGACGGCTTTGCCGTCTTGAGCGAGATCGGCGGGGATCGCATCCCGGCCGTCATTTTCGTCACGGCCTATGACCGCCACGCCCTGAAGGCCTTCGAGGTCCACGCCCTCGACTTCCTGCTGAAACCGCTCGACCGCGAGCGGTTCGGCAGGGCGCTGCAGCGAACCAAGGACCATCTGCAGTTCGCCACTCCCGGGGTCCTGAACCAGCGAATCCTGAACCTGCTCGAGGATCTGAAGAAGCCGCAGCCGGGCTACGCCGACCGCCTGGCCCTGAAGACCGGCGGGCGAGTCTCCTTCCTCAAGACCGACGAGGTCGACTGGATCGAAGGGGAGGGCAACTACGCGCGCCTGCACGTCAACAAGCAATCCCACCTGATCCGGGAGACGATGAATCAGCTCGAGTCCCGACTCGATCCGACGCGCTTCCTTCGGATCCATCGATCGACGATCGTCAACACGGAGAGGATCAAGGAGATCCAGCCGCTCTTCAACGGCGCCTACGGCGTTCTGCTCAAGGACGGAACCCGTCTGACGCTCTCCCGCGGGTATCGCGAGCGGCTTCGGGTCTTGACCGGCGAAGAGGCGTGAGCACCGCGCGCCTGTCCCGCCCGCGACCGGTCACCGCGCGCCGCGCGTTCGTGCCCGCGGACGAGGTTTCCGTCCCAGAAGCCTTGCGCCCGGCCCGTTCGGGGGGCACCGTGGCCCCGGTGAGCAGTTCGGCCGGCCGGGTCGACTCCGTTTTCCCGCGGGCCGGGACGGGCCCGGCGGCGGAGGGCTCGCCCGGGCCAGATCGTATTGCCGTCGCGGAGGCCTTCGGAATCCCCTGGGAGCGTCTGCTCGACGCGGAAATCCAGGCCGAGAGAGCCCTGCGCGGCTTCGTCGGAGAGCCCGACCGCGACCTGCCCCTGTGGCGGTTCGTGTCGGCTCTGCCGGCGACCGCGCTCGATTCCTGGCGGTTTCGGGAACGTCTCGCGGCGCTGGTGCGCCAGGCACGCCTGACCCGCTCCGGAGCCGATCTGCGCTCGGTGCGTCAGGCCGTGGACGAGCTCTGCGGCCGGCGCAACGGTGCCGATTCCCAGCACATCCTCTCGCTGCACCTCGCCCTGGCCCACGAGCGCGTGCGCGAGCTCGCCCGATTGGCGCGCGCCGCGGAGCGTTGCCGCGGCGGGCGCGGCGAGCGTCTGTCCCGGATCGTGGCGCGCACGGGCTGCACCGACGCGGACGCCGCCTGGGCGCTCGACCGTTTGGAGACCCCGGGACGGACGCACGCGATCGATGACGCCGTTCGCCAGGCGCGCGAGGAAGGCTTCGACATCCCTGCCGCGGAATCGGAGTTCCACGCGTTCCTGGCGCTGCGAAAGCTCGTGCGGCAGCATCCGGTGGTTCGCCCGAGGGTGGCTCGGCGCCGGCGGGCGCGGGCGGGGCTCAAGCCGCACCGCCTCGCCTCGTAGGAAGGCGCCCGCCCTTTCGATCCGGCGGCTGGGCGGCGTCTCGCTCCCGCCGGGCGGTCTCACCTCAGGAAGCGCTCGACGTCCACGAGTTCAACCCGCGGCGACTCGGACAGATGGTGGCGAAGCAGCCTACCGCGCCGCGGCCGAGACGTTGCGCGTCCTGGGGGCTCAGGCGGTGCGCGCGAGGTCGAACGCCGGGCGCCACAGCGAGGCCGGAGGTGTCGAGCGGCTCGGGAGCGCTCGGCGCCGGAGTCGCTTGAGCGCGAGTGGACGGCTAGTCGCTTTTCCCCGGCGCCGCTCACGGTCCTCGGTCGAGGGTGCCGCAGAGCGGGTAGTCTCGAAAGTCGCTCACGAGCCCCGCTCGAACGGGCTTCTCGAGCACGTAACGGGCGGCCGTGCGCAGCGCCTCGGGCCCGGCCACGGCGCGCTCCGCATAGCCCTGCTGCCAGAAGGGAACCCAGGATCCTCGTTGCCGGCGCGCCCGAGAGCACAAGGTCTTCCACGCCGTCACGGTGGGGCGAAGCGCCGCGCCGCCCCCCGGTCCGACGAGCAGACAGGCATGGTCGGGCATGAGGCAATAGGCGTAGAGCCGCGCGCCGGTCCGGTCGCAGACGTGGCGCAGCAGCCGAACGCACTCCTGGCCAAATGGGATGTCATCGAAGACCGGGAGCGACGATAGGGTTCCGACCGTGACGGCGAAGGCCGGATCGGGCAAGAGCGAGTCGATCCCGAGCCGCCGAAGGCCGTCCCAGAGCAGCCATTCGAGGACGTCCACTCCGCGTTCCTCCAGACTCTGATTGTCGCGAGAGGAGTGGTTTGATAGGGTGCACCCGCTTGGCGGCGATTCGGCCGGGTTATCGCCCCGTCGCCTTTCTCGGCGGGAGGGTCTGGGTGCAAGCGTCTCGATCGGGAGTTCTCGGGCTGGCACTGTTCCTCATCATCGTCGGCCTCGCGCGGGGACAGGCCGGCGGCACGGGGGCGGTCGAAGGGCGCGTCACCGATGAGTCGGGCGCCGCCTTGCCGGGCGTGACGGTAGAGGCCCAGAGCGCGGCCCTTTCCGCCGCCCGGCTGACGGTCACCGATCGATCGGGTAATTATCGCTTCGAGCTCCTGCCTCCCGGCGTCTACCGTTTCTCGTTCCGGCTGCTGAACTTCGTCGGCGTGGCGCTGAACGACGTCGCGGTCGGCGCGGGCACGACTTCCAAGGCCGACGCGAAGTTGCGGCTCTCGGTCTCGGCGGACGTCGTCGTCACGGGCAAGCGCTCCTTTCGAAATCTGGCCGACGTGACTGAGCCCGGGGAGAGCCTCATCGGGATCGCCGACGCCTCGAGCCAGGGCGCCGTCACAGCCGAACAGATCGATCTGCGGCCGGTCGGGCGGCCGGGCGACATCCTGGAAACGATTCCCGGCCTCGTAATCTCGCAGCACAGCGGGGAGGGGAAGGCGAACCAGTACTACCTCCGGGGCTTCAACCTGGACCATGGCACGGACTTCGCGACCACGGTGGCCGGGATGCAGATCAACATGCCGACCCACGCGCACGGCCACGGCTACACGGACCTAAACTTTGTCATCCCCGAGCTCGTCTCGGGAATCCAATACAAGAAGGGCCCCTATTTCGTCGAGGACGGGGACTTCACGACCGCCGGCTCGGCCAACGTCAACTACGTGAACACGGTTGAAAAGCCGACGGCCCTTCTGCAGGGCGGCTCGGACAGCTACGTTCGCGGGCTGCTGCTCGGCTCGCCCAAGGTCGGCGAGGGAAATCTGCTCTATGCGTTCGAGGGCGTCTACAACAACGGGCCCTGGGTCAACCCCGACCACTTCAAGAAGTACAACGGCGTGCTCCGCTACAGCGTGGGCGACGCGCCGAACGGCTTCTCGATCACGGGCATGGGGTATCAGGCGAGCTGGAACTCGAGCGATCAGATTCCACTGCGCGCGGTGGACGACGGCGAGATTCCCCGGTTCGGGACGATCGACCCGACCGATGGGGGAGAGACCCATCGGTACAGTCTGTCGGGGGAATATCAGCACGCGGGCCTCCAGTCGGTCACGCGCGCCGCGGCCTATGCCATCGACTACAAGCTGAACCTTTGGTCGAACTTCACTTATTTCCTGGATGACCCGGTCCACGGCGACCAGATCGAGCAGACCGACGACCGGAGCGTCTACGGGGCCAAGCTCACACACCGCTGGCTCGCGAAGTGGGGTGGCTTCAGCGTGGAGAACGAGGTCGGCTTCCAGGGCCGTTTCGACGACATCCACCACATCGGGCTCTACCACACGGAGGCTCGGCAGCGGCTTTCGACGACGCGTCAGGACAAGGTTCAGCAAGCGAGTGGAGCCGTCTTCTTCCAGAACGACACCGAGTGGAGTTCGAAGTTCCGAACGATCCTGGGACTGCGCGGAGACCTCTACCACTTCGACGTGACCGGCGAGAGCGATCCGGAAAACAGCGGCCGGCTCACGCAGGGCATCTTCAGCCCGAAGCTTTCGATGATTTTCGGTCCGTTCAATCAGACCGAGATCTATGCCAACTTGGGCTACGGCTTCCACTCGAACGACGCCCGTGGCGCGACGATCAAGGTGGACCCGAGCACCGGGGAGCCCGCCTCTCCCGTCACCCCTCTCGCGCGCGCGAAGGCGGCCGAAGTCGGCGTGCGCACTTTCCCTGTCCCGAAGTGGCAGACGACCGTGGCGTTTTGGGGCCTCGACATCGCCTCCGAGCTCATCTTCGTGGGCGATGCCGGAACAACCGAGCCCTCGCGCCCCAGTCAGCGCTGCGGCGTCGAGTGGTCAAACTACTATCGGATACTTCCCTGGTTGACGCTCGACCTCGACCTCTCGGTTTCCAGGGCCCGATTCACGGACGACGATCCGGCCGGCAGCGCCATCCCGGGCGCCGTCGAAAACGTCGTGGCGGGCGGCGTTTCGGTCGACGGTCTCGCGGGCTTGTTCGGCAGCCTCCACGTGCGCTATTTCGGACCGCGACCGCTCATCGAGGACAGCAGCGTTCGTTCGAACTCCTCGACGACGTTGAACGCGCTGTTGGGCTACGAGATCGTCCGCGGCCTTCGCGCCCAGATCGAGGTCTTGAACATCCTGAACGCCAAGGTCTCCGACATCGACTATTACTACGTGTCGCGGCTGCCGGGCGAGCCGGCGGCCGGTGTCGACGACATCCACTTTCATCCCACGCAGCCGCGTTCGGCGCGCGTCGGCTTGTCCTACGCGTTCTGAAGGGCGACTGGCTAGAGAGCCCAACTATATCAAGGGTGATATAGTCGGCGTTGCTCCTCAGACGTTGAACTTGAACAGGATGACGTCGCCGTCGGCGACGACATAGTCCTTTCCCTCCTGGCGCAGGAGGCCTCTCTCCCGCGCCGCCGCCATGGACCCGGACGCCACGAGATCCGCATAAGAGACCGTCTCGGCTTTGATGAAGCCCCTCTCGAAGTCGGAGTGGATCACGCCGGCGGCCTCCGGCGCCGTGTCGCCGGCGTGGATCGTCCAGGCCCGGGCTTCCTTCTCGCTCGCCGTGAAGAAGGTGCGCAGCCCGAGCAGGTGATAGGCCGCGCGGATGAGCGAGCCCACCCCCGATTCCGAGACGTTCAGGTGCGAAAGGTACTCCCGGGCCTCGGCCTCCGGCAGCTCCGCCAGCTCCGATTCGATCTGCGCGGAAACCGCCACGGCCTCGGTGCCCAAGTGAGTCCGCGCGTACTCCCGCACGGCCGCCACGGAAGGCAGCGCGTCGGCCGTCGCGAGGTCCTCTTCCGACACGTTGACCGCGAAGAGAATGGGCTTGGAGGTCAGCAGTGAGAGGCGCCGGGCGACGCGCCGCTCGTCGGCCGAAAGCTCGAGCGTCAGGGCGCGGCGGCCGGAGTCGAGGTGGGCGAGCAGCTTCTCGGCGACACCGAGGGTCGCCCGGGCCTCGGCGTCCCCTCCGCGCGCGGCCTTCTCCGCCTTCTCGCGCGCCTTCGCGACGCTCTCGAGATCCGCCAGCACGAGCTCCGTCTTGATCGTCTCGATGTCGGCGACCGGGTCGAGCGCCCCCGCGACGTGCACGACGTCCTTGTCCTCGAAGCAGCGCACCACTTCGACGATCGCGTCCACCTCGCGGATGTGCTGAAGGAACTTGTTCCCCAAACCCTCGCCCTTCGAGGCGCCGCGGACGAGCCCGGCGATGTCCACGAATTCGATGACCGCCGGCACGATCGTCGTCGTCTTCACGATCTTCGCGAGCGGCTCGAGGCGTGGATCGGGGACGGTCACGACGCCGACGTTGGGCTCGATCGTGCAGAACGGGTAATTGGCCGCCTCCGCCTTCCGCGTCCGGGTCAGGGCGTTGAAGAGGGTGGATTTCCCGACGTTGGGCAGTCCGACGATTCCCGCGCGCAGCATGGGCGGCGGAGTTTATCGTCGGAGCGCCGGCGACGGTAGCGGCTCCCGGGTTCGCCCGTCGCTTCGCGCTTTCCCAAGTAGAATCCCCCGACCTTGAGCTCGACCTCGCCCGAGGCTGGCGGCCTGCTGCGCGTCGTATCGCGCTGGGAGATCGTCGCCCTTTCGGTCAACGACGTCATCGGCAGCGGGGTCTACCTGATCCTGCCGGTGGCCGCGGCGGCCCTTCTCGGCCCGGCGAGCGTGTGGGCCATCCTGGCCGCCGGGCTGGCGGTGCTCCTGCTCGTCCTGTGCTTCGCCGAGGCGGGGAGTCTCTTCGAGCGCGCGGGCGGCGCCTTCGTCTACACGCGAGCGGCCTTCGGCAATTTCGCCGGCTTCGAGGTCGGGTGGATGACCTGGGTTGCCCGCGTGGCGTCCGTGGCCGGCCTCTCGGTTTTCTTCGCGCGAGCGGTGGGCTTTCTCTGGGAAGGGGCGCGGAGCGGCGTGGGCAAGTGGGCCACGATTCTGCTGGCACTCGGCGTCCTGACGGGCATCAACGTCGTCGGCGTGAAGTCCGGCGCCCGCACGGCGGTCTTTCTGGCCTGGGGCAAGATCCTCCCGCTCGTGCTCTTCGTCGCGGTCGGGATCTTCGCGATGGACTGGAGTCGCGTCTTTCCCGTCCCGATGCCCGCCTCGGGCAACTTCGGCAGGGCGGCCCTCCTGGTTCTCTTCGCCTACGCGGGCTTCGAGAACACGGCCGCGCCGGCCGCCGAGTTCCGGAATCCGCGGCGCGACGTCCCCTTCGCCCTGATCGTGATGATCGCGATCGTCACGGCCCTCTACACCCTCGTTCAGCTCGTCGCGATCGGGACCATCCCGAATCTGGGCACCTCCGAGACGCCGCTGGCCGATGCGGCGCGGCAGATGATGGGCCCGACCGGGGGGTTCCTCCTGACGCTCGGGGCGGCGCTTTCGGTGCTCGGGACGAACAACAACACGATCCTCTCCGGCCCGCGCTACCTCTACGCGCTAGCCGAGACGGGCGCGGTGCCGGGGATCTATGCGAAGGTTCATCCGAAGTTCCGAACGCCCTACGTGGCGATCCTGACGCAGTCGGGAATCGCGGCCGCGCTCATGTTGACCGGAACGGCGGAGGATCTCGCGGAGCTGTCGGTGATTGCGAGGCTCGCGACCTACATCGGCACGGCGGCCTCGGTCCCGGTGCTGCGCCGCAAGATGCCCACGACCGAGCGAGCGATCCGGCTTCCGGGCGGGCCGCTCATCCCGCTCGCGGCACTCGCCGTCTGCCTCGTCTTTCTGTCGTCCGCGACGACGAAGAACCTCTTCGCCGGTGGAGTCGCGCTCGCGACCGGAGCGGCGATCTTCCTCTCGCGGCGAGGCGCCCTTGCTCCCGTCACCCTGGAATGAGAACAATGGAGGATTGGATGAAGAAGTCCCTGGCACTCGCCCTTCTGTCCGTCGCCGCCTGTCTGGCCGCCCAGACCCCCGGCCCGGCCCCGACCCCGTTGCCCGTCACGGTGCTTCGAGCATCGCGCATCTTCGACGAGGCCGGCGACCGGGTCATGGACAACGGCGTCGTCGTGATCGAGGGCTCGAAAATCAAGGCCGTCGGCGTCGGCCTGCCGGTCCCAACCGGCGCGACGGTTCTCGATCTGGGAGACGCGACGCTCTTGCCCGGTTTCATCGACTCGCACACGCACATCACGGAGGAGGCCTCGGACAACTGGCTCTCGGACTTCTACCAGGGTCTGCGGCGCACGGCCCCCGAGCAGACGCTCTTCGGAGCCGTTTATGCCCGGCGAACGCTCGAGGCGGGGTTCACGACGATCCGCAACGTTGGCGCGGAGAAGGACGAGGACATCGGCTTGCGCAACGGCATCAACAAGGGCCTCGTTCCGGGCCCGCGGATTCTGGCTTCGCGGTACGCCCTGGGAGCCACGGGCGGGCACTGCGACCAGACCGGCTTTCCGGAGCACACCTTCGGCCCCGAGCCGGGACCGGAGCGCGGCGTCTTCCACGGCGCGGACGAAGGGCGTCAGGCGGTCCGTCTCCAGATCAAGTACGGCGCCGACGTGATCAAGATGTGCGCCTCGGGCGGTGTGCTATCGCTCGCCGATGACGTTGCCGCGCCCCAGCTGACCGAAGAGGAGCTGACGGCCGTGATCGACGAAGCCCACCGGTTGAAGCGCAAGACCGCGGCCCACTCGCACGGCGACCTGGCCGCGCGCACGGCGGTCAAGGCCGGGATCGACTCGATCGAGCACGGCTCCTTTCTTTCGGACGACACGCTCCAGCTCATGAAAGCGAAGGGAACGTACCTCGTTCCGACGTTGCTCGCGGGTGAGTACACGGGCGGCAAGGCCGCGAAGTTCCCGCCGGAGATCGCGGCCAAGGCGAGGGCGGCCCTGGCGGCTCGTTCGGACATGTTCCGTCGGGCGCTCAAACTCGGGGTCAAGATCGCCTTCGGAACCGACTCGGCCGTCTCGCCGCATGGGATCAATGCCCAGGAGTTCGCCTTGATGGTCGGTCTCGGGATGTCTCCGGGAGCGGCGCTCAAGGCGGCGGGACCGGCCGCCGCGGACCTGCTCGGGCTCTCCAAGGAAATCGGGACGCTCGAGGCCGGCAAGGAAGCGGACATGATCGCGGTGCCGGGAAATCCGCTCGTGGACATCCATGCGACGGAGAAGGTGCTCTTCGTCATGAAGGGAGGAAAGGTGTTTCGAAACGACGCGAAGGGGGCCGGCCGATGAAGACGGCCCTGGTGACCGGGATCAGCGGCCAGGACGGCTCCTACCTGGCGGAGTATCTGCTCGGGCAGGACTACAAGGTATACGGACTGGTCCGGCGCACGAGCGTGCGCAACCTCGGCCGAATCTCCCATCTGCGCGAGCGGGTGGAGGTCCTGGAGGGGGATCTGCTCGACCAGAACTCGCTGATCAACGCCATCCTGGAGGCAAAGCCCGACGAGATCTACAACCTGGCGGCTCAGTCGTTCGTTCCGGCCTCCTTCTCGCAACCCGTGCTGACGGGGGAGTTCACGGCGCTCGGCGTGACCCGCATCCTCGAGGCGATCCGGGTCGTCAACCCGAAGATCCGTTTCTACCAGGCTTCCTCTTCGGAGATGTTCGGCAAGGTGGAGACCGTTCCGCAGAACGAGACGACGAAGTTTCATCCGCGCAGCCCCTACGGTGTCGCCAAGTGCTACGGCCACTGGATCACCGTCAACTTCCGCGAGTCGTACGGCATCTTCGCGGTCTCGGGAATCCTCTTCAACCACGAATCCCCCCGGCGCGGCCCGGAGTTCGTGACGCGCAAGATCACGCTGGCGGCGGCGAAGATCGCGGCGGGATTCCAGAAGGAGCTGCACCTGGGGAACCTCGATGCCCAGCGCGACTGGGGTTTCACGGGGGACTTCGTCAAGGCGATGTACTTGATGCTGCAGCAGCCGGAGCCCAAGGACTACGTCATCGGAACGGGCGAGACGCACACGGTGCGCGAGTTCGTCGAGCTCGCGTTCTCTCACGTGGGCCTCGACTGGCACAAGCACGTCGTGAGCGATCCCAAGTTCGTCCGTCCCGCCGAGGTGGACCTGCTGATCTCCGACCCGCGGCGGGCCCGCGAGGAGCTCGGCTGGCAACCGACGGTGAGCTTTCCGGAGCTGGTCAAGATGATGGTCGACGCCGACGTGGCTCTGGTCGCACGCGAGGGGGACCGGGCGGAGTAGGCCGCATCCCGGAGGGGCGAGGGGACCCGGGTTTCGACGGTGTCGTTCGCCGGGGTGGCGCCCTGCCGGAATCGGGGACACGCGCTGCCTTCACGCCCTGCGTCGTCCAGCAGACCCTGAGCCCCGCCCTTCACACTGCCTGAGCATCGACGGGCATCTCCGCGGCCGCGGTGCCCTTTCTCAATGCTCTTGCGGCTCGAGTCAGGCAGAGCGAAAATGGCTGGCTAATTTCAAGGCAAACGAGGTGGGCCCTTTCCGGGAATGCTCGCCGCAAGATCGATCGGTGGGAGAAGTGCGCTCTGTCCTGCGGTCGCCTCCGATTCTGGCTCGGAAGGCGGTGACGCTTTGGCTAACGACTGTCTTTGAAAGGGGGCTCCGATGAAGCGGTCCTGGACCCGGGCAACGAGTCTCTTCCTGGCGGTTCTCTTGGCGGCCTCCGGGCTGGTGTTCGCGCAGCAGCCAGGCTCGACCGTGCCGAACTGGGCCGTGCCGTCGGGGGGCTACCACCCGCGCGGCGGCATGACGACGCAGAGCGACGTCACCAACCCGGTCGCCTTCGTGGGCGTGACGCCCTGCCGCGTCGTGCGAACCTTGAACCCGAACGGGCCTTTCGGCGGGCCGGCTCTCTCGGCGGGCTCGCCTCGGGACTTTGCCATTCCGCTCGGTCCCTGCGCGGGCATTCCAGCCAACGCCGCCGCTTACTCGCTGAACATCACGGTCACGAACACCCTGGGCCCGGGCTTCGTGAAGGTCTATCCGACGGGAGGGGTAGTCCCGACCGTCTCGACGATCAACTACAACGGGTCGCTGCCGCCAGGGCAGGCGATCGCCAACGCGGCGATCGTGCCGGCCGGGACACCCAACGGCTCGATCACGGTGGTGGCGGGGGTCTCGGGAACGGATCTGCTCATCGACATCAACGGTTACTGGGGCGACACACCGGGAAATCCCGCCGGAGCCTTCAAGCTGTTCACGAACTCCGGCGGCTACACGATGTCCGTGCAGAACAGCTCCGCGAGCTGCTCGGGGGCGTGCGGCCTCTATGCGAACGTCGCGTCGGGAGACGCCGTCTACGGGGTCGCCAACGCCCTCAACGCCGTCGGCGTTCAGGGGAACCACACCGCGCAAGGCTATGGCGTCGTCGGGGTCTCGGCTGGCGGAGTCGGTGTTCAGGGGACTTCGAATGCCAGCGGCCTCAACTGGGCCGGAGTGTCGGGACTGAGCACCAATGCCATCGGAACCTACGGCTTCAGCACGAACTCGAACGGCGTCTGGGCGCAGAGCGGGGCGATCGAGGGGCTGGCTGCCTTCGGCGGCCGAGACGGCGCCTATGTGGAGGGCGCGCGCCACGGTGTCATCGGCGTCTCGAATGCCACGACCGGGCAGCAATGGGGTGTGTTGGGAGTGAGCCAGAGCACGACGCAGGCGCCGGCCGGCGTTCGCGGCGTCGATTCCTCCGGATACCTGCCCGCGGTGAGCTGCTGCTTGACCGGCGTGCTCGGCGACAGCCAGACGAGCTTTGGCGTTCTGGGGAGGTCCCGTTATGCCGGCGTCGTCGGCTATCTCTTCGACAATTCCGACAATCCGATCGTCTTCGGCGCCCTCGGCTTCAGCACCGGTCTGGCCTCCGACTTGACGCCTGGGCCATGGGGGGTCTACTCCTTCGGGAACTTCGGCGCGACAGGCTCGAAGCATTTCGTCGAGCCCCACCCGACTGATGCGACCCGCGTCATCGTCTACTCCTCTCTGGAGGGCCCGGAGGTCGGGACGTATCTGCGCGGAACAACCCGCATCGAGAACGGCCGCGCTGTCATTTCGCTGCCGGACCATTTCCGCACGGTAACGGCCGAGGAGGGAATCACCGTCCAGCTCACACCGGTCGGCGAATTCGCCTCGATGTATGTCGAAAGCGAGAACCTAAACGAGATCGTGGTCCGATCTTCGAAGGACGTGACGTTTCACTACCTCGTGCAGGGCGTGCGGCGCGCGTTTGCGGGCTTCGAGCCGGTGCAGTCCGGTAACGAGTTCATGCCTCGCTCGCCCGAGGACCGTATCCCGGCGTACTTGACGCCGGAGGCGAAGCGCCGCTTGATCGCCAACGGGACATACAACGAGGACGGAACGGTGAACATGGCGACGGCGGAGCGGGCCGGCTGGACGCGGATCTGGGCAGAGCGGGATCGGTTGACGAAGGAAGCCGCGGCGAAGGCGGCGAGCGATGCGGCGAAGACGCTCGGGCCTCAGGGCCGCCCTCGAGTTCCGGACGTCGCGCAATGATCGTGCAGACGCAATATCCGGTTGTGGCTTCCCCCGTCTTGAGCGAGAATGGGTGGCCGTTTCCGCTACAAAGCAGACAAGAGTGAGCCGTTTGAGAGATTCTCGCGGCGGGAGGAACCCAGGCGGGAGCGTGCCCGCTCCGGTCTCGTGCAAGAGCCGTCTTCCGGAGCCGCGCGTCGCGTCTCCGTTTCCATCCATGCTTGAAGGGAGGGTCCGATGAAACCGTCTCGCCCCAGGTTGCTCGGTGTCGTAGTCCCCGCTCTCGTGGCTTTCGCCAGCGCAGCGCTCGGCCAAACGGAGATTCCTCTGGAAAACTGGAAGGTGCCCCTCTACAACGGCATCGACGTCACGAAAGCCCCCGAGAGCGGAACGTCGCGCCACGGGATTCACGCTCTCTCCGACATCGGACAGGGCGTCATATTCCAGTCCGTAACTCCCTGCCGCGTGGTGAACACGCGCAACGCCATCGGGCCCTTCGGAGGACCGTCCATCCCGGCGAGCGGCTCGCGCGACTTCGCCTTGAACGCCAACCCCTCCTGCCCAGGTATCCCCGCGGGCGTCGGGGCCTATTCCATCAACGTGACGGCTGCCGACACGGGCGGGGCCGGCTTCCTCAAGCTCTATCCGACCGGTGGGACCGTTCCTGTCGTCTCGACGGTGAACTACAGCGGCCCCGGACAGGCGGTGGCCAACGCCGCCATCGTGCCGGCGGGGAGCGGAGGCGCGGTGACGGTCGTCGCGGGAGTGTCCGGGGCGAACGTCCTCATCGACATCAACGGTTACTTCACCTCGAGTATGAACGTCGAACAGTTTCTCGACGTGGAAGGCACCTACAACCCATTTCTCTTCGGGATCCCGGGCGGCATCGCTTACTTTCAAAACAACACGACCAGCGCCGGGTATTCGGTCAACTCGTCCATTGCGAGTAACGCCAACGGGAGCGCCTCTCTGCATGGTTCTGCTTCCGGCACCGGCGCCGTTTACGGCGTCTTCGGCGAAACGGCCTCGACCGCCGCCGGCTCGGCGGGCGTCGTCGGGTCGGGTGGCGGCGGCTTCTTCACTAGCGGCAGCTTCGTCAACAACGGCGTACGTGGGATGGCAAGCGCCGGGAGCGTTGCGACTGTTGGAGTCCTGGGCGAGGCGGTCGATCGAGGAGTCGAGGGATGCCGCGACACCGTTGCCTCGGGCGTGGGAACGCTTGTCACATGCGGCGTCCTCGGATATGCCGGCACCTCGGGAGTCCACTCCTTCCAGGACGTGACGGCCGGCGGAACGAAGCCGTTCGTAGTTCCTTACGCGGGGAAGCCCGAGAAGCAGATCGTCTTCGTCTCGACCGAAGCGGACGAGGTTCTGACGGCGACGAGGGGGAGGATCAAGCTGCAGGGCAACATCGGCGTCATCCAGCTTCCCGCTCACTATCTGAGTGTGACAGAGCCGGAGGGATGGACGGTGCAGCTGACGCCTGTGGGCGGTCTTTCCTCCATGGCGGTGGTCCGGATGGACACAGAAAAGGGGCAGATCTTCATTCAGGGTTCGCGAGCCGGCGTCGATGTGTTTTGGAGAGTCGAGGGGATTCGCAAGGGCTACAAGGATTTTCAGCCCGTCCAGAACAACATCTTCTTCGTTCCGTCTTCTGCGAGCTCGGCGATGGATCCGTGGCCTGCCGAGACGCGCCAGATCTTGATCGAGAACAAGATTTACAACGCCGATGGGATGCCCAACCTCGAGACCGCAAAAGCCATGGGGTGGACGAAGACCTGGGAGGCGAAGCAGGCGGCGGCGAAGGAAGCCGCCGCAACGGCCGCCGCGAAGAAGTAATCGGTTTTCGATCGGAGAAAGGGGCCGCGGCGTCGCGCCGCGGCCTTTTCTTTTTTCCGCTGAGCGGGAAATCCGCCTGTTCCTGCGGACAGGATGCCTTCCCGACAGCGAGCCGCTACACTACGGCCACATGCAAATCGCTCCCCTGACGCGGGGAGAAGGGAGCTACGCAACCTGGCTGCGCCGCTTCCTCATCCTCGCGGCCCTCAGTGTCCTCGTGTCCGCCGTCGCCACGGGCGCGACCTACTCGATTGCCGGATTTTCGGACACCGCCGTCGCGCAGGGACTTTCTTCGCCGACGGACTTCGACTGGACGCCCGACGGCCGAATGCTCATTCTCGAGAAGGCGGGCAACGTCCGCATCGTCGTCGGAGGGGCGCTTCAGACGACGCCCGCCTTGAACTGGGTCGCCAACGTGGACAGCGGGAGCGAAAAGGGCCTGCTCGGGATCTGTATCGATCCGAATTTCGGCACCAACGGCTACGTCTATCTCTACTACACGACGAAGACTCCAAAGAACCGGATTTCTCGTTTCACGATGGTCGGCGACACGCTCGATGCCCTGAGCGAGACGGTGATCCTCGACAACATCGACGCCACCAACGGGAACCACAACGGCGGGACACTCCTGATCGGACCGGACGGCAAGCTGTGGGCGGCGCCGGGCGACTCCGGAACGGGGGGAGCCAAGTCGCAGGACACCTCGACCGGTCACTTCAACGGCAAGGTGTTGCGGATGGAGCTCGATGGCTCGCCGGCCGCCGGGAATCCCTTCATCGGCTCGCTGACAGCCGAAGAGCGAATCTTCGCGTACGGCTTCCGCAACCCCTTCCGCTTCTCCTTCCGCCCCTCGAACGGCGCGCTCTTCGTCGGCGACGTGGGTGAAAACACCTACGAGGAGGTCGACGTCGTCACGGCTGGAAACAACTACGGCTGGCCGGCCGTGGAGGGGCCGAGCGGCGCCTGTCCCTATACGTCCGGATGCCTCGGCCCGATCTTCTACTACGACCACACGGTCGGGCAGTCGATCATCGGCGGGATATTCGTCACGTCCGCGGCCTATCCCGCCGTGATTCAGGGCAAGTACCTCGTCGCCGATTACTCGGCCAAGTGGATCCGGTTCCTCGACGTGAATGCGAGCAACATGGTCATGGGCGGGCTCCAGAACTTCGCGACCGCCGACGGCGGCGCGGTCTCCTTCAAGACCGGCCCGGACGGCCTCGTCTATTTCGCGGCGCTCGACACGGGCCGCATCTACCGCATCAATCCGCCGGCCTCGAAGTTCAACACGCTAACGCCCTGTCGCGTCGTCAATACGCGAAACGCCAACGGCCCGTATGGCGGTCCGGCTCTGACGGCCGGGGCCGGCGGCACGCGGAGCTTCCATCTCGGGGGCCAGTGCAACATCCCGTCGAGCGCGCGGGCGGTGGCCGTCAACGTGACGGTGGCGCAGCCGGCAGCCGACGGGGACCTGCGGATCTACCCCACGGGCGCTCAGGTTCCGGCGACGAGCGTCATCAACTTTCGCGCCGGGCAAACGCGCGCCAACAACGCCGTGCTTCTCTTGAGCCCGACCGGGGACATCAGTGTGCGGTACGACGCGGTTTCCGGCACCGTCCAGTTCCTACTGGACGTCGATGGCTACTTCGAGTAGCCGGCTCGCCGCCGCGCTCGCCGTCTTCTCGATCCCAGGCGCGGCCCGCGCGCGTGGCCCTGGACGCCGCCGGCTCCTTCGCCGTTCGGTGCGACCAGCCGACCGGCTCGACGGGGACGGTAACTTTCAGTGAAGCGGGTCCTCCTCTCGCTTCTGGGCTGGGCCCTCGGAGCCGTCATCGCCGCGGGAGCCACGACGTACTACGTTTCGCCCGCGGGAAGCGACGGCAACTCCGGCTCGTCGGGTTCCCCGTTCCGCGAGATCCGCAAGGCCGTCGCCGTCTCGGCGGCAGGAGACACCGTCCTCGTGGCGGACGGCGATTACCTCGGGTTCGACCTGGAAAATCGCACGGGCAGTGCCTCTTCGGTCTTCACGATCCAGGCGCAGGGCGGCAACGCAAACGTGCTGCCGACGACCGACCGGTCCGACAACCGCGACACGATCCGCATTTCCTTCTGCTCCTACGTCGTGATCGACGGCCTGCGGGGCTCGAACGCCAACCGCGCGGGCGTGCGCGTGGACCAGAGCGATCACGTCACGGTCAAGAACGGCGTCTTCGGAAGCAACGCGACCTGGGGAATCTTCACCGACTTCTCCGACGACCTGCTACTGGAGAACAACGAGTGCTATGGCAGCGTGTCCCAGCACGGTATCTACGATTCGAACTCCGGCGACCGCCCGGTCGTGCGGGGCAACCGCGTGCACGACAACCACGCGAGCGGGATCCAGTTGAACGCCGATGCCTCGCAGGGGGGCGACGGCATCATCTCGAACGCGATCGTCGAGAACAACCTGATCTGGGGGAACGGCTCGGGCGGCGGAGGCGCCATCAATCTGGACGGCGTCCACGACTCGATCGTCCGAAACAATCTCCTCTACGGCAACCACGCCTCCGGGATCACCAACTTCCAGATCGACGGCGCCGCGGGTCCGACCGGGATGCAGATCTTGAACAACACGATTGACATGGCCTCCGACAGCCGCTGGGCGCTGCTCTTCAAGAGCTCCACGGGGAGCAATCTCGTCCGCAACAACATCCTCTACAACCGCAACGCCAATCACGGCGGAATTACCTACGGCGACGCGACCGACATCGCCGACACCGACAGCGACTACAACATTCTGGACGCCGTCTCACCCGACGACAGCACCCGCGTCCCGCTCGCGACCTGGCAGGGGATGGGGCACGAGCCGCACTCTTTTTCCGCGACGCCGGCGAATCTCTTCTTGAACCCGGCGACGTCGGACTATCACTTGAAGCCCGGCTCGCCCGCGATCGACGCGGGGCAGATCCAGGCAAACGCCCCGCTCGACATCGAGGGCCGAGCCCGTCCCGTGGGCGTCTCTTTCGACATCGGCTGCTTCGAGTTCGCCGCTCCTTCTACGACGTCCTATTTCACCGTGGCGCCTTGCCGAGTGGTCGACACGCGGCACCCGGCAGGAGCCCTCGGCGGGCCGGCGCTGGCGGCGGGAGCCGCGCGGAGCTTCACCCTCCCAGGTGCCTGCGGGATCCCGCCCGGGGCGAAGTCCGTGTCGATCAACCTGACGGTCACCCAGCCGACTGCCGCCGGAGACCTGCGCCTGTACCCGAGCGGCGGGGTCGCGCCGCTCTTCTCGACGATCAACTACCGTCAGGGTCAGACCGGGCGAACAACGCCATCGCGCCGCTGTCGGCCTCTGGGGCGATCGCCGTCCAGTGCGATCAGGCCGCCGGCACCGTCCACCTGATCCTGGACGTCAACGGGTACCTCCAGTAGCCGCGACCCGGCCGGAGCCGGCCGGGGGCGCCTTCGATATCCTCGGGAGCGGTGAAGCGGCGGCGGCTCGGACTGACGGCGGTTAGCCTCGCATTCCTCGCGGTCGTGTGCTCGAGGGCTTCCGGAGGATCCAGCGAGTCGCCCCGGGTTCTTCTGATCGGGATCGACGGCGCCGATCCGAAGATTCTGAGCGAGCTCATCGCTCAGGGACGCCTTCCCACCTTCGCCCGATTGGAGCGCGAGGGCGCCTCGGGGACGCTTCGTTCTCAAGAGCCGTTGCTCTCGCCGATCGTGTGGACGTCGATCGCGACCGGCCGGCGGCCGGAGGACCACGGGGTGCTCGATTTCATCGAGTTCGGGCCGAACGACCAGCCGACTCCGATCACGAGCCTTCGGCGACGCGTACCGGCGCTGTGGAACATCGCAACGCAGTTCCGGAAGAGCTCCGGCTTCGTCGGCTGGTACGCTTCCTTCCCCGCCGAGCGGGTGGACGGGTTCGAGGTTTCCGACCGGCTGGCCTTCCATCAAGTCCGAAGCGCACGCGCGGAGCGCGGCGCGACGTACCCGGAAGAGCTGGCTGCCGAGCTGCGCTCGCGTTTCGGGGAACCGCGGCCCGATCTGGAGGCGACCCGGAGGCGCTTCGTCGAGGGTTCGGCGGCCCTCGGCCCGGACGAGGAGAAGCGCCTCATCGAGCTCGCGCGAATCCAAGCGACGAGCGACTTCTATCGAAGGATCGTCCCGGACCTCGCTCGACGGTATCGTCCGGAGCTTCTCGGCGTCTACTTCGAGCTCGTCGATGCCTGCGGTCATCTCTTCATGGAAGACGCCCCGCCGCGGCGGGCGGGCGTCACGGACGCGGATTTCACGGCCTTTCACGACACCGTCGGACGCTGCTACCAGTATCAGGATGAGATTCTGGCCGACCTGCTCGCGCTCGAGGGGCCGAACACGGTCACGATCGTCGTCTCGGACCACGGCTTCAAGACGGGTGCCGCCCGGCCCGAGACCTCGGGCCGGGCGGACACGGGCCTGGCGCCTCTCTGGCACCGCCTGCATGGAGTCGTGTTCCTGCACGGGCGGCCCGTCGAAGCGGGAGCCAAGATCGCCGGCGCGGGGATCTACGACGTGGCGCCGACGGTTCTGTCGCTTCTCGGAATACCGCTTTCGGAAAAACTCCCCGGCAAGCCGATGCTCCAGGCGCTCCGGCCGGGCTTTCGGCCTTCTCCGATCGCGGCCCTTGCGGATTACGCACCTCTTCCAGCGCGCGCGGCCCCCGCTGCGCTGCCCGGGGACCCCGAGGCCGTGCAGAAGCTCATGGCGCTCGGATATCTCTCCGGATCCGGCAAGCGCGCCCACGACGCCTCGGGGCGCACGGCCACCTCCTTCCTGAACGAGGGTATGGCGCGCTCGCAGTCGGGCGACATCGACGGCGCCCTGCGGGCGCTGGGCAAGGCGGTCGAGCTCGACCCGAAGAACGTCAACGCGTTGACCACCGCGGCATCGCTCTACTTCCGCCGCAAGCAGCTCGACCGGGGGAAGGAGCTGCTCGACCGGGCGGCTCGGATCGAGCCCGACAACTTCTGGATTCACGTTCAGATGGCTTCCTGGGACCTTCAGAGCGGGAGGCTCCAGGACGCCCGGCGGGAGCTCGACGCGGCGCGCCGGTTGGACGACCGGCTGCCGAGCCTCTACCTGGTGCGCGCACGGGTCGAGAGAGCCGAGGGTCAGCCGGAAAAGTCTCTGGCCGACCTTGTGCGCGCGGAGGAGCTGACCGATCTCGATGACGTTCTTGTCGAGATCCTGGCGCTGCGAGGTCAGATCGAAATGGACTCGGGAAGGCTCGACGAGGCGGGGCGGTCGTTCGAAAGGGCTGCCGCGATCGGGCAGCCTGAGAAGCTCGCTGCCGTTCGGGGCGACCTCGCCTTCGCGCGTCGGCAGGGGAGCGAGGCCGCCGCCTTCTATCGTCAGGCCATCGCGGCGGACGCGGGCAGCTCGACTCTCGAGCGCAAGCTCGGGGAGGCGCTCGGTGCGAGCGGGCAGGACGCGGAATCAGAGGCGGCCTTCCGGCGCGCGATCGGCAAGGCCCGGACCGACGAAGAGAAGGAGAGCGCTTATGGCGATCTTTCCATCCTCTTCCAGCAGCAGAAGAAAGAGAACCGGGTCGAGGAGACGCTTCGGGAGGGCCTCGGCGCAGTTCCGAAATCCGGCGCGCTATGGGGCATGCTCGGGGCCTATTACGGTCGTCGAGACGAGCTCGAAGAGGCGATTGACGCTTACGAAAGGTCGGTGAAGCTCTCTCCGACTGCTCTGGCCACGAAGACACTGGCCGCGCTCCTCTTCGAGGTCCGCAAGGATCGGGGGCGGGCCGTCGAGCTTTGGAAGCAATCGCTCTCGCTCGATCCCGATCAGCCGGACGTCCAGGAATTCCTTCGCCGCTACGGTTCGCGGCAAAAATCTTGACACCCCCTTTCGCCGGGCGATAGGCTCGATCGCATCTTCGAAGGGAGTCTCGGGCCGAGAGACCGCCCATCTCCGTTTATTCGTCGCGACCCGGCGGCGCGTGTAGCCACAGGAGGAGCCGATGAGCAGCCGACGCATTCTCTGGGCGATCCTGACCGCAGCCACGGCGGTTTCATTAGGTGCGATTGCCGCCATCCCCGCGCACCCGCGAGCCTCGGCGAAGAACAAGGCGGCTCCGGCGGCGTCGAGGGCGGCGCATTCCCCGAAGACCTCGACCCATGTCGAGGCGGCTCCGGTGACAGCCATGCCCGCCGTCAAGGCCGCCAAGGAAATGAGCGAGGCGAGATCCGCGATGAAGCCATCGAAGAAGGGGGCGCCGCCGGACGCTTCCAGGCAGACGGCCCCGGCCGGCCTGCAGCTGGTCGAGACGCGGGAGGCTGCCTGCGACGGCGATGCGACCGAGGGGGACTATCCGCGCCTTGCGCGCTTTCGCCCCGAGCTTCAGAAGACGAGCCGCACCGGCGCCAAGCTCCAAAACGAGTCGGAACACGAGATCGACCGCTACGCGCAGTGGTTCTATGGACAGCGGTCCTATCCGGCGCAGCGGATTCCCCGAGGAGCGCTCGCTAAGGGCCTGGATCACGCGCGGACCTTCAACGGAGGGCTCCGCGGCGCTCCTGGTGATCCGGTCGTTCCGAATCCGCCCCCTCAGCCGACCTGGGTGGCGATCGGTCCTTCCACCCTGCCCGACGGCCAGACCGACACGACGGCAGGCGCGGCGCTCTCGCCCGTCAGCGGCCGCGTCTCGGCCATCGCGGTTCACCCGACCGACCGAAACATCGTGTACGCCGCGGGCGCGCAGGGAGGCGTGTGGAAGTCGACCAACGCGCTTTCCGCGACTCCGACCTGGGTCCCCTTGACCGATCACCAGCCTTCCCTCGCGGTCGGCGCGATCGCGATCGATCCCGTCAACCCGAACATCATTTATGTCGGGACGGGAGAGCCGAACGGCTCGTGCGACTCGTACTACGGGGCCGGGATCCTCCGCTCGGCCGACGGCGGCAACACGTGGACGCTGCTGGGCGGCCAGGCGGGAGGGCCGTTCGCGGGCATGGCGATCTCGCAGGTTCTGATCGACCCCACGACGGCCGGCTCGACGACGGGCACCACGCTCTGGGCCTCGACGGTCCTGGGCTTCATCTCGAGCGGTACGGAGCAGTGTGACCTGGGCCCGGGTGTCTGGAACGGCGCCGTTTGGCGGTCCACCGACAGCGGCGCGACGTGGGCCCTGCAGAACGTGCCGACCGGGGCGGCCCTCCCCAACGCCCGGATTCACGACATGGCCCTCGATCCCACCAACTCCAACATTCTCTACGTTGCGGTGCGGAGCGTCCCCGTCCCGGCCAACGGAGGCATCTGGAAATCGACGAACGCCAAGGCTTCGCCGGCGACGTTCACGAAATTGACGGGCGGCTTCCCGGACACCACGACGGCCAATCCGGGCATCCGGCGCATCACTCTGGGTATCGGCGGCGGCAGCGCGCCGGGCACGCTCTATGCGGCCATGGAGGTGTCGACAAACTCCTTCCTCTGGGGCTTGTACAAGTCGACCGACGGCGGAGGCACGTGGGCGCACCTGGACAACGGCCGCAACGGGACGTGCAACACCACGGCCGGCTCGCGAGTCGTGACCCGCGTGACGGGCCCGGCCTTCACCGCCGCCCTGATCGGCCAGCGGATCATCGTCAACAACCAGTTCTCGCGGACGGTGGTCGCCGTCGGGGATGGTGATCACCTCTCGGTCGCTCCCTTCGAATCGGCCTTTCCCAGCACGTTGGCGGGCACGGGATGGTCGATCGCCTCCTATCCGAGTTACTGCGACGGCCAGTGCTTCTACGACATGACGGTGGCGGTCGATCCCGCCGACGAAACGGCGAGCACGGTGTACGTCGGGGGAAACCCGGAAACCTTCAACTTCGACCTGGCGTCGTGTGCCTTCCTTTCTTGCGCGCACACCAACTGGCGCTCCGACGACGGCGGTCTGACCTGGACCGGCATCTCACAAGGCGACGGCGTGACCGGGGGAGTCCATACGGACGACCACGCGATCGCCTTCGATACGAGCGTCTCGCCTTCCCGCGTGTACGACGGCAACGATGGCGGGATCTGGCGCACGGACGACAAGGGAGCCTCGTGGGTCACGATGAATACGAACATCGCGATCACGCAGTTCCAGAGCGTTGGACTGCATCCGTCCGATACCAACATCATCATCGGCGGGACTCAGGACAACGGCACCAACATCCACAACCCGGCGCTCGAGACCCCGCCCGCCTGGTTCCACGCCGACTTCGGAGACGGCGGACAGTCTTTTATCGACCAATCGACGCCGGCGCGGATGTTCCACACCTACTTCAACGGGTCCTTCGCCTTCATGGGTCCCGCCAAGACGACCAACGGCGGCGTGGGCGGCCCGGGATCCTGGCCCTTCGTCGGCACGTACTACGGCTACGGCGCCCAGTACTACAACGGAATGGATCCGACCGATCCGGTCTCTTTCTATGCGCCGCTCGCGCAGCATCCCGCCTTCACGCCGAACGTCGTCTACTTCGGCTCGGACAAGGTGTACCGCTCCGCGGACCCGCAGTCCCCGCTCGCTATGGTCGACTCCTGGACGGCGGTGAGCCCGTCGTTGTCGACGGTGTACCTGTCCGCCATCGGCGTCTTCCCGAACCTTCTCTCGGCCAAGGAGGTTCTCTATACGGGAGGAGCCGACGGCCAGATCAACGTGTCATCGAACGTCGACGCCTCGGCAACGGCGACCTGGACCCGTATCGACAACGTGCCCGGAAGCCCTCTGCCCGCCCGCTTCGTGACCCAGATCCTGGTGCCGGGCAGCGACGCCACCGGCAATACCGCCTATGCGGTTTTCTCGGGGTTCAATGCAAGCACGCCGTCCAAGCCCGGGCACGTCTTCCGAACGACCAACGGGCTCGCCGGGGCCGCCGTCACGTGGACCGATCTGTCGGGCGACCTGCCGGATCTGCCGGTCAATGCGATCGCCATCGAGCCGGGCACTCCCGACCGCATCTACGTGGGTAACGACATCGGTGTCTTCCGGACACTGAACGACGGCGTGCACTGGTCCTACTTGTCCGAGGGGTTCCCCGTTGTCTCGGTCTTCGGGATCGAGCGAAACGCCAATACGGGTCAACTCGTGGCGACGACACACGGCCGCGGCATGTTCCAGCTCAATACGAGCGACGCGACGCCGCCGGTGTGCGGCGGCTCCGCGACGGGCCCCAATCAGTTCAGCGGATCGGCCTACGACTCGGCGCCCGGCGACACGGGAATCATGTCGGTTCAGCTGCAGGCCGGGTCCTCGAACTTGTCTGTTCCCTCGGTGACGTACGTGGATCCCACCTCCGTGACGTTCGTCGTCAACACCTTGAACCACTGCATGCCGGGATCTGGCACGGTCGTGGTTTCCGACTACAACGGCAACACGTGTACGGTTCCCGTGGCGCTGGCGGGCGACCCGGTGCCGCTGGCGACCATCGACACGCCGGTTTTCGTGTGCTCGCACTCGACGGCGAACACGGCCTCAGTTCCCGACGCCGGCGCGGGCGCGACCTACGTCTGGACGATCAGCAACGGAACGATTCTCTCGGGCAATGGCACCCCGAGCATTACCTACGGCGTCACCACGGCGGACCCGGTCCAGGTGGGAGTCACCGTCACCAACGCCGCCGGCTGCAGCGCCACGAGCTCCGCGACCGTCGGGGTCAACGCCTCGTGCGGCAACTTCTTCACCCTGGCGCCATGCCGCGTCGTCAACACGCGGTTTGCGGACGCGCCCTCGCTCTCGGCGGGCTCGGGCCGCACCTTCTTCGTCACCGGCGGAACCTGCGGCGTTCCGACGAGCGCTCACTCGGTCTCCGTCAACGTGACGGTCACACAGTCGACCGCAGGCGGCGACCTGAAGGTCTTCGCCGGCGGCACGCCGCCGCCGACCGCCTCGGTGATCAACTACAGCGCCGGTCAGACACGCGCCAACAACGCCATCGTCCAGCTCGGGCCGGGCGGCACGATTCAGGTCCAGTGCGATCAGGCCACGGGCACGACCGAATTCATCGTGGACGTGAACGGATACTTCGAATGAGGAAACCCAACAGTTTGACGACCTAGGCATCCTTGATCAGGTTCGTGTTGAAACGGCTGGGCGGCGGCGGACTCGCCTCCCTTACTAGGCGAGACGTCGCCGCTGTGTTTCAGGATCAACGATTTTCCGGGCGGGGCACTCTGATGCCCTGGACCACGCTCGCCGCGTTCGCAATCGTCGGAATTCTGCTGTCGGCGGGCGTCGCATTCGCGCAGGGCGTGAGCGACGGCGGGCGCCAGCAAATTCAGGCGCTCCTCGCGGAGAAGGAGACGCGAACTCCGGCGCAGCGCAAGATCGACTCGAATCTGCTCTACGCCTACCGGCAGAGCCGCGGGCTCGATGCCGCGCCAGGCGTGCGAGCCCTCGCGACGGGAGTCTCGATCGAGCCCGACGACGCGACGGTGGTCGACATCACCGCCGTCGTCAGCGACACCCTCCTCAACGCACTTCAGGCGCTTGGCGCGGCGATCCTCGACGTTCAGCCCCGAGCGAGGAGTATTCGGGCTCGTGTTCCGCTCTCCGCCCTGGAGACGATCGCAGCCGACTCCTCGGTCCTCTTCATCCAGCCGAAGCAGCAATACATGCTCTTGCGCGCCCCGGCACCCTCGGACGTCGTCGCGGCGCGGTCGGCAGCGGGCATCCGCGTCGCGCCGAAGGCCCCGCCAGGCTTCACGGAACGCGCGGCGCGCCTGCGCGCCGGTCTCGCCGCGGCCCTCGGGAAGAAGCCGTACGCGACCAACGCCCTCACAGTCTCGGAGGGAGACGTCACGCATCGTGCGAATCTCGCGCGCTCGAACTTCGGGGTCTCGGGAGCGGGGGTGAAGGTGGGGGTCCTTTCCGACGGCGTCGACTCGCTCGCGACGCTCCAGAGCTCCGGCGATCTACCGCCGGGCGTGACCGTGCTACCCGGGCAGGCGGGCTCTGGCGACGAGGGATCGGCGATGCTCGAGATCGTGCACGACCTCGCCCCGGGTGCGCAGCTCTACTTCGCAACCGCCGACAACAGCATCGGGAGCTTCGCGCAGAACATCCGGGACCTGCGCGCGGCCGGGTGCGACATCATCATCGATGACGTCTCCTACTTCAACGAGAGCCCCTTCCAGAAGGGGCAAACGCCGAGCGTCCCCTCGACCTCCAACGGAGGTGTCGTCACCCAAGCCGTCGACGACGTGACGGCGGACGGGGCGCTGTACTTCTCTTCGGCGGCCAACTCGGGCAGCAAGGACGCCGGCACCTCGGGCACCTGGGAGGGAGATTTCGACGCCAACGGGGGAGCGGTCGGCGCTCCGATCTCGGGAAGCGGCACGCTGCACGACTTCGATCCCAGCGGCAGCGTGACCGCCTTCGACATGATCACGGTGGCCGGAAGTGTTCCCAACCTCTTCTGGTCGGATCCGCTGGGAGGATCCGCAAACGACTACGACCTCTTCGAGCTCAACTCGACGGGGAGCGCGATCGTCGCGGCATCGACCAACGTTCAAAGCGGCACGCAGGACCCCTATGAGCAGCTCTCCGGCGGGGGTGTCGTGGGCGACCGACTGGTGATCGTGAGGCGGACGGGCGCTACAGGCCGCTTCCTGCATCTCGGGACCAACCGGGGACGCCTCAGCTTCTCGACCGACGGCGAAACGCACGGGCACAACGCGCCGCCTTCGGCCAACGCGTTTGGCGTCGCCGCGACGCCGGCCATCGGCCCATTCCCCAATCCCTTCAACTCGACCAATGTGACCGAGACCTTCAGTTCGGACGGATTTCGCCGCTACTTCTTCAACGCGGACTCTTCGGCCATCACGCCGGGCAACTTCTCCTCGACGGGCGGCCAGCTGCTCGACAAGCCGGACGTTACCGCGGCCGACGGTGTCAGCTGCTCGGCGCCCGGCTTCGACCCGTTCTTCGGGACCTCGGCCGCCGCTCCGCACGCGGGGGCGATCGCCGCGCTCGTCAAGTCGGCGGCGCCAGGCCTGACGGCGACACAGGTCTCGGGCTTCCTGACCTCGACGGCGATCGACATCATGGGCTCCGGTGTCGACCGCGACAGCGGAGTCGGGATCCTGGACGCCTTCAATGCGGTCCAGGCGGCCACCGGCTCGGCCAAGGCGGTCTTGTTCGTGTCGAACGCCGTGATCGCGGAGAACCCCGGCAACGGCAACGGCTCGGTCGAGCCCGGGGAGTGCTCGACGATGACGGTGCAGCTGACCAACGGAAACTCGGCGGCCGGTGCGACCGGCATCTCCGCCACACTCACGGCCTCGACACCCGGTGTGACCGTCTTCAGCGGCACGTCGGCCTACCCGAACATCGGCGCCGGAGCGAGCGGGACGAACAGCGTTCCCTTCACGTTCGGGCTCGCGAACACGGTGGCCTGCCCTCTGATCATCGACTTCACGCTGACCGTGACGTTGACCGGCGGGACGAGCCCGCAGGCGATTCACTTCACCGCACGCGCCGGCGTGCCGCCCTGGACCGTCACGACCGCCGTCGACACGACCACGCCCCCGACGGTTCCCGGAGGGACGTCGGCGACCGGGACGCAGACGGACCGGGTCTTCCGCAGCGGCGTCGTCAGCTCGTGCGCCGCACCCAAGACCTTCCCGGGGTTCGCGGACCTGAATTCTCACCAGTTCGATTCCTACACGTTCACGAACTGCACGGCTTCGCCGGTCTGCGTGAAGGCGACTCTGACCGAGAACTCTGGAGCGGCGAATGCCATCTTCCTCACCGCCTACGCGCCGACGTACGTCCCCAGCAATCCCCAGACGAGTTACGCAGCCGATGCGGGCATCAGCTCGGCCGTCACGAGCCTTTCCTTCACGGTGGCGGGCAGCTCCAGCTTCGTCATCGTGGTCAGCGACGTTGCGAGCGTCGCGGGCGGCAGCGGGACGAACTACACACTGACCGTCGACGGCCTCTGCCTCCCCTGCACGGTCTACAGCGGCAGCGGCACCTGCGCCGGCCCGACGGTCACGCCGTCCAACACACCGACGTTCACCTCGACTGCGACGCGAACCTCGACCTTCACGGCGACGCCCACGAGGACGCCGACTTTCACCGCGACCTCGACGCTGACGCCCACGCGGACCCCGACGTTCACGGCGAGCCCGTCGCCGACCTCGACACCGGTGACACAGACGCCCACTCAGTCGCCCACGTCGAGCTCGACACCCACGAGGACCTCGACGGCGACCGCGACACCCACGCTGACCCTGACTCCGACGGGGGGCGGTCCGACGCTGACGCCCACGGTAAACCTGACGCTGACGCCCGGTATCACGCCCACACCGCTGGCCGACAGCTTCTACACCGTGGCGCCGTGCCGGGCCCTGAACACGCGCACGGCGGATGCACCCGCGCTCGTGGCTGGAGCCACGCGGACTTTCGTGCTCGCCGGAGCACCCATCGGCAATTGCACGATTCCGGGAACGGCCAAGGCCGTCTCCGTCAACATCACCGTCACCCAGCCTTCGACCGGAGGCGACCTGCGCCTGTTCCCCGGAGGAACCCCGTCGCCGCCCCTGGTTTCCACGATCAATTACGGGCTTGGTCAAACCCGCGCCAACAACGCCATCGTCGTGCTCGGACCGTCCGGCGACCTTTCCGTCAAGTGCGATCAGGCATTTGGGACCGTCGAGTTCATTTTGGACGTCAACGGCTATTTTCAGTGACGACGGAACTTGGGCCTCGGACGGGGACAGAGGGGATGGGCGCGGCGCCACGGCGCGGGCTTTGGCCTGCCTTTCCCGCTGGTCCCGGCGGCTCCAGCTGCCAATTTTGGCACCTAAAGTCCGGATTCAGGGCTTGGAGAGAGGGGCTGCTTGGGGTAGGCTCCCCGCCAAGTCGCTGGGGTGTTTCCCTTGGGAAGTCGGGGCAAATGGCAACTCGAGCAGGCGTGCAAATGGTCGGAGCCGCAGGTTCCTTCTCGATGCCGCTCTTCCGGAGCGCGGCGAGTGGTGCGCGCTTCCCGTCAATCGCGATCCGGTGGTCCGTTTCGCTCGGACAATCAAGAATCCTATAATTGCGCTCAACGTAGTCGGATGGAGAAGAAAAGGGGGCTGAGATGAGTAGAGACCGGGTCCTTCGGCTTGGGTTCCTGCTGGTAGTGATGGGGCTCTTGGCTGCGGTGACGGCCGAGGCGGCCGGGCCATTTCAGTTTTACTCGGTAACGCCTTGCCGGCTCGCGAGGACGACCGTGGCGCTGCCGGGATTCCCGGCTTCCAACGGCCCTCCCGCGTTGAGCTCGGGCGTTCCGCGCAACATGAAGATCGCCGGGCTGTGCGGCGTGCCTGACACCGCGAAGGCGGCGACGCTGAACGTGACATTCGTCGGGCCGACGGCCGATGGATTCATCAAGATCTGGCCCTACAACACGACGCAGCCGCAGGTGTCGACGGTCAACGCGCTCGCGGGTGAGCCGGCGATCGCCAACGGGGCAATCGTGCCGTTGACGACCGATCCGAACCTGAACATCTCGGTGGTCTACGGGTCTCAGAACCCCGCCGCCACCTCGAACATCATCATCGACGTCACCGGCTACTTCCAGTAGCCGCGGGACCGGGCCCGGATTCGAGACGGGCCCGAGGGGATCGGTCTTCGGGGAGCCCCCTTCTCGGGGCGGCGACGACGGTCGCCGCCCCGATTCCTTTTTTTCGGAGCGGTCGGGGTCGTCGGCGGCGGCTATATCAATATTGATATAGCTCGGCGCGTCCGCCTTCCGGTCTCTCCCTGCAGCTGACCCGGATTGTCAGCGGGGATCCGTCGCCGTTGCCGGTTCTTGCCGCCTCGGCGTGGCGCCCGTCCTCCAGGGCCGTTTCGCCACAGGCACTTGAGGAGACGCTCGGGGCGGGTACGGTTCTTGCGCTTCCGAGGGATCAGGGTACAGGAGATCTCTACCTTGAACACCGCCCGTCCGATTGGCTCGAGGTCGGCGAAGCTTGCGCGCGAGACTGGTGCTCCTCTTCCGGACAGTGCTGCGGACTGTCCCACCGGACAGGGTTGTCGGCTCCAGGGTTTGCCGCTACGCTGTCTCTCTCGAACGATGAAGTTTCTCGCCACCCGGTGGCGGGAAGGGAAGAGTGCCGACGGCGGGCGGATCGGCGCTTCTTTCTCCCCGCGACCCCGCACGATGTACTCGTCCTCTCATCGGGGAGGCAGTTTCCTCGCCTCGAGGCGCCCGCGAGGGACCGCTGTCCACTCCTTGTACATCGCGCGCGCGGCTGTCGTCGCCGCTCTCCTCCTGGGGCTCGCCGCGGCGGTCCCCGCGACGTCGGTCATCCCGATCAGCGATCGAGAGCTCTACCTGCGGGCCGACTTGATCGTCTATGGAGTCGTGGTTTCGAGCCAGACGGTCGAGGCAAGAGAGTGGCCGGAGACGGTGACGTCGATCCGGCCGGTCCGGGTTTTCAAGGGCGCTCTGGCGGGGGATCTGGTGCTCCGCCAGGCGGGCGGAACGCTTCCCGACGGCCGCTTTTTCAAGCTCTGGGGGAGGCCCGAGTACGCGGTCGGCCACGAGGTCGTGGTGTTCGCCATTGCCCGGCCCGACGGGGACTATCAGACGGCCGAAATGCTGCTTGGCAAGTTCGAGGTGGGGCGCGACGAAGCGGGCCGGCTCTTTGCCGTTCCGGAGCTTTCGTTGGGCGCACACCCCGGCGTCGAGATTCGCGCGCTGCCCGACGCCGACGAGGGCGCCTTCTCGCGCGAAGACTTCCCATCGGCTCGGTTCCTTCGCGACCCGAGCGGTCGGGCGGCGGTCTCGGAAGTGCGAAGCGTCCCGCGGGAGCTTGCGACCTTTCTCGATTTCCTGGACGCCGGGGCGTCGTCGACCGTGTCCGAGGCGCCTTCCTCGCCCATGGGTCGGCTCGAACCCGTCGTGCACGAAACCGAGGGGCTGGGTCTCACGCCGCAATGGGGCAACATCAACAACTCCCTCTGGCGCTGGAGCAACGGTGCCACGGCGGGCTGGCAACTCGTGGGAACCGCCAACATCACGGGCGGGGGCACGGCGGAGTCGGTCGCCGCACTCGCGACCTGGACGAACGATCCGAACTCGACCATCAACTACACCCAGAACCAGAGCGCCTCGAATCAGATCCAGTTGAGCGCGACGAGCTCACCCTGCGGCTGGAGCACTTGCGTGACCTCCTCGGGAGGTGTCGTCGGCTGCGGCGGGCCCAGCGGAGGCGGGAGCAACTCCTGGCTGGGGGAGAGCTACTCCACGATCACGGGCGGAACCGCCTGGCTGCGCTGCTACGCGACCCTGAACGCCTTCGGCTCAAGCCTGACGCAGTCCTTCCTCACGCACGAGCTGGGGCACACCCTGGGCCTCGGCCACTCGGATCAGAACGTCTCGGTGCACGATGTTTGCCGCGGCGACGAGAGCACGGCCATCATGACGGCCGTCAGCACTGGCCGCACGACGCTCGGCACCGACGACCAGGACGCGGTGCGCTGGCTCTACGGCGACGGCGGCAACCATTGCACGGGCCCTGCGCCCGCCCCTTCGGTGACCGGCGTGACGCCTTCCTTCGGCGCGATCGCGGGAGACACGCTCGTGACGATCACGGGCGCAAACTTCCAGTCGGGCGCGACCGTGAGCTTCGGCGGCACCGCGGCGACCAACGTGACTTTCGTCGGCTCGACGTCGCTCACGGCGCGGACGCCGGCGCATGCGGCTGGCCTGGTCAGCGTCGTCGTGACGAACCCCGACGCCCAGACCGGAACGCTCGCCAATGCGTACACGTTCCAGAACGGCTCCGGCTTCTACACGTTGTCTCCCTGCCGCGTCCTGGATACGCGCAATGCGACCGGGCCTCTGGGCGGCCCGGCGCTGACGGCCGGCTCGGACCGCACATTTACCGTGGTCGGTCACTGCGGAATCCCCTCGGGTGCCAAGGCGATCTCGGTCAACGCGACGGTGACGCTGCCCTCTGTCTCCGGAGACGTCCGGATCTATGCGGCGGGCACGTCGCTCCCGATTCCGACCGCCATCGTGTACGGCGCCGGCCAGAGCCGCGCCAACAACGCCATGGTCGGACTGAGCTCCAGCGGCGCCTTTACGGTTCACTGCGACCAGACGACGGGGACCGTTCAGTTCCTCGTCGACGTCAATGGGTACTACCAGTAAAAGGGGGAAGACATGAAGGGAGCTCTCCGTCCGGTACTGTTCTTCGGGGTCGTCTCGGTTCTGACGGCGATGACGGCCGAGGCGGCCGGACCCTATCAGTTCTACTCGGTGACGCCTTGCCGGCTCGTGAACACCCGCAACGGGACGGCGGGGGTCAACGGTCCTCCGGCGTTGTCTTCGGGCGTGGCGCGCAACTTCCAGATCACGAATCTCTGCGGGGTGCCGGACACGGCGACGGCGGCGACGCTCAACGTGACCTTCATCACGCCGACGGCCGACGGGTTCATCAAGATCTGGCCGTACAACACGACCATGCCCGGAGTGTCGACGGTCAACGCGGCGACGGGTGAGCCGGCGATCGCGAACGGCGCGATCGTGCCCTTGACGGCGGGCTCGCTGAACATCTCGGTGGTGTACGGATCCCAGGTCGTGGGCTCCACCGCAAACGTCATCATCGACGTCACCGGCTACTTCCAGTAGTGACTCGAGTCTCGGCGGCACTCGCGGGGACGTGGCTCGTCCTCTCCGCTCGGGTTCTGTTGGCACAGGCCCCGCAGCTTCCGCCGGGAGGCTACAAGGCGGGCTTTCCCCTGACCCTGTCGGGCGGGGGATCCTCGCACGGCGAGCCCGTCATCGCCGACCTGGGGCTGACACCGGGGCACAAGTCGATCGTGTTCGGCACGTCCGGCCGCAAGCTCTACGTGGTGCTGTGGAATGGCACGGTCGCGCCGGGCTTTCCCGTGACGCTGCCGGGGGACGTCTTCAGCAGCCCGGCGGTGGGAGACCTCAATAACGACGGAATCCCGGAGATCGTCGTCGGGTATGGATCCACGATCGAGGGTCCGAGCAGCGCCGGCGGCGTGCGCGCCTACCGGCGCGACGGCACGCTCTTGTGGTCCCGGCCGTCGGGCGATTTCGTCGGATCGGATGGCATTCCGGATCCGGTGATGTCGACGCCGGCGATCGGCGACGTGGATGGAGACGGGCAGAACGAGGTGGCGTGGGGATCCCTGGACGCGCACATCTACTTGGTCCGAGGCTCCGACGGCGTGGACAAGGTCGGCTGGCCCCGCTTCGTGCGCGACACAGTCTTCTCTTCTCCCGCGCTCGCGGACTTGGTCGGCGACGGAAAGCTCGAGGTGATCATCGGCGCCGACGCCCACGCGGAGGGCCCTCCCTACAACACGCCGGACGGCGGCTGCCTGCATGCCCTCCGGTACGACGACACGGAGCTTCCCGGGTTTCCGCAATGCATCGATCAGGTCATCATCAGCTCGCCGGCGGTCGGGGACATCAACGGGGACGGAAAGCCCGAGATCGTCGTGGGAACGGGCCTCTATTGGCCGAGTCGCGCCCACCGGCTGTACGCGTTCCGCTGCGACGGCGCGCCGGTTGCCGGCTGGCCCGTCTCGACGGACGGTCAAGTCATCACGGCGCCCGCCCTGGCCGATCTCGACGGCGATGGCATCCTCGATGTCATCGCGACCGACGACAACACGGCGCCCTCGACGACCTACCACGTGTATGCCTTCAAGGGCAGCGGGACGCCGCTCTGGAAGACGGTTCCGAAGAACTTCTTCGGCAGCACGCTGTCGGCGGGCCATCCCGTGGTGGCCGACATCCTGGGAAACGGCGATCCCGAGGTCATCGTTTCGACGAACACCGAGCTGTGCGTTCTCTCCCGCACCGGCGTCCAGCTGACCGACAACGGGTCTCATGCGCCGGGATCCTTCAGCTTCTACACGGAGACATCCGTCAGCGGCGCCGCGGTCGCCGACTTCGAGTCGGATGGCGCGGCGATCGAGGTGGTCGCCATCTCGGCCACGCCGTTTCCGGCGGCGACCAACAGCAAGATCTTCGTCTGGACCCCCAAGACGCCGAGCACCCCTGCCTGGGGGATGTACCGGCAGAACGCGCTCCGCCAGGGCGTGGCTCCCGGGACGCCGTCCTGCGCCCCGTCGCCCCTCTCCTACTACACGGTCCCGCCTTGCCGCGTCGTGGACACGCGGGGAGCCGTCGGGCCGTTGGGCGGGCCGGCGATGCTCGCCAACACTTCCCGCGACTTTCCGGTCCGCGGCAGCTGCGGCGTTCCCGCGACGGCCAAGGCCGTGGCTCTGAACGTGACGGCGACCCTCGCGACGAGCTTCGGCGACTTGCGCCTCTATCCGAGCGGATTGCAGCCGCCGGCCTCGAGCGTCCTCAACTGGTCGGCCGGCCAGACGCGCGCCAACAACGCGATCGTGTTCTTCGGCCCGGGAGGCAGCCTCGGCGTCCGGTGCGACATGCCGGGCGGGTCGACCCACGTCGTCCTCGACGTCCAGGGTTACTTCCAGTAGTCGGATCCCGCTGCCGGTCCTCGCCGTCAGTGTCCCGCAGGAACGGGGACTGCGGCCTGCAGGGCGTCGAGGAGAGCGCCCGTGTTCCATCGGGCGCGCTCGCGGTCGGAGGGGATGAAGACCGAGAAACGCTTCTCCACGGTCTCCACCTTGCCTTCCAAGGGCAAGTTTCCACGCCACCGGCGGATCGTGTTGGGATCCACCGCGACGAGCGCCCACTTCGAGTCGGTATTGGAGAGCGCGGAGCCGTAAGCGTAGTGATCGTGGTCCCGTTGGAAGGGGACGCCGGTCAGCCGCCGAAGGGAGAGCCAGTTGAACGGATATACGACCCAGTAGTTTCCGCAGATCCAGGAGATTCCCTTCGCTTCCAGGTAATCGACGAGCGCCCGATCGGACCGATCGAGGTCACGCAGGTGGCGCCGGAACGCGGTCCACGGCCAGAGATAGCTGGAGAGATTGAAGATCAGGACGGCGACGGCGGCCGCCACGGCGAGGGATCGGCGGCGTTGCCAGAGAGAGTCAATCAGCAGGCCCAGCGCGGCCGCCGCGACGAAGCTGACCGGCAGGACGTAGCGTTCGGTGATTCCCCGCGTCTCTCCCGCCTCCGAGAGGACGTAGACGACCATGATGGTTGCCGCCACCGAGAGCAGCAGCACGACCCCTCCGCGGGCCGAGGGCTGCGTTGAGACGGCGCGACGCCGCCGCAGGGCGAGCAGCAGGGCCAGCAAAGCCGCCGCGTACGCCGCCGCGGCCGGAACCCGCAGGATGGCCTTGACCGGCGCCGCCCGATCCCAGGCGGGCGGCATGTGGAAGGGATTCGGCTCGACGACGATCTCGGGCAGTTCGTACTGAAAGAGGTAGAGGGCGTTCGAGAGGATGTCTCGCGCGCTTCCCGCGGGCCGGACGGTGAAGTTGTCGTGGAAGGTGGCCCACGGGTGCAGGACGTTGTAGAGAATCCACGGCGCGGCGCCGAGCACGAAACCGGCCGGTACGAGCAGCCAGAACCGCGCTCGTCGGAGCACGTCCGGCCGCCGCGCGACGAGCCAGACGAGAGCGGGCGCGGCGCACGTCAGCGTCTGGATCGACTGCCAGAGGCCGAGGCCGACGGAGAGGCCGAGCGCGAAGGAGGTCCAGTCGCGATGCCCGGTGCGGGCCGTGCGTGCCGCGAAATAGAGCGTGGTGACGCAGAGCAGCATCGTCTCCGCGTAGCCGTTTGGCAGGTAGAGCCAGCTGTAGGCGGGAGACGGAACGGCGAGGAAAAGGAGGGCAAACGCGGCGGCGCGCCGCCCGAAGATCTCACGCACGAAGAAGAAGAAGAAGAAGAGGGTTGCGACCCCGGAAAAGAGCGGCGCGATCGAGAGCGCCGTCCGCGTGAAGCCGAAGAGGCCGAAGGCGGGGATGTGCATGTAGCTTTCGAGGGCCCCGATGCGCAGATAGGAATAGAAGACCCGGGGCTTGCCGGCGAGAATGTCGAGGGCGCGCAGGCCGGAGAGGAGCGCATCGGCGTCGGGCGGGAACTTGTGCGTCGGGAAGGCGAAGAGCAGGCGCAGCCCCGTTCCGACGGCGAGCAGAAGGAGAACGGCGGCGCTCAATCCGTCGAAGCGCGTGCGGAGCAGGGCCAGGTAGCTGCGGCTGGTCTGCGGAATCGACATCTTCGACTCGCCGTGCGTGCGAAACGTGAAGTGGATCGGGGCCTCCGCGACGCGGAGCCCGAGCTGCGTGGCGCGGATCAGAATTTCGGGAAGGAAGGCAAAGTCGTTGTTTCGGTAGTCGGTCAGCCGACGCAGCGCATCGACCCGGTAGACGCGAAACCCGGAGCTCTTGTCGAGCGCTTCGACGTCGAAGAGCGTCCCGATGATCTTGTTCATCAGACCGCTGATGCCGCGCTTCCAGAGGGGAATGCCTTCCGACCGCGCGCCCTCGACGAAGCGGGACCCGATGAGGATGTCGGCCTGCGCCCGCGCCCGCTCCGCCAGAAGGGCGGGGATCTCCTCGGGCCGGTGGTTCAGGTCGGCATCCATCGTCACGACCAGATCGGCCTCGGGAGAAACGGCGGCGAAACCCCGCCGAAAAGCGGCACCGAGACCCGAGCGGCCCTCCGAATAGAGAACCCGGATACCGGGAAGCTCGTTGCCGAGCCGCTCGAGGATCTCTCGGGTTCCATCGCGCCCTTCGACGACGAACACCATCTCGAAATCGCCTCCGGGCAGGCCGGCGAGGACGCGATGGAGCCGGCGCGACAGCTCCTCGACGTTCTCCCGCTCGTCGTAGGCCGCGACGACCGCCGAGACCTTCAAGGCGCGGGCTTCCTCGCGACGACGACGACGTGAACGAAGGCGTCCCGCGCCGTGAAGTCGGTCGCGACGGTCTCGAAGCCGGCGGCGGCGAGGGCCGCGGCGGCGTGCCGCCGCGAGCCCAGCCGGTTCACTTCGTCGGGAAAGAGCCGAAAGGGGCGGCCCCGCATCCGGCTGATCAGACCCTCGGTCGGCGCCAGGACCCAGCGCGAGGATCCGAAATCGGGCGGCCAGAAGAGGATCGCCATCCCGCCCGGTCGGAGCACCCGCCGGAACTCGGACAGGATCCCCGCCGTCGCTTGGGCGTCGAAGTGTTCCAGGACCCCCAGGTTCCAGATGCCGTCGATCGAGCCGTCGGCGATCGGAAGGTTTCGGATGTCGGCTTGAAGACGGCCGGTGAACACCGGTACCCGTGCGGCCTGCCGGAGGGCCTCCGTCGAGAAGTCGAGGGCGATCAGGCGCCGGCGGCCGCGCTCGATCCGCGCGGAGGCCTGTCCCGTGCCGCAGCCGCACTCGACGAAGATGCCTTCCGCTCGGAAGTAGCGCCGTGCGTAGTGGCGCACGGCGCGGCTCAGGACCTGCCGGCGGACGAGAGAGGCAATACGGCCCAGGGCGGTATGGGGTGCCGCCCCCTCGTGCCAGTGCTTCTCCCAGTCCGTTCTTTCGCCGATGGACTCGGGACTCACCGGATGACGTCTCCGTTCGCCGCCGGCAACGCCACCGTCGCCGAGGGCGGCGCTTGGGCTCTTTGGGCCGCATCCGTCGAGCCGCGTTCGACTCGGCGATATCCCTGATCGGACCGGTGCCATCTCATGTCGGCCTCCTCCCTCGAGACCGGACCCGCGCGCAGGCAACGGCCCGGTACGGCGTGACCTCCCGGTGCCGCCACTATAGGCGAAGCCGGAACGGCATCGTATGCTTTCGACCGTTCGAACGTTTCGGAAGGGAGCTCGGATTGAAGAGGGAGTTTGTCCACCAGCTTCGCTGCGTCGGGTGCGCGCAACCGGACTGGCAATTGTCGGTCGAGCAGGAAGACGAGCGGGAGATTCGCGAGGGGACGCTCCGGTGCGCGGCCTGCGGCTCGGAGCATCGGATCACCAAGGGCGTCGCGGACTTTCTCGACTCGAAGGACGAGGGCTTGCAACAGGAGGTCAAGGGGTGGCTCGAGCTCGCCGGGCCCCTCGGCGAACACCTCGTGCCGACGATGACGGCCCTGCCGTACTACCCGCATGACCTTTGGACCGAAGTGGGTCCCGACTTCTTCCAGGTCTTCGAGCATTTCAGCTTCGCCGGCAAGAAGGTCGTGGATCTGGGCGCCGGTCGGAGCTGGTCCTCGCGCCACCTGGCCACACTCGGGAGGGCCTCCGAGATCGTCGCGATCGACGTGCTGACGACGCGGTTCTTGGGACTGGAGACGGCGGACATCTTCTTCCAGGAGGACAGCGTCTTCTTCGAACGGATCCGGGGCGACATGCATCGAATTCCGTTGGCGAGCGGCTGGGCGGACGTGGTCTTCGCCTGCGCCACGCTGCACCATTCCTCGGATCTCGAAGCGCTCTTTCGCGAGATCCGGCGAGTGCTGCGGCCGGGCGGCGACCTGATCTTCATCTCGGAGCCGTCGAAGAAGGCCTCGATCCAAGAGGACCGTCCGCAAAACGCCGAGACCGAGCACGGGATCAACGAGCACGTCTACAGCCTCCGGCAGTACCTCGAGCCGCTGCGCGCTCTCGGGTTCCGGGCGCGGCGTCTGGTGCCGCGCTCGATCCGGTACCGTTTCGTCTACCCGAGCGAGGGCTTTCAGGGAGCCATTCCGAAGGCGCTCCTGCCGCTGACCCGGACCGAACGAGGACGCGACTGGATCGAGCGGCTCGCGCGCAGCCGCCTCTTCGGCGGGATGCTCTATCGCTACTGGAGTCTCCCGATCACGGTTCTGGCCCAGAGGGACGACGGGCCCGCCGCGCCGTGAGCCCCGGCG
>Ga0335085_10001025_pt1 | contig 66042 bp, 73 predicted proteins | sample Lox_Sample_45_FD_206712 | JGI IMG/M metagenome (GOLD analysis project Ga0335085, IMG submission 206712) | Soil microbial communities from Loxahatchee National Wildlife Refuge, Florida, United States - Lox_Sample_4.5 | ecosystem: Environmental > Terrestrial > Soil > Wetlands | place: USA... | reverse complement strand
GACGGTACCCGGGGGGCCACCGACCCCCAGGCGGGCAGCAGAGCAGCGACCAGTGATGCTTGTGAGGCGCGTGTGCCGGCTCCCGGAGACCGGGCAACGTTATCGTCCCGAGATATGCGACAGAGCCCATTTCGGGGATAAAATCCTTCGCGATCATGAAACGCATTCCCATGGCACCGGCAATTGGCACTATTTTCACGATACGGAAATTAAGAATGGGGCGCATGCGGCGAGCTGGCTGAGTAGCGCTGGCCGCCGCGGGTCGACGGGCGGGCCGACGCGGCCTACGGTGGTGTTCGTGAGGCATGGATGCCCGCGCAGCATGGCTGATCAGGACGCGGCGGGCGGATCTTGATGACCGGAGCCAGCGCACCGGGGTCGGCGCCGCATGACCTGGCGGCGACCGGTGCGGAGAGACGGGCGCACGGGAAGGGGGCCCGCCAGCGGGTGCCGCGGCGCGGGCTTGGGGCCTGGCGCGAGGAGGACCGCGGGCACGACCCGCTGAAGACGATCCTGGCGCAGAACCAGATGCGCGACCCCGCGCTTGTTCCCCTCCGGCATCAGCGCATGGTCCGGTCGCCGTGGAACTACTACCGGGGCGCGGCCGCGGTCATGGCGGGCGACCTGGGCGGCCAGCCCGACAGCGGGCTGACGGTGCAGTTGTGCGGGGACGCCCACGTCCTGAACTTCGGCCTGTGGGCCACGCCGGAGCGGAACCTGGGGTTCGACCTGCGCGACTTCGACGAAACCCTGCCAGGCCCGTTCGAGTGGGACGTCAAGCGCTTCGCCGCCAGCCTGGTGGTGGCAGCCCGGGAGGGCCGGGTCAAGCAGGGCCGGGCGGCGGCCGCGGTGACCGCGGGCGTCGAGGCCTACGCCCGGCGGATGCGCCGGTACTCGACGATGCCCGAACTCGACATCTGGTACGACAGCGTGCACGCCGACGACCTGATGGGCTATTTCGAGCCGGCCGACCGCGGGCGGATCTCGGTCCACATCGAGCGCAAGCGCAAGCGCCGCACCAGCCGGGGCGCCTTCGCCAAGCTCACCGAGATGGCGGACGGGCGTCCCCGGATCACCGAGGACCCGCCGCTCCGCGTCGCGCTCGGCGACGACGAGCAGGACTACCTGGTCGACCACCTGCTGGCCGAGTACCGGCTGACCCTGCCAGAGGACCGGCGGACCCTCTTCGACCGGTTCACCGTGACCGACGCGGTCCGCCAGGTCGTCGGGGTAGGCAGCGTGGGGATGCGGGTCTACCTGGTGCTGCTGGAGGGCCGTACCGGCCTTGATCCATTGTTCTTGCAGGTCAAGCAGGCCGGACCGGCGGTCTACGAGGCCTACACCCAGCCGAGCCGCCATCGCCGCCACGGCGAGCGGGTGATCAGCGGCAAGCGGCTGATCCAGAGCGCCACCGACATCTTCGCCGGCTGGGGCTCGCTCCACGGGAATGACTACTACGTCCGGCAGTTCCGCGACATGAAGATCATCCCGACCACGGACCTGATCGCCCCCCGCCTGGCCCAGTTCGCGGTCGCGTGCGGCGGGACCCTCGCCCGCGCCCACGCGCGCACCGGCGACCCGGTAGCCATCGATGCCTACATCGGGAAGGGCGACCGGTTCGCCGCCGCGATCGGCCGGTTCGCCGGCCGGTACGCGGACCAGAACGAGCGGGACCACGCCCAACTCGTCCGTGCCGTCGCCGACGGCACGGTGGAGAGCGCGCCCGGCTAGCCGACCGGGCCGGCGCGAGCCGGTCCTCAGGCGCCGGCCCTCACGACCCGCGCCGGGCCGCGCCGAGCCTCAGCCGCGGGCCGTCACCGCCCGCGTTCGCGGGGATGGGCCTGCTGGTCGAATTCGCCGTGGGCGCCGTGGTCGGTGCCCGGGGCCTGGTCGAGCGGCTGCCACAGGTTGTCCGGCTGGTCCGCGGGCTCGCGCTGGCCGGTCTGCTGGGAGTCGTAGCCGGTCCGGGCCAGGTACCGGTCCAGCAGCGCGGGTATCACCCGGTTGGCCCAGATGGTGGCCTTGGTGCTCGCGCCGACCAGGTACTCCCGGCGGCCGGGCCGGTCGGCCGCCCGCACCACGCCGCGCGCCGCGACCTCGGGCTGGTAGATCGGCGCCACCGGCTGCGGATGGCGGGGCAGCTTGGACCGGACCCAGGAGAACTGGGGGGTGTTGACGGCCGGCATCTGGACCACGGTGACCCGCACGCCCGACTTCTCGTGCAGCAGCTCGCAGCGCAGCGACGAGGTGAACCCGTTGATGCCGTGCTTGGCCCCGCAGTAGGCGGACTGGAGCGGGATGCTGCGCTCGCCGAGCGCCGAGCCGACCTGGACGATCACGCCCCGGTCGCGCGGCCGCATCCGGGCCAGCGCCGCCATCGTGCCGTGCACGAACCCCAGGTAGGTCACCTCGGTGACCCGCCGGTACTCCTCGGGGGTGATCTCGGAGAAGGGCGCGAACACCGACGCGAACGCCACGTTCACCCACACGTCGATCGGCCCGAGCACCTTCTCGATCTCGGTGGCGGCCGCGTCGACCTGAGCGAAGTCGGCGACGTCAGCCGGTACCGCGTGCGCGGTCCCGCCGGCCGCGGTCACGTCCTCGGCCGCGCCGCGCAGACCCTCCTCACCGCGGGCGATGAGCCCGACCTGGGCGCCGCGCTCGCCGAACAGCCGGGCGACCGCCCGGCCGATGCCCGCGCTGGCGCCGGTGATGGCAACTGTCTCAGTCATGCGCGGCCGGCTACCCGGAGCATGCGGGGCGAAACCGTTTGACGGCCCGGCCGGCGGGAAGCGAGGCGCGCGTGACCGGACCGGAGATCACCGCGCTCGACGCGGCCGCATATGTCATCCCGACCGACGCCCTGGCGGCCGACGGCACCCTGACCTGGGACAAGACCACCATGATGGTGGTAAGGGCACAAGCAGGGAACGAACGGGGTATCGGCTGGAGCTACACCGCCGCAGCCGCGGCGGGCGTCGTGGACGAGCTGCTCGCGGGCCCGGTCACCGGCCGGGACGCCTTCGACGTGGCCGGCGCGGCCGAGGCCATGGCCAGGCAGGTGCGCAACGCGGGACGGCCAGGCCTAGTGGCGATGGCCATCTCCGCGGTGGACATCGCGCTGTGGGACCTCAAGGCGAGGCTGCTCGGCGTGTCCCTGTCCGGCCTGCTCGGCCGGGCCCACGATGCCGTCCCGGTGTACGGCAGCGGCGGCTTCACCAGCTATCCGGACGAACGCACCCGGGAGCAGCTCAGCGGCTGGGTGGACAAGCAGCGGATCCCGCGCGTGAAGATCAAGATCGGCGAGTCGTGGGGCGGCGACGAACGCCGCGACCTGGCCCGCGTCCGGCTGGCCCGCGAGGTCATCGGCCCGGACGCCGACCTGTACGTCGACGCCAACGGGGGGTACACCACCGGGCAGGCGGTCCGGGTGGCCGCCGCGCTGGACGACTACGGCGTGACCTGGTTCGAGGAGCCGGTCTCGTCGCGGGACCTGGCCGGGCTGGCCACGATCAGGCGGCAGGTCCGCCCCGACGTGGCAGCCGGCGAGTACAGCTGGTCGCTGGCCGACTCGGCCGCGCTGATTACCGCGGGCGCCGTGGACTGCCTCCAGCTCGACGTGACCCGGTGCGGCGGCATCACCGAGTTCCTCCGCGGCGCGGGCCTGGCCGCCGCCCACAACCTGCAGGTCTCCGGGCACTGCGCGCCGAACCTGCACGCGCACGTGTGCGCGGCGCTGCCGAACCTGCGACACCTGGAGTACTTCCACGACCACCAGCGGATCGAGCGGATGCTGTTCGACGGCACCCTCGACCCGGACGGCGGCGTCATGCGTCCCGATCCGGGCCGCCCCGGCCACGGGCTGACGCTGCGCGACGCCGACGCGGAGGCCTACAGAAAGGGCTGACCGGGTTTGCCGTCCGCTGCCTCGGGCAGGGGCGACCGACGGACTCGCTGACACTGATCCTGGCCTGCATAGGAGGAAACCCATGGCGCAGATCGCATCTGAGCTGCTGATCGAGCGGCTCGCCGACTGGGGAGTCGACACCGTCTTCGGCCTGCCCGGCGACGGGATCAACGGGATCATGGAAGGGCTGCGCCGCCAGTCGGACCGGGTCCGGTTCTTCCTGGTGCACCACGAGGAGGCGGCGGCGTTCATGGCCACCGCCTACGCCAAGGCCACCGGCAAGCTCGGCGTCTGCCTGGCCACCTCCGGGCCCGGCGCGATCCACCTGCTCAACGGCCTGTACGACGCCAAGCTCGACCACATGCCGGTGCTGGCCATCACCGGCATGCAGGAGACCTCGGTGCTGGGCACCGGCTACCAGCAGGAGGTGCGCACCGACCACCTGTACGCCGACGTGACCGAGTACAACCTGGTCGTGGACAACCCGGCCCAGCTGCCCGGCGTCGTCGACATCGCGATCAGGACCGCCCTGGCCCGGCGCGGCGTTGCCCACCTGACCATCCCCAACGACGTGCAGGTGGCCGACGCGAACGCCGACCCGTACCAGCACGTGGCCCCGGCCCGGCCGCCGGCCACCGCGCCGATCTACCTGCCGGCGCCCGGGCGGGCCCGGATGGCGGACCTGGAGGCCGCGGCCTCGGTGCTCAACGACGGCGAGAAGGTCGCGATCCTGGCCGGGGCCGGCGCCCTGCACGCCCGGGACGAGGTGCTGGCGATGGCGGACCGGCTGGGCGCGCCCGTCATCAAGACGCTGTCGGGCAAGGCGGCGATCCCGGACGACTCCGAGTTCGCCGTCGGCGGGATCGGGCTGCTCGGCACCAAGCCGGGAGAGGAACTGGTCGAGGACTGCGACACGCTGTTCATGATCGGCACCAACTTCCCCTATACCCAGCACCTGCCGCAGCCGGGCAAGGTCCGGGTCGTGCAGATCGAGGCCGACCCCACCCGGGCCGGGGTCAGGATGCCGACCGAGGTCCCGGTGGTCGGCGACGCCAAGGAGAGCCTCCAGGCGCTGCTGCCGCTGCTGACCCGCAAGTCCGACCGCGGCCACCTGGAGAAGTACGCCAAGGCGATGGCCAAGTGGCGCTCGGACATGCAGGACCTGGAGAACCCCAAGCGCAGCCCGGTCGCGCCCCAGTACCCGATGGGCGTGATCGACGACCTGGCCGCCGACAACGCCATCTTGACCTGCGACAGCGGCACCATCGCGACCTGGGCGGCGCGGCACTGGACGATCCGCGGCGACCGGCAGTTCTACCTGTCGGGCAACCTGGCCACGATGGCCCCCGGGCTGCCCTACGCGGTCGGCATCCAGCACGCCTTCCCCGGCCGGCAGGTGATCGCCTACGTCGGCGACGGCGGCTTCGCCATGCTCATGGCCGAGTTCCTCACCGCCGCCCGGGCCGGCCTGCCGATCAAGGTGGTCGTCAACAACAACAACTCCCTCGGCCAGATCCTGTGGGAGCAGATGGTGCTCGGCTACCCGGAGCACGGCGTGCGCTTCCCGGCGCCGGTCGCGGACTTCGCCGCCTGGGCCACCGCCTGCGGCGGCTACGGCGCCAAGGTGTCGGAGCCGAAGAAGGTCAGGCCCGTGCTGGAGCAGGCGCTCGCGTTCGACGGCCCGGCCCTGGTCGACATCGACGTCGACCCGAACGAGCCGCCGCTGCCCGGCAAGGTGCAGTACGACCAGGCCAAGAAGTTCGCCCAGGCTTTCCTGAAGGGCCAGCCGCACAAGGCGGCCATCGCCACCACCCTGTTCAAGGACAAGATCGAGCAGCTGAGGCGCTGACTACCGAAGGGGACCCATGTTCTGGAGGAAGCTCGGCTTCAGCGCGGCCGCCTACGCCGCCCTCGACGACGGGACCACGGCGTAACCGCTACCGGCGCTCGTTGAAGCGCGCCGCCGCGGTCCGGCCCAGCGCGGCGGGATCGCGCGCGCAGATGATCAGCGAGCAGCCCTGCCGGGCCAGCTCGCGGGCCAGCAGCAGGCCGAGTCCGCGGGACGCGCCGGTGACCACCGCCACCTCGCCGCGCAGGTTGTCCTGGGTACGGAACGCCATGAGATCACCTCGATCAGCCGGGAATCCTGGCCACGCTGCCCGTCCGTCCGGCCGGAAACTTTTCCCGGCGGCGAGGTTGATCACGGACCGTGCGGGCAGGGGGCGGCCTCGGACCTCAACGACGACGTCGACACGGCCAGCATGCTGATCGAGATGACCGGCGGCCGGGGCCCGGACGCCGTTATCGACGCAGTCGGCATGGAGGCGCACGGGCACGACGAGGCGGCCGGGAGCAAGCTGGCCGAGGTGGCGCAGCGGGCCACCGGACTGCTGCCGGACCGGATGGCGCAGAAGGTCACCGACGTGGCCGCGGTCGACCGGCTCGACGCGCTGCACGTCGCGGTCAAGGCCGTGCGGCGCGGCGGCACGGTCTCGGTCAGCGGCGTCTACGGTGGCGAGGTCGACCCCATGCCGATGATGGAGATGTTCGACCGCGGCATCCAGCTGCGGATGGGCCAGGCCCACGTCAAGCGCTGGATCGACGACCTCATGCCGCTGGTCGCCGACGGCAGCGACCCGCTCGGCGTGCAGTCCTTCGCCACCCACCACCTGGCGCTGGAAGAGGCTCCGCGCGGGTACGAGATGTTCAGGGACAAGGCCGACGGCTGCCTGAAGGTCGTGCTGCAGCCGTAGTCGTTCGTTATGAGCCTTTGATCTTTCCGAGCAGGCTGTCGTCGAGGGCGGCGAGCAGGTCCCCAGGCCCCGGGTAGACCTCCGCCGCCCCGGCCGACATGAGCTCGTCGCGGCTGAAGCCGCCGCTCAGCAGGCCGATGCACGGGACCCCGGCCTTGCGGCAGGCCTCCACGTCCCAGACCGTGTCGCCGACGTACACCGCCTGCCCGGCCGGGACGCCGGCCTTGTCCAGCGCCACCTGGACCAGGTCGGGCGCGGGCTTGCTGGCCTCGACGTCCCCGGCGAACGTGGCCTCGTCGATCGCGTCCTCGGCGTCGAGGGCGGCCCGCAGCGCCTTGAACTCGGGCTCGTCGGCCGAACTGGCCAGCACCACCGTCAGGCCCCGGCGCTGGCACGCGCGCAGCAGGTCGACCGCGCCCGGCAGCGGCCGCAGCCGGGACCAGTAGGTGCTGTACAGGGCGCTGTGCGCGGTGCGGATGTCCGGGTCCTGGTCCTTGTCGCGGTCCGCCGGGAGCAGCTTGTCGAGCAGCAGGCCCGAGCCCATCCCGATCGCCCGGTGGATCTCCGCCATCGGCACCACGTGCCCGGCCTGGTCGAACGCCTCCCACCAGGTGACCGCGTGCAGGTAGTTCGTGTCGGCCAGGGTGCCGTCCACGTCGAACAGCGCCGCCGTCACCTGGCCGTCAGCCTTCTTCTCCGCCTTCTGGGCTTTCTTCTGGGCCATGGCCACGTTCCCTACCCTGGCCGGCGCCGTCAAACGGCCAGCTAGCCATGAAGGCGCACCACTGGCGGCCGAGTTCCTTGCGCCGGCTCAGACCGAGGCTCATCACGTACCGGGGCAGGATGTAGCGTTCCTCGCGCTCGTGATGCTCGGTGCTGACCTCGATCACGGTGCTGACCGCATGCCACCAGGGCGCCGAGCCGACCGGGTGCCTGGAGGCCTCGTCGATGAGCTTCCTGATGTCTTCGTGGACCACGAGCGGGTCCTGCATCGGCCAGATAGCGTGCGGGTCGGGGCCGGGCACGTACGCGTAACAGGTCTGCTCCTCGGCCTGCGTGTGCGCCACCAGCAGGTCCGCGAGCCGCTGCCAGACGTGGCCGAGCATCCAGTCGGGATCTGACTGGCCGCGCTGGCGGCCGGTGTCGTACACGGCGGCACACAGGCGCCTGATCCGGCGGTGGTCGGCCTTGATCAGCTCGACGATGTCGGCCGACAGGTTCGCCTCCGCGTCCCGGACCGGGACGTAACGGCGGGTCTCGCCCGATGGCCCCGGGTAGTGCGGTGCCGGTGCGGTCATGCTGGTCCCCATTCGTGGTCGGCGCCGTGGAGCGACGCACAAAGCCGGTTGTGCCTTGCGTGCGTCGACCACGGGAACCAGCCTCCCCGGGGCCGCAGTCCAGGACTGGAGACGGCTGGCGACGTGGAGGATGACTCGGTCGTGCAGGCCTGGCCCCGGCTTCTTTGCAGGGCCAGGCCATGGCACGTCGCCATGCCAGGCGGACGACTACCCAGGTCATCAGGGGAGAAACCTCGCTTCTGGGACGAGTCCTCGCTGCTGGGACAGGCTGGGGCCCGGATGAGGGCACATGAGTGCCGCGGCGGCGGGTAGGTGGCAGTACCATGACCACCGTTACCCGGGAGTTCGCTGATCGCGTCGCTGAGGTTGCGCAGCTGATCGAGGCGGACGAAGCGGACGAGATCGGTGACGAGACGCTGGGCCGGCTGACCGCGCTGGCGGCCGAGCTCGTGCCGGGCAGTACCGCGGCGGCGGTGATGGTCGCCATGCCCGGCAGCGGGCTGACCTTCGCCGCCTCGGATCACCGGCTCGAGGAACTGCACCGCCTTCAGTTCGACAGCGACGACGGACCCGTCTCCGAGTCCCTGCGGCACAACGAGCCGCGGCGGGTCGACGACACGTCGGCCGAACGCCGCTGGCCTGCCTTCTGCCAGGCTGCCGCCAAGGCCGGGTTCGCCAGCTGCCTGGTGCTGCCGCTGCGCACCGACCGGCAGCCGGCCGGCGCCATCGCGCTCTACGGTCCCGAACCGGGCATATTCGTCGGTGCCGCGCACGACGTGGCCCTGCTCGTCGCCGCGCAGGGCGGCGCCGCCGTGCACAATGCGGCGCTCTACCGCACCTGCCGCCAGATGGTGGACAACCTGCACACGGGGCTCGAATCCCGGGCCGTCATCGAGCAGGCCAAGGGTGTCCTGCACGCCGAGCTCGGGGTGTCGCCCGAAGAGGGCTTCCGCCTGCTCAGCCGCTACTCCCAGAACACCAATCAGCGGGTCAGGCGGATCGCCGCCGGACTCGTCGAGGGACGGGTAACCGCCGCCCAGCTCCGGGGCACCCGGCCGTGACCGCCGCGTCGCGGTTACAGCGGCGCGCGCTGGTGCCGCTGCATCAGCGGTTCGCGGCTCCGGCCGTCCGCCGCGGACAGCCGCTCGTGCCCCGCCCGCAGATTCACGTCGTGGCAATGGCGCCTGTTAGGTGGGGGACGGCAGGGGCAGGTGGTGGCTTAGGCAGTGCCGAGCAGGCGGGCGAAGGGGCCGCGGTCGTCGTCGCGGCCGGCGGCGGGCCCGGCGCGCAGGCTCCAGCCGTCGACGGCTTCCAGGCTGATCCGCCACAGGCCCTCGGCGACCTCGCCGTCGCGGCCGGGGCCGGTCCGGATGTGCAGGTGGTGGCCGGCTTCCGCTTCGGTCTCCTTGACGTATTCCTTGCCGAGCAGGCCCGAGGACGGCTCCAGCGCGCTCATCAGGGGATTCCCCTCGACGAGCTCGCTGAAGTAGCGCTGCTCGGCGATCAGGGCACCGGTCAGCAGGGTGCCGTGTACGGAGACCGTCACCGGCACCGCGGCCTGCGCCGAGTCGTTGATGGCGTGAACCAGCTGCCGCAGCACCGGGTCGGTGTCGTGCTTGGCCATGAGAGACTCCCTTACTCAGTAGTCACGAGGCGGCCCCCTACCCACGGCCGGTGATGTCACACACCGCCGGCCGCCGCCGCGGACGCGCCGCCGGGGCCGGGTTCGGCGGCCAGGGCGCGCAGCGCGTGGCTGAACCCGCGAGGTGCCCGCGCCTGGCGCCGCGCCGACGTCTCCACGGTGATGTCGGCGGCCTGGAGGACCTGGCACCCGGCTTCGGTGGCCGCGGCCAGCAGGGCGTGGTCTTCCGCCGTCCGCAGCGGCCGGAACCCGCCCGCCGCCAGGTAGGCCGACGCCCGGATGCCGAGGTTCGCCCCGTGCACGTGCGGGTGCGGGCCCGCTCCGAACGCGTACCTGGCCTCGAACACCGCCGGCGCGTGCGGCGGGTGCCCGGCCCAGTCGGTGACGGCGACGGTCCCGAGCACCACGTCCCAGCCCTGGCCGGCGTAGCCGAGCTGGCGGCGGAGCCAGCCGGGCGGCACGACGGTGTCGGCGTCCGTGGTGGCCAGCCACATCGCGGCCGGATCGGTGTCCTCCGTCCGCAGCAGCCTGGCCAGGCCGGCGGCCCGGGCCGCGCCCACGTTGCGGGCCCGGATCGGGATGACCTCGGCCCCGGCCGCGGCCGCCACCGCGGCCGTCGCGTCGGTGCAGGCGTCGGCGACAACCAGCAGCCGGACCGGCACGCCGGCCGCGTCGGCCGCCGACCGCAGCGCCGCCAGGCAGGCGGGCAGGAGCTCCGCCTCGTCGTGGGCCGGCACGACCACGCCGGCCCGAGTCACCTGGGAGGACCTGGTCACACCAGGCCCGTCGCCTCGGCCACCGAAGCGGGCATCCCCTCGGTCCTGATGTACACCTCGGCCAGGAAATCGGACTCGGAGTGGACAGCCAGGGGGGCCAGGCCGGGCTGGGCGGCGAGTACCCGGTGCACGGCGTCGCCGGACCGCGGGTACTCGGCCACCGGGTGCCGCCAGTGCACGGCGAGCAGCGTGCCGTCCGGCTCGAGCGAGGCGGCGGCCTGCTTGAGCACCTGCTCCAGGTCGTGGTCGCCGAAGTAGTACAGCATCTCGGACAGCACGATCAGGTCGAAGCGTTCCGACGGCCACTGTCCGGGGATGTCCCGCTGCTCGACCCGGACCTGGGGCAGGTCCGCGGTCCGGGCCGCCGCGGCCCGGACCGCGGCCGCGGCCAGGTCGCAGGCGAGCAGGGTGCCGCAGCGCGGGGCGAGCATCCGGGTGAACACGCCGATCGAGCAGCCCGGCTCGAAGCCGGCGTGATACCGCTCCCGGGGCAGCATGGCCAGGCTGATCGCGTACTTGCGCCGCTCGTACCAGCGCTCGGAGAACCCCCACGGGTCGGCCGCGGCGGCGTACATGCCGTCGAAGTAACCCGCGCCGAGAGTCTCCGGGATCTCCTGGTTGGCGGTCATCGCAGCAGCACCTCTTCTGATCGGGTGAAATGGGCCACGATCCCGGGCGGGAGCACCGGCCCGAGCTCAGGCCCGCGGTCGGCGAGCTGGCTGGCGAAGGCGTCGATGGCGGCGCGCTTGCGCGCCGCGACCTCGGCCGGCAGCCGCACCTGGCGGGCCCGGTGCCAGGGCACGCGGCGGTCGCCGGGCGCGGCCCAGTGCCACATCCAGATCGGGTAGGTCAGCACCCGCGCCCCGGCCCGCCGGCCGGCCCGCCACGCCGCCCGGCCCGCGGCCTCGTGATCGGCGTGGGCGTCCGCTTCCCAGGGCGCCAGGCACACGCCGAACCCGGCGCACTGCTCGCCCAGCGCCGCGGCCAGCTCCTCCTCGCGGGCGGCCAGGCCCGTATCGGGAAACCCCAGCCTGATCACCTCGATGCCGGACGCCCCGAGCAGGCTGAGCGCGGCGTCCGTTTCCGCGATCCTGGTCCGCGCGACGAGCGCGGGATCGGCCCGCGGGTGCGACCCCTCGCCGTCGGTGACCGCGACCAGCCGCACCCGCGCGCCCGCGGCGGCCAGGATCGAAATGGTCCCGCCTACCCCGAGGACCTCGTCGTCGGGATGAGCCGCCACCACGACGACAGCCGGCCAGTCCGCCGGATCCACCGTCGGCAGCTGCCGCAGCCCCGGCCACGAGTCCCAGGCGTACTCCCTGGTTCCCGGCTGGTCGATGAGGTTGGGCTGGCCTACCATGAGGCGCCGGCCTCGGCCGCCAGCGTGCCGAGCTCGGCCAGGTCCTTCTCGGCGTGGTGCTGCCGCAGGTAGACGGTCAGGTCGGCGACCCGGCGCGCGTGCGCCTCGTCGTGACACAGCGGCCCGGCCCCGAGCGCCCGGCCGACCCGCGCCATGACCTCGGTCGCGGTGGCCTCGACCAGGGCGCGCACCCGCAGCGCCCGCCGCCAGCCGCCGTGCTCCCGGTCCGCCGGGTCCGCGTCGATCTCCGCGGCCGCCCGCGCGAGCACGTCCCTGGCGGTGTGCAGGGCGACGTCCACCGCGCCCAGGTGGGCCAGGGCGTGCGGGCCGACATCCCGCTTGGCCGCGGCGATCAGCAGGGTCTGGCCGACGCCCCGGGCCCCGCCGTACCAGCAGGCGGCCACGCCGGCGCCGCCGTGCGCGAAGCCCGGCCGCCCGGTGTAATCGCCCGGCGCGCCGACCGGCTCGCCCGGGACATCGGTGAACTCCACGTCGAGCGTGTCGCTGGCGGCCATGCCGGTGGCGGGCCAGGTGCCCGCGACCGGGGCCAGGCCGGTCGCGGTCACCGCGAACAGCCGGTTGCCGTCCGGGGCCGCCGCCGTCACCAGCGCGTGCGTGCACGCGTGCGCCCCCGAGCAGTAGCGCTTGATGCCGTCGAGCCGCCAGCCGTCGGCGGCCCGGCTGGCCAAGAGCCCCGGTCCCGGCGGCTGCGCGGCCCAGACACCCCAGCGGCTCCCGGCCGGCGGCGCGCAGGCGCCCAGTTCGGCCAGGATGGCCAGCGCATCGACGTGCCCCTCGGACAGCCGGGCCAGGGACAGGTCCTCCCCGGCCAGGTCCGCGAGCACCGCCCAGCGCTCCCAGGTCCACCCGCTGCCCGGCCGCGGCAGGTCGAGTCGCCCGGATTCGACGGCCGCGGCGAAGTCCGCCGCCACCTCGTTGCTCATCACTACCCCCTTTACGCAGCCCCCCTCGCTGCCCGCCTGCGAGCGGCGCAAACCCCGCGCTGGCGTGATGGGGCGGTGCCGCGAAAAGCCTGCCCCGTTCGGCATGAAAATCTTTCGGACCGAACGGGGCAGGCTCCTCGCCTCGCTTCCCCCTACCGCTTCTTGGCTCGCTTGGCGGCACCCTTCTCCGTGCTGGCGCCACCGGTGGTGAGCGATCCGTCCGGCGCTTCCAGGTGCGCCCGGACGAACCAGTGGTACTGCTCCAGCTCACCGGCCTGCTCGATGAGCAGGTCCTGGGTGACCGGGTCGAGTTCCTCGGTCGCGTCGATGGCCCGGCGGTGCGCCTCGATGATGCCGGTGTACACCACGTCGAGGGCGCCGAGGTGCTGCTGGGTGCCTGACCGGCCGATGGAGTAGTCGTCCCAGTCGCGCTGGGCGACCAGGGCGCCCGGCGTGCCGACCGGGGAACCGCCGAGCGTGGCGATCCGCTCCGCGACGTCGTCGACCATGGCGCGGACCCCGTCGACCTGCGGGTCGAGCATCGTGTGGACCGCGATGAAGTTCGGCCCGGTCACGTTCCAGTGCACGTGCTTGAGGGTCAGGGCCAGGTCGTTGAGGGAGTTCAGGCGGTCCTGGAGCAGCCTGATGACCCGCTCGGCGCTGTCGTTCTTCATCCCTGGCACGGTGTAGGTGACCATGAGGTGTCCCTCCGTGTTGTCTTTGATCTGCGGTAAGCCGTTCTCCCTACCACAGGCGGCGTGGTTTATTCACGCAGCGCCGCCGAGGCGGACCTCGATGCTCTCGGGGTTTTTGGGTCCGAGCCGGTCCAGGGAGTGTTCCCAGGTATGGCCGGGCCAGTAGTAGCGGGCGACCCCCTCGCCCGGCCGGTACTCCGCGGTGTACAGGGTGCCGAAGCCCGCGCCGAACCGGGTGGCGTACAGCGGCGGCCGCAGGCAGGCGGCGACGACGCTGACGGCGTCCGCCCCGGCCGCGAGCAGTTCCTCGAGCCGTTCCTGCCGCTCGACCGTCCTGATGGCCGCGGCGTACGGCGCCCACTCCACCTTCCCCTGGAAGTTGGTGGCCACGGCCCGGCGGGTGACGCGGGCCGGGCGGTCCGGGGCCAGGTACACCGTGGCTCGGCTGCCGTCGCGGTCGAGCACGGTGACGTTGTACGACATGTGCACCGGGACCCGGCGCAGCGCCCGCACCGCTTCGTCGGCGGTCGTGCAGGTCTGGAGCACGTAGCGGATCACCAGCGGGATCCCGAAGCCCTGGCCGGACTGCGGCCGTCCGCCGAAGGTCAGCGAGACCGCCAGCCCGGCGTCGTTGACCCCGTCCAGCAGGCCCCACAGGCAGTCGAGCATGCCGAGCACCCGGCGCCCACCCCAGGACGTCCTGGCCACCACGGCGTCGAACAGCCGGTAGTCCCAGTCGTAGTTCCTGACCAGGGCGGGGCCGCCGGGCAGGACCGCCGCCTGGGAGCAGCCGGTCAGGAACGGCGGCGGGTTCCACAGCGCCAGCGCGGCCGCGGCATCGGGATCGTCGCCGAGCATGGCGCTGAGCCGCTCCCAGATGGGCACGAGCTCGGGCATGTGTTCCCCGAGCCGGGCCCTGGCCTCGGCCGCGGACGGCCGGGCGCCTGGCCCGCTGTGCCACCAGCGCCGGAACAGCGGCCAGGTGGCGTGGAGGTGCCGCTCGATGTGCTCGCCTGGTTCGTCCTCCGCGAAGGCGCGCAGGGTCAGGGGGATGGGCCCGGCCTCGGCCGGCTGCTCCCAGGCGGTATCTGGCCAGGGCGACGCGCTCCACTCGGTGGCGGCCCAGCCGGCCGAGCTGATGCGCTGCAGCCAGGAACGCCAGTCCGACCAGTCGGTTCCCTCCACCCACTGCCGCCAGTCCGTCCAGTCCGGCGCTGAATGCTTGTCCTCACGACCTGCTGTCATGGCGTCTTCCGCTGCCCGGATACCGCGCCGGTATGCCGGCGGGCCGGGAATCAACGACGCGTCCGCGGGCAGGGCGCGCCGTATGCGAGCTTAGGCACTGACATACGGGCTGACCAGCGCAGGGGCGGCAGCCGCGGCGGTCGTCTATACGCGAGCATCGCCTGGCCGGGACCCTGCTGCTCGACCTGAGCAACGCCGAGCTGATCCGCCGCACGGCCAGGACCGATCCCCGGGCTGCGGCGGCGCTGGTGCCGTACGCGCTTTGGTGCGCGTTCGCCACCGCCCTGAACGCCGATATCGCCCGTCGCAACCGCTAGCGGCCGTCAGCCGTTTCCGGGGCCGAGGAGGGCGCGGCGAGCGCGTCCTCCCGGCTGCCGAAGTGCGGGATCACGTGGTCGAGGCCGGTGATGGTGAGGATGCGCCGGACCGCGGGGGTAGTGATGACCAGGCGCAGTTCACCGCGTTCGGCCTGGGCCTGTTTGTGCGCGCTGACCAGGGCGTGAATTCCGGCCGTGTCGCAGAACACGGTCCGGCTCATGTCGACGACCAGCGTCCCGGGCCTGGCCGCGGCGGTCTCGAGCAGGACCCCGCGCAGTCGGGCCGCGTTGGTGATGTCGACCTCTTCCGGTGTCACCACCACCGGCACGCCGCTGACCATCTCGACCGGGAACCCGACGTCAGGCATCCGCACCTGCCTCCCTCCTGTCGTGCTGCTGGATCCGGTGATGCCGCTGGAGCATGAGCAGGGCGATGTCGTCGCGGGCCGGGTGGCTGCCGATCAGGGCGCCGGTCACCGCGACGCAGGCCGCTTCCGGGGATTGGGCCCGGGCCGTCAGCGCCTGGCAGAGCCGGTCCAGGCCTTCGTCGACCACCTCGCCGGGCCGCTCGACCAGGCCGTCCGTGAAGAAGCACAGCAGCGTCCCCGGCGGGACCGGCACCGTGGTCACCGCGCGCCGCACCCCGGGCGCCGCGCCGATCAGCCCGCCCAGCTGGACATCGGCCAGCTCCGCGGGCTCCCCGGGGCGCGCGATGACCGGCGGGAAATGCCCGGCCAGGGCGACGTGCATCCGGGCCAGGCCCGGCTCGAAGACGGCGTAGAGCACGGTGGCCATGGCGTCCGGCTCGAAGTGCTGCATCTTGCGGTCGAGCCGGCCGAGGACCTCCGCCGGATCCGTGGTCTCCAGCGCGTAGGAGCGCAGCGAGCTGCGCATCCGCCCCATGATCACGGCGGCGGGCAGGCCGGATCCGGCTACGTCGCCGACCGTGACGCACAGCTGCCCGGAGGGCAGCGTGAAGACGTCGTACCAGTCGCCGCCCACCGCGCCGCTGCCCGGGATGTACCGGCCGGCCAGGTCCGCCCCGGCGATCGCGGGCAGCGCCGAGGGGACCAGGCTGCGCTGCAGTGCGGTGACCGCGGCCCGATCCGCCTGGGCGGTCATCGACTGCACGGCCGCCGCGGCCCGGTCCGCCGCCAGCTGGAGCAGTTCCACGTCGTCGCCGGTGAACCGGCGCGGCGTCAGCGACCCCACGTGCAGCACACCGATCACCCGGCCGCCCGCCACCATCGGGACGCCCACCATCGAGTGGATCCCCTTGGCCCACAGGATCGGGTTCAGCACGGTGGTGTGATCCACCCGGTCCAGCACGACCGGCCGGTGCTCGGCGGCGATCCGCCCGGCGAACCCGTGGCCGACCGGGACCCGCACGCCCTGGGCGACCTCCTCCTCCAGGCCCGCGGCCGCCGTCGCGATCAGCTGCCCGGACGAGAAGTCGAGCAGCAGCACCGCGGCCGTGTCGGCCCGCAGCGCCTCCCGGGTCCGGTCCAGCAGCTCCGCCAGCAGCTCGGGCTCGTCGAGCCTGGAAAGCGCCGCGTCGGTGATCGACTGAATGTCCCGGAGCCTGGCCGCGACCGGCAGCGGGCCCGCAGCCGCTACCTCACTGCTTCCCATGTCTAGGAAGATGCCCGTTGGCTCCGTCTCGACTCCTCTCTGGCCAGCGGTCCTGGCCAGCCACGCGCCCGGCTACCCGCCCGGACGGACGGGAAACCCAGGCGCTGATGTCGCGGCTGAGGCGGTTGCCCCGGACGAAGCCCCGGCCGGCCGACGGGAAGTACTGACAAGAGGAGAGCGGGCCTGACGATCCAGTGGCCGCCGGATCCCAGTCTAGCCTCGCGGGGGGGAGAGAGAGTCAGACCGGGTCCGGCGGGGCCGGGGTGGGTGTGGCCGGCGCCAGCCGATACTCCCGCCGCAACTACCGGTGTCTAGGTGGCAGGAGATCTCTTCTCCAGTTTCATCGGCATGCGACAGAACAGGAATCCGCAGAACGAAGACTTTCCCGTGAGCAGGTCATAAAACGAACCGGCGCCTCCTGGACCCTGACCCTGGGGGTTTGCGGGGTTTGCGCAGATGCGGCGGGGAACGAGGGACCTTCCGGTCACCCCTGACAAGCTGCTGTGCCGTGGACTCTGACTGCTGTGCCATGGGCGCTGGCGTATTCCCTGGGTCCCAGCGGCTGGTGCCCCGGCGGCTCGGCGTTCAGCGACGCGGGATGCCGCCTGCCGCGCGGTCGAACCTCACCCGGACGCTGGTCCCGGCGGGGCTGGAGAGCGTCTGCATCTGACTGGCTACCTGCCGCACCACCCACAGGCCGTGGCCGGGTTCGCAGGGCAGCGAGTCCACCGCGAAAGCCGACGCGACGCCGTCGTCGACCTGACAGTACAGCGTCCCTGGCAGGCTCCAGACCCGGAGCCGTCCGGGGCCGCCGGCGTGTCGGACGACGTTCGCCGCCAGTTCGTGCGCGGCCAGGACCACGTCCTCGGCCTGGTCTGCTCCGAACCCGGCCCGGCTGGCGCAGGCTCGTATCCGGGCCCGGGCCGTGTGCAGCGTGCCCGTGTCGAAGCTCAGGTCGAGGAGCGGCGGCAGGCCGTTGGCGTTGGCCGGTCCCGGCCACCCCCGGTGGATCCGGTCGCCGCGTCCGGCCGATTCGCCGGGGTAGGGCCCGTCAGCCATAAGTAGCCGAACAGGCTGGCGGGGACACGAGCGCGGAATGCGCCTGCGTTGGCCGCCGTCAGGAAGCTGGGGGGGCTGTGCGTGGTAACCGCCTTTCCGGCACGGGAGCACCAGTAGCCGACAGCCGCTACCTACCTGGCGCACCGGACGGTAAACCGCTACCCGGGAACCTGTCATCTACCTGACCCCTCGGCATTGTGCTTCGCATTCCGTCTAGGCCGCTCCCGCAGGAGTTCGCGCGCTTCGTTTCGCACTCGGGCCAGGGCTGTCAGTCTGGAAGTGCCGGCGACCCAGGAAGGCCTGACCATGCAGGGACAAGCGGACGAGCCTGCTGTCGTCACGCTGCCGGCTGAGATCGAGCAGGACAGCGCCGGGCTGGCCCTGGACGACACCGATTCGGTCCTGGACGGCACCGGGCCGGCCTACGCGGCGCTGCGCGAAGCCGTGGCCTCCGGCGTCCTGGTGGTAGTCGCGGACCTGACCGGTACCACGTTCTGCGATTACCCCGGCTTCCGTCAGCTGGTCGCGATCCACCAGCTCGCCGCGATCAGCGATGTCCAGCTCCGGCTGGCCATGCCCGCGGACGGGACCGTGCGGCGCTGGCTGGAGTTCCTGGCGCACCACCGGCTGGTCCGGGCGTACCCCGGCCTCGAGGCGGCCACGACCGCGTGACCGACATTGCCGTTGTTACCTGTGCTACCGGTTGTTACCTGTGCTACGGCTCGCAGGGTGGCTGATGCTCTCGACCAGCCGGGCGGCGACCTCGCGCAGCTTCACGTTGGTGTTCTGCGACTCCTTGGCCAGCAGCGCGAAGGCCTGATGGGCGTCGATGCCATGGGTGGCCATCAGGATGCCCCGGGCCTGGTCGATGACCGCACGGGAGTCCAGGGCCTGACTGAGCTGCGTGGCCAGCGCGCTGACCTGCGCGTATCGTCGGCCGTTGGCGATGGCGGCGGCCGCCGCGGTGGTGTAGAGCCGCAGCAGCGCCTCGTCGAGGTCGCCGAAGCCGTGCGCCTGCTCGCTGTACAGGTTCAGCGACCCGGCGAACTCCTCATCGACGGGCAGCGGCGCCGACAGGTAGCTGGCCACCCCGGCCGCCCGGGCGCTGCGGGCGAACTCCGGCCAGCGTTCCGTGGCCTGCTCCACGCTGACCCGGACGACCTGGCCGGTGCGCGCCGCTTCCAGGCAGGGGCCGTCACCCGCCGCGTACTGGTCGTCGTCTATGGCCCATACCCGCTCGCTGCTGCTCGCCACGGTTTCCGCCGTGGCGATGCCGTCGCGCAGGACGCTCACGCTCGCCATGTCCGCGCCCGGGATCGCCCGCGTCACCTGCTCGACGCTGCGCTGGAGGATCCGGCCGAGGTCTTCGGTCCTGGTCAGCACGTCGGACAGATCGGCCAGGGCACCGATCACATCGTCCAGGCGCTGGAGGAGGTCCTGGTCGTCAGGGCTCCGTGTCTTCGACTTCATGCCAGGCAGCACTTCCACCAGGCGGCCGAGTTAAGCGCGGGCAGGCCGAATTTTCCCGACGATCCGCCCGTGTACCTGACCTGGCTGCTCAGGCCAGCTCCGGGCGGGTGCGCGGTACGCCTGGAGGTCGACGAGGTGGAGATCCCTGACTCGGCCGAGGACGCGGAAGACGTCTGGCTTCCGGTCCTGGCCGCCTTGCAGCTCCTGCTGAATCCTGGCTGACGGCCGTGGCGCATTGTGGCTGACGGCCGGGCCGCGGCCCGCGGAGGCCGGCTCGCCCGCTGCTACGCTCGTGGTCCGTGACCGGCCCGCTGCGCTGCACGCTCGACGTGCTGCTGCTGCTCACCCGGGACGACCAGGTCCTGCTGGCGCTGCGGCAGGGCACCGGCTTCGCCGACGGCCTGTGGAACCTGCCCAGCGGCAAGGTCGAACCGGGGGAGAGCGCCGTCGCCGCCGTCATCCGCGAGGCGCGCGAGGAGATCGGCATCCGGCTGTCCGAGGACCAGCTCAGCCTGGCCGCCACCGTGCACTGCCGCAACAGCGACACCGACACCCGGGTCGGCCTGTTCTTCGCCGCGGCCGCCGCGGAGTCAGCCCAGGGCGTCCCGTATAACGCCGAGCCGCACAAGTGCGCCGGGATCGCCTGGTATCCGCTGACCGCGCTGCCCGCCGGCACCGTGCCCTACAACGCGCTCGGCATCTCCCTATACCTGCGTGAAGCCTGTTTCGGGACCATCGGCTGGTAACGGGGGATCTTTAGCAGCAGGCTTCCGGACTGGGCAGGGCCCGTGCTCCTGAGCCGGGCGCGGGCTCCGGGAAGGCATCATCTGTCCCTGCCGTCACTCGGCGGTCCTGCGGGACCGGCACGATGTGGCAAGGGTGCGGCTCTTCCGGAGTGACCGTCCTGGCCGCTGGCACAAGTCACGCCGGCGAGCTGTCCCCCGTCACGCCGCCGGCCCCGCCGGCCCCACGGACCCCGCCGGCCCCGCGACAGCCGCCGTATCCAGCGACATGGATGTCACATCCATGTCGTCCTGGCGACATGAACGTGACATCCATGTCGTTACCGGAACCGCCCGCAAGACCCGGCCGGACACCGCCGGCGCCACCGGCACCGCCGGCGCCACCGGCTCCCGCGCCCGGGCACTCACTCCGGAAGAGCCACACCCATGTGGCAAGGATGCGGCTGAGGCGGGTGGCTTACCCGGCCGCCCAGACGGGGTCCGTCAGGTCCAGGTAGGCCCGGACATCGGCGACGAGCGCGCCCAGGTCGTGCCCGGGTTGCGCGAGCCGGTCCTGGATGCCGTCGAGCCCGGCCCGGCTGACGAGCCGCTTCTCGTTGAGCGCCCACTCGCCGGCCGCCGCGAGGCGGCCCTGGGCCGCGGCCAGCACCGCCTGGCACAAGTTGGCCAGGCACGCCACCCGGTCCTCGCGGTCCGCGTAGACGCCGGCGAAGTGCAGTGCCCCGGCCGCGAGCCGGGACCAGGCCCGCGGCGCGGTCCCGCGCAGCGCCGGCGGGAACTCCGGGCGGGGCAGGTCGCCGGCCAGCACCCGGCCCAGGGCCAGTTCCCCGGCCAGGATGTAGGTGGCGATCCCGGCCACGTAGCCGACCTCCCGGCGGATCTCGAACCGCCCGTCCCCGGCCGCCGCGGTCCAGCGCAGCACCTCGTCCAGATCCCGGTAGATGAGGTCGACCCTGATCCCGTCGACCGTCAGCCACGCCCCGCCGTTCACGATGTCGCCCCACTCGCCCGGCGCGAAGACCTGGCCCGGCCAGCCCAGCGCGGCAATGTCCGCCGGGTCGAGGCCGCCCCGGTAGTACAGGCCGAAATCCCAGTCGGAACCCTCGGTCGCGGCGCCCGTCGCCCTCGACCCGCCGAGGGTCACCGCTACCACGCCGGGAATCGCGGCCAGCCGCGCGGCCAGGTGCTCCATCCCCCGAGTATCCGGCGGCCGCCCCGCTCCGGGCACGCCATTATCCCGGCGAGGCGGCTACGCCGCCGGGTCGTTCGGGACTTGGCTGAGGACGACGCCGAAGTGGTCCCGGTACGCCGTCAGGAGCGCGTCGTCGCTGCCGAGCTGCTTCTCGGTCCGGTTTCCGTCCTGGGTCTGGATGAGGGTCCGGCCGCTGATGGACACCCGGCCGCCCGGGGTCCGCAAGGAGCAGATCGTGCTGCGGGTGAAGTGCGACCGGGGCGAGGTCTGCTGCCACCAGCAGGTCGGGACGCAGTCGGCCAGGGTCCGCTCGCGCCGCTCGAGCCGGTACTGGGGCTGGCCGTCCTTCAGGACGTCGATGTCGCCCGCGCCGGCGTCGGCGAGCCGGAACCGGCCGGCCGGGTCGTCCTGCTCGTCCCTGACGTCAAGCAGCAGCGGATAGTCGCTGTGGCTGCCGAAGCCCACGTCGGCGAGCCACGGCCCGCTGCCGTCGGCCGGGTGCACGACGAGGGCCAGGTGGTCGAACGGCGGGCTCAGGCCGGCCTCGCCGTAGACCCCGGCGGCGACCCGGCTCACCCGCGCGCCGAGCGCCTCCAGCAGCAGCGCGAAGGCCCCGTTGAGCTCGTAGCAGAAGCCGCCGCGGCGGCGGCGCACGATCTTGTCGACCAGGTCGCCCTCATCCAGCGAGATCGGCTCGGCCAGGTGAATGCTCAGGTTCTCGAACGGCACCGTCAGCTGGTGCGCCAGGTGCAGCGCGCGCAGGCCCGCCGCGTCGCTCGCGGCCGGCTCGGTGACGCCGATGCGGTCGAGGTACGCCAGCACCGTGTCGTGGTCCACGGGGGCAGGCTACCTGGACAAGGGCCGGAAACAGGGCCGGTGCCTGGTGAATTGGGCGCCGTTGGCCCGCGAACAGAGCATTATCGGAGATTGTGCGCGTCAAGCTCAGGCTGGCCCGTTGGCCAGGTGTGTTCCCAGCTGGCTCCGAGGCGGGCGAACTCGAGGCGTTCGGCCTGCGGGCGCTCGACGCCGTCGGGGTCCGCCTGGCCCAGATCTTCCTGGTCACCGTGCTGCTCGGGGTGCCCATAGCCGCCGCGCCGCACCACGTCGGCCCGGCATTAATTACCTGCCTCAGCACGGCGCTGTGCGCGGCGGGCGTGGCCTACGTCCTGCCGTTGCGGCGAGGCCGGGCCTGGCTGGCCGGCCTGGTCGTGCTGACCGCGCTTACCGTGGCGCTGCTGGCCGGCGCGGCGGCCGACTTCGGCCCTGATCGGGCGCATGATCTGGCCGCCTGGGTGATAGCCGGGATGGCGAGCGGGATCGCCACCTCCCGCGGCCCCGGCTGGGGGATCGCGGTCTTCATCCCCAGCGTGGCCGCCGAGCTCGTGGTGGAGCAGGCGCACGGCGGCCTGACGTTCGCCCCGGTGCTCCTCGGCGCGCTCACCTACTACGTGGGCGGCGCCGTCACCCACGTGCTGGCCCGCCGGGGCTTCGCCACCACCGAGCAGGCGCTGGAGGCCGTGGCGCAGGCCGAGGCGGCTCAGCAGGTCGCCGAGGAGCGCTGGCGGGCGCGCCGCGAAGCCGACCGCCTGCTGCACGACACCGTCCTCGCCACCCTGGCCGTGCTGGCCCACTCCGGGGAGGGAACCACGCCGGCCGAGTTGCGCGCGGCCTGCCGCCGGGATCTCGAGCTCCTCGGCCGGGATCACCAGGAAAACGGGCAGCAGGCCGCCGCCCGGGCGGAGCCGGGGACCGGTCCGGGGTCAGGGGTCGCGTCGCTGGTGGCGGCGGCCAGGGACGAAGCCACCCGGCGCGGGCTCGAACTGCGGGCGCACGCCGCCGCGCTCGAGCGGCCCGGCCTGCACCTGGACCCCGCCGTCGCCACGGCCCTGCGCCTGGCGCTGGTCGAGTGCGTCGCCAACGTCCGGCACGCCCAGGTCCGGCACCTGGACCTGATGGCGAGCGTCGCCGGCACCTCCCTCGTCCTGGTGGTGCTGGACGAGGGCCGTGGCTTTGATCAGGACCTGGTTCCGGCCGACCGGCTGGGGCTGCGCGCGTCGGTCCAGGAGCGGATCGCCGGCGTCGGCGGCGGGGTGACCATCTGGACGCAGCCCAGCCAGGGCACCAGCGTCATGCTCCGGGTCCCGCTGGCCCCGCTCCCGTCGTCCCCCTTCCCGATGTCCGGAGCGCCGTCGTGACCGCCAGCGTCCTGCTGGACATGCCGACGCGCCGCCGGGCGTTCCCGCAGATCTTCAACCGGCTCGTCGTGATCCTGACCGTCCAGGCTCACCTGTACGCGCTCGTCGTCATCGCCGGGTCCAAGGCCAGCTACCGCTCGCTGCCGGCCTGCCTGGCGCTGTGGGTGGTGTCGCTGGCCGTGCCGATGATCTGCCTCGTCCTCGCCCGCCGGACCCGCGGCGCCCTGCCGACCGTCCCGTTCCTGGCCGCCAGCGTCCTGCTGGTGGCGGTCGACCTGGGCCTGACGGCCGTGGTGCGGCTGCCGGACCGGGGCACCGGGGCCATGTGGAACTGGGGTGTCATCGGCGTGACCATCCTGGGGTTCGCCGCCTTCCGCCCGGCTCGCGACGTCCTTGTCGTGGCCGGCGTGCACGGCCTCACCGCCATCGTGGTCACGGCCACCGCGCCGGAGCAGGCCGCCGCGGTCGCCTTCGCCGTGCTCGTCGCGGCCAACGCCGCGGTCACGCCCGCGCTGGCCGCGGCCCGGTACCTGGACCTGTACATCCGGGCGGTGGTGCTGCGCGAGCAGGCCGCGGCCGACCGCCGCCGGATCCAGACCCGGCACGCCGTGGAGCGGGCGATCGAGGAGGACGCCGCCGGGCGGCTGCGGTCGCTCCAGGCCGAAGCGGTGCCGCTGCTGGCGGGCGTCGCGAACGGGACCCTGGCCACCGACGATCCGCAGGTAGCCAGGCTCGCGCGCCGGCTGGGCGCCGACCTGCGCCGGGAGCTGATGGCGGCGCGCAGCAGCCAGTGGCTGCTGCTCGCCTCCCCGGCCGGGGCGGGTCCCGGGCCGAGCGTCGAACTGCTCGACCCCCACCGCCTCCTCGGCCGGCTGGCCGACAGCGACCGCCTCGCGCTGGCCGCGCTGCTCAGCGTGCTGCGCGGCGTCGCCGACTGGCAGCGCCTTTCCGTCGCCCTGGCTAAGGCGGGCGAATCGGCCGCGGTCACCGTGGTGGCGACCGGGCCCGCCGCCGCCAGCGCCGCCCAGGACGCGGCCGTGGTGGCGGCGGCCGACCGGTTCGGCGCGAGACTCGGCCGGGAGGCGAGCGACGTGCTGGTGGCGGAGACGAACCTGATGCCCGGTCCGCCGGTGGAGTCCGCCGAGCGTGACGAGGGGTAATTTCCGGCAATCCAGCTGGCTGCCCCGGGCGCCGTGGGAAACTTCAGCCATGCCCACTTGGCGGGACCAGTTGGCGGTCGTGCCACGTCAGCCGGGCGTCCGCCTGGCCATCGTGGACGACCAGCAGATGGTGCTGTCCGGCCTGAAGGCCTGGCTGGGGCAGGCCGGGGCGGACATCGGCGTGGTGATCGCCGCGCCGAGCTGGGCAGAGCTCATCAGCCACCCGGCTTTCCCCGTCGACGTCGTGCTCCTGGACCTCGACCTGCGAGATGGCATCCCCGCCCCGGTGAAGATCTCCACCCTGCGGCAGGCCGGGGTGGCCGTCATCATGATCTCCAACCTCGCCGATCCGGCTCAGATCAAGGCGTGCCTGGCGGCTGGCGCCGCCAGCTACCTGCCCAAGTCCGAGGCCGCCGAGGAGATCCTCCGGGCCGTCAGCGCCGCCGCCAGCGGGCAGGCCTACACGAACCCCGCGCTGGCCGCGCTCCTGGTGGAGGACCAGGAGGTGCGGGCCGAGGCCACGCCCGCGCTCAGCCCGCAGGAACTGCGCGCGCTGACCCTCTACGCGTCCGGCCTGCCGCTGAAGAGCGTCGCCTGGCGGCTCGGCGTGACCGTGTACACCGCCAAGGGCTACATCGACCGGGTGCGCCAGAAGTACGCGGACGTCGGCCGCGAGGCCCGCACCAAGCTCGAGCTCCACCTCCGCGCCGTCGAAGACGGCTGGCTGGACGAGCGGTAAGGCCTTACTGGCCGCGGCTGGTTCCGCGGATGATTCCGCGCCTGGCCGCTCCGGCCACGGCCGCGGCGACCAGGGCCGGCACGGCGCCGCAGATGAGCATGCCGGCCCGGGCGCCGAACTGGTTCGTGAGCGCCCCGATGACGGGCGCGCCGATCGGGGTGCCGCCGATGAAGACCAGCATGTAGAGCCCCATCACCCGCCCGCGCAGGCCCGGATCCACGGCGAGCTGGACGGACGCGTTGGCCATGGCCTGGAAGACCAGGTTGACGAAGCCCATGGCCGCGAGCAGCGGGAGGAAGGCGGCCAGGTCCGGCGCGATCGCCGCGGTCACCTGGAGCAGGCCGAAGGCCGCGGCCGAGAGCACCAGGACCCGCGGCCGGGGGCGGGCGTACGCCCCGGCCAGCAGCGCGCCGGCCGCCGACCCGATCGCGAGGACCAGATTGAACAGGCCGTACAGGCTGGCGTCGCCGCCGAACGCCGACTTGGCCATCGCGGTCAGCACGATGGGGAAGTTGAGGCCGAACGTCCCCAGCACCCCGACGAGCACGATCGTCCGCACGATGTCCGGGCGGCGGCGGACGTACCGCACGGCCGTCCGCAGCGCCCGGGGCTGCCTGGCGGCGGGCTGAGCCGGGCCGGTACCGGCCAGCCGGAGCAGGCCGATGGTGGGACCGAGGTAGCAGGCGGCGTTGACCGCGAACACCCACCCGGTGCCCGCGCTCACGATGAGCAGGCTGGCCAGGGCAGGCCCGATCAGCCGGGTGGCCTGGAACACCGCGGCGTTCAGCGCGATCGCGGCGCGGAGCCGGTCGGCGGAGGTGATCTCGGCCACGAACGACTGCCTGGCGGGCGAATCGAAGGCAAAGACCAGCCCGCTCACCAGCGCGAACGCGTACACGTCGGCGGGGCGTACCGTGCCGGCCAGCGTGATGACGGCCAGCGCGGCCGCGGCCGCGGCGTTCAGTGCCTGCGTGGTCAGCAGGATGCGGCGCTTCGGGAACCGGTCGGCCACCGCCCCGGTGTGCAGGCCGAGCACCAGGATCGGCAGGAACTGGAGCGCCATCGTGACGCCGACGGCGGCCGAGCTGTGCGTCAGGTCGAAGATCAGCCAATCCTGGGCGATGCTCTGCATCCAGGTGCCGGTATTGGCCAGGCTCTGGCCGGCCAGGTAGATCCGGTAGCTGCGCGAGGTAAGGGCGGCGAAGGCGCCTCCCGCGGGCCGAAGTACTTCGGCGGTGCTCACTGGAAGGCCTTCCTGGTTGCCGGTTCTACCTGGCTATTCTCGGCCTCTAACGGATCATGATGAACCCCTATGACTCCTCTAATAGTTATTGTTAAACGTTATGACCAGGCCTGATCCGCAGCTACTCGCGACCTTCCTGGCGGTCGAGCAGACCGGCAGCTTCACCCGTGCCGCCGCCCGGCTCGGCATCCAGCAGCCCACTGTCAGCCAGCACATCCGGCGGCTGGAGCAGCAGGTCGGCCGGACGCTCGTGCTGCGGGACACGCACTCGGTCACGCTGACCACCGACGGCGAGGCGATGACCGGCTTCGCGCGCAACATCCTGGCCGCGTACGAGCAGGCATCGGGCTACTTCAGCGGGTCCCGGCCGCGCGGGCGGCTCCGCATCGGCATCTCGGACGACCTCGCCCTCACCCAGCTGCCCCGGATCCTGCGTGAGTTCCGCCGGGACAACCCGCTCGTCGACTTCGACCTCACGGTGGACCAGAGCGGCCTGCTGCACCAGCGTCTCGGGGACGACAAGCTCGACGTGTTCGTCGGCAAGCGCCCGGGCGGCGAGCAACGGGGCCGGCTGGTCAGGCGGGACCGCCTGGTGTGGGTCGGCACCCCGACGACCAGGCTCGACCTGAGCAAGCCGCTGCCGCTCGTCGTCTACCCGGCGCCGAGCATCTCGCGCACCGAGATCCGCCGGGCCCTGAACCGGGCCCGGCTGCCGTTCCGCAGCGCCTGCGTATGCCGCGGCGTCAACGGCCTCATCGCCGCCGTGGCCGCGGGCATCGGCATCTCGGCGCTCGCCGCCAGCCTGGTCCCGGCCCAGCTCACCGCGCTCGGCGCCGGGCACCGGCTGCCCGAGCTCGGCGCGATCGACCTGGTCCTGATGACGAACCCGCGCACGGACCAGCGCCCGGCGGTGCGCGCCCTGATCTCGGCCGTGCTGGCCAGCGGGTCGCGGTCGCTTACCGCGTACCGCGACGAGGCGGCCGGCCGGGCGGTCGGCTGGGCCAAGACCGATATGACCGAACGGGATGGGCCGGACGCCTAGGTGATGTCGGCGAGGTTGTCCTGGGCGGGCGGGTAGTGCTCGCGGGCCGGGCCGCGGGCGAAGCCGAGCAGCAGGTTCGTGTTGACCTGGGTCACGAATCGCCCGGCGGCCGCGGGGACGTGGTGGTCGGTGCCGTCGCCGCCGCGCCCGGCCATCATCGACTCGACCCAGCGCATCGTGCCGGACGCGAACACGCCCGCCCCGCTCGGGGTGGTGTAGTACGCGGTGTCGGAGTAGCCGGGCTGGCCGTCGCACACCACCGGTGAACGGGCCAGCACCTCGATCGGGCGCGGCGTCGGGTAGCCGAGGTCGACCCCGTCGTACTCCACGCCGACCAGGTGCGCGAAGGACTGGCCCCGGCGCGCGCCGGTGCCGGCGTACAGCCAGTGACCAGGCTGGCGGATCACGTAGGGCGCGTCGACCGGGTAGCCCTGGTAGATGACGCCGGTCAGCCGGGACTCCGGGTCGGGCGCGGGCGCGGCCCGGTAATCGGTGGTGGCCAGCGCGGGATGGGAGGAGTACATCGGGTCCTGCCCGACGTCGGACTTGTAGCAGATGACCGAGGGGCCGACGGCGCCCTGGGCGAGCCTGATCCGGCGGAAGCAGGTGTTCGCGCCCAGGAACGCCAGGTTGGTGCCGGCGTCCCGGGCTTGGGTGACGGCCGCCCGCCGCCCGGGCGTCCAGTACTCGTCGTGGCCGAGGGTGTAGATCGCGGTCGCGCCCCGCAGGACGGACGGGTCACGCTCGATGTCAGGACCGGTCGTGTAGGCCAGCGGGATCGGTGTCCGCTCGGCCAGCACGGCGAACGCCCGCTCGTAGATCATGAACCGGGACGCCCCGGTCCCGGCGTAGGGCCGGCTGAAGCTCACCTGGAGGGAGCGGGTCCCGTAGCTCCCGTCTTCGCCCTGGTACAGGCTGTAGCCGCCCCACTGGTTGTAGGCCTGCCAGGTCTCCGGGGCGTGCACGAGGACGGTCTTGCCCGCGCCGGACGCCGACGCCACGACCAGGGGGACGTAGCGCTGATGGCCGTGGCTGCCGTCCAGCCGGATCAGGTAGGCCCCCGCGGGCCAGCCGCCGGTCGCCACGGTGAGCACCGGCTCCCACCGAGTGAATACCGTGCGGGTGGCGGCGGCGAACGACGCCCCGGGCTGGCCCCGGCCCCGGATCTCACCCGACCGCCACACCAGGCGCGCCTGCGCACCGCGGTACCAGCCGACCCGGTACGCCGAGACGCGGAATGACGCCGCGGTCGTCGACACGTGCAGGGTGAACGTCTCGCCGGGGCGCACGCTCGCCTGGTCGGCGTAGCCCTCGATGGCGTCGGGGGGACCGGTCGAGCGGAGCCAGAAATCCGGGTCGCCCGGGAGGTCGCGCTCGGCCACTGCTCCAGGACGAGTCCCGGTGCGGGACGGGCGCGGGCTGCCGCGCGATGGCCGCGGGCGGGACGAACCGTCCGTGGTGCACCCGGCGGCGGCACCGATCGCCGCGGCCGCGGCGGCGCCGAGCACGGCGCGGCGACGCGGTCCTTCAGCTGCGTTCCTGGGCATGCAGGCCACCTGCCCGGGCGTACGCCCGCTATGTCGCGGCCGGGCGGGATCACCCGGCTGGCGAATTTCGCGTAGTAACTGTACCGGGTCAGCTGGCCGGCTCGGACGGGGCGATTCCCGCCGCGGTGGCGATCTTCGCCGCCTCCGCCGCCGGGTCGACGCCCTCGGGCACGGAGATGACGAAGCGGCTGAACCGTCCCGACCCCGGCGCCATGTCCACCCGGACCGCCGGGAGGTCGCCGTGCAGGATGCAGAAGTCATAGCCGGTGCCGTGGCGGCGGGTGCCGTACACGGCGCGCCCGACGAAGGCGATCCCCGTCATCCGCCATCCCCGCAGGCCCAGCCACGGCTGGGGGTCGGCCGCGACCGCGGCGACGGAGGGCAGGCGGACCCGGATGTCACCGTGCAGCCCCCAGATCTTCTCGCGCAAGGTGAGACGGACCACCAGGTCCCAGTCGTCGATGATCAGCTCGGCCATGATGGTGGAGGATACGCGGGCCGGCGCTCAGGAGCCCTGGTGGGCTCGGGCCGCCGGGGTCAGCGCCTCGCCGACCGCCTCGACCAGCAGCGTCACCTCGTAGGAGACCAGGTCCGTGTCGCAGTCGAGCGCGGCCAGGACGGCCAGGCTCGAGCCGTCGCTGATCACCTTCACGAGCATAAGCCCGCCGGCCATCTCGACCAGGCCCTGAGTCGGCGCCCCCGCCTCGAAGATCCGCGCGGCCCCCTGCATCAGGCTGGCAAGACCGCAGGTGATGAGCGCGAACTGCTCGGCGAAGGCAGGCGGGAGATCCTGCGACCGGGCCAGCAGGACACCGTCCGCCGACACCACGACCGCGTGCGCGACGTCGGGGACTCGCCGGCTGAAGTCGGTGACGAGCCAGTCCAGATCCCGGTGGTATGCGTAACTCAACGGTCCGTTCTCATCTCTGCGTGGGATGCCTGATCCTCGGCCCGGCGGGCGCCGCGCTGGAAACCGCTCAGGCGGCTGCGGGCCGTCTCCGCGGATCGCTGCGGCAGCCCGGACGAGGTCGGCCCCTGGTATCCGCCGGCCGGCTGGCCGGGCTGACTAGCCCCGCGCTGGCCGTCCGCGGATCCAGGAACGAGGTTCGCGTGCGGCACGCGCACGGGCATCCCGGCCACCGTGCGGTCGCCGCGGACCGGGTTGGTCACGGTCTGGGCGGCCTGCTGGCCGCTGGCCCAGCCGTCCGGCGCCGCGGGCCAGGCGCCCTCCGGCCGCGGGGCCGGGGGCCACGGACTCTGCGACTGCGTCTGCATCTGCGGCGAGGCCTCGGCGGCCTCCGTCCCGGCGGGCTGACGGTTCTGGAACCAGGTCGGCGACGCCGGGCCCGGGGCCTGCCCGGCCGGCTGGAGGACCCGGCTCGGGCCGGTGGGGGTCCGCGTCACCTCGGGGGAGGCAACTGGCTGGCCGCCAGCGACCCACGGCTCCGTGGCCGACCCGGTGGCGGCGGCTCCGATGGCGGCCGGGGCCCCGAAGGAGGGGACCGCGGGCCGGGCGGCGGCCGGTTCGGCGGCGTACTGGCCGGGCGCGCGCCTAGCCTCGAAGGCGGCCAGTCGCTGCGGCACGTCGCCGTACTGGCGGCTGCTTCGCTCGGCGACGCTGTCGGGCAGCCATACCAGGGCGGTAAGACCCTGCGGGTTCCCGGCCCGCAGCCGGACCCGTACCCCGTGCCGCTCGGCCAGGCGGGCCACCGCGTACAAGCCCATGTGCCGGGATATCGACTCGTCGATCGGCGGCGGATCGTCGAGCCGCCGGTTCATCTCCGCCAGCCGGGTGTCGGAAACGCCGACCCCGCTGTCGCTGACCTGGATCAGCACGCCCCCGCTGGCCAGTTCCTGTACCGATACCAGTACCCGGGTGTCGCTGGCGGAGAACACCGTGGCGTTCTCGATGAGCTCGGCGAGCAGGTGCACCACGTCGGACACCGCGTGCCCGGCGACCATGACCCCGGGCTGGATCTTCAGCGCCACCCGGTTGTACTGCTCGATCTCCGAGATCGCGGCCCGGGCCACGTCGGTCAGCGGGACCGGCTCGCTCCACTTCCGCGCGCCCTCGTGCCCGGCCAGCAGGAGCAGGTTCTCCGAGTTGCGGCGCATGCGGGTGACCAGGTGGTCCATCGCGAACAGGTTGGAAAGCCGGCCCGGGTCTTCCTCGTTCTGCTCCAGCGAGTCGATCATCCGCACCAGCCGCTCGATCAGCGACTGGCTGCGCCGGGACAGGCTGACGAACATCGCGTTGAAGCTCCGGCGCAGCAGCGCCTCGTTGCCCGCCAGCCGCACCGCCTCGGCGTGCACCTGGTCGAACGCCCGGGCGACCTGGCCGATCTCGTCGACGGATAGCACGTCGATCGGCGCGACCTCCAGGCTCGGGTCCGGATCGGTGCTCTCGTCGAGCTGGCGGACCCGTTCGGGCAGCTGGATCGTGGCGATGTCGAGCGCGCCTTCGCGCAGCCTGCGCAGCGGCTGGACCAGCGACCTGGCCACGACGAACGTCGCGAGGAGCACGAGGATCAAGATGGCCGCCGTCAGGATGCCGATGAACAGCGCCGACCGTTCCGCGCCCCGCTGCAGGACCTGAGCCCGGGCGACGATGTTCCCGGCCACTCCCAGCTCGACCTGCTGCATCCGGTCGATCGTGTCGGACATCGACTTGTACCACTGGCTAGGCGCGTTCTTCGTGCTGACACCCACGGCGGCGGCATTGCCGACGTCCAGCCGGTTGGTGCTGAGCACGTAGGTCTCGATGTTCACCGCCTGCTTGACCAGGTCCCCGGACACGATGCGGGTGAAGGCGTCCTGCTCGGCGGGCGTGGCGGTCGCGTCGAACGCGGTCGCGGCGGCACCCTGTCCCGCTACCGCGGTGACCAGCGCCTCCTGCTCGGCGTTGGCGAAGGCCCCCTTGTTGAACGCGTCGTAGAGGATCGCGCGCTGCTGCGAGACCTGGTCCTTCTCCTGCGACAGCGAGTTGAGCGTCTGGACGTCGTTGCCCAGGGCCGGGTCGTTGGCGCCCTGCCCGATCTGGGCGTTCAGGGCCATCATGTCGTTGATCGGGACCGCGTAGTCGGCGATCACGACCAGGGCGGACGGGCAGCCCTGGGTCGTGTTGCGCAGCTGGCTGAGGCTGGCGATCTCGGACCGCACGGTGTTCGCCTTGGCCTGGATGTCGGCCGAGAAGGAACTGCCGATCCCGTCGGCCAGGGTCCGCACCTTGGCGGCGGCCGCGTCGGTCGCGCTGTACAAGGGCAGCATGGCCCTGGCATTGCTGACGCTGCCGCACGTCTGGTCGCGCTCGTTCTCCAGGGCCTGGGCCAGGCTGGTGATCTGCTGCCCGAGGTTGGCGAGCTGTGACACCCGGTTGAACTGGGCCGCGCTGTCGGCCGCTCCCGCTACCCGCAGGCCACCGAAGACCAGGCCCACGGCGAGCGTCAGCATGATCACGGCGAACAGCCGCCAGGACACCGGCCAGTTCCGCAGAGTGAAGGCCTGCGAGCTCAGCAGATGGAAGTCCGTGGACGTCTTCGCGCGCTCGGTCTCTTCGCTGGCGTGGAGTCTGGCGGTGGCACCCCCATGGTTGCCCATTGTTCACATCCTTGCTGACTACGCACAATCAAAGTCTGAGGCCCGCTAGCTGCACCACGCGGTCTGGAAGAGCCCAAAGACAGCGGATTCCGACGCGATCGGCATGCGTTGCCGTAACTGTAGTCCGATCATGTCCCAAAGGATCGAGGTATGAGCATGTAACCGGCAATTTCGGGTCGGATGTCCAGATGAGGCTCCGCGTGGTGACTAGACGTGCCTAGTTACTAGGGTGGGATGGACGGATGCCGATGCCAGGCGGGGGCTCGCGGCCCGGGGGAGGGATCGGAGGTTCATGGTTACCGGCGTGCTTCTCGTGGTCAGCTTCGCGGTGATGGTGGCCGGGGCAGTGGTGTTCACCAACGCCATCGAGTGGGTTGGCGTGCGCCTCGGCCTCGGTCACACCGCGGTCGGCAGCGTCCTGGCCGCCGTGGCCACTGCGATGCCCGAATCGCTGATCCCGGTCATCGCCGTCATCACCGGGGGCAAGCAGGCCGACCCGGTCGCGATCGGCGCCATCATCGGGGCGCCGTTCCTGCTCGGCACCCTGGCCCTGGCCGTGTGCGCCGCTTCCGCGCTGGCCTACCGGGCCCGGCGCGTCAGCCCGCGGCTCCAGCCCGACCGCGGCACCATCTCCCGGGATCTGTACGTCGTCCTCGGGGCCCTCGTGCTCGCCGTCATCGTCGGGCTCGCGGATTCGCTTCCGCTGCGCGTCGCGGGCGCGGCGGTGCTGGTCGCCGCGTGGGCGGTGCTCACCTGGAAGACGGTCACCCAGGGCCGGGAGGAGGGCGGCGCGGACGAGCCTGGCAGCCTGTACTTCGACACCACCAAGGACGACCCGCCGACCAACCTCCAGGTCATCCTCCAGGTCCTGGTCAGCATCGGACTGCTCATCGGCGGAGCCCAGCTGTTCGTGAGCAACATCGAGCACCTGGCGACCGGGCTCGGCGTCGACCCGCTGATCCTGACGCTGGTGATCGCGCCGCTGGCCACCGAACTCCCGGAGACGCTCAACAGCGTGATCTGGGTCCGCCAGGGCAAGGACACCCTCGCCCTGGGCAACGTCACCGGCGCCATGGTCCTCCAGTCGATGCCGCTCGTCGCCTTCGGCATGCTGACCACCAACTGGCGGCTGCCCGATCCCGCCCTGGCGGCCATGGCCGCCGCGCTGGCCGGCACGGTGCTCGGCCTGATCGTCCTGCGCCACGCCAGGTACCGGCCGCTACCGTTCATCGGCTGCTGGACCGGCCTGTACCTGGGCGGGATCGCCTCGATCATCGTCATCACCTGACCTGCGCCCGCGCTGCGTCTGGAAGACTGTGCTGTCGGCGCGAGAACGGGGTGATGACGGGTGGATCTGGACCTGGCCGGGCGGCGGGCGCTGGTAACCGGCGGGAGCCGCGGCATCGGCAAGGCCGCGGCGGCCGCGCTGCTGGCCGAGGGGGCCGAGGTGGCGATCGCGGCCCGGGACCAGGTCCGGCTGGACGAGGCGGCCGCCGACCTGGGCGCCGCCGGCCGGGAGGTGGCCGCCTTCGCCGTCGACACCGGCGACGACGCCTCGGTGCGGCAGCTAGTGGCGGCCGCCACCGACCGCCTTGGCGGGATCGACATCCTGGTCAACTGCGCCGCGCGGCCGGCCGGCCAGGCGCCGCCGCTGTCCCTGCCCGAGATCACCACCGACGCGTTCTGGTCCGACGTGAACGTCAAGGTCATGGGCTACCTGCGGTGCGCCCAGGCGGTCGCGCCGGGCATGGTCGCGGCGGGCTGGGGCCGGATCATCAGCGTCAGCGGGCTGGCCGCGCTCAGCACCGGTTCGGTCATCGGGTCCATCAGGAACGTGGCCGTGTCGGCGATGACCAAGAACCTGGCCGACGAACTGGGCCCGTCCGGCGTCAACGTCAACGCCGTGCACCCCGGGCTGACCCGCACCGAGGCCACGCCGGGGGTCGTCGCGGCCCAGGCCGACGCGACCGGGGTGGCGCCGGCCGAGATCGAGCGGCGGATGGCCCACCGCAACCTCACCCGCACGCTCATCGACGCCAGCCAGGTAGCGGCCGTGATCGCGTTCCTGGCGTCGCCCCTGGCGGTCTCGGTCAACGGGGAGTCGATCGCGTGCGGCGGCGGGACGCCCGGCGTGATCCGCTACTAGAGCCGGTAGCGGTGCGTAACACCCACCCCGTTCCTTCTAAAAGATTTTGAACGAACGGGTCGGCGTGCGTGCGGCCCTGCCACCTCACGTTCGGCGCGCCCGGAACGTCTGCCTGGTGTGGAAGGGAGCTGTACCGGGATGAAGCCGCCGTTCGAGAAGATCGTGGAGCGGCACGGGGGAACCGTGCTGCGGGTGTGCCGGGTGGTTCTCGGCGTCCACGACGCCGAGGACGCGTGGTCGGAGACCTTCCTGGCGGCGATGCGCGCCTACCCGGACCTGCCGGGCGACGCCAACACCGAGGCCTGGCTGGTCACGATCGCCCACCGCAAGGCCATCGACGTGCTCCGGGCCCGCAAGCGGCAGCCCGCGCCGGTCGGTGACGTCCCCGAGTCGCCGACCGCGCTCGGCGTGCCGGGGGCCAGGGACGGCGACCTGTGGCAGGCTGTCGCGGCGCTGCCGGACAAACAGCGCCAGGCGGTGGCGTATCACTACGTCGCCGGCCTGGCCTACGCCGAGATCGCCGGGATCCTCGGCGGCACCACCGACGCGGCGCGCAGGGCCGCGGCCGATGGCATCAGGAACCTGCGGAAGAACTACCCGGGCGCGGCCACGGAAGGAGCGCCAGCATGACCATCAATTTCGACTCTCCCGAGGATGCTGAGACCCTGGCTAGGCTCAGGGGCCGGCTCGGCCAGGACGCCGAGGCACAGGGCCTGCTCGACGTCGCCTACACCACGATCGACTCCCCGGTCGGACCGCTGCTGCTGGCGGCGACGCCGAAGGGCCTGGTGCGGGTGGCCTACCACGTCGAGGACCACGACCGCGTGCTGTCCCTGTTGTCGCAGCGGCTCAGCCCGCGGGTGCTGCGGGCGCCGGGTCGGCTCGACGCGGCCGCCCGCGAGCTCGACGAGTACTTCGGCGGGCGGCGCCGGGTCTTCGACCTGCCGCTCGACCTGTCCCTGTCCAGCGGGTTCCGGCAACTGGTGCAGCGGCACCTGCCCGAGATCGGGTACGGCCAGACCCGCACCTACGGGCAGGTCGCGGCGCTGGTCGGGAACCCGAAGGCGGTCCGCGCGGTCGGCACCGCCTGCGCCACCAACCCGCTGCCGGTCGTGGTCCCCTGCCACCGGGTGCTGCGGGCCGACGGGACGAACGGCGGCTACGTCGGCGGCCCCGTCGCCAAGCAGGCGCTGCTCACCCTGGAAGCAGCGGCGTGACCGGGCCAGCGGCGTGACCGGGCTGGCCGGCTCGTGACCGGGCACGACGGCTCGTGACCTACGTCCTGGTCGGCGCCGACGGCAGGCCGTACGAGTCGGACGTGAAGGGGCAGTGGGGCGGCCACCGCGGACAGCGGATCTACGGCCGCCTCGACTGCCCCTCGGCCCTGCGCGCGATCACCCGCGGCGGCTACGTCCGGCACCGCGTCTTCTTCGCCGACGAAGCCACCGCCGTAGCCGCCGGCTACCGCCCCTGCGCAGTCTGCTGCCCTACCCGCTACCAGTCCTGGAAACTGCAAGCCCGGCATTGACCTCAGGGGCCCCGTGCACCTCACAGTCCTCACCTGTTCTCCACCCCGGCTCCGGCAAACGACGTGAATGCCACATTGATGTCGTGATAGCGACATAGCTGTCACATTCATGTCGTTATGCCCCAGGTCCTGGCGTCCGTCAGGAACGGGTCAGGAGGCCGCCGTCGCTGACGTGCCAGGTGCCGCCGTCGGCGGTGGGGCCGGTGAGGCCGGGGAGGTTGTGCGCGCCGACGAGGCTGATCACGTCCGGAGTGCCGAGGGCGGCGAAGGCGAGGGTGCGGTCGGGGCGCCAGGGGGTGGACCACAGCAGGCGCCTGGTCATCTGGGCCCATCCGGTCGCCGGACCGGCCATGACCCACAGGTCCGGGTCAGCGGCGGCGAACCTGGTGGCCTGACGCAACCACGACGCGGCCGTCTCGGACCAGGTGATGGTGCAGATGATCGTGCCGCCCGCGGCTTCCCAGCGGCGGGCGAAGCCGTCCGTCGCCCTGGCCGCGGCGGGGGAGTTCCCTCTGCCGAGGGCCACGGTCCGGGCGCCGCGGCCGAGGGCGAGCTCGGTCATGCGGTCAAGTTCCGCGTCGGTCGCCTCGGTCTCGGTGAGATGCCCGGCCGCGCGCCCGGCCCGGCCGGGCGGCAGCAGGGGCGATGACGTCATCGTTTCTCCAGGTCATGCGGATGCGCCGGGACGGAGTTGAACTCCGCCCCGGCGCGCCGGTTGTCGTCAGGCCCCGGTGATCAGGCCCAGCTGCTGAAGTACGGTGACGCCGTCGTCCAGGCCGATCTCCTCGGTGATGAGGCCGTTCTCGACCTTCAGGACGGTGGTGCCGGTGAACCCCAGCACCTTGCCGGTCCGGGGCGGCAGCGCGCCGATCGGCATGTCGTCGAACGCGTCCCCGGTGTGGGTGCCGCCGCCTTCCCACTGGCCGACCACGTAGTCGCCCTCGGCGATCAGGTCGGCGGTGCCCCAGAAGTTCAGGTCGGGGAACGCGGCCCGGAACTTCCCGGCGAACGCGCGGACCGCGTCCCGGCCGCGCAGCGGCTCGTGCAGCGAGTACTCGAACCTGATGTCCGGGGCGGCGAGCTCGTCGATGACGGCCGGGTTGTAGTCCTTGCCCCAGAACTCGGTGAACCAGCGGCCCACCACGGCCTTGTTCTCCTCGATCGACATAGGTCATTCCCTTCGCGTCGTGAATCGTCAGCCCTCCATCCCGGAGGGCGCACCGTGCAGACGCCCGCCATGGCCGGAGCGTGAGATGAGGGTTGACCGGGCTGCAACGTCAGCCACGCCCGGGAGTTCAACCAGGCTTTGGTCAACTTCCTCCGCCGGTGAGCCCGGGGATAGCGTGGGGGCATGGCGATCATGAAACGGGCCCTCGGGCGCACCGGCGCGGACGTGACCATCCTCAGCTACGGCGCCATGGAGCTCAGGGGCCAGCCGCGCGGACCCGAGATCGCGGACGAGGACGCGGGCCGCCTGCTGAACGCGGTCCTCGACGCCGGCATCAACTTGATCGACACCTCGCCCGACTACGGCCGCAGCGAGGAACTGATCGGCGCCTGCGTCGGCCACCGCCGGGACGAGTTCTTCCTCGCCTCCAAGTGCGGGTGCCCGATGGACCTGCCGGCCAGCACGCCGCCGCCCTACCCGCACGACTACGCGCCGGAGAACGTCAGGGCCAACGTCGAGCGGTCGCTGCGGCGGCTGCGCACCGACCGCCTCGACCTGGTCCAGGTGCACATGTCACCGAGCCGGGCCACCCTCGGGGAGAACCAGACCGTCGAGACGCTCAAGGATCTCCGGGCCGAGGGCAAGCTCCGCTTCATCGGCATGTCGGGCATCCTGCCTAACCTGCCCGACCACCTCGCGATGGGCGTCTTCGACGTCTTCCAGATCCCCTACTCGGCGGTCCAGCGCGACCACGAGGAGCTGATCACCGAGGCCGCCGCCGCGGGCGCGGGCACCTTCATCCGGGGCGGCGCGGCCCGCGGCGCCGCCTCGGCGGACAAGAACTGGCGGGTCAGCCCGCTGACCCAGGATCCCGGCGTCGGCCAGCGGAACTGGGAGACCTCCGGCGTCGCCGGCCTGCTGAGCGAGGCGGGCATGAGCAACATGGAGTTCGTCCTGCGCTTCACGCTCAGCCACCCCGGCCTGTCGACCACGATCGTGGGCACGTCCGATCCGGCCCACCTGGCCGGCAACCTCGCGATCGCGGAGAAGGGGCCGCTCCCCGACGACCTCTACTCCGAAGCCAGGAAGCGCCTACCGCTCCCTGGGTGACCAGCCGCGCACCCGCCGGTTTTCTCCCCGCAAATCGGGTTCCCGCTGTACCGCCGCCACTACTCGCCCGTGCATCCAGGGGCACCAGAGACACTAGGGACAACTGAGGGCCCTGGGACCGGGGCGGCAGCCCCGCCCCCTCAAGCGGTACCCGCTTCGAGCAGCTGTGGGAGGCGCTGTCGGCGGTCACCGTGCCGGTGCTGCTGGCCCGGGGCATGCGGCCGGACTCGGTGCTGGACGACGACGGTGAGCGGGAACTCCGGCGGCGGCTGCCTTCCGCCCAGGTCGTTCACGTCGAGAGGGCCGGCCACAGCCTGCAAGGTGACACGCCGCTCGAACTCGCCGCCATCATCGAGCGGTTCGCCGGCTGAGCGGGCCTTACAGCCAGTCCTTCTTCTTGAAGACGAAGTAGAGGGTCACCCCGGCCAGGATCATGGTGACGATGGAGGCGACGAAACCCGGTTTCGTGTTGAAGCCGGGGTAGGGCACGTTCATTCCGAAGTACCCGGTGATGAGGGTGGGGATGGCGATGATGGCGGCCCAGCCGGTGACCTTCTTGGTGATGATGTTGAGCCGGTTGCCCTGGATGGTGACGTTCGTCTCCAGGATGCTGGTCACCATGTCGCGCAAGCCGTCGGTCCACTCGGCGGCGCGCAGCACGTGATCATAGATGTCCTGGTAGTAAGGCACCAGGTCATCCCCGACGACGTGCAGGTCGCGCCGCATGACCGCGTTCACCACCTCGCGCATGGGGAGCACCACCCGGCGCAGCAGCACCAGGCTCTTGCGCAGCTGGAAGCTGCGCCGCTGGACCTCCAGGTTGTGCGAGATGTCCTCGAACAGGCGGTCCTCGACGTCCTCCACGCAGTCATCCATGCTCTGCACCGCCTCGAAGTGGCCGTCGACGATGTAGTCGAGCAGCCCGTACAGCAGGTAGCCGACGCCGAACTTGACCAGGTCGGGGTTCTCGTCCCAGCGCTCCACGACCGCGCCGATGTCCAGGCGGTCGTCCTCGCGGACGGTGATCAGCGCCCGGCCGGTGATGAAGGCCGACAGCTCGCTGGTGGCCAGCTCGCCCGAGTCGGCGTCGAACCGGGCCCAGTAGGCGGTCAGGAACAGATGGGTGCGGTAGCGGTCGAGCTTGGACCGCTGACCGGGGTGCAGCGCGTCCTCGATGGCCAGCGGGTGCAGGCCGAACTCCTCGCTCAGCACGGCTAGGTCGTCAGGGGTAGGAGCGGACAGGTCCAGCCAGATGGTGACGGACTCGTCGGGCAGGTAGTCGCTGATGTCGGAGACCGGGAAGCCTTCGAGCTCGAGCTGGCCGTCCCGGTACAGCCGGGTACGTGCCAGGCACTGGGTCGGGCTGCTCGCGGAGATGGCGGACGCCACCTTCAGCTGCGGTTCCTGGTCTTGCGATTTCTGGTCCTGCGGGCCCGCGGCGTCCCCGGGGCCGGACGTCGGTTGAGTCATCGTGCGATTATGGACCATGCGGTCGGCCGAGAACTCCGAGTCCGCTCCCCGTCGGGTCGCCGCCCCTAGTGCGGGGGGAGTCATCCCGCGTCCGGCACTGTGGAAGCGGCTGGCAGAGCCGGCCCGGGTGACGGTGGGCGCGGATGGCGTCCCAGGTTTCCATCGAGTCCACTCCTTTAACGCCGGGCCCACTCGTCGGCGAGCAGCTGGTAGGAACGTACCCGATCGGCGTGGTCGTGGGTGATCGTGGTGACGATCAGCTCGTCCGCCCCGGTGGCGTCGCGGAGCCGCTCCAGCTGGTCCGCGACCTGGCCCGCAGTGCCCGTGAACTGGGTGTCGACGCGGTCGGCGACCAGCTCGCGGTCGGCCTCGCTCCACACGTGGCGCCTGGCTTCCTCCGGGGTGGGGAACTGGATGGCGCCCTCGGCGGTGCGGATGCTGCGTACCCACAGGCCGTAGCCGGTGGCCAGCTCGCGCGCCTTCGCTTCCGTGTCGGCTACGACCACGTCGGCCGAGACGCTGACGTAGGGCTGGCCGAGCTCGGCCGACGGCCGGAACGCGGCCCGGTAGCCGTCCGCGGCCTCGAGCACGGTGGCCGGGCTGACGTGGTAGTTGGCCGCGAAGCGCAGCCCGTTGGCCCCGGCCACCTCGGCGCTCTCGCCGCCGCTGCTGCCCAGGATCCAGAGCTGCAGCGCGGCGCCCTCGCCCGGCACCACGTGGGCCTCCTCGCCCTCGGCCGAGCGGTAGGTCCCGGCGATCAGGGCCAGCACGTCGCCGACCTGCTCGGTGTAGTTCTGCGGCTCCGCGTTCGGCAGCTGCAGCAGCCGCCGCTGCAACGCGAAGCGTGGTGAGCCCAGCAATGGCCTGATGTCGAACCGGGGCGGGATCAAAAGCCCGTTCGGCGTATGTCCGTCCACGACCGTTGCCGCCGCGCTCAGCCCCCCGCTGGCCCCGACCAGCGCCGGGGCCTTGGACCCGCGCGGCCGTCCGCCCGAACGCCCCAGGCCCAGGTCGAACCGGCCCGGGTGCAGCGCGTCGAGCAGGCCGAACTCCTCGACCGTGGCCAGCGCGGTGCGGTGCCCCATCTGCACCGCGCCCGACCCGAGCCGGATCCGCGACGTCGCGGCGGCGGTCAGCGCCAGCACCACGGCCGGCGAGGTGCCGGCCACGCCCGGGTTGAGGTGATGCTCGGCGAACCAGTACCGGGTGTAGCCCAGCCGTTCGGTCTGCTGGGCCAGGTCGATGCTGTTGCGCAGCGCCTGGGTCGCGTTCGACCCGGACGAGATCGGCACCAGGTCGAGGACGGTCAGCGGGGTGGTGGTCATGTCAATTACCTCCTCAGCCGGCCGCGGTGATAGCCGGAGCGCCCAGCGGGGTCACCGGGTCGAGGCCGAGGTGATCCCGCAGCGTGGTGCCGGTGTAGTCGGCGCGGAACACGCCGCGCTCCTGCAACAGCGGGACGACCTGGTCGACGAACGGCGCCAGCCCGCCCGGAGTGATGTGCGGGACCAGGATGTAGCCGTCGGCCGCGTCGGCCTGGACCAGTTCGTTGATCGTGGTCGCGACCGTGGCCGCCGAGCCGATGAACGACTGCCGTCCGGTGACCTCGATGACCACCTCCCGGGCGGACAGGTTTCCGGCTTCGGCCCGGGCTCGCCAGTCGGCGGCCAGCGCGACCGGGTCCTTGGCGAACTGGCGGACGCTGGCCCGGCCCTTGGAGATGAGGTTCTCGCTGACCACCGGGTCGAACCCGGGCAGCGGCCCGTCGACGTCGAAGCCGTCCAGCGTGGTGTTCCAGAGCTGCTCGATGAACATCAGCGCGGTGGCCGGCGAGACCTGGGCCCGGCGCACCTCGTGCGCGATCTCGGCCGCCTCGGCGTCGGTGTCGCCGAGCACGAAGGTGGCCGCGGGCAGGATCAGCAGCTCGTCCCGGGTCCGGCCGAACTTGGGCAGCCGGCCCTTCACGTCGGCGTAGAAGGCCTGCCCGGCCGCCAGCGTGGAGTGCCGGGAGAAGATCGCGTCGGCCGACGCGGCGGCGAAGTCGCGGCCCTCGTCGGAGTCGCCCGCCTGGAAGATCACCGCGCGGCCCTGCGGCGAGCGCGGCACGTTGAAGTGCCCGGCGATGTCGAAGAACGCGTCCTTGTGCCGGAACGCCCCCGGTTCCGGCGTGCTGAGGAACTGCCCCGTGTCCTTGTCGGCCACGATCTCGTCGCCGTGCCAGGAGTCCCACAGCTCGATCGCGGTGGCCAGGAACGTCCGGGCCCGCTCGTAGCGGTCATCCTGGGCCAGGAAGCCGGCCCGGCGGAAGTTCTCCCCGGTGAACGCGTCCCAGGAGGTGACCACGTTCCACGCCGACCGCCCTCCGGACAGGTGGTCCAGGCTGGCGAACTGGCGGGCCACCTCGTACGGCTCGTTGAAGGTGGAGTTGATCGTGCCGGTCAGCCCGATGTGCTCGGTCACCGCGGCCAGCGCGGCCAGGATCGTGAAGGTGTCGGGGCGGCCGACCACGTCCAGGTCGTAGATCTTCCCGTTCTGCTCGCGCAGCCGCAGGCCCTCGGCCAGGAACAGGAAGTCGAACTTGCCCCGCTCGGCGATCTGCGCGAACTCGCGGAACGAGCCGAACTCGATGTGGCTGCCCGCCGCGGGGTCGCTCCACACGGTCGTGTTGTTCACGCCGGGAAAGTGCGCGGCCAGGTGAATCTGCTTGGTCATGGTCGACGTCCTCGGGGAGTCAGGCGGTCGCGTAGCGGTTGGCGGGGCGGCCCAGGCCGAGCAGCCCGCGCAGCGTGCCCGCCTCGTACCTGGCCCGGAACAGGCACCGGCGGCGCAGCTCGGGGGCCAGCCGTTCGGTGATCTGGGTCAGGTCATGCGGCAGCGCGGCCGGGCGCAGCCGGAAGCCGGACAGGCCGGCGTCCTGCCATTCCTGGAGCAGGTCGGCCAGGCCCACCGCGGTCCCGGTGAAGACGAAGGCGTCGCTGCGGTATTCGGCGCCGGCCAGTTCGTCGAGCCGCTGCTTGCGCGCGGCGGCGGTGGCCTTGCTCTCGTCCAGGAAGACCACCAGGTCGCCGAAGACGTGCACGGTTTCATCCCCGCGCCCGGCGCTGGCCTGCTCGGCCCGGATCCGCGCCACCAGCTTGGCCGCGTGGGCGGCGTCGCGCGGGGTGACGAACCCCACGTCGGCCGAGCGTGCGATCAGCCGGTACGGCACCTGGGCGTGGCCGAGGGCGGCCACGACCGGCTGGCCCTGCGGCGGCCGCGGGGTGATCGACGGCCCCTTCACTGCGAACCAGCGGCCCTCGAAGTCGATGTAGTGCAGCTTGTCCCGGTCGACGAAGCGGCCGGTGGCCACGTCGCGGATCTCCGCGCCGTCCTCCCAGCTGTCCCAGAGCCGGCGCAGCACCTCCACGTAGTCGGCTGCCTCGTCAAAGTGGTCGGCGATCAGCTGCCGCACGTCCGGGTCGTCGCGCCGGTCCGCTGCGATCGGCTGGATCTCGCGGCGGCCGAAGTGGGCCGCCGTGTCGGCCCGCGCCCCGATCTGGACCCGGATCCCGGCCCGGCCGGCGCTCACGTAGTCCAGGGTGGCGATGGCCTTGGACAGGTGGAACGGCTCGGTATGGGTGGTGATCGCGGTCGGCACGAAGCCGATGTGCCGGGTGGCGGGCGCGACCCGGGCCGCGATCAGCACCGCGTCCAGGCGGCCCCGGACCCGGTCGGTGCGGGCGTCGGCCTGGAAGTGGTCGTCGGACTGCAGGCCGAGCCCGTCCTCGAGGGTGAGGAAGTCGAGCAGGCCCCGTTCGGCCTGCTGAGCCAGTTCGGTCCAGTAACCGGCGGTGAACAGCCGCCGCGGTTGCGCGTCCGGCTCGCGCCACGCGGCGGGATGCCAGCCAGCGCCGTCGAGGGCGACCGCCAGGTGCAAGTGGGCCGGAGTGGGCACCATGACCTCCGTTCCGGGTCCGGTCAGGAACCGCTGGGCTAGCGGGCCCTATCAGAATCAAAACGCTATAGAGCCGATCCGTCTATCGTCAATGCCGACCGGAATACTAGAAAATAGGAACGAGCGGGGCCATCTGGAGCTCTTGGCGGACCAGGGCTCGACGGGGCCGGGGTCCGTAGCACCCCGCCCCGTTCGGGATCATGGATCTTTTTGGGCCGAACGGGGTGGCTGCTACGCCTCGCTGCTCAGCGCGCCGGCGCCGCGGCCGGGTCCAGGTAGCGGGCAGCCGCCGCGCTATAGGCGCTATAGGCGTCGGCTTCGGCGGCCGCGCGCTCCGCGCTCACGGACGGGTCGGCGGCGGGTCGGCGCCCGGCCACAGCAGGGCCTGGGCGACGATCGTGGTTCCTTCGTTGACGGTCAGCGCGGGCGAGCCGTACAGCTCGTACCCGAGCTCCAGGGCCTCGCTGACGCGGTAGCAGAACGTGGCGTCATCAGGCCCGGTGAGCACGCGATAACGGGGAAGCCGGTCAGCCGTCACGCCACGAGTCTAGAGTCCCACGCCGCCATCCATGACCGACCATGATCAACTTATCCTGGACAGTTACCCCTTATTTTCCGCGGGTTTAGATCCGCGACCACTCCGATGTCCTTATCTGTGGGGCAGGTGCGGCTCCTGCGCGTCGCGCCGTTATCGTGTTGAGTTACCCCCCGGAAAATGGGTGGTAAGTCCACACGATAAGCCGATCATGAGTCTTCGGCCGGCCGGTTCCGGTCCGCGTGATGCGGGCGGGAATGGCGAGTCGTCCGCGCCACGGCGAGCGTGCGGGGAAGCTCGATCGCTGCCTCGATGTCCAGGCGGCGAGGCTGGCTCAATGCCGTCAGCCGAAGGTGAAGGAGTAGGCGGCTAGGCCGGGGGAGAGCCTGATGGTCACGGTGCCGGTCCGGGCGGGATGCTCGGTGGCGACGGTGTAGATGTCGGGGGCACCGGAGACGCGGATGACCTTGCTGGTGCCGCCGGACGAGACGGTGAGCGTGCCGGTTCCGCCGACGTCGAGGTAACCGTTCGCGGCGTGGAAGCTGAGCGTGATCCTGGCGCCCTGGCCCGCGGTGATCGACTCCTGGCCGATGGTCCAGGTGCCGGACAGGGTGAAGGAGTTGGCGGGCAGGGTCGCGGGCGGGACGAACCGGCCGGTCGCATACGGCCTGCTGCCGTGGTACCCCTGCTGGCGTTCGGCGCCGAGGTAGGTCTCCGGCGTCTGCGCGGGGTCGGCGGGGGTGGTGTCGGGGACATCGGTCGCCGCCGGCAGGGCGATCCCGGGGTGCGCCGCGGTGAGCAGCTGGCGGATGAGCTGCTCCTCGCGGCCGTAGTCGCCTTCGCCGACGGAGACGTGCCTGATCTGGCCGCTGGCGTCGATCAGGTACGTGGCCGGCCAGGACTGGTTGCCGTACGCGTCCCACGTACCGTAGGCGTTGTCGAGCGCGACCGGGAAGGTGAGGCCGAGCCGGCGCACGCCCGCCGCCACGTTGGACGGCACGTGCTCGAAGGCGTACTCGGGCGTGTGCACGCCGACGACCTCGAGCCCGGCGGCGGCGTAGTCCTTGGCCCAGGCCTCGACGTGCGGGAGCTCGCGCTGGCAGTTAATGCAGGAGTAGGCCCAGAAGTCGACCAGGACGACCTTGCCCTTGAGGGAGGCCAGGCTCACCGCCTGGCCGCCGGGGGTGTTCAGCCACTGATCGATGCCCGCGAACGCGGGCGCGGGGCCGCACTTCTCCAGGCCGGAGCCGCCGTACAGGGCGGCTGTCTGGCAGTCCTGGAGCGACACGCTGCCGCCGCCCTGAGCTCGCGCGGCGCCCTTCTCCAGGGAGTTCCCCAGGGACTCGAAGTAGTTCGGGATGTCGCGCTGGATGACGTCGGCGAGGTTGAACGTCAGCGCCACGGCCAGGACGATCACCACCGCGCCGCTGACCGCGCGGAAGGCGCCCTGGTGGCGATGGAAGGCCCCGAGCCGGCGGGTCATGCCCCGGCCCGCCAGCGCGAAGGCGAGCAGCGGGATCGCGGTGCCGACGGCGAAGCCCAGGGTGAGGCCGATCGTGCGGAGGCCGATGTGGCCGGTCGCGCCCGCCACGGTGATGGCGGCCAGGACCGGTCCCGCGCACGGCACGAAGACCGCGCCGAGGGCGATCCCGAGCACGAAGCCGTTGCGGCCGGTGCCGGTGACGCGCTGGGGGAAGCGGTAGAAGGGCCGCTCGAGCAGGTGCCCGAGCGGCGGCACCAGCAGCCCCAGCCCGACCAGCACGAGCAGGGCCAGGCCGAGCCAGCGGATGGCGTCGGCCGGCAGGTGCAGGCTGGCCAGGATGAGACTGCCGAACAGGGTGAAGACCGCGAAGCTGAGCGTCAGGCCGAGGACGACGAGGTAAGGCCGCCGCTGGGCGGCCTCCGGGTCCAGCTCGGCGCCCGGCGCGGCGGCGCTGCCGCCGCCCAGCAGGACGACGGGCAGTACCGGCAGGACGCACGGGGACAGGCCGGTGATGATGCCGCCGACCAGGCCGATCAGGACCAGCGTCACCCCGCCACCTCCGGCCGGCGTCCGGCCACCTGGCTACCAGCCATCCCGGTGGATCACGGTGTCCGGGTCCGGCCTGGCGGCCGGCTTGAAGTCCGTCCCCCTGGTGTACGCCAGCGGGGTCAGCACCGCCTGGGCCACCCGGTCGTAGGGGATGCCGAGGACGTCCGCGACGTCCTGCTCGCGGGCCCGGTGCATGGAGGTCCAGGCGGTGCCGAGACCCCGGGCGCGGGCCGCCAGCATGAAGCTCCACATGGCCGGGAGGATGTTCCCCATCCCGGCCAGCGCCGAAGCCCGGTCCCGGCCCTCGTTGCAGCCGAGCACCAGCACCGGCGCGTCCCCCATGTGCTCGCCGAGATAGTCGGCTGAGCTGGCCACCCGCCGCTGCGCGCTATCCCGTTCGGCATTCCCGGTCGCATTCCCCGGGTAGGCGGGCGACGCCTTGTACCCGGCGTAGACCTGGCGGTAGATCTCGCCGATCTCCTGCCGCTTCTTCTCGTCCCTGACCACGACGAACCGCATCGTCACCAGGTTCGACCCCGACGGTGCCTGCAACGCCATGGCTACGCACTCGTGGATCAGCTGGTCGGGCACCGGCTGCGAGAAGTCCAGGCGCTTGCGCACCGCCCGGGTGGTGGACAGCAGCTGGTCCGGGTCCAGGCTGAGCAAGGCGGTCATACCGCCCAGGCTAGCCGCCGGGGCCGGGATTTCCGCGGCCAGGCAGGTGCTCAGGTCCTCGCCCGTGTCATGATGCGATCGTGTGCGGCTAGGGCGGTTGAGGGGCTATAGTAGTTACCGCTTGGTAACTCTATCCCCCCCAGGGTTACCAAGCGCAGCCCGGTCCGGGGCAGCACCCGGGCCGGGCTTCTCCGTTCCTGATCCGGCCCGAGCGCCGTCAGGCACCCAGGTTGTAGGCGATCGTCGCCCAGTTGCTCGCGTCGTCCTGGCGCTGGAACGAGATGCCGACGCAGTTGCTCGGCAGCTTGACGGTGACCTTCTGGGTCGCCGGGCCGATGGTCACGGTCGTGATGCCGGCGAAGCCTTGGGTGTCGCTGGAAAACGGCGCCACCCGCAGGACGTTCGGGGTCTTGCCCTCGCCGCCGGGGTCGCAGAAGAAGGCGATCCAGTTGTACTGGCCCCGGCCGAAGGAGACGGCGCCGAACTTCTTGTCGTTCTGGATCTGCATGTCTTCTTCTTCCTCGATGGCGGGCGCGCTCAGGCGATCCGGAGGATGCCAGCCCAGGCTCGACAGGCTGGCGAGGGTGCCGTGGTAGATGGACGTGTCGACGAAACCGCAGCCGCTCCAGTTGGTCCGGTTCGCGCCGACCTGGCCGTTGGTGCTCTGCCACAGGGTGTGCGGCAGCAGCCCGGCCTCGGACGACTGATACGCCGCTATCCAGGTGCGGCGGGCCGAGTTGAAGATGGGCGCGAGCCCGGCGTTGACCGCGAAATCCTGGCCGCTGTACAGCCACGAACGCTGGCTAAGCGGCAGCGACGTCAGGCCGTAGGCCGCGTCGATGACGCCGAACCACTGGTTCGCCCGGCCCGACTGGTTTCCCGCCCCCTCTTCCAGGTCGAGGATGGGAATCTCGCCCTCGTTCAGGTGCGGGCCGATCCAGTCGACGAACGCGTTGGCCTGCGAGATCGCATCCTGGCCGGCGCGCAGGTACTGGTACAGGCCGCAGAACCCGAACCCGCGCGACTTGATCGCCGCGCGGTTCGGCACCAGCATCCCGTCCAGGTGGTTGTTCCCGTACGCGACCCGGATGATCGCCGCCCCGCCGTTCTGGGCCTTGATCCCGGCCCAGTTGGGCGCGTTGCCGCTCGCCGGCGACTGGAACTCGCTGACATCGGGCAGCGTGACAGCCATCCGTGCCGCCTCCCTCCCGCTCCCCCGGTGACAATCGTTAAGGCTATTCAGCGCGAGCCGACGGGAGGGGGCAGTCGCCGAGATCTGGACGTCAGGCGTGTAATTACTACCGAAACGGGGGAGCAGATCTGCGTTTCCGGCGTTGCATTCGGGCTCCGCACCCACTAGGCATGACGTGCGGTGCCCGCCTGGGCCGGGCAGGGGAGGATCGGCATGGGGAATGTGAGCTGGCCGGAAGGCCGGCAGGCGAGACGCCTGGTGTGGTCCGGCGTCGCGGCCGTGGCTCTGGTGGCCGCGGTCGTGATCGGCGTGACCGTCTCCCGGCCGGCGTCGCACCCCGCGGCATCCGTGCCCACCCAGGCGCCCCCGTCGAAAGCGGTGCGGGCCACGCCGACCCGTTCGGCATCCGATGCGGCCGCCACCTGGCAGGTGGCGAGCCCGGTCGCGGACCTGTCGGTGCCCCTGCCGGGGATGCCCCCGGTGGCGAACCCGGCCAACATCTACGCCGATGCCGGGGCGGACATGCTCACCCCGGCCACCCGCGGCGTGCCGTACCGCATCTACGTGCCGGACAGCGGCGGCTCCACGGTCACCGTCATCAACCCGGCTACCTACAAGGTGATCACGACCTACCAGGCCGGGCTCAACCCCCAGCACGTCGTGCCCGGCTACGGCATGCGCACCCTGTACGTGACGAACGACCTGGCCAACAGCCTCACCCCGATCAATCCCATGACCGGCCGGCCGTCGGGCAAGAACATCCCGGTCGACGACCCGTACAACATGTACTACACGCCGGACGGGCAGTACGCCATCGTGGTCGCCGAAGCCCGCCAGAACCTGGACTTCCGCGACCCGAAGACGTTCGCCCTCAGGCACCGGATCCACGTGGCCTGCGCGGGCGTGGACCACATCGACTTCGCGGCCACCGGCGCCTACCTGATCGCCACCTGCGAGTTCGGCGGCCGCCTGGTCCGGGTCGACCTGCACACGCTCAAGATCGTCGGCTACCTGAACCTGCCAGGATCCGCCCCGCAGGACATCAAGCTCGACCCGGCCGGGCGGATCTTCTACATCGCCGACAAGAACCACGCCGGGGTCTGGATGGTCGACGCCGCGACCTTCAAGCTGGCCGGGTTCATCCCCACCGGCCCGGACGCGCACGGCCTGTACCCGAGCCGCGACGCCGGCTTTCTCTACGTGACCAACCGCGGCAACGGCACGATCTCCGTGATCAGCTTCGCGACTCAGAAGATCGTCACCACCTGGCGGATCCCCGGCGGCGGCAGCCCGGACATGGGGAACCTGTCCCCGGACGGGAAGGTGTTCTGGGTGTCCGGGCGCTACAACAACGTCGTCTACGCCATCAACACCGCGAACGGGCACCTGATGGCGAAGATCGCGGTGGGGGTGCAGCCGCACGGGCTGTGCGTGTGGCCCCAGCCGGGCCGCTACTCCCTGGGCCACACCGGGATCACCCGGTGAGCGGCCGCCGCGCGGCCTGGGCGCTCGCGGGACTGGGCCTGGTCCTCGTCGGGCTGACGGGCGCGGCGCCGGCCCGCGCGTCTGGTTCCGTGCTCGCCCGGGTCGGCCAGGTAACGGTCAGTGCCACCGTGCTGCGTCCGGGACCCGGCGGCACGCTGACCGCCAGCCTGGAGGTCAGCACCGGCGGCCAGGTCTCTGATCAGCTCGACGCGGCGATCGCCGCGGACGGCACCGCGGTGGCCGTTTACCACCAGCGGGTCAGCGTCGGGGAACTCCCTGACCTGTCCGGCTGCGGGGCCGAGACCCCGTCGGCCGCCGTGGTGGACCACTGGCTGCACTACGGGCCGCTGCTGATCCCGGGGCGGTCGGGCGGCGCGTCGCCGCCCGCGGCCGCGACGCTGACGGTGCCGGCGGGCGCCGTCCGGCCGGGCGGCGCGACCCTGGCCATCACCTTGTACTTTGCCCAGGCCGGCTCGGTGCGGCTGCGCCTGCCGGTCAGCCCGGCGTAACCGTCTGGATCTGCCGTTTCGTGAGCCAGGCAATGGGACTGAGCCCGTCGGTGGCCGTCCAGGTGCTGGCGTCGGGGTGATTGAGGTTGGCCAGGCCCTTGGCGTCGAGGAAGCGGCGCAGGGCGGGTGCCACCGGCGCCCCGGACGCGTTCGGCGCGCCCATGACGACGAAGCGCAGGCGGCCGGAGGCGTCGAGGTAGAGCAGGGCGTCGGCGTGGTCGACGTCGTAGGTCAGCGCCCGGCCGGTCAGCCAGTCGGCGGCCGGCGGACGGTCCTCGCCGACGCGCTGGTACCAGACGCCGAAGTACCGCCAGATCCGCTCGACCACCGCCGGGGGCGCGGTGAGCAGGAGCCAGTTGGCCGGCGCCCCGATCAGCTTCCGGTACGCGCGCAGCCGGGACGGCGTGTCCCGGCCCGGATCGACGGTGAGCTCCGCGAAGCGCACCCGGCGGCCGAGACCGGCCGCGCTGACGGCGCGGTCCATCATCAGCAGGTTCCCGGTGGTCAGCGGGCAGGTCTCCTGGCACAGGGTGAGGAAGTCCGCGAGCACCACCACCTGGCCGCGCCAGGCAGCCAGGCTGGTCGGCTGGCCGGCGTCCGTGGTCAGCGGCAGGTCCGCGATCCCGGCGGGCACGGGTCTGTCCACCACCGTGCCGAGATAGGCCGACGGCGGCCCGGGGGTGGCCGGACCGCCGCCGCACGCCGTGGCGGCCATGGCGGCGATAGCCAGCACGGCGGCCAGCGCGCCCGGCCGCCGGGTCCTAGCCATTCCTAGCCATCGCTGGACAGCAGGCTGGTCAGGGTGACCGGGCGCAGCCCCCGGCTCGTCAGGCCGCGCAGGATCGCGGGCAGGGCGGCCACCGTGCCCGGGTGGCCGAAGTGCAGGCTCACGATCGACCCCGGCCGTGCCTTGGCGAGCACGGTGGACACGACGGCGTCCGGGCCCGGGTCGGTGTAGTCGAGCGAGTCCACGTCGTAGGAGACGCAGGTCGGGTAGCCCGCCTTGCGGGCCTCCCGCTCGATCAGCGGTGTCGCGTACTGCGTCTGCGACGGCCGGAACCAGCGGCCTGCTGAGCCGGTCAGGGCGCGCAGCCGCCCAGCGCACCCGGCGATCTCCGCGTAGGCGGCGGAGGCGTCCATGGCCGCGATGTCCAGGTGGTGCATGGTGTGATTGCCCAGGTCGTGGCCTCCGCGGAGGATCCGCTGCGCGATCTTCGGGTACTGCTCGAGCCAGGTCCCGACGGCGAGTACCGAGACCCGCGCTCCGGCCCGTTCCGCCTCGGCGAGCAGCGCCTCGGCGATCGGCACCGGTCCCTGGCCGTGGAAGGTGAGCGCTACCTGGGGCTTGTCCCGTGGCCCGTGGACGACCTGCGGGCCCAGCGGCGGAGCCGGCTCCGTGCTCGGGCTCGACGCCGTCCCGGTTCCCGTCCCCGTCCCCGTTGCCGTCGGCGACGTCGCGGCGGACGTGGCGGGACTGCCGCCGGTCGGCTCGCCGGCCGGGTGCGGGCTCGCGTTCGTGCAGCCCGCTAGCCCGGCGCCGGCCACGGCCGCGCCGGCGAGCAGCAGGAACTCACGCCGCTCGATAGGCACCTGCCGACGATACCCGCTCCCGGCCGCCCGCCGGGGCCCCACGGTCTTCACGACTCAGCTGCGCAGTGTGTGGCTGGGGGGAACGCCGAATCGCTTCCGGTAGGCCACGGTGAACTGGCTATGGCTGGCCCAGCCCCAGCGGCGGGCGATGACGGCCACCGTGACGTCGCTGGCCGGGTCGGCGTCGCCGAGCGCGGCGTGGGCGCGTTCCAGCCGGATCCGGCGCAGGTAGCCGGTCGGGCTGGTGCCGAAGTGGCGGCGGAAGGCGTACTGCAGCGCCCGGCCCGTCACTCCCGCCGCGGCGGCGATCTCGTGCAGGGAGACGGGCTGGTCGGCGTGCGTTTCGATGAACGCGACGGCGCGGCGGGCGGCGGCGGGTGCGACCCATCCCGGTCCAGGCAGGTACGGCGCCGTCATGGTGGTGTTCGGGAAGGTCGACAGGAACGCGACGGCGCCCAGCCGGGTCAGTTCGTCCAGGACCAGCGGGTAAATTCCGGCCGCCCCGGAGGTGACCAGCTGATCGCAGATCAGCTCCGCCGTGCGGGCGAACATGCGCTGCCGGCCCGCCGAGACCGGCGCCATCGCCTCGAACCGCAGGTCTTCGGCGGGCGCACCGGTCACCGCCTCGGCCACCGAGCCCACCACGGCCCACGGAACCCGCAGCGTCGCGTAATCGCCCTCGTCGACGGCGGTCACGGACGGCAGGTCGGTCGGGGTCATGAAGACGTCCCCGCGGGCCAGGCGGAGGTCCTCGCGGGCCGTCGTGATGACACCGGAGTTGCCGGTGCACACGACGGCCATCGGCGAGTTCGCCGGCTCGACTTCGGCCGAGTACTCGAAGCCGCCGTAGCGGACCACGGCCGCGGTCAGCCCATGGGCCGTGACCGAGCGCACCCGGCCGTCGACCCGGGCCGGGTCGGGGCAGCTGAACGCGGGCTCGTGCTCGACATGGAGGTCCCTGATCAGCTCGGCGATCAGGTCCATGTCCTTGGTGACCAGTTCGGCCCGCTGCACCGGCACCATCGCGTTACCCGGATCCCCGCCTGCCAAGCGGTACCTCCTCGCGTCGCCGCAGCGCCAGGCCCCCAGCCAATGCGAATCTACCTTCTGGGCGAAGACCCCGCTGTCTCGGAAACGAAGAGGTCGACGGACACGCTGGGCCGACTTCGTCTTGGTACGCGGTTGTTGCGCCGGCGGGCTATCAGCCGGCCGTTTGTCCGGGCAGACTGAGGTACGTGCCTGACAACTCGGCGGTGCCGACCTCGCCGGCCGTCGTCAGCCTGCCGGCCGAGATCGACGTCACCAACGCCGGCGAGGTCCTGTCCCTGGTCACCGCCGCCCTGACCCCCGGCGTCACAGTCGTCATCGCCAACCTGACCGGCACCCGCTTCTGCGATTCCGCCGGCCTGCGGCACCTGCTCCTGGCCCACCGCGAGGCCGCCCGGGTCGGCGTGCAGCTGAGGCTCGTCATCCCCCCGGACGGGGCGGTGGCCCGGGTCACCGAGCTGACCGGCATCAGCCGTTTCGTCGCGGTCTACCCCACGCTTCAGCTCGCCGCCGACGCCGGGGCGCCGGGCTAGCCCGCCTGAACCCGGTAACCGGGACCTCGGAGCCAGGTGGTGGCCTCGCGCACGCTGGGGTAGACGTGCAGCGGCTCGTCCAGGCCGGTCAGGTCGGCTAGGCGGCGGACCGGACGGCCGGACGGCATGACGAACCGGAGCTGGACGCCAGCGGACGCGGCCCGCCGCTGCACGGCGAGCAGGCGGCGCAGGGAGGCGCAGTCGCAGAACCGCGTCGCGGTGAGGTCCGCGATCACGACGCGAGGCTGCCTAGGCGGGCGGTTTCCAGTCCGCTGCCCAGCCGGCCAGCTTCAGGATGATCTCGCCCAGCTCGGCGCCGCGGGCGGACAGCCGGTACCCGTCGTCGGCGCGTTCCACGATGCCCGCCTCGCGCAGCTCGGCCAGCCGGCCGGCGAGCACGCTCGACGACACGCCCCCGCATCGGCTCTGCAGCTCACGGAAGCTGGGGACCGGCCCGGACCATAGCTCCCAGAGCACGCGCAGTGCCCAGCGGCGGCCCAGCAGGTCGAGGAGCGCCATGATCGGCCGGCCGGTATCGGACCCCCGGACCGGGCGGCCAGGCAGCGGCGTTTCCGGCGGTGCCATCCAGCTCCTCCTCGCCCAGCCATCCGCGCTTCTAATTCCGAAGCAAAAATGCTACGCTAGCAATCATGCTTCGGAATTCGAATCACATTACCCAGCCCAGGGTAGCGCCCGTGACGCCGCCCTACGACGCGGACACCGCCGCCGCGCTTGAGGTGCTCGGGCCGCCGATCGGGATCTTCCGGGTATTCGCCCGCCGCCAGGACCGGGCACACGGCATGGCCGGCTGGGGGCGGTACTACCTGTCTCGCCGGTGTGCCCTGAGCCTGCGTCACCGGGAACTGCTCATCCTGCGCACCACCGCGCGGTGCGGCGCCGAATACGAGTGGGGCGTGCACGTCCAGGTGTTCGCGGGCAAGGCCGGGCTCACCGGCGAGCAGGTCCGCTCGGTGACCTCCGGGCAGCCGGACGACCCGTGCTGGACCGACCCGGCCGACCGGGCGGTTCTCCGGGCCGCCGATGCGCTCGACCGTGACTGTGACCTGTCCGACGCCGACTGGGCCAGCCTGGTCACCGGGGTTGGCGAGGAGGGTGCCATCGACGCCCTGCTCATCTGCGGCTGGTACCGCGCCATCTCCTATGTCGCCCGGGCGACCCGGCTCGCGCCCGAGCCGGGAGCGCCGCTGTTCGCCGACGTCGGCGCGGCGGGCTGACGCCAGGGCGGGCGCGGCGGCGCCAGGGTCGGCGCGGCGGCCTGATCCCGGGGCCGGCCTACGCGGTCCTGACGTCGCTAGCTTCGGCCAGGTCGAGCTCGGTGACGGGGCTCACGCAGCTGTACGTGCGCTCCGGTCACGCAGGTTCAACCGTGCCTCAGCCGATCAGGCCGTCAGCGTCCTCGGGCCGCATGAGCAGGGTGTGGACCATGACGGCGTCGCTCAGCTCGGCGCCGCCGGCGCGCAGGATGGCCTGGCAGTTCCGCAGCGCCTGACGGGCCTGCTCGGTGACGGCGGGCCCGGCGAGCTCGCCGGTGGCCACGTCGATGCCGGGCGTCCCGGCGACGTAGATGGTGTTGCCCGCCTTCACCGCCTGGCTGTAGGCGGGGGACTCGGGCGCCTCGGCGGTGGAGATGACTTCCCTGGGCATCGAACGGGCTCCTGTCTGGACGGGAAGGTGACCGCTCAAGCCTTCGCCGGTTCCGCCCCGGCCGCATCCGTGACGGCCACGGAGACCAGCATTCCGTGGCCCGTACGGAGATGGCAGGCCGATCAGGACCGCGTGAAATCCAGGCCGTTCGGGATATAGGTCTTCGGGCCGAACGGGGTAGGCGGTCCGCCTCTCCGCCGGCCTCAGCCACCGGACGGCCCGTGTTAGCCTGAGGTGACCGCTCCAGACCTCGGTGGCTCATGGCGCCTGCTCAGGGCAGCGCCGCCGAGATGGGTGGAGCCTCCATGTTGAAACCGGGCAATAACGGCGCGGTCCGTACCCGCGTCACGGCCGATTCGGCCCGGGTCAGGGACATCTGCCATCGTTACGCCGCCGGTCTTTACCAGCAGGCATTCCTGACCATCGGCGACCCGGCGTCGGCCGAGCATGTCGTCAGGAACGTCCTCGCCGATGAGTGCGCGCTGGCCCCGGTGGCCGAGGCCAGCGAAGACGATACGCGTTACCGGCTGGCCGAGTCGGTCTTCCGGCACTGCGAGCAGCTGGCCGCGGACCCGGCGTGGCGCGGTTGCCGCCCCGCCTCGCCCCCGGCCGGGGACATCGATCCTGACGGCTTGCTGAGCGCAAGGGAGCGGGGGGCGCTCGGGCTGGTGCTGGTCGGCGGTCTCGGGTACGTCCGGGCGAGCGGGGTGCTGGGGATCTGCCCGAGTGACATGGCCGCCCTGTTGCGCGCGGCCCTGCTCAGGATGGCCGCCGCCGTCGAGGACGGCAGGCAGGCAAACGGGCTTGGCATACGCGGGTCGCGGATCCGCTGAGGAGACAGGAGAAAAGTAATGCGGACACTCGGATACGTCACCATGGCGGCGGCCGGAGCCGCGTTCGGGGTGCTGGCGGTGAAGTCGGTTCCCGACGCGCGGCGGTACCTGGCGATGAGGAAGATGTGACGCACGTCGGGAACCGCGGCCCGGTGTTGGCGGCAGGCGCTGGGCTGCGGGATCAGGTCATCGGCGCGCTGAACCTGTTCCGGGCCGAGCCCGGCCCGCTGGGGACGGCGGACCTGCGGATCGGCCAGGCGCTGGCCGACGTGGCCACCATCGGGCTGCTGCACGAGCGCAACGTGCGCCGCCGCGAGACCGTCGCCGAGCAGCTCCAGGCCGCCCTCAACAGCCGGGTCGTGATCGAGCAGGCCAAGGGCAAGCTGGCCGAGCGGCTCGGCGTCGACATGGACCGCGCCTTCGTCGAAGGGGCCAGCGCGGATTTCCCGCCCCCCGCCCCCCGCCCCCGCCTCCCGCCGCCGGGCGGGATGAAGACAGCGCCCGCCGAGTCTCCTTAACGCGATGACGCCGGTGCCCGGCAGCTGCCGGGCACCGGCGTCATCGGTGTTACAGAGCGGACGGCGTGCTTACTTGCTGTCTGCCTCGACCAGGCGCTCGATGAGTTCGTCGACGGTGCCGGTCTTGGCCAGGTTGCGCTTGTCAAGCAGGTCGCTCAGCTCGGCCTTGGTCAGGCCCTCGTAGCGCTCGCGGGCCTTGTCGTGCGCACGGCGGGCCTGCTCGCGCTCGGCCTTGCGGGCCTCGCGGGCCAGCTCCTTCTCAGCCTGCTCGGCCTTGTCGGCCTGCTCACGGGCGGCCTGCTCGGCCTTGTCGGCCTGCTCGTGCACGAAGCCGCGGGCCGACTCGGCCTGCTCGCGGACCATGCCGCCGACGGACTCGGCCTGCTCGCGGACGGTACCGGACAGCCCATCCGCCGCCTCGGCCCACTTGAGGGTGAGGTCACGACTGATGTCCACCGTCCGCTGCACCAGCTCGAAGTAGCGCTCGACGGCCGGGACCAGATCGATCCGCGGCAGGCCCGCAGGCAGGTAGTCATTGAGCTTCTGCGCGCCCTGCGTCCACACGTCAGCGATCTTCTCGACCGTGCCGGCCGACTTGCTCGCCGCGGCGCGGTAGCGCTCGGTGGTGCTGGTCATATATATGTACTCCCTCGTGGGGTCCGATTCAGTAGTTCTGAACTCGTAATGCTAACTATATCAAGCAGTGCTTGCTAAGTCAAGCACGCTGGTTCCGCCGCTAGGTCCTGGTCACGTTCCGGCTGGCTGGCTGGCGGTATGTTCGCGTCCAGCAGCGTGGTGGAGCCCATGCCCGGGGACGCCCGGCCGAAACGGGCCTGAGCGTCCGCGGGCTCCACGGGAACTCCCGCGGAGCCCGGTGGATCCGCGTGGCGTCAGCGCCGCCGCAGCATGAGGACGACCAGCACGATTATCACGATGAGGACTACCGTCCCGATACCGATATACATCGACTATTCCTTTCCTGGCAGCGCCCGGGGTCGATCGTCGGTACGGTTCGTGGCGCCATCGTCGAGATTTGGTTCGATCCAGCTACCCGCACGTGAACCCGCTAACCGCATTCCGGAGAGGTGCTGCGCGATGAAGCTCGCCATGCTCGCGCCGATCGCCTGGCGCACGCCGCCCGAGCACTACGGGCCGTGGGAGTCGATCGCCAGCCTGCTCACCGAGGGGCTGGTCGCGCGCGGAGTCGATGTCACGCTGTTCGCCACGCTCGACTCGGAGACGACGGCAGCTCTGGACGGCGTCTGCCCGCACGGCTACGCCGAGGATGCCCAGCTGGACGGCCGGGTCTGGGAGGCCCTGCACGTCTCGCACGCGCTGGCCAGGTCGGGCGAGTTCGAGTTGGTGCACAACCACCTGGACTGGCTGCCGCTGGCCTTCGGTGAGCTCGCCCGGGCGCCGATGGTGACGACCATCCACGGTTTCTCCGGCGCGGGCATCCTCCCGGCCTACACGCGGTCGCGTTCGGCGTTCGTCGCGATCTCGGATTCCGACCGCTACGCCGGGCTCGACTATGCCGCGACGATCCATCATGGCATCGATCTCGGCCTGCTCCCGTACCGGGCCGCGGGAGGGGATTCCCTGGTCTCGTTCGGGCGCATCCATCCGGAGAAGGGGACAGCCGACGCCATCGAGATCGCCCGTCGCGCGGGACGCCGGCTGGTGATCTGCGGCATCGTGCAGGACGAACGGTATTTCGCCGACGCCGTGGAGCCGCACGTCGACGGGGACCGGGTCGTCTTCCTCGGCTCGGTCGGCCCGCGGCGCCGCGCGGAGGTCCTCGGCGAGGCGGCCGCGCTGCTGCACCCGATCTACTTCGACGAGCCGTTCGGCCTGTCCGTCGTGGAGGCCATGGCGTGCGGCACGCCGGTCGTGGCGTACCGGCGCGGCTCGATGCCCGAGGTGGTCGACGAGGGAGTGACCGGGTACCTGGCCCACGACGTCGAGTCGGCGGTCGGTGCTGTCCGCGCGGCCGTGCGCCTTGACCGCGCGGCCATTCATGCCCGCGCCGTCGCGCGGTTCGGCGTCGGCCGCATGGTCGATGACTACCTCCGCCTCTATGAGGCGCTGCTCATATCGGCCAGCACCGCGCCGAGCGGCGCGTAGGCCACCCCGATACGGCTGTCCCCGACGCCGTAGGGGATCCACACCCGGCCGTCGTGCAGGAAGGCTCCGCACGAGTACACGACGTTGGGAACGTAGCCGTCCTGCTCATCGCGGCCGGGGGACAGCAGCGGAGTCCTCGAATAGCCCACCACACGCGCCGGGTCGTCGAGGTCGAGCAGGAGCGTGCCGATGACATAGACCCGCATCGGACCCACGCCATGAGTGAGCACGAGCCAGCCCTGGTCGGTCTCGATCGGCGGCCCGCAGTTGCCGACCTGCAGCATCTCCCACGGCGCGGACGGTTCCTGCACGGTCACCGGCTGGTCCCACACGTAACCATCCGCCGAGCTGGCCAGGCTCGTGCTTTCGCCGTCGGAGCGGCACAGGGCGAGGTACCGTCCGTGCACCTTCCGCGGGAACAACGCCATGCCCTTGTTCCTGGCGGCCGGCCCGGCCAGCCGGTGAGCACGGAAGACCCGCAGGTCTGAGCTGATGAGCAGGCGCGGGGCGATCCGCCGCCCGTCGTAGGCCGTGTAGGTGGCGCGGTACTCGGCAGTCCCGTCATCGCCGGTGAACCGCGTGAACCGCGCGTCTTCCATGCCGTTGCTCTCCTCGTCGGCGGACGGCGACAAGATCCGCTGCCCGAGTTCGGCGTCACCGGCGAAGGATGCGTCGTAAGCCGACGAGACCACCGTGCGGAGCAGGTCGGCGGTAACGGCGGCACCCGCCCGGGTCAGCAGGTCGCGGTGCGCCTCGGCCAGCGCCCGCTCGAGATCGGCGCCGTCGAACTGGGCGGGGAGGGCGTGCAGGACGGCTTCGGCGAGCTCATCGAGATGGCCCTGATCGGCTAGGACGGCGTGCAGGTGCTCGCGGCGCCAGCTGGCCGGCGTTATGTCCGCTGCGCAGGCCGGCCGGAGCCGCGGCTCGAAGGACCACTGCGCGCCCGGGCCGACGACGGCCGAGCAGAAGCCGATCGAGGAGACGTGCCCTTCGCCGATGCCCCGCAGGCTGAGCGCCACCCGGGCCTGGCCCGGGTGCAGGCCGCCCTGATCGGGGGCCAGCACCGCGCTCGGATTGCACAGGGCCGCGGCCTCCGTCGCGTACTCCGCGGTGAAAGCCGCTCCCAGCAGCAACGTGCGCGCCGCCGTCAGCGCGCGCGCCTCCTCGATGCGCGCGGAGACGATCGATGCATGCCGCCGCAGCAGTGCCTGATAATCGTGGTGACGGCCGCCGAAGTCGCGGAGCAGGCCCGCGACCAGCCGCTCGACCTCGTCTTCGGCCAGGCCCATGACCCGGCCGACGACCTGGCTGGCTCGCGACCGGGGACGGTACAGCTCCTCGCCGGGCAGGAAGAGCCGCGCGACGACGCGGGCCGGGTCGGGACGCAGCCCAGCCTGGATACGGTGCGCTATCACTCCAGCTCGCTGACCCAGCGTGCCTGCTGCGCGGTCGCGAGCATCGCCAGGGTGGACTCGGCGCCCTGGTTGAGATTGCGGCCGTGACGTTCCAGGCCGTCGTAGCCGCCACCGGTACGAGGGTCGAACATCGGCGTGGCGCTGTCGTTGTCACCACAGAACCAGTCCCAGGCGAGGTCGATTCCCGTCAGCCAGGATGACTGGCCCGTCATCCGGAACGCGCTCGCGCAGGCGTTGGCGAGCGCGGACACCTCGATGGGCTGCTGGTCGTAACCGGGGCCCGCGTCATCGCGGCCGCGGCCGCCCACCGGAGTCACCGACAGGTGGCCATCACGAGTCTCGGTGCGCAGCAGGAACTCAAGCAGGCTCAGGCCGCGGCGGAGGGCTGGCCCGTCGGGAAGGCCGCCACCCGCGACGATCAGCGCCTCGGCGATCGAGGCGTTCGCGTAGCTCAGGCGCTCTTCCGGCCAGGGCCAGCGGGAACCGCCGTCCCGCGCCGGGGCGACTCTGGCCGGCATGTCCGCGAGCAGCCGACGGGCGGAAATTTCATCGGGCCGTTCGCTGAGCAGGGCAGCGGCGCCCAGCGCGGCGAACGCCATCGACCGCAGGTGCGGGGAGCGGCGCTGCGCCGCAATGCGGAACCCGCCGAGCGCCCGGGCCCGCATGCCCGGCGTCGGCGCGCGCGCGGCCGCGACCCCGAGGCCCCACAGCGCCCGTCCCCACCAGTCACCCACCGCCGCCTCGTCGCGCCATTGCCCGTCGACGGCCATCCGGTTGTGACAGGCCCCGGTGGGATCGAGCGCGTCGAGGACGAAGGTGAGGTAGCAGCGGGCCAGGCGGCGGGCGGTCGGCCTGGACTCCGGTTCATGGCACATGACGACCAGCCCGCGGGCGGCGTCGTCGACGCAATAGCCGTGCTCGCGCCGCGGGACCGCGTGGCGGGCGTGTTCGAAGAGCCCGCGGTCGTCGGTGAGCCGGTCGAGGTGATCGAGCACCGGCTGGTCGACGTCGCTCACGGTAGTCACGCCGCCGGCCGTCATGCGGCCACGCTCGCCGTGATCAGACGGCCGGCCAGCTCGCGGTACTGATCCGCGATGACCGGCCACTGCAGCCGGGGTGCGGCCGCGGCGGCCGCGGCGGTTATCTTCGTCATCACCTCCCCCCGCACGATCACCGAGCGGAGCGCCGCCGCGATCGCGGCCGGATCGCGGTGCGGCACGAGCAGGCCTGCCCCGCCCGCGAGCACCTCCCTGGCGTGCGGGAACTGCGTCGCCACGACCGGCTTGCCGGCCGCTACCGCCTCGATGAGCACCCCCGAGGTGACCTGCTCGGTCGAGTCGTAGGGCAGCAGGACCACGTCGGCGGAGCGGACGAGGGAGGCCAGCGAGCCGGTGTTCCGGTAGCGGCCGTCGAAGGTCACGCAGGATCCCAGGTCGGCGTACCTGACCTGCTCGCGGAGGCGGTCGCGGTAGACGTCGCCCTCGTGCAGCAGCACCTTCGGGTGCGTCTGGCCGGCGACTAGGTAGCGCGGCATGGGTGCCAGATCGCGCAGCATCGCCATGGCCTCGATCCCCCACTCGATGCCCTTGCCCGGGCCGAGCAGGCCCCACGTCAAAACGGTGAACTGCCCCGTGCGGAACGCCGGCTCCGCCATCGTCGTCTCTGGGACGGGCGCGCCGTGCGCGATGATGCAGACCTTCGCCACGTCGACGGCGTACCCGGCCGCGAGCCGCTCGCGCGCGGTCATCGTCATCGCGACGACGGCGTCGGCCTTGGCCATCACCGATTCGAGGACCTGACGCTGATGTGGCGTCGGGTCGGTCAGCACGGTGTGCAGGACGACGACGCAAGGCACCAGGACCTCGTCCAGCAGGTGCAGGATCTCGCTGCCGTCGGCTCCGCCGTAGACGCCGTACTCGTGCTGCATGATGGCGACGTCGCACCGGTTCAGCTGCGCGGCTGCCTGGTGCAGCGAGGCGGAGTCATTGGCGATGAGCTCGGCCACCACCTCCTCGCCGGGTCGGGGTGCGGACTCGTCGAGCAGGCGAACGACCCAGCCCTCGTCCGTGGTGGAGTGCAGGAGGGCGCCGCGCAGGGCGGCGGTGAAGGTTGCCAGTCCGCACTGGGTCGGCGGGAACGTGCCGACAAAACCGAATCGTGTGCTCATAGTTCAGGTGCCTTCCGATCGGGCAGCCCCGAGAAAATCGAGAATGAGGCCCACGCCATAAGATGTCCTGGCTTTCAGGCAGCGTGTATGCCCAGCCAGCCCCGGCGATACGCCAGCGTTCTTGGTTCCAGGCCACGGGATAGTGCCCGCTGAGGCACCCGGCCGACCCGGACGGCCGACCGGGCCAGGCGCACAAAAAGGTGCGACGACATCACCTTATCCGACGGCGAGACGGCCGCCGACGATGCGCGAGGTCATGGTCTCGCCCGTGCTACTGTCAGGTATCCGCTCCGGACCTCGGTGGCTGATGGCGTTCGCTGCCCGCGACGCCGCCGAGAAGCTCGGAGTCTCATGCCTCGCTCCCAGGAAATCTTCCAGCGTTACGCCGCCGTGCTGTGCCGGCAGGCGCTGCTGCAATCCGGAGATCTGGCGCCGGCCGGGCAGGACGTCGGTGACGTCATCGTCAACGAACACGCGCTGGCCGCGATAGCGGGACGCACCCGCGTGACGCAGACGTACGGCCCGCCGGAACATCGTAGGGAGCGCGCCGGAACCATGGATACGCGACGAGTACGGGTGGGCTGCGAGTTCGTGCACGTGGCCATGGTCGACACCCCGGCTGTTTTCCAGGTCGAACCCCTGGACGCGGCCCCGGTCAGCGTGACGCGACGGGAGTGGTCGACTGAGCCGGAATCGCGGGTCCGGCGGTACACAGACCTCTACGGCAACCCGTGCAGCAGGGTGATGCTGCCCGCCGGGCGTTCCACGCTGCGGTTCGCCGCCTCGGTGCTGGTACCCGACGCGACCGAGGACGCCGACGGGCACGCGCCGGAACTGCCGCCGGAACGACTGCCGGACGAGGTGCTCCTCTACACGCTGCCCAGCCGCTACTGCCTGCCCGACGTGCTCGGCGACGAAGCCTGGTCCCGGTTCGGCGCCACGCCCGCCGGCTACGCGCGGGTGCAGGCAATCTGCGACCACGTCAACGAGCACCTGACGTTCCAGTACGGCGCGAGCGGCCCGCTGACCACGGCGGCCGACGTCAACGCCTCCGGGTTCGGCGTCTGCCGTGACTTCACCCACCTGGCGATCTCGTTCTGCCGGGCGCTGAACATCCCGGCCCGGTATGTCTTCGGCTACCTGCCGGAGATAGACGTGCCGCCGAATCCGGAGCCGATGGACTTCGCCGCGTGGATGGAGGTCTGGCTGGGGGACCGGTGGTGGACCTTCGACCCGCGCAACAACTGCCAGCGCAAGGGACGGATCCTGATCGGAAGCGGACGGGACGCGTCCGACGTCGCCATGGTCACTACCTTCGGCGCACCGCTACTGGAGTCGATGACCGTGCACGCGCAGGAGGAGCTGGAATGAACGTCTCAGCCGAGCCGGGTTACCTCGACGGTGACGCCCAGGTGCTCCGCCGCCGGGCCTGAGTAGATGCCGGACAGCGGGCGCACGTCGGCGTAGTCGCGACCGCGGGCCAGCAGGACGTGCCGGCTGCCCACCTCGGCCAGGCTGGTCGGGTCGGCCGCGAGCCAGGCGCCGGCCCAGAATTCCACCCAGGCGTGGCTCTCGCCGGTCTTCGTCTCCCCGATCCCGGCCTCAGCGGCCGGGTAGAGGTAGCCGGATACGTAGCGCGCGGGCAGCCCGGCGGCGCGCAGCAGGGCCAGCGTGACGTGCGCGAAGTCCTGGCACACGCCCCCGCCCGCCGCGCGGGCCTGAGCCGAGGAGGTGCGGACATGCGTCGCCCCTCGTTTGTAGCGCAACGTCTCATGGGTCCATTCGGCTATGCGCAGCCCGGCCTGCACGGGCGTGCACTCGGCGCGCAGGGACCGGCCGAGCTCGGTGAGCTCCGGCTCGGCGGTGACGTAGGACGAGGCGGCGAGATACTCGGCGAAGCGATCCCGGACCGCCGGCCCCGCTATCTCGGGCCAGCTCACCCCCGACGGCAGCGGCCGCGGCGGAGCGGTCTCGACCGTCGACGTCGCCAGTACGACCAGTTCGGTGTGCGGCACGTGGATGTCGAACGCGTCCACCGCCGTGCCCCAGTAGTCCACGTAGTGAAAAGGCCGCACCGCCGGCGTGACCGCCAGGGCGGCCTGCAGCAGGCGCTGGCCATCCACGCTGGGCGGGGTCAGCCTCGCTTCGTTGTAGGATGCCCGCACTTGGCCGGCGTACCGGTAGCCGGTACGGTGCCTGATCGCGATCCGCCAGCTCACGCCTGTGCCTCCTTCAGGCCCCACTGGGGCGGCGGCGACCCGGCGAAGAGCCGGTCCACCAGCAAGAACTCCACGACCCGGGGCTCGTCGATGCCCTGCTGGTACGTACGCAGGTACGCATCGTGGGCGGAGCAGGCCCGCAGGGTCGAGGTCCAGCCTTCGCTCGCGCGCTCGGAGCCGATCCGGGCCGCGAGCATGCGCGTGGTCATGTCCACCCGTTCCAGGCTGCGGCCCAGGACCAGCGCGTCGTAGCTCGTGTCCCGGCTCATGCTCGCCTCGACGTAGCCGGCCATGTTCGCCGCGCGCTCGCGGACGTAGGAGAAGAACGGCGCCGGGCCGAAGTCGCGGGCGGCGGCCACCCGGGTGGTCAGGGAGTTGTGGGTGGCGTTCAGGCATTCCCAGATATCCGCCGACAGCGCCTCCCGCGCGCTGCGAGCGTTCTGCCAGGCGGCGGACAGCGGCACGGCGCAGGCGCGGGCCTCGTCCACGCCCGGGTCTTCGAGTACTTCGTGGAAATGCACGTCGAGCAGCCGGGCGGTGTCCTCCGCCCGCTCGACGTAACGGCCCACCCAGAACAGCGCCTCCGCGACCCGGCTCAGCATCGCGCCCTCCTCACTGCTGCTGGTCCTGGTGGGGACCGCGGTCGGGCTCGGCGCCGCGTACCGCCTGCGGGGGGAACGCCGACGCGCCGTCGGCTTCCGCGTCCGGTCCCGGTGACGGGGTCAGCACCCACTACCGGCTTGACCACTAGTTGGTCGAGCCGGGCAAGGCACTGCGCACGCACGTCCGGGTCATCGAGCCGGTAGGTCGTCACGTTCGGCAGCAGCGGGCGCTCGCCCAGGTAGTACTCGATGAGCGCCGGGAGGTAGATCCTCGCCGGTGAGCATCTGCAGGGCGTCGTACAGGGCCCGCGTATGCGGGCGGGGCAGGCCATCCGTCCCGAACATCTCGTCGTAGGCCGAGCCGCGGGGGTACCGGTCGAGGAGGCCGCTCATCAACGGGTTCGTCTTCGTATCACTTACCTGCTACCTCGTCATTCCACCTGGTACTACCGCTTAAGACTCAGCTAGTTCACTGTCCGAGACCGAGTACGCCAAACCAAGGCGACATGGCCGGGGCGCAGGCCAGGTCGCTGCCCGGTCAGCGGGCCGGGTGCTTGCCGGGCCGGCGCCGCATCCGCAGGGCGGCCAGGATGAGGGCGCCGAGGAATACGACGATTCCGATGATGAGCAGGTACAACAGGCCCTTGCCAACCACGCCGATGATGCCGAGCGCGATCGCTACGATCACGAGCAGCAAGAAAAAGGCAATCATGGCTCCTCCTTTCGGGTCCGCGGGTCCGCGGGTCAGCGGCGGGCCAGGCGCCGCTCGCCGCCGGCGCCCGGCTGGTAGGTCAGGCCGTAGTGCCGGAAGATGGCTTCTTCGTCACCGGCCGGCAGCTCGCCGTCGGTATCGATCGAGGGGGCGTCCTTCACCTGTTTCCGGCCGAAGCCGACCTTGACGTAGCCGGGGCCGACAGTCGCGTGGTCCAGGGGCACGAAGGTGAGCCGGTGCCGGGTCGGCAGCCCGACCGTTACGGTTGCGAACGCCG
>Ga0335085_10001024_pt1 | contig 66072 bp, 52 predicted proteins | sample Lox_Sample_45_FD_206712 | JGI IMG/M metagenome (GOLD analysis project Ga0335085, IMG submission 206712) | Soil microbial communities from Loxahatchee National Wildlife Refuge, Florida, United States - Lox_Sample_4.5 | ecosystem: Environmental > Terrestrial > Soil > Wetlands | place: USA... | reverse complement strand
GTGGGGCAAACGGTGAAATACACCCCGCGTTCGCGGCATGCCGCCACGAGAGCGGGATCGTCAACGACGTGGTAGCCATGATCGATGCGTTCGCATCCGAGCAAATCGAGCGATACCTTCACGTTGTCCGCCGGGCCGTTTTCGCCGGCGTGCGCCGTGGCGTGCAGACCGGCTTTTTTGGCGCGCTCGTACACCTCGGCGTATTGCGCGGGCGGATGCCCCGCTTCATCGTAGTCAAGTCCGATCCCGATCACTTCTTCGCGGCGGTCGGATAAGACGAAATCGAGGAATTTCATGGCCACTTGCGGTCCGAGCTCGCGATGGATGGCCGGAACGAGGTGCGACTCGACGCGCAAATCGCGCGCAACATCGCGCATCCCCGCAGTGATTCCGTCGAGCATCGTGCTGTAGGCCACGCCGTTCTCGAGATGCGGCTGCGGGCTGAAAAAGAATTCGACGTAGCGCGCGCCGCTTGCCGCACAGCGAGCGAGCGTCTCGTAGGTGACGCGATGAAAGTCGTCGGTATCGACGATCGAGCGGCAGATCACGTCGTACGCCTTAAGAAATTCCGCGAGGTCGGCGAAGTCAAACATCTTCGAGGTGTCCTCAAAATCCTTGAGCGCAAGGCCGTGCTTCCGCGCGAGATCGATTGCGGTCGGTGCAGCGACCGCCCCTTCGAGATGCAAGTGCAGTTCGGCCTTCGGCAGCGCTTTGACGAATTTCTCGATGTTGGCGGGTGATGTCGTCTCGGTCGGCATAGCTCCCTCGTTCCGAATCGATAGAATAGTTTCTCCGGATTTTGCGAACCGCAGCTGGCGGCATTATAATGCGCCGCGAGTTGGTTTTGGTACGGATTGCGTCGATCGAATGTTGCATGTGGCGGATCAAGAATGAATAGCCTTCCGGTCATCGACGTTTCGGGTTTGAACTCATCGCGGCTCGCGGACCGGACCGCCGTCGCGGCAGAATTGGGCCGCGTCTGCCGGGGAATCGGGTTTTTCTACGTTTCGAATCACGGCATCCCGGAAGCGGTGCGCGACGCGTTGTTTGCGGCTGCGCAAACTTTCTTTGCCTTGCCGGCCGCGGCGAAGGAGGAATTTTCGATCCAGCGCTCGCCGCACAATCGCGGTTATGTCGGGCTTGAGACGGAACGGCTCGACCAAGCAGCCGGCCACGCGGATCATAAAGAAGCCTTCAACGTCGGGTTGGAGCTTGCTCCCGACGATCCCGAAGTCGTTGCGGGCAAGCTGTTTCGCGGCGTCAATCTGTGGCCGACGCTTTCCGGCTGGCGCGAGACCGTCCTTGCGTACTACGGCGCTTGCTGGGCGCTGGGACGCAGAATTCATCAGGGCTTCGCGATCGATCTGGGCATCGCGGAGGATTTCTTCGAGGACAAGCTCGACGCCCCTCTCGCGACGCTGCGGATGCTTCACTACCCACCGCAGCCACAGAGCGGCGATCACGCTCCCGACAGCGGCGCGGGCGCTCACACCGACTACGGCAATCTAACCATCTTAGCCACCGACGGCGTCGCCGGGTTGCAGGTCCGCGCGCGCACCGGCGAGTGGATCGACGCGCCGCATATCCCTGGTACATTCGTCTGCAACATCGGTGATTGCCTGATGCGTTGGACGAACGATCTATACGTTTCGACGCCGCACCGCGTCGGCATTCCGGTCCGCGACCGCTACTCAGCCGCGTTCTTCCTCGACCCCAACCCGGACGCCCGCGTCGAAGTATTGGAGAGCTGTCTCGCGCCTGGGGCGGCGGCGAAGTACCCTCCGACGACTGGCACCGACTATTTGCGCGAGCGTCTGACCGCTACCTACGGCCATCTCAAGGAGCGCGGCTGAAATCCGGCTTGCGCGTGACGAACGCTTCACTTTATCCCAGCGGTTCCTTCTTTGTGTCTCCCTGCGTTGTGCCTTTTCAAAGAGCGATTGGCCAGCGCGGCGGGCGAGGTGCTGACTAGGTACGCCTGATTCGACCGCGCCGATTTGTCCCGCCACGTTTTGCTATAATTTGGTTGTAGGCCTCAGAGCGAGAGGAGGTGCGCGATGTCCTCGGAACCTCTCGTCGCGGCAAGTTCTTACCTCGTCGAACAGAAATATCAGGACTATACCCCGGAGCAGCATGGAGTTTGGGCGGAGCTCGTGCGGCGCCGGCGCCCGCAAGTGGACGCGCACGCCTGCCGGGAGTACCTCGAGGGGTATAAAATCATCGACTTACAGGACGATCGCCTGCCAAACCTTTGCGCGATCAGCGAGAAAATTAGGCCGCGGACCGGCTGGAGTGCGACACCCGTCAGCGGTTTTCTTCCCGGGGATGCTTTTTTTGAAATGCTCTCGACGCGTATGTTCCCGACGACCACCTGGTTGCGCAGCCACGATTCCCTGGAATATATTCCGGAGCCGGACATTTTCCACGATGTGTTCGGGCACGTTCCGATGCATGCGCATCGCGTGTTTGCCGACTTTCTTCAGCACTACGGCAGCATTTGTGCCAGGGTAAAAAACCCGGACGTCCTCGAGAGGTTAGGCCGCTTGTTTTGGTACACCGTTGAGTTCGGGCTTATTCGGCAGGACGGAAAGATCAAGGTGTACGGCAGCGGCGTCATCAGCTCTCACAAAGAGTGCACCAACGTAATCGACGAAGGCTGCGAGATTCGCGATTTCAGCCTCGAGGAGGTTCTCGCGACTCCCGTCAAGGTGGACGAACTCCAAAAACGCCTCTTTGCCATCGAGAGTTTTGACCAAATCTACGAAGCCGTGCAAAAGGCTGAGAAGCTCTTGGTCCCGGACTAAGTTTCGCCGTGGTGCTGCTTCGACGAATTTCGAGCGCGCCCTCATCCGATCCGCGGCGAACCTCGTATCGCAAGCCGCAAGACAAATCTGAAACACGAGACCGGGCATAAAGTGATGAAGAACGCGCGGTTGTGTGTCATGACGTTGCTTGTAGCGTCCACCATTTCTGCGGCGATGAATCCAATGGTCGGCGGACACGAAATGTTTCCCACGAAGAATGTTGTCGAAAACCCACTCAATTCCGAAGATCCCACGATTCGGGTGGCTGCCGTAGGGGCTGTGGTCCTTGGTGGCTTCGAGGCAAATGCCGGCGCCGGCTCGGTAGGGACGTCATTTGATCCCCGCAGGGTCGCGGAAGTTTTCCTGGAAAATCATTCCGAGGCGCGTTTTGCGCCAAAGAATCCCTCTTTTCACCGAATTGTGAGCAGAGAGGGATTTTTCGCTTCGCTCGGAGCGACGCGTCGCTTGGTCGCGCCCGGAACGACGTCAAAGGACATCACTCCCTTCGGATGCCTCGCCTTGACAGGGAATGGCGGCTGGCGTATAGGGAAAAGAGGCGATTTACGGCCGCGGAAACTCAAGGAGGAACACAATGAGCCCGAAGAAGCGGGAGAACATCAATCAACTGGAGGCGGGCGCGCAACGCGCGAAGCCCGTTCTGCACCAACACGCCAAGGAAATTCAGCCCTATGGAAAAATCGCCAAGCTGCCGATCGCGCTCGATGAGACGGCCTGCGAATCGAGCATCAACAATTTGAATCAGATCCTCGCTGACACAATGACCCTGCGCGACATGTACAAAAAGCACCATTGGCAGGTGGCGGGCGCGACGTTTTACCAGTTGCATTTGCTTTTCGACAAGCACCACGGCGAGCAGGACGATCTTGTGGATACGATCGCGGAGAGGATTCAGGTCCTAGGCGGCGTCAGCATCGCCATGGCGGCGGACGTCGCGGAGACAACGATCATTCCGCGTCCGCCGCGCGGCAGGGAAGAAGTGCCCGTGCAGATTTCGCGGCTCCTCGAAGCCCACGAGTTCATCCTGAAGGAGGCGCGCACGATGGCTCGGGAAGCCGACGAGGTGGGCGACGACGGGACCAACGATCTGCTGGTGAGCGATGTAATCCGCTCGAACGAGCTGCAGGTCTGGTTCCTCTCCGAGCATTTGGTGGCTATGCCGTTGTCGCATCCGGAGCAGGCAAAAGCCGCGGCGTCCGGGCGCTAGAGCTTCGCTGGCATTGGGGCAAACGTCGCGACGTCGGCTTTAGCACAGAGACCCGGAGGAAGACGCGGAGAAGATACAAAGAAGACAGGGCGAGTGCGGGGAGTTGAAATCTGAGTTCCTTTTTCCCCTTTTGTTCTTTGCGTCCTCTCGTTTCTTTGCCTTCTTTAGGTTGGGTCTTTCGTTTGCCGCATGCTTGAGCGAGCGGTCGCTCCTGTACCGCATCAACCCCTGTTCGCAGCCGCGGATTTCCCTCGAATCATGGCAACCAGTTCCCGCGTGGCGGGCACTTCGAACCCGTGTTCCTCGGCGCCGCGCAGGACCGGACCGGCGATGGCGTCGAGCTCAGGCGGCTTTCCGGCGGCGACGTCCTTTTGCATCGAGCTGCGCCCGCCTGGCGACGTCTTATCGAAGAACGTAAGGATCGTCGAAGCGTCGAGCGGTATCCCGCACGCAGTGCCGACAGCGCTCACCTCGCCTACAGCGGCTTCAAGTCTCTTGCGCCACGCGGGGTCGCGGTTCACCTCGCCGATCGGCAAGCCCGCCGCCGTGGTCGTGAGCGCATAAGGTGCAAGGAAGCCGAGCTTCGTCCACAAGATCTTCTTCTCATCCGGGCTAAATTGGCAGGTGAAGCCAAATTGCCGCAGTTTTTCCACCGCCGGAGCAAGCCTTGTTTCGCCGATTGAGGACAACGTGAGGCGTGGAGACATGCCGCGATCGACGATCTTGCCCGGCGCCACTCGTTCCGCCTCCACGGCTATGCTGGCCGGAACCACACGGTCGTGGCCGAAGCGCTCCCGGAGCAGGGCGACATGGTCAATCCCATTGAGCAACGGAACAACCGCTCCGAGCTGATTGGGCTCAACGACGACGCTTCGCAGCGCGGCGTCGAGCTGCGTCGCCTTCACGGTAACCCACAACACGTCGAATGGCGCGACGACACTCGAAGCGCACTCCACCGGGACGCTGAATGAGCCGAGAGGGCTTTCCAGGGATAGCTCCTGCGGATGGCTTTTCAGCGCCTCCGCCCGGACTATAAGGACGACGGATTCTCCCGCTCTGGCTGACACAGCGCCGACAAGCCCGCCGACGCCGCCCGCTCCCAGAATCGCATGGCGCATGTGACCCTCCAGAATCTGTCTCGCCCGGCGGGTTCGCCGCTGCACCGGGCTTCCTCATTGTACGCCGAGTCGAACCGAGTGCGTTTTTTGACCCTTCTTTAACGCGGGTGTTATCCAGGTGGAATCCATGCGGATTACGAAACCTTGACCGAGATCAGCTACCTGCTCGAGTGAGATGGCGGTGCTATGATGCTTTCATGGTGACCGAGAAGACGACAGCCAAAATTGCATACTTCTCTATGGAGATCGCTCTGGACCCCGCAATTCCCACCTATGGCGGCGGACTGGGCATCTTGGCAGGGGACATGTTGCGGTCGGCCGCTGACTTGGAGCTGCCGATGGTCGCTATTTCGCTGGCCTATCGCAAGGGCTACTTTCGCCAGCGGCTCGATCACGACGGCAATCAGCTCGAGGAGCCCGATCCGTGGCAACCGGAAACCGTGCTTCCCTCGGTCGAGGTGGCCTTCACGGTCCGAATCGAGGATCGGGACGTCCACGTCCGTGCCTGGCGCTACAGCGTCCACGGCTTGTCGGGATTCATCGTTCCAGTCTACCTGTTGGACACCGATTTGCCGGAAAACTCAGACTACGACCGCACCTTGACAGACACCCTGTATGGGGGCGATCAGCATTACCGGATCTGCCAGGAAGTCTTGCTTGGGGTGGGTGGGCTTACCCTGCTACGGCAACTCGGCATCTCGCATATCGGCAGCTATCACATGAACGAAGGGCACGCCGCGTTCCTCACCCTGGCGATGTTGGAGGAGCAGCTCAAGGTTCGCCGGTACACCGTGCCGGTGGAGGCGGACATCGAGGTCGTGCGCCGCCGGTGCGTGTTTACGACCCATACGCCGGTCGAAGCGGGCCACGACCGCTTTCCCTGGGACCTCGTGCTAAAGGTGCTTGGCGAATATAGGACGGCGCTCCTGCAGCAAACGGGCTTCGGCAGCGCCAATGCACTCAACATGACCGACCTCGCGATCCATTTCTCCCGCTACGTGAATGGCGTGGCCATGCGCCACGGCGAAGTCTCACAGAATATGTTCCCTCAATTTCCGATCCACGCGATCACGAATGGAGTCCATGCGGCCACCTGGGCGTCACCGCAATTTCAGGAGCTCTTCGACCGGGAGATCCCGGAATGGCGCCGCGACAATGCTTACATGCGTTACGCGGTTGGGATTCCCCTCGAGGACATCCGCAAGGCGCACTGCCTGGCCAAGACGGCCCTGATCAAGGAAGTCCAGAAACGAACCGCCGTGCAACTGAACGACTCGTCGCTAATCATCGGCTTTGCGCGTCGTGCGGCGACATACAAGCGCGCGGATTTGCTCTTCAAGAATATCGAGCGATTGAAATCCATCGCCAAGTCGGCCGGTCCGATTCAGATTCTGTATGGCGGGAAAGCCCACCCTCATGACGTGGGAGGGAAGGACCTGATCCGGCGCGTGATTCAGGCCGCCAGCGGGCTGAATGACAACATCACGATCGTGTATCTTGAGAACTACAACATGGCCCTTGCCAAGCTCATCACTTCAGGCGTCGATCTCTGGCTAAACACCCCGCAGCGCCCGCAAGAAGCTTCCGGCACGAGCGGCATGAAGGCGGCACTGAACGGCGTTCCGAGTCTGAGTGTGCTGGACGGCTGGTGGGTCGAGGGCTGCGTTGAGGGCGTGACCGGCTGGGCGATCGGCTACGACAGCAAGGCCACGGGCGATGAATCCGCCGCGGAAGTCGCCTCACTCTACGACAAGCTGGAGCACCAGATCATCCCCATGTTTTATCGGGCGCCCGAATCTTATGCGCAGATCATGAGATCGTGCATCGCTCTGAACGCAAGTTTTTTCAATACCCACCGCATGTTGAGCCAGTACAAGGCAAACGCGTACGCGCCCAAGGCTTTGATCCGGAAAGCCAAGGAAGTGTAACGGCACGCCGCTTGCGTCCCCGTCGGGTCAATCGTTTATCGCGATGATTCTCTCAGGGTTTGGGGCTTTTTCCGGTGAGCCACTTCTTGCCCATTGCGTAGAGCGCGTCGGCGTCGGGCCCTTTCAGTCCTGGCATGTCGGTCTTCACCTTGTATCCGACGCTCGACTGAAGATACGCCAGGTGGCAGTAGCCCTCTGGAAACTGCGCCAGGATTTTCGGATCGAGTTGTACGGTCTTGACCGGATCGACAGGGTCCATGCGGTCTTTTTCGTAAAAGAGCCGGCGCAGGACGATGGCCCAGCGGCCCTTTCGCTTTTCGAAAAAATCGTAAAAGCGGCCCGTGCACAGCACGTCCACCTGAACGTCATGGACCTTGGCGCGCTGGGAGATCGTCATCTTGGTCTGCGCGATGGCGCGCTTGCCCTTGATTTCGACGGAGGTTCCTCCGAGCAGATGCAGGATGCTGACGCCTCGCTTCCAGCCTTCCTCGTTCACCCGGATGAATTCCTCGTAAGGGCCCTGGAACCACGTCGCCATCATCACGCCTTCCTTGTGCCACACGGTGCGGAATTTCTCCCAATCGGCTGAGTCGCGGGAGACGACCCAGTCCTCCACAACTTGCTTGATCGCCAGCGTGTCCAGCATTTTTTGGTCCATGCGATTTCCTCTCCGTTTCTTCGGGCGGCCGCTGAATCGTGCCTAGTGATTCGAGACTTGCGATTTGTGATCCATGAAGCGTCGGCAATCGACAACTAAAATTCGGTCGTTCAGGCTGAAATGGACGGGCGCACCAGAATGGCCGGTGGCTCTCGACTGCTAATTCTCAACTTTGCTCCGTCTCTACAACGCGCTCCAGGGGACGCCAGTCACCAGCCGCTTCCCTCAGCTCTTCACGTACGTGGACAAAAACGTATTCGCAAGCTCCCACGCCTGCTTTGCCGCGGTTTCCTTGTAGCTGGGCCGCGCGTCGCAGAAAAATCCGTGGTCGGCGTCGGAAAATTCGACATTCACAAAGGCCTTCTTCGCATCCGTCATCGCGTCGACGGTGGACCGAATGTGTTCCTTCGGAATGTGCGCGTCGAGGCCGCCCCAAAAAAACAAAATAGGCCCATGCTGCTGGGCCGCGCGCGGCAGCAGCGCCGGAGCGATGCCCCCGCCGTAGAACGAAACCGCTGCCTTCAGCGGCAGCACCGAATTCGCCAGAAACGAGACGCGCCCGCCGAGGCAGAAGCCGATGCTGCAAGTCGAGTTCGGCAGCACGCGTGGATTTTTCTGCAGCCAGTCAAACGCCGCGCGGGCATCGGCGGCCAGGCCCTCGGGCGTGAGCGCTTGCATGTGCGGCATACAGGCCGGAAAATTCGAATACAGGCCTTCGAAGCCCGGCGCGGATCGATGAAACAACTCCGGCGCGATCGAGACGTAACCCTGCTGGGCGAAGCGCTCCGTGATATCGCGAATATGGGCGTTTACGCCGAATGCTTCCTGGAAGACGAGCAAGCCGGGTGCTTTCGCGCCGTCCGCCGGAGCCGCGACGTACGCGTTCATGGACGTTCCGTCCGTTACGGGCAGCGTTATTTTTTCCGTTCGAATCTGGTCCATCGGGGTTCCCTCTCATGTTGTTTGGATTAGGGCCGACACATCATACCCATTGCGCCGCCAAAATTCGAGGGCAGATGACTCAAAGTCGATTCGGGCCAGACTCAATGGCGGAGAAAAAACCTGTCCCAGAGGGCGGACCTGTACCAACCTCCAAATCCGACCTGTCCCCACGTACCATTGACGCCCCCGTCCCCAGGCCCTAGCATCCTGAACAAGCGGGGATGTCCCTCCCGAAAGGGATCCGGACCAATTCTGCGACTTCCTGAGGGGACCTGGAATGACTGAATTTCGGGCCAAACGTGCCCCACGACTTCCGGGCAAGGCCATCCAACCTGTCGCGAACGCAACTCAACCCTCCGGCCGCGAAAAGCGCCGGGGCGTGCGAGTCAACTCCCGAGTTCCCATTTCCGTTCAATGGAACTCCGGCGAGGAACTGCTCAGCAAAGAAACCCAAACTCGCGTGGTTGGACCTTATGGGTGCCTGGTGGTCCTGGCTCAAAATCTGGAAATCCGCCAGCAGATACAACTAACGAATTTGTTGAACAAGCAATCGAACGCGGCCGTTGTCGTCTGGCGCGGGCTGGAGCGCGCCGAAGGCTGGGAGCTGGGAATTGAGCTCGTCAATCCGCAAATGGGTTTTTGGGGGCTGGACCTTTGACCACGTCGAAAGAACAATCGTCTCGAGGAGCCGCGCTGCTGCCGGGCGAAGAGCGCCGCCGCAGCCAGCGAGTGATCATTCGGGTGCCGGTTACGCTGGAGCTGGCTGAAAACGGCCAAACCGTGAAGGTCGCCGCACATACGGTCGCGGTGAACATACATGGTGCCATGGTCGTCTGCCCGCGCCCCCTCGACTCGCAGGCGCAGGTGACGGTCACGAATGACCGGACGCACCAGCAAACGGGCGCCCGTGTCACGCGCGCGCCGAGAGAAAGTTCCGAGGGATACTTGATTCCAGTGGAGTTCACCAGCCCCTCGCCCAACTTCTGGCAAATCTCGTTCCCTCCAGCCAATTGGAAGGCCCCCGAAAACTGATCGCCCAGGCGTGTCTCTCGACTGCTTTTGCAGCCGCGCTTGAGGCGCCGCCGGAAACTGGGATTTGCACGGGCTTTCGGCTCTCCTTTTCGGGTCTTAACCAACGCACCGGCCCTGGCTTAGCGTGAGGTGATGCCCTGTGAAAGGGCATTGCCCTTGGATACCTCGACGTTCCTGGAAGCACGCAGCGGCAAATCTACAGGAAAACCCGGAACTAAATACTGCATCCAAGGGAATTGAAACGGGGCACAAATGGCTTTGTAGCGCCATAGTGTTGTCTTCGTAGTATAGTCGCGTGGGGTTAGCTCTGTACTCATCCTGGCTTTACCTGAGGGAACCGTGAACGACCAATTCACTGGCAGTAGAAATGTGTGGGCGCGGCAGGGCAATATCGCTTCAAGAGCGATTGCGGAGTTTCGCCGACCTCTCACGCACTTTTACCGGACCGCGATGCTCGCCGGCGCGCTCGCTCTGGCAGTGCCGCTCGCCGCCGCCGCGCAAAGCAGCGCTGTGCGGGCGCGAGTCACCGATCGTGTGGACTTGAGCAGGTTAACCACACTCCGCGGAAATACCCACCCCCTCGCCCGGGCTCAGTATGATCAAGGCGCCGCCCCGCCAGACTTGCCCATGAATCGCATTCTGCTTGTCTTGAAACGCAGTTCCGACCAAGAGGCTGCCCTTCAGGATTTGCTGGTCCAGCAACAGGTCACCGGTTCCGCGAGCTACCACAAATGGGTCACGCCCGACCAGTTCGGCCAGCAATTCGGCCCTGCCGATGCGGATATTCAGGCGGTTACCGGCTGGCTGACGTCCTACGGATTTCAATCCATCAAGGTTTCAAAGGGACGCACAGTGGTTGAGTTTTCCGGGACGGCGGCCCAAGTACAGAGCGCGCTTCACACGGAGATTCATAAATACGTTGTGAACGGGGAAGCGCACTGGGCCAACGCGAGTGATCCCCAGATCCCTACCGCGCTGACCCCTGTGATTTCCGGCTTTGCTTCGCTTCACAATTTTCCCAGGAAGAGGCCACTTGTGCGATCGGGCCAGAAAGCACCTGCGGTTCTCACGCCGGGAGCGAAGCCGCTGGTGACGTTCACGGACGGATCGCACGGGGTGGCGCCGGCGGATTTCAATGTGATTTATAACGTGGCGTCCGGGATGACCGGCGCCGGGGTCACGATCGCCGTGGTCTCGGACACAGACATCAATGTGCAAGATGTTGACCGGTTCCGCAGCATTTTTGGTTTGCCGAGCAACGATCCGCAGACGGTCCTGAACGGACCGGACCCGGGAGACATCGGCGATGACGCCGAAGAGGAAGCCGTGTTGGACGTGACCTGGGCCGGCGCCGTTGCGCCGAACGCCACCGTGAAACTTGTCGTGTCCGAAGACACCAACGACGTGAACGGTGTGGATCTGTCGGAAGTCTACATTGTGGAGAATAACTTAGCGGATGTCATGACGGAGAGCATCCTCCTTTGCGAGGCAGACGCGTCGTCCAACGCCGCATTTTATTCTAGCTTGGCGGAGCAAGCGGCCGCCCAGGGAATCACCTACCTGGTTGCATCCGGGGATGGCGGCCCGGATGGCTGTGACGACTTCAGCACGGTGCCCACGGTCGACGCTCCCCCGTCCGTCAACATCCTCGCATCAACGCCATTTACGATTGCCGTCGGCGGCACGGAATTCAATGATACGGCAAGCCCCAACACCTACTGGCAATCGGCAAGCGGAACCAATGGGGAATCCGCGAAATCCTATATTCCCGAAAATGTGTGGAACGAAAGCTGCACCGCCCTCAGTGCCACTTGCGCAGTTATAGGTTTATGGTCCAGTGGCGGCGGCCAAAGCGCCGTTTTTTTGGCCAAACCCCCGTGGCAATCCGGAGTTGCGGGAATACCCACGGCGAACGCGCGGTTTTTGCCAGACGTTTCTTTGAATGCGGCCAACCACGATGGCTACGTGGTCTGTTACCTCAGTTCTTGCGCGTCACCGAACCCAGAGTTCTACGTCTTCAGCGGTACTTCGGCGTCGGCTCAGGCGTTTGGCGGAATCATGGCTTTGGTGGTTCAGCAGGCTGAGGCTCGCCAGGGGCTGGCAAACTATGTGCTCTACAAGCTGGCGGCCAGCGAAACGCTGTCTTCCTGCAATGGCTCAAGCACGACTACTCCCCCGATTAGCACTTGCGTCTTCAACGACATAACTTCCGGTAACACGAATATCCCAGGGGAAACCGGATTTCCGGCCTCCATCGGATATGACGAGGCAACTGGCCTTGGTTCGGTCAATGTCTCGAACCTCGTCAACAATTGGGCGTCTGCTCGAGTAAGCGCAAGCACGACGACTCTTTCCCTGAATGGCGGCGCGGCTGTAAATGTCACTCACGGAACGGCAGTGCCCGTGAGCATTACGGTCTCGGCCAAATCCCCCGCAACGGGAACGCCAACTGGCGATGTTTCACTGATTTCAACGAGCAGCACGTGGAAAGGCACGGATGGGTTCACCTTGTCGAGTGGATCTGTCAATGCGAGCACGATTTTATTGCCCGGCGGGACTTACACCGTCACGGCGCACTATGAAGGTGACGGCACTTTCACGGGCAGTAATTCGACGCCCCCGGTCAGCGTCACAGTTAGTCCCGAGTCGAGCGTCACGGGTGTCGGCATTGTCATCGGATTCCCATGCACTTTATCCACGTCCGTCGCTTACGGGTCCTCTTACATTCTGAGTGGTGGCGTGACGGATTCCACTGCCTCGGGGACCGTGTGCCTTCCTTCGCCGAGGGGGGCCTTTCCGACCGGAACGGTGACCCTGACCGACACCTTCAACGGCAATACGAACCCCCTCGACGGTGGAACGTTCACACTCAACAGCGCGGGATATTTCGAAGACCAGACGATCCAGCTTCCCGCGGGTGTCCACAGCATCAGAGCCGTGTATAACGGCGACAACAGTTTCGGTTCCAGTACGTCCACCTCGGATGTGGTTACGGTTACGCAGGCAACGACGGCGACGTCTGTTGCGGCTAGTCAAACGACGGTCGCCTCCGGGACACCGGTTACGCTCACAGCGACAGTCAGCACCCAAAGCAACGCGACCGCCAACGCGTCGCAGGAACCGACGGGGACGGTGCAGTTTTACCTCGGCGGCACGGCCTTCGGCAACCCGGTCACGGTGACCGGGGGAGTAAATTCGAGTACCGGATTTGCCCAGGCGGTTGCCGTCGACTCGAACACCACACTAGCGAGCGGGGCGAACGTGATCACCGCGAAGTATCTCGGCGATAGCAACTATGCGGCGAGTGCGATCTCGAGCGGAGTAACTGTGACGGTGGGCTCGGCTGGAATCAATCTGTCGCCCGGTTGCAGTAGCGCGACGATCACCATCGGCGCGCCGGGCCAATCCGGATCGTGCCTCATCACCGTAACGGGGGCCAATGGGTTCAATGGCACCGTCGCGTTGAGCGCGGCCGTCACAGGTGCCCCGGCGAGCGCAGTGGACTCCCCGACTTGCAGTTTTGGCGCCCCGGACTCGAACTTTACCGCTCCGAGCACCATCGCCTTGAGTACAACGTCTGAGACGGGCAACGCGACGATGACTTGCTCTTCGACAGCGGCTTCCGAAATATTGTTTGGGCCTTCAAACCATCCGTCTGGCCGCAACTGGCTCCTCGCGGTTGTCGCGGTCGCCCTAGCTCTCTTCTTCCTCGTTGTTCCAAAGCAGCGACGGTGGAAGTTGGTTCCCTTGGCGGTGCTCGTTGCCGTGGTTGTGACGGCGGGAGTCAGTTGCGGTGGCGGCGGCAGTAGCGGCGGTGGCAGTGGCGGAGGCAATCCCGGCACAACGGTGGGAGCGTATACGGTGACCGTCACCGCGACTCCGTCCGTGGGCACGGCACAGAGCACAGCCGTCACGGTCAACGTCCAATAGCGTCTTTTCAGTTTACGTCTCGGGCTGCGTTGCTGGAAGCGGGATGCGGATCTGTACAGCGACAACCCTGAGGCGAGCCGAACAATCTGCGGCCCGCTACTTCGCGGGCACGGCATCCGCATCCAGATTCCCACCCGAAAGAATGATTCCGACTCTCAGGTCTTCGCCCGGGAGCTGCCGGTGAAGAGCGGGCGATGCCGCCACGGCGCCCGACGGTTCCACGGTGCACCGCAGGTGCTCCGTGACCAGATGCATCGACTGGACGATCTCTTCTTCGCTCACGAGCAGTATGCGATCGACCCGTTCCCTTAAAATCGCAAAGGTGCGAGCCGATAGCGTCGCGCGCAACCCATCGGCGATCGTGAATGCCATCGAGCCGGGTTCGATCTGTCCGGAGGCGAGCGACCGTGCCGCGTCGTCGGCGTTCTCCGGTTCGCAGCCGATTACCTGGATCTCCGGCCGCAGGGATTTCGCGGCGATGGCCGTGCCGGAGAGCAATCCTCCGCCCGAAATCGGCGCGCAAATCACGTCCAGATCGGGAATCTCCTCCAAAAATTCCAGCGCCGCCGTGCCTTGCCCCGCGATCACCCGGTCGTCGTCGTAAGGATGAATGAGCGTCGCGCCGGTCGCGCGCAACATCTCCGCGGCGGCAGCCTCGCGCGCCGCAAGCGTCGGCTCGCAAAACGTGATGTCCGCGCCGTAGGCTTCGACGGCCCGAATCTTCACTTTCGGTGCGTTGCGGGGCATCACGACCCACGCGCGGATCCCGCGCATCTGCGCCGCGAGTGCCAGCGCCGCGCCGTGGTTTCCCGAAGAGTGCGTCACCACGCCCCGGGCCGCCTCTGCCTCGCTCAACGAAAACACCGCGTTCGCCGCGCCGCGGATTTTGAACGATCCGGAAAGCTGCAAATTTTCGCACTTGAAAAAGAGCAGTGCGCCCGCAAGCTCATCGAGCGGGTAGGAGATCATGACCTGTGTCTGCTCGATATGCGGAGCGATGCGGCGCCGCGCTTCTCGAATCGCTTCGAGGCTCGGCCCCGCGAAGGATGGAATGTTGGATACGCTCAATCTTATTGCGGGCTGCAAGGACAGCCCGTACCCGTGAGAAAACTCTTAGATTCGGCGCATTATGGCACAACTTGTCCCGGCCTGGAGCAAGCCTCGAAAACAAGGCGCATTTTTCTTGCATCCGCTCGACGCGGCGCTAGAATCGATTTCACCCCCTTCCTAATTCATCGCCGCGCGCATTCCTGCGGGCGGGCCTGCCCGTCTGGCAGGCGGGGAGGAAGCCAATGAGTTCCAGTGAACGCCGTCTCGATACGCGCGTGAATATCCGCGTGCCCTTGCGGTTCCGGGTGCTCAATAATCCGGGATCGACCGAGCAGGCAGCGGAGTCGGAGAACATCTCGCAGCGCGGCCTTTTTTTCTCCACCACCGTTCCGCTGAAAGTCGGAACGCCGGTGGAGGTGTCGCTTCGAATGCCGCAGGAGCTTGCGGGAAAAACTTCGAGCGATGTGAGGTGTGTGGCGCGCGTCGTACACGTTCAGCCGGGCTTCGCCCTCGGAGGCAAGACGGGAATTGGCCTGCACATCGAGCGGTACGAGGCGAAAGCGTCAGCGCGGGAGCGGTGGGTAAGTTAGGCTCTTTTCCCGCGAAAGAGGCAACGCTTCAGTTTCCGCTCGTGGAGACGCGAACGGTGGCCTTGGCGCTTGAAACATTCTCAAACTGGTCGTACACGCGCACCGTGACCGTGTGTTCGCCCGGCGAAACCTTTGCCAGTTGAAAATCGTAGCTCTCCCGCGGCGCGTCACTCAGGCCGCCCGCGGGAAACACCAGCGCCCAATCCCCCGCGTCGAGGCTGTATTGCGCGCGCGCAATGAAGCTGACGGGAGCGCTCGCCTGGAACCGCACGCGCACGCCCGCGGCCCCTGCCGCGTCAGCCGTGAGCGCCGTAATGGAGGGCGGCGTGTTATCCACGACGAACCGGTCTGACTCGCGTTCCGAGATGAGCCCCTCCCCGGCGGGGTTTGACGGAGCGTCGCTCGCGACAATCTTCAGGTAATAAGCCCCGTCTGGCATCGTGGTCGTGTCCCAGGAATAAAATCGCGTGTCCAAGCTGTCCTTGAGCAGCTTCCAGGTGGTTTCATTTTCGCCGCGAAAATAAATAGAGAATTCCAGCTGGTCGTCGTTGGCGTCATCGGCAGTCCAAAGAACCGACTCGTAGCCTTTTTGCGAAAAGCCCTGCGGAACAGGGTCGAAGCGCGCCGTCGCGGGCGGCATGCCCAGGCCCGTCATCGAAACCCCAGGGAACGCCGCGCTCGACGAAGATGCGGGCGGCTGCGGCATGCGCAGCTGCACGGAAGTTTGCGGGCCTGCGCCTACCGTTGGCAAGGCCATTCCCTGGACGCGGACGCCGGAGTCCTGCAGCGCGATCGCCGTCACTTGCGGGGCAACATTTTTGGGCAAATAGGCGATACTGAACCAATCGATTTCCGGAGCATCGCTGCCGCTGCCGCCGCGCAGCACGGCTTTCCACTGCACGAAGCGCGCCGCGGGACAATCGAGTTTGTCCCCGGAAGGATTGGAGTAGGGTCCTGCCCAGTCGCTCCAATTGGTGTCGGGATCGGAAGTGTTGCCCGAACGTGCGTAGATCTCGATTCGTTGCCCGCCGCTGCCGCCGGATACATTTTGACCCCACCACCCGGTGCGTCCCCAGCGCGAGAAAATGTGAGCGTCGAAAGGCTGCGATTCGAATGTTCCTTCCGGCGCGTTGCCCGGTCCCAGGGTAAAAACTTTTCCGGGATTAGCCGCGGCGAGATAAAGCTTTCCGCCGGGGCCCGCGGCGATCGAAGTGACTTGGCGCGAATCGGCCTTCACAAGCTTCGAAAAAATATGATTGCCTTCGAGTTCGAGCACCGTGCCGTCGTTCCCCGTTCCCAGCAGCAGCTTTCCGTCTGGCAAGAGGCCAATCGAGTAGACCACTTCATCCCGCGCATTCCACAACTCTTCCGGAGACCCGTCCGGCGCGATGCGATAGACCGAACTTGAATTGACGGCGGGAAGAGGCGTAAACGGGATGCCTTGACTCTGGAGCGGGGCGCCACCCGCATTTCCCGCCGGACCAACGGAGATCACGAAATTTGGCGTGGTGGAAGGCTCGGTCACCTGGGGACGAGGCTGCCCCGGGGTGGGAGGCGTCTTTTCCCCCACGGCCGCGACGTAGAGGCTTTTGTCCGGGGCTTCGAGCAGCGCCGTGATTTCCTTCTTGGAAGTTTCGTAGAGTACGAACGCGCGCCGATTATTCGCGGCCTTCGGGATGCGCAGGACCCTCCCGCTTGGCTCCGTTCCCGCCAGGACGTTGCCGGCAGAATCGAGGGCCAGCGAACGGATGTGAGTTTCCTCGCTCGAATAAAAGACCTGTCCTTTGCCGTCTGGCGCGACCGAGAAGATCTTGCCCGTATCGCCGGTGGCGACGTACACGGTTCCGTCCTTGTCCACGGCCAGATCCCAAATGTACTTGGTCTTCGGATCGAAGAAGACGGAGGACTGGCCGCCGGGCGTCACTTTGTAAACTTTTCCGTCCGGCGAGGTGCCGACGTAGAGGTTTCCCGCGCCATCGGCGGCGAGCGCCTCGGCGGCCAGCTCGGAAGATTCAAAAACGCTGGCGGTTTTGCCGTTTGGGTCGATACGCAGCACCTTCGCATTCGAACCGCCCGCCGCGTAGAGATTTCCCTTGGAATCGGCCCGAATTTGAAGGAGGTAGGCAAGGCCGGCGTCGGCGAATTCGGCGAACCGCGGCGCCAGAAAAATCTTGCCGTCGCTGCGCAGCGCGACGCCCTTGGCCGTGCCTTTGTCAAAGTCTTCAAAGGAGTTTTGCCGCCACCAACGGGTATGTTCGGCGAGCAACGGAGCGGCGGCCGCTAGCAAAGCTGTGGCGAAAAGCAGCGCCGTGCCGACGCGAGCGGCAATTCTTCCGCCGCGCCCCGCGCGGCCATACGACCCTGCATTGCGCATAACCCCCCACGGGGAACCGGCGACGCGCGCCAGCCACCCGCCTACTTGATTTGAATCGTAATGGATGCGGATCCCTGAACAACTTGATCGAGCGGCATCGACCACTCGCCCGCTTCCGATTCCCGGACGATCAGCGAACTCGCCGGGCCGCCGCGCTGGTCGAGAAGGTTGATTTGAGACGCGGGCACATTAGGCATTACTTTGTCCTGCACCACCATGGTTGGCCCAGATCCGAGCAGCGTGACATACAGGCGGTTGTTCCGACGCTCCCGGTTCAAAACGGAGATGAGCTGCTCGAGGCTCTCCAGGCGCGCCTGCGATCCGGACACGATGCTCATGCGGTTGAGTGTGGAGGAATCGCTGGCGAGGATTTGCATCGATGCGCCGCGCACCGCCTGCGGCGGAATCGTCACTCGCACGTCGCGAATCACGGGAGAGCCGCGATACGGGCGCATTTGCACGCGCACGGTCACCGTGTCCCCGGGCTCCGCTTCGGATTTATCGAGCCATGCGGCCTCAATCGTCATCTGGCGCCGCTCCGGCAGTGCCTCAAGGCGAAGCGTCACGCGATCGATGCTCGCCGTTTCATACGGATTCGAGAAGATTCTCTGGAAAACGCCCTGGACCGCCGCCGCGGCGGAAGCGCCATCGGCAATGAACGAATCCGTCGGCGGGAAGAGGTTGTCGAGCGTCACGCTCGAGTGGCCCGCGATGTCAATTCCTCCCGTCAGGTGCAACGTGGTTCCTTCACCGTAGACGCTGTTTTGGACGAGTCCGTTCAGCGCCGAAATGCCCATGAGAATCGGCGTGATCTTCGGGTTTGACATCATGCGAAACGAGAGGTGTTTGTCTCCGTCGGGCGTTGCCACGGTCATATCGATGGGAATCAATTTCGGCGCGGTTCCCAAGCTTCCCACCACAGCGGTCACGCGATCCTGGCTAAACGATCCGATGGTTCCGCCGACGTTCACAATTTTTGTGGATTCCAGATCGGAGCTGAGAGTAGTCAGCACGCGGGCTCTCGCCATAGGCATCTGCACGGCGCCAAATCCAAAGAGCGGATGGCCGCACACGTACACGCGCCCGTCCACAATCGCCGTGACCGTGCACGAAGCTTGCAGCGACAAGTCGCCTTCGATGAGGACAGCGCTCACCATGTCCCCCGGCCGGATGTTCGCGTCATCGGGCCGCGCGTCGATGCTCCCGCCCTGCACGGCGGCCATACCGTACGCGGTAAACTCATTCTCAAATTGCCGGATGGCGGCACCGCTGAAGCCTGAAAAGACGAGCGGGGAATCGATCGGCGTCAGAAAACTTCCGCCGGAGATGCCCGCGCGCGACGCCCAATCGGATGGAATCTCGATCCGCGCTTCCGCTCGCGTTGCGGGCGTTGCGGGCGTTGCGGGTTGCGTGGCGTCGGCATGCAGCGTGCCTGGCTGGCCCTTGGGCAGGCTCAAAATGTTTTCGATTGGCGTGACTCCCGCGAGCGGCTCCTTCGCGAACGTGCCAAGCTTGAGAGACAACGCCCCGGCAAGTTTTCCATCGATGTAGACTGGGCTGCCGCTCATCCCTGCGACCACGCCGGTGTGTTCCACTTTCGGGCCGACTAGTTGCACAAGAATGATCGATTCCCTGGGCGCTAGAAAATTCGGCATCACTCCGATCACCACGAGATCGAACTTCTCGATCTGGTCCCCAGCAAAAATCGTGTAGGCTTCACCCTTCATTCCGGGCTGGATTTGCGAAAGCGGGAAAATATCAGGGTCGCCCGCCCGGAGCGAAGGAGCGACGAACCATACAAGGATTGCGGCAAGCAAGATTCGCTTGCAGGAAGGGAAGAATCGCCTCACGATGGCCTTTCCAATTCGCTGCATGAACCCCCCATAATACGCGTGGTGCGGCCCGGAATCAATCGCGCGGCCCAAAACCGGCCGAGGCGGTCGCCCCCTCGAAAAAAACCGGGAGAGCCAGTCCTTGGAGTGCAAACCGCCGCGGTTGCAAAAGAATCCTTCCCGGAGCAAACTTCTTTCATGAGCACATACGACCTAATCTGCATTGGCGCGGGCCCCACGGGCCTTGCCTGCGCCATTGAAGCCAAGCGCGCTGGAATGCGCCCGCTCGTCATCGACAAAGGCTGCCTCTGCAATTCTCTCTATCATTACCCCGTCAACATGGTGTTTTTCACGACGCCTGAACTCTTGGAAATCGGCGATTTGCCGCTCACGAGCACCACGGAGAAACCGACTCGAACCGAAGCGCTCAAATATTACCGCAAGTGCGCGGAGCACTACGATCTGGAGCTGGGGCTTGGCCAGCGCGTCGAGCGCGTCGACGGCGCCGACGGAAACTTCAGCGTGCACACACGGGATGAGAAAGGGATTTCCGCGCAATTCGCCGCCAAAAAAATCGCAGTTGCGACCGGATACTACGACCTGCCGAATCGCCTTGGCATTCCCGGAGAAGATTTGCCGCACGTCTCGCATTACTACACCGAACCGCATCCGTTCTGGCGCCAGAATGTCGTCGTGATCGGCGGAAAAAACTCGGCTGCGGAAGCCGCGCTCGATCTCTACCGCAATGGCGCGAACGTGACTTTGGTGCACCGGCGCGCCGAGCTGGGCTCGACGATCAAGTATTGGGTCCGGCCGGACATCGAGAATCGCATCAAGGCAGGGCAGGTCCGCGCTCTGTTTGAAACGGAGGTAGAGCGCATCGAGCCGGGCCGCGTTTGGGTCTCCAATCACGCGGGCGAAAGATCGTTGCCGGCGGTGCAAGTTTTTGCGCTCACGGGATATCATCCGGACTTCGAATTCTTGAAGTCGTTGGGCATCACGCTCGACCCCGCGACCAATAAACCCAACATGGATCCCACAACTCACGAAAGCAACGTCCCCGGAGTGTTCGTTGCCGGAGTCGTGATCGGGGGAAATCACACCAGCGAGATTTTTATCGAGAACGGGCGCTTTCACGGCAAGCAAATCGTTGCCGCGCTGACAAACGGTAGTTTCCGTTCGAACGCCAGCGTTTGACACGATTTTCCGCCCGATGCTAGAGTCAATTGTCCAAGGCCGAGGTAGCTCAGTTGGTAGAGCAGTCGATTCGTAATCGACAGGTCCCCGGTTCAAGTCCGGGCCTCGGCTCCAGCTTTTTCTTTTTTCACGCCGCTGTAATTGACAGGCCGGTCCGGCTTCCAAGTCGAAGCATCAAGGGGTGGCGCTGCTTCCCATAGGCAGACCACGTGGGAGACCGGAAAGGAGATTCCAATGGCCGTCACGCAAATGCCTGGCTCCATCAAAGCCCGCACTTCAGAGAATCCGCTCTCTTCCGAAGAGCAAGCCAGGATGGACGCCTACTGGCGCGCTGCAAATTATCTTTCCGTGGGGCAGATCTACCTGCTTGCCAATCCGCTCCTGCGCGAGCCTCTGAGGATCGAGCACATCAAGCCGCGCTTGCTGGGCCACTGGGGAACGACGCCTGGCCTCAATTTTATTTATGTGCACATGAACCGGGCGATCAAGAAATTCGATTTGAATGCGATCTACATTGCCGGCCCCGGCCATGGGGGTCCGGGCCTCGTCGCTAACACGTATCTCGAGGGCACTTATACCGAGATCTATCCCAACATCCCGCAGAACGAAGAAGGAATGAGACGCTTGTTTAAGCAATTTTCGTTTCCCGGCGGGATTCCAAGCCACGTCGCTCCGGAAACGCCCGGCTCGATTCATGAGGGCGGCGAACTGGGCTACTCCATCGCTCATGCCAACGGCGCCGCCTTCGACAACCCGGATTTGCTGGTCTGTTGCGTCGTCGGTGACGGCGAAGCGGAGACGGGGGCGCTCGCCGCAAGCTGGCATTCGAACAAATTCCTGAACCCGGCGCGCGACGGCGCTGTCCTGCCCATCCTGCACCTGAACGGGTACAAGATCGCGAATCCCACTGTCCTTGGCCGGATGAGCGACAGCGAACTCGTGCAACTTTTCACGGGATACGGATACGACCCCTATTTCGTCGAGGGACGCGAGCCGGCCGCGATGCACCCGCTCATGGCCGGAACGCTCGACGCCGTGATCGGCGACATCCGCTCCATCCAGCACAAGGCAAGGCTGCAAGGAGCGACGGAACGAGCGCTCTGGCCCATGATCATCCTGCGCACACCCAAGGGCTGGACAGGGCCGCGCGTGGTGGATGGAAAGCCTGTCGAGGATACGTGGCGCGCGCACCAGGTCCCGCTCGCCGAACTCGCCACCAAGCCCGAGCACTTGCGGCTTCTCGAAGAATGGATGAGGAGTTATCGCGCGGAGGAGCTATTCGATCCGAACGGCAAGCTGATTCCGGAGTTGGCTGGGCTTGCGCCCAAGGGCGAGCGGAGAATGGGAGCGAATCCCCACGCCAATGGCGGCTTGCTGCTGAAAGACCTGGTGATGCCGGACTTTCGGGACTATCAGGTGCACGTCATGAAACCGGGAAATGTCCTTTCCGAAGCGACGCGCGAACTTGGAAAGTTTCTGCGTGATGTGATGAAACTGAACGCTGGCACGAAAAACTTTCGCGTGTTCGGCCCCGATGAGACCGCGTCCAATCGGCTCGATGCGATCTATGAAGCGACCGACAAAATTCTGATGGAACCCCTCCTGCCGACGGATGAACACCTCTCCTGCGATGGCCGCGTGATGGAAGTGCTCAGTGAACACATGTGCCAGGGCTGGTTCGAGGGGTACCTCCTCACCGGGAGGCATGGATTCTTTTCCTGCTACGAAGCGTTCATCCACATTGTGGATTCCATGTTCAATCAGCACGCGAAGTGGCTGAAGGTGACGGACGGAATTCCGTGGCGCCGGCCGATTGCGTCTCTGAACTATCTGCTCACTTCGCACGTGTGGCGGCAAGATCACAACGGTTTCACCCACCAGGACCCGGGCTTCATCGATCTCGTCGTCAACAAGAAAGCCGACGTCGTCCGCGTCTATTTGCCTCCCGATACCAACACGCTCTTATCCGTGGCGGATCATTGCTTGCGCAGTCGGCATTACGTCAACGTAATCGTTGCCGGCAAGCAGTCCGCTTTGCAATGGCTGAACATGCAGGCTGCCATCCAGCACTGCACGGCGGGAATCGGCATCTGGGATTGGGCCAGCAACGACCAGGGAACGGAACCGGACGTCGTAGTCGCAAGCGCCGGCGATATCCCCACGCTCGAAGCCCTCGCCGCCGTGGACTTGTTGCGCCAGCATTTCCGCGATTTGCGTATTCGGTTCATCAACGTGGTAGACCTGATGACGCTACAGCCTTCCACGGAACATCCGCACGGCCTGAGCGATGCGGAATTCGATTCGATCTTTACGGCAGACAAGCCCATCATCTTTGCCTACCATGGTTATCCGTGGCTGATTCATCGCCTAACCTATCGCCGCAAGAACCATGACAATCTTCACGTGCGCGGCTACAAGGAAGAGGGGACCACGACCACACCCTTCGACATGACCGTCCTCAACGATATGGACCGCTTCCACCTTGCCGGAGACGTTGTGGACCGAGTCCCGCGTCTCCAGGCCGTCGGGGCGCATTTCAAGCAGCACCTGCGCGACCGGCTCATTGACCATAAGCAATACATCGTGGAATATGGCGATGACATGCCGGAAATCAAGAACTGGAAATGGCCCTATTAGCCTATTCGCTTGGACGAAGCCGGCCGCGCGCGCCCGGAACACGCTTCCATGAACATCCTCGTCCTTAACGCCGGCAGCTCCAGCCTGAAGTTTCAAATCATAGCCACCGATCTCGATCGAATTCGGCAGAACAAAGACGTCCGGCTCCTGCGCGGCGAAGTTGAACGAATCGGGTCCGAAGCGGTCATCACCGTGCAAAAAAGCGACGGTCCGAAGCGGAAGTTCACCGCTTCTTTGCGCGATATTCCCCAGGCGCTCGATTTTATTGTTCGTTGGGTAGGTTCGCCGGAATCGGGCGTTTCGGAAATCCAGAGTAGAGCGGACATTCACGCGGTGGGCCACCGAGTCGTGCACGGCGGTGAGGCCTTTACGGAGTCGGCGGTCATCACGGAGGAAGTGCTGCAGGGCATCGAGAAATGTATCGATCTGGCGCCGCTGCACAATCCCTCGAACCTTCGCGGAATTCGCGCGGCGCGCGATTTGCTCGGCCCGCAGATCCCGCAAGTCGCGGTGTTTGACACGGCCTTCCATCATTCCATGCCCGAGCGATCCTACGTGTACGCCATTCCGTATCATCTCTATCTGCGCTACCGGATCCGGCGGTACGGTTTTCACGGTATCTCCCACCGTTACCTCGCCTATCGCTATCGAACGATCCGCAATTTGACCCGGGAGCAAACCAATATCGTCACACTTCACCTCGGCAATGGATGTTCCGCCGCGGCCATTCGAGGCGGACGCTCCATCGACACGTCGATGGGCATGACGCCGCTTGAGGGGTTGGTCATGGGAACGCGGTCCGGCGACATCGATCCGGCGATTCTCAGCTTCGTCGGCGCGAAGGAGAACCTTTCGCCTGACGAAGTGGAATCGCTCTTGAACAAGCAGTCCGGCTTATTGGGAATTTCGGGGCTCACGCCCGATATGCGCGATCTGGAAAGCGAAGTGCGGGAGCATGACGACCGCCGCGCCAGGCTGGCCATCGAGATCTTTTGTTACCGGGCGAGAAAATATATCGGCGCGTTTCTCGCGGCGATGGGAGGAGCCGATGCCATCGTGTTCGCGGGAGGAATCGGCGAAAATTCGCCCGAGGTGCGAGCGCGCGTTTGCGAAGGGCTGGAATGGGCGGGATTGTCCATCGACAAGGAAAAGAACGAGACGACAAACGGGGTCGAAGGCGTGATCAGCCTTGCGCGTTGTGGCTTGGCCGCTTATGTTATTCCCACCGATGAGGAATTGTTGATCGCCCGGGACACGGCACGATGCATCTTAGGTGAACCCCATCCGCTATGAGGCGCGTTTCTCCGCGTCTTCCGGGAGCCAGCCATTTCCGTTAATTGATTTGATAAGCTAAGAAGGAGCTAAGATTCAGCCGGATCGCGCAGAACGCGCTCCAGTTCGTTTGGGAATTCGCTCCTCCGAAACGCCGGCGAGCCGTGGCAATCCTGCCCGTGCAACAAGGCAGGCAGCCACCAGCAGCCGTTCTCCACCGGAAACGTATAGAAAATGGAAGACCTCGATCCAATCAGGTTGGACGCGAGCTCTCTCCGTTGCTCCGGGGAAACTGTGGAATCGAGAAGGACAAGGGCGTAAGCGCCGCTCGTCACGTACTCCGCCGTCGCCGTTTGCGGCGGTACATAGGACAATTCGCTTCCGAGTTTTTCAAGAGATTTCAGGACCGAAGAGCCCCAAGATCCGCTCCGCCCGACCAGAAGTACACTCGGGCAAGAAGTCGCTACAGATCGTTCGGAGCTCAGGCAAAGACGGGAATCTGTCTCGAAGGCATTCAACTCGTACGCGGTGGCGGGAAACATCTGCATTGCGTTTGCCAAGCATCCCTCCCTGGTCGCGCCGGGAGAGGGGAACCGGGGAAGCCCTTACAGCGCGGCACAAACACGCTACACGCCTGCAAAACGGTAGTCAAGACGAACAGAGAGAGAAGTCGGGTTTTTCGTGGCTTCAAGGTTCGGCCTGGAAGTGCTTGGCACGCATTTCTCCCAACCAGGGGAATCGCGATTCCGAATCTCCATGTAGAAGACGGCTTCTTCGTTTCATACGATATTGACGCCGTACACCTTGTAATCCTAAGAACGATCTTCAGCCGAAGGATTTGTGTGAAGAATCCGTATGAAGGATTCGTATGAAGGATTTGCGGCATAGATGCGTTCCGCGAACGCCTCGTGAGAAACGCGGGTTAGGGATTGGACGGAGGCGGGGGAGCCGAAGCCCCGGAGCTTGGGCCGCCCGGCGAGAGATTTACCAGTTCGCCTTGCCCTAGGGCGTCCGGTGGATTGATGACGATCCGGTCCATCGGGTCGATTCCCTGCAAAACCTCCACAGAACTGCCAAAGTCGCGGCCGATGATGATCTTCTTGAGGAGAATCCGGCTATCGGGGCTGACCACCGCCGCCAGTGTTCCTTCCGGGCGGAAAAGCAGAGCGTTGACAGGTAGGGAGAGGTGTTCGCCGGTGAGTTTCACGTCAAAATGCACCTGCGCGTACGCTCCCGGCAATAGCGTTCCCGCTGCGTTGGGCACATCCACCTCCGTCAGCAAGGTGCGTGTGTTGGGGTCGATTGCGTTGGCGGTCCGCACGACCGTGCCGCAGAAGCTTCGCGCTCCTAGTTCGGTCAACGAGAGGCAGGCTTTGAGGCCTAAGTGGATCGATGGAGTGTCCGCCTGCGGAACAGCCACGTAGACGCGCATCGGGTCAATCTGCGCGAGATCGAACATTTCCTTGGTGGCGGTGCCTCCATTGCCGGCGTTGATAAGGGTGCCGGGGTCGACGTTCCGTTGCGTCAGGACTCCAGAGAATGGGGCGTAGACGCGTTTAAACGATTCGAGCTCTTCCAGTCGCTTGACGTTGGCTTCCGCCGACTGCACCATGGCGCCCTTTGCGGCCAAGTCACCGTTCGCGTTGTCGAGATCCTGCCGCGAAACGGAATCCGTCTTGATCAGGTCCTGATAGCGCGCGGCCGTCACAGAGGAAAGATTCAGATTTGCTTGGGCTGTCACCAGGTCGGCGCGCGCTTGGGCCAGTTCCTGATCCACTTCCGGCGTGTCGATTTCAGCCAGCAACTCGCCTTTTTCGATGCGGCTGCCGATGTCCTCGTACCACTTCTTAAGGTACCCGTTCGTCCTAGCGTAAATAGGGGATTCGACGTAGGGTTTGAGCGTGCCGGGAAGAACCATTTCCGAATTGGCATCGAGCGGATTGGCGTGAATCACCGAGACGTAGGGAACAGCCATGCGCTCGGTTTGCTGCGCGAGCGCCTTGTGCTCGCTCGTGCGTTGGCTAACGGCGTACACCCCCAAAACCACAAATACAAAAAACAAAATGAGAAACCAGCGCAGCAGCGGGCCCGGCCCTTTGCCGGCGCTGCCGGGCCCGTCGCCGGGGATCCCGGCGTCCAGTGGCTCGAGCGAATTTTGGCCCATCCCGGTTGGCTCCCGTAATCCGTAATTGTCCTATGAAACGTCGGCTTCCGTTGCGCCGACGTGCTGGCCCGGACGATATCCCTTGTGGATCAAGGAAAATACGCAAGGCACAAAGAATAATGTCGCGACCGTGGCGAAGATCAAGCCGCCAATCACGGCTCGCCCGAGCGGCGCGTTCTGCTCTCCGCCCTCTCCAAGCCCAAGCGAAAGCGGGACCATTCCGATGATCATGGCCATGGCTGTCATCAGAACGGGACGGATGCGGACATAGCCGGCATGCACGGCGGCCCGCTTCGCGTCCATGCCTTCCTCCAGCCGCTCCCGAGCGAAGGACACCATCAGGATGCTGTTGGCCGTGGCGACGCCCATGCACATGATCGTACCGGTCAGTGAGGGCACGCTCAATGTCGTGTGCGTCAACAATAAAATCCAAACAATTCCGGCCAGCGCACCGGGCAACGCCGTAATGATGATGAACGGATCGACCCAGGACTGGAAATTCACCACGATTAGCAGGTAAACCAGGACAATCGCGACCGCGACGCCCGCGCCCAGGCCGGTGAACGACGAATTCATCGTGGCCACCTGGCCGCGAAGGAAAAGCCGCGTGCCGCGCGGCAACTTGTCTTGAAAACTTTTTAGAATGTTTTGAATGTCCCGGTCGACGCCTCCCAGGTCACGCCCCTCCACCGAAGCGTACACGTTGAGCATTTGCTGGCCATCATAGTGGCTGATCAAGGCGGGCTCGACGCTGACTTGAATTTTCGCGAGATTTCCCAACATTTGCGGCGTTTTCGTGCTGGAGGAAGTTACCGGAATATTGGCCAGCGACTGGATCGAATCGATTTTGTATTGCGGCACCTGCACCGCAACGTTGTACTCGATGTCGTTTTTCGGATTGACCCAGTAGGAGGGATCGACCTGAAAGCTCGAGCTCAACGAAATCAACAGGCTGTTCGCGACGTCCTGTTGGCTCAGTCCAACTGATTGCGCCTCGGTCCGGTCGACATTCAGGAACAGTGTGGGGGCGGAGCGAAGCTGCTGAATGTGCACGTCCACGGCGCCGGGAACGTGCTGCAGGCGATTGGAAATGTCTTGCGCGAGCTCGAAATTCCGGTCGACATTTGGCCCGATCAATTGAATGTCGATCGGGGACGGCACCCCGAAATTCAAGATCTGACTGACCATGTCGGCGGGCTGAAAGAAGAATTGCGTTCCGGGAAACTCCTCCGCAAACTGCGAGCGCAATTGATCGATGTAGTATCGCGTCGGGTGGCTGCGTTGCGGCTTCAGGCCGATCAGGATTTCCGCATCGGACTCGCCGATGACGCCCGAATTGCTGTACATCGTATTGATCGAACTATTGTACAGGCCGATGTTGTCCAGGATGTTGCCCAGGTCTTCCGGCGGGATCACGCGGCGGATTAGGTTGTCGACGCCATCCGCTTCGCGCGCGGTCTCCTCGACACGTTGTCCCGCGCGGGCGCGCATGTGCAGGCGAATCAACCCGGCGTCGACCGTTGGGAAGAAATCGCGGCCCAGCACCGGAATCAGAAGCGCCGATCCTCCGCAGAACACCAGAAAGAGGATCACGAAGAGTCTCGCGTGCTCGACGCAAAACCCGAGCGACACGCGATAGCCGGCGCGCATGCGGTCGAATCCGCGCGCGAATGCCCGCTGCGTCCGGGAGAATAGATCCCTTCCGGTAGCGTGTTCCTCTCCGTGATGGCCCTTCAGCAGATACATGGCCAGCGTCGGCACAAGCGTCCGGGAGAAAACGTACGAGGCGAGCATGGCGAAGACGACGGCTTCCGCCAACGGCACAAACAGGAACTTTGCCACGCCCGTCAGAAAAAACATCGGCACGAACACGATGCAAATGCAAAGCGTCGAAACAAGCGCCGGAATCGCGATTTCCTGCGATCCGTCGAGAATCGCCCGGATCGTGTCCTTTCCCAGGGCCAGATTTCTTTCTATGTTTTCGATGGCGACAGTGGCGTCGTCCACCAGGATACCGACGGCGAGGGCGAGGCCGCCGAGCGTCATCAGATTGATTGTCTCGTGCAGCGCGCTCAGCGTGGTGATCGAAACCAGCACCGAGAGCGGAATCGAAATAGCGATGATCAGAGTGCTGCGCCAGCTTCCCAAAAAGAGCAGGATCATTAGCGCGGTGAGGCTGGCTGCCACCAGCCCTTCGCGGATCACGCCTTGCACCGCAGCGCGGACGAAGATCGACTGGTCAAACAGCGGCGTGATCACGATTTGGTCCGGCATGAGCGCTTTGATGAGCGGCACCTTGGCGTACACTTGCTTCACGATATCGAGGGTCGATGCCCCTCCGGCCTTGTAGATCGACACGAGCGTCCCGCGGCGCCCGTCCATCCGCACGATGTTGATTTGCGGGGAATAGCCGTCGCTGACCGTGGCAACGTCGTGAATGTACACGGTCGCTCCGTTGACGGTCTTGATCGGCAGGTCGTTCAGCGCGGCGATGGTTTCTGTCGAACCGTTCATCTCGACGTTGTATTCCGTCGTGCCGAATTTTGCCGTTCCGGCCGGCAGAATCAGGTTCTGCAGGGTAATCGCGTTGATCACATCGTTCGGAGAGAGGCCCTTGGCTTGCAACGCGGGGATGTTGATGTTCACCGATACTTGTCGCAGCTTCCCCCCATATGGATAGGGAAGTGAAGCTCCGGGAACGGTCGCCAACTGGTTGTGAACGGTGTTGTAGGAGAGATCGAAGAGTTCCTGCTCGGAAATCCCCTCCCCTTTTATGCCGAGTTGCACGACGGGCACCGCCGAAGCGGAATAGGTGATGATCAGCGGGGAAGCGATGTTCGGCGGCATCTCGCGAAGCAATGTCGAGGCGGAGGCGGAAATCTGCGTGAGCGCGACGCGAACGTCCGCGCCGGGCTGCAAAAACGTCTTGGTGATGCCGCGCCCGGCGACGATTTGGGACTCGACATGGTCAATGTTGTCGACCACCGTGGTCAGGTAACGCTCGAAGATGGCGATCACGCGGTCGTCCATCTGCTGCGGCGAAAGCCCCGTGTAGTTCCACGCGACGCTGACGACGGGAATATTGATGTCGGGAAAAATATCGGTCGGCGTGCGTTCGAGGACGATCGGAGTCATCAATACAATCGCCAGCGCGGCGACGATGAATGTATAGGGCCGCGTCAGAGCAATCCGGACAATCCACATGCATCTAGCCTCAAAGTGACTTGCAATCGGATACGCGAAAGAGTCTTTGAAAACGGCCCCGACTCAAAGCTTTGACTGCACCCGTATTCCGTTGGATGCCCAACGCTTCCAGGCAGTTACAAGATACGCTAGGGAATCCATTGGGGAAATGGGCAGGCGCTACAATTGCCCGCCGCGCCGTGTGCCCGTGTGAAACCTCCGCGCAAAGCGCTATGCGTGACGTTCAACGGATTGCCAGCCGGAGGTCCACGAAAAAAACGGAAAGAGAGAGATTGAAAATTTTTTTATAAAACTGCTATAGTGCTTCGCGCGGGAGACGCACGGTCTCGACACTTTATAATATTTGGAATTTTATTAGCATCTGTTTCGGGCCCCCGGAAAGAACGAGAGACGCGAAGACAGTACTGCAGCACAGTTTTCCCCTTCCATGGTTGAAGGCGCCGTTTCCCGCAACAAATTGAGGCCGCGTTTGCGGCTCCCAGAGAGGCGCTAAGACCGTCCAGGCTGTATTCCTCGGTGTCCGCTCCGAGGGCGGCGCGTATGGCACAGATTTTTCATCGCAGCACCAACACCATTGCACGCGTAAGTATCTATGGCGCGCTGATTCTGATTGCGATCCTGGGATATGCCGTGGACGTCGTGAACAAGACCTCCTACGTGACGGAAGTGCACAATGCCCGGCCGCAGCCTGTGCCGTTCAGCCACAAACATCATTCGGGCGAGCTTGGCCTCGATTGCCGGTACTGTCATACTTCGGTGGAAGTCTCCTCGTCGGCGGGCATGCCGCCGACGCAAACATGCATGACCTGTCACTCCCAAATCTGGACGGGAGCCGCCATTTTGGAACCCGTCCGCACGAGCTATCGAGATTCCACTCCGATTTCCTGGACACGCGTGAACGCGGTTCCGGACTTTGTTTACTTCAACCATAGCATTCATATTGCGAAGGGAGTGGGTTGTACGACGTGCCACGGCCCCATCGCCGAGATGAACATCACCTGGCGTGCCGAGAGCCTCTATATGCGCTGGTGTCTTGAGTGCCACACAGCGCCGGAAAAATATTTACGTCCGAAGTCCGAGGTGTTCAACGCGTTTTACAAGCCGCCCTCGAACCAGGAAGCCTTGGGCAAGCGGCTGATGAAGGAGTACAAGGTACAGACACTCACTAATTGCACGACGTGCCATAGATAGCGGGCCCGGGCTGCCGCCGCGACGGATAACCTGAGTGATGCGCGTGCGGGCGAGGCTTGTGGCCCGCGTTCTGGAAGATCAGAGAGTTCATGGACAGCGACCGAAAAAACGCCGGGCAGCCTGACGTCGAGCTTTCCGCGCTGCGGAAGGCCCCCAGTGGAGCATCGTCTCGATTTTGGCGCGGCCTCGAAGAGCTTGCGGATACCCCGGAATTTCGGGACCATTTAGAGAACGAATTTCCGCATGGAGCAAACGATCCCGAAGCGAAGCTGGACCGCCGGGAGCTTCTGAAGGTGATGGCGGCCTCGGCAGCCTTTGCCGGTCTTACGGGTTGCACGAAACTTCCCACGCAAAAAATCGTTCCGTATGTTCGCCAGCCGGCGGAGATCATTCCCGGCAAGCCGCTTTTCTACGCAACCGCTGTGACGCTCGGCGGAGTTGCCACAGGCGTTCTGGTCGAGAGCCACATGGCGCGGCCCACGAAGGTCGAGGGGAATCCGGACCACCCCGGTAGCCTCGGCGCGACCGACGTGTTCGCGCAAGCCTCGATCCTCGGGCTCTACGACCCCGATCGCTCCCAGGCGGAAATCCACGATGGCCGCATCGGGAGCTGGGCGGAGTTCCAGGACGAGCTGGCTGCGGCGCTGGGGGCGGAGAAGGGAAACCATGGGGCGGGGATCCGGCTCGTGACGCCGACGATCACTTCGCCGACGCTCGGCGACCAAATTCGGGCGTTTTTGAAGGTGTATCCCTCGGCGAAATGGGTCCAGTACGAATCGGTGACTCGTGACAACGTGCGGGAAGGAGCAAGAATTGCGTTCGGCGAGTACGTCAACCCCGTGTATCGCGTGGACCAGGCGGATGTGATCGTTGCGCTCGACTCGGATTTTCTAACCAGCGGGCCGGGATGTGTCCGTTACGCGCGGGATTTTGCGAAGAAGCGGCGCGTGGAAGGCCCCGAATCGAAAATGAACCGTCTGTACGCCGTCGAATCCACGCCGACAAACACCGGTGCGATGGCCGATCACCGTTTGAGGATGAGGGCTTCGGAAGTTGAAGGCTTCACTCGGATGCTCGCGGAAAAACTGGGTTTGAGCGTGCCGGCTGGGGCCGTTACTCCAAGTGTGCCGGCAGGATGGGCTGACGCTCTCGCACGCGATCTGAAGCAGCGTAGCGGGGCGACGATCGTTGTGGCCGGTGACCAGCAACCCGCGAGCGTGCATGCGATGGCCCACACGATGAATCAGATGCTCGGCAATGTCGGCAAGACCGTCTATTTCACGGAGCCACTAGAAGTCTCCCCGGTGAACCAATGGGAGTCGCTCGGCGAATTGGCGGCGGATATTCGCGCGGGCGGCGTGACGACGTTGCTTATTCTCGGCAGCAACCCCGCTTATGATGCCCCTGCCGATCTCGGATTCAAGGAGATTCTGCCGAAAGTGCCGTTTACGGCGCGGCTGGGACTTTACGAAGACGAAACATCGGCGCTGTGCCACTGGCACATCCCGCAGGCCCACGAACTTGAATCGTGGGGTGACGCGCGGGCCTACGACGGCACCGTCACAGTGATCCAGCCACTGATTGCGCCGCTCTACAGCGGGAAATCCGAAGTCGATTTTCTGGCGTTGCTCAACGGACAAGCCTCCAAGTCAAGTCACGACATCGTGCATGACTATTGGCAAGGCCAACGGCCCAACGCCGATCGCTTCGACGCGTTTTGGGAAAAGACTTTGCGCGACGGAATTGTCGCGGATACGGCATTTTCTCCAAAGCAAGTCATGGTGAAGCCGGATATCGGAAAGGCCATCGCGGCCGCGGATTTAGAAGGGTTCGAGATCGTCTTCCGGCCAGACCCGACGATCTGGGACGGGCGCTTTGCGAACAACGGCTGGCTGCAGGAATTGCCGAAGCCGCTGACCCGTCTCACCTGGGACGCCGTCGCCTTGCTGAGCCCCAAGACGGCTGAGCGTCTGGGAATCAAGAGCGAAGACGCCATCGAGTTGAAATATAAAGGGCGAACGATTGTTGCTCCCGCATGGGTCATGCCCGGACACGCGGAGGAGACCGTAACCGCGTTTCTGGGCTACGGACGCACGCGTTCCGGGCGGGTTGGAACGGGCACCGGCTTTGACGCCGGCTGGATTCGACCCTACGACACACCGTGGATCGGCGCGGGAGTCGAGGTTCGCCGCACCGGCGAAACGTGGGCGCTTGCGACTACGCAGACGCAAAGCACGATGGAGGGGCGCGAACCCATCCGCCTCGCGGCGCTCGAGGAATATCAAAAGAATCCGAAATTCGCGCAAGCCGGCACGCAGGAAAACCCGCTCTCGCTGTATCCCGCGGTGAAATACGATGGCAACGCGTGGGGTATGGCGATTGATTTGAACGCCTGCACGGGCTGTGGAGCGTGCGTCGTAGCCTGCCAGTCGGAAAACAACATCGCCGTTGTCGGGAAAAAAGAAGTCAGAATCGGCCGCGCCATGCACTGGATCCGCATCGACCGGTATTACGAAGGCGGCGTGGGCGATCCGGACACGTACCACCAGCCCGTCCTTTGCATGCACTGTGAAGACGCGCCGTGCGAAGTCGTGTGCCCGGTGGCCGCGACGGTGCACAGCTCGGAAGGCCTGAACGAAATGGTCTACAACCGCTGCGTGGGCACGCGCTACTGTTCGAACAATTGTCCGTACAAAGTACGCCGGTTTAATTTCCGGTTGTATTCCGATTGGGATACGCCCAGCCTGTTTGGAATGCGCAATCCCAACGTCACCGTGCGCAGCCGCGGGGTCATGGAGAAATGCTCGTACTGCGTGCAACGCATTAATGCCGCAAAAATCGAGGCGGAAGAGCAGGACCGGCCGGTCCGCGACGGCGACATTGTCACGGCCTGCCAGCAGTCATGCCCGTCCGAGGCGATTGTGTTTGGAAATATCAATGATCCGAATAGCCGCGTCGCCAAGCTCAAGGCGGGAAGCCGAAATTACAAATTGCTCGAGGAACTGAATACGCGTCCCAGAACGACGTATCTCGCGAAGCTGCGCAATCCGAATCCGGAGATCGAAATCACGCCGTCCGTCTAGCGCGGAACGAGCCATGGCAGATAATCCAAGCGAAAAACTGGCGGAACAACTCGCGGCCGCGCCGGTCCTCGGGCCGGGATACAGCTATGCTTCGGTCACGGAAAAAATCAGCGCGATTGTGCTCAGACGGCGCACGCCGCTGTGGTGGATCATGGGGTTCTCCATCTCTTTCGCGCTCGTCATGCTCCTGATGCTCGCGCTCACGTACTTGCTCGTATACGGAGTAGGGGTATGGGGCGTTCAAATCCCGGTGGGATGGGGCTTTGCGATTATCAACTTCGTTTGGTGGATTGGGATTGGCCACGCGGGCACGCTCATTTCCGCGATTCTGCTCCTGCTGCGGCAGCAGTGGCGCACGTCGATTAACCGTTTTGCTGAGGCGATGACGCTGTTTGCCGTGGCTTGCGCCGGATTATTTCCCCTCATTCACGTGGGTCGCCCGTGGGTCGCCTACTGGCTCTTTCCGTATCCCGATACGATGAAGATGTGGCCGAATTTTCGCAGCCCGCTCGTCTGGGATGCGTTTGCCGTGTCGACCTACGCCACCGTCTCGCTGCTGTTTTGGTTCATCGGCTTGATTCCGGACCTGGCGACCCTCCGCGACCGTGCCACCAAGCGTCCCGCAAAATTGATCTATGGCTTGCTCGCCATGGGGTGGCGCGGCTCGGCCGTGCACTGGTACCGGCACGAAACGGCTTCGCTGCTCCTGGCGGGTCTCGCGACGCCGCTGGTTCTCTCGGTGCACACGATTGTGAGCTTTGATTTCGCCTATGGGATCATTCCCGGCTGGCACGCAACGATTTTTCCGCCTTACTTCGTGGCGGGCGCGATCTACGCGGGGTTCGCCATGGTGCTCACGCTTTCGATTCCCGTGCGCAAGCTCTTTGGCCTCGAAGATTTCATCACCATGCGCCACCTCGACAATATGGGCAAGGTGATGCTCGCGACGGGCCTAATCGTCGGCTACGGCTACATGATGGAAGCGTTCACCGCCTACTACAGCGGCAATCCGTATGAGCGGTTCATGATGTTGAACCGCATGGGCGGCCCCTACGCTCCGTTGTACTGGCTCCTGATTGCCTGCAACATTGTGACGCCGCAATTTCTTTGGTTCCGAAAGGTTCGCTCCAAGGTAGGTGCGCTTTTCGCGATCGCCATGGTCGTGAACCTCGGCATGTGGCTCGAGCGGTTTGTCATCGTGGTGACCAGCCTGCACCGCGATTTTCTTCCTTCTTCTTGGGGAATGTATTACCCGACCCGCTGGGACTTGTTCACTCTTTTCGGATCGATCGGACTCTTTCTGGCGCTCGTCTTCCTGTTCATCCGCTTCCTGCCGCTGATTTCGATTTTCGAAATGCGGACGCTGGTGGCGAGCGAAGAGGAGAAGAAGGCGGCCGGGTAATGCGAGGCGTGAGCTCTAGTTCACGGAAATGGCAGTGAGGCAATGAAGAAGCGCGAAACCATCTACGGATTTATGGCAGAGTTCACATCACCCGAGCAGCTACTCGAGGCGGCCCGGCAGACGCGCGGGGCGGGCTACCGGCGCATCGACGCGTTCGCTCCATTTCCGATCGAGGGACTGGCGGAAGCAATCGGCTTTCACCGTACGCGGCTGCCGCTGGTGGTTTTGCTGGCTGGGATCGTGGGCGGCTGCTCCGGCTATTTTCTTCAGTATTACGCCGCGGCCATCAGTTTCCCCATCAATGTCGGCGGCCGGCCCTACAATAGCTGGCCTGCCTTTATTCCCATCACGTTTGAATTGACCATTTTGTTTGCGGCGGCTGCGGCCGTATTCGGCATGCTGGCCATGAACGGATTGCCGACGCCCTATCATCCGGTGTTCAACGTGCCCCGCTTCGCCCTGGCTTCCCGCGACCGTTTTTTCCTTTGTATCAAGGCGCGCGATCCGAAATTCGATTTGGAGTTGACCCGCAAATTCATGGAGGAACTCCATCCGCGCGAGGTGACCGAAATTGAGCCATAGCGCGCATTCGCGAAAACCGCAGACGGGCCCGTGGGCGCTCGTGGTCGCCCTCGTGGTTGTCTTCGCGTGCGCGGGATGCCGCCTCGACATGCACGTGCAGCCGCGTTACAACCCGTATGACCCGGCGGACTTTTTTGGCGACGGCCAGTCGGCGCGCCTGCCCGTTCCCGGCACGGTTCCGCGCGGCGATTTAACACTCGGCCCGCAGGAATTGCTCTACACCGGAAAGATAAATGGCCAGCCGTCGGAAGTGTTTCCGTTCCCCGTGACGCAGCAGGTCGTGGAGCGCGGTCGCGAACGCTTCAATGTCTTTTGCTCGCCGTGCCACGGGTTTGCCGGAGACGGCGACGGCATGATTGTGCAGCGCGGCTTCCGGCGTCCACCGTCGTTTCACGAAGACCGGCTGCGCACTTCGCCCGCAGGGCATTACTTCGACGTAATCACGAACGGATTCGGCGTGATGTACCCGTACGGATACCGCGTGCCGCCGAGGGACCGCTGGGCCATCATTTCTTACATTCGGGCGCTGCAGCTCAGTCGGCAGGCGTCGATTGACGATGTGCCGCCGGCGGAGCGAGCCAAACTAACGGTCGGATCGAAATGAATGAAACCGGAGAAATGACGCCGAAACTCGGCCGCCTGCCGCTACAGACGGGCCTCGCGGGCGCTGTCTTGTTGGCGATTTGCCTTGCTGCCGGGCTTGCGGACAAGAGCGAATTTTTTCGCTCGTACCTCATCGCGTTTCTGCTTTGGATCGGGATCACGCTCGGCTCGCTCGCGCTGCTCATGGTGCAGCACCTCACGGGAGGAAGGTGGGCGCTCGTCATACGGCGCATTCTCGAAGCGGGCAGCCGCACGCTTCCTCTCATGGCCGTTGCCGCGCTGCCGCTTCTTGCCGGAATGAGGACCCTCTATAGCTGGTCGCGCCCCGGAGAAACCGATCCCATCATTCTGGCCAAGCATTTGTATCTCAATCCCGAATTCTTTGCGCTGCGGATGGTTTTCTATTTCGCGGTCTGGTTTGCCCTGACTTACTTCCTGAACGAATGGTCGCGGATGGAAGACGCGGGCGGCGCGGGCCTTCCAGTTTGGATCAAGATGGAAAGCCTGAGCGGGATCGGCCTCGTGCTCTACGGATTCACCGTCACGTTTGCAAGCATCGATTGGGTGATGTCCCTCGAGCCCCGCTGGTATTCCACTATTTATGGGATGCTGTTTATGGTAGGACAGGCGCTTGCCGCGCTGGCGTTTGCGATCACCGTCCTGATCTGGCTCTCAGAATCCAAGCCACTTTCGGAGGTCGTCAAGCCGTCCCACTTTCAGGACCTCGGCGGCTTCCTGCTGGCGTTTGTGATGCTGTGGGCGTATTTGGCCTTCTCGCAGTATTTGATCATCTGGGGCGGAAACCTGTCCGAAGAAATCCCCTGGTACATTCGCCGGATGCAAGGCGTCTGGGGCACCGTCGGGCTGCTTTTGGTTTTTCTAAATTTTGCTCTGCCATTCTTCCTGCTTCTGTTCCGGAACGTGAAACGAAGAGCGCATTCACTGCTGATCGTTGCCGTGCTGGTGCTGGTCATGCGCCTGGTGGACATGTACTGGATGGTTCTGCCGGCATTTGGCGGCGGGAATGTTCGCCTCACGTGGATGAACCTCGCGCTTCCAGTCGGCATGGGGGCGATCTGGTTCGCGTATTTTACATGGCAATTGCAGCGCATGCCGCTTCTACCGGTACACGATCCCCGCATGGAAGAAGTGGCAGAACAGGCGGCCGGGCATGGATAAACCGCAGAATCTATCCCCGACTGCGCCGCCTTACGAAACGCGCGACGCGAACGTCCGCGGCGTGTTCCAATTCCTGGCGATCCTGGGCATAGTGCTGGTGATCACGGTCCTGGCGTGTTGGGGGCTGTTCCGCTTTTACTCGGCACATGAGGTGGATAACGCGGCGTCCGATTCGCCCTTTGCGGACACGCGACAGTTGCCCCTCGGCCCGCAGTTGCAGGTCAATCCGAGGGAAGACTGGCTGAAATATCGCGAGCAGCAGGAGAAAACCCTCGAAACGTATGAGTGGGAGAATCGCTCGGCGGGAACCGTGCGCGTGCCCATCGAACAGGCCATGCAGATGCTCGTGAAAAAAGGATTGCCGGTGCAGGGCGAGCCGCAACCTGCCGCTCCCGCCAAACCCGCGCCCGGACAGGAGAAAAAGCCATGAGAGGAAAAGCCGTCGGCGTCTTGTTTGCCGTCATCGCGGCGATCGCCGTAGCGCCCACCCGCGCGCAACAGGCGGCTCCGTCTGCAATCCTTGGCAAGGTGAGCCTTGCTCAAAATCTGGGCCAGCAAATTCCGCGCGACCTGGTCTTCCGCGACGAGTCGGGCAAACCCGTGCGCATCGGTGACCTCTTCGGATCAAAGCCAATCGTGCTTTCCCTCGTCTACTTCGATTGCCCGGCGCTTTGCACGGAAGTTCTGAACGGGGAACTGCGGACAATGGAGTCGATTCCGCTCGATCTCGGAAAAGACTTCGAGGCGCTGACGGTCAGCTTTGAGCCGAAAGACACCCCGGCACTGGCCAAGGCGAAGCGGGACGTTTACGCCGGCCAATACGGGCGCGCGGGAGCCGCCGAGCACTGGCACTTTCTCACGGGTGAGCAGCAATCAATTGACGTGCTGACGAGCGCCGTCGGTTTTCATTATGCGTACGACCCCTCGATTCGGCAATACGCGCACGCGGCCGCGATCATGATCCTAACGCCGGACGGACGCATTGATCGCTACTTCTATGGCGTCGTGTATCCGGCGCGCGACGTGCGCCTTGGCCTCGTCGAAGCCTCGGAAGGCAAGATCGGATCGTTCACGGATCACGCGCTCTTGTATTGCTACCAATACGACCCGCTGACCGGCAAGTATGGCCTTGTCATCATGAACGTCCTGCGCGCTGCGGGCGGTTTGACCGTGCTGGCGCTCGCCATTTTCATGCTGGTGATGTTTCTGCGCGACCGCAAGCGGGCCGCCGGCATCTCTCCGGTCGACGGAAATCACAGCGCGGTGAGGCGGGGCGCATGAGGACGGAATCTTGATGCAAACGCTTCCATTCCAGCCGGAACAGGCCTCCACGATCGCGAGGTCGGTGGATCACCTGTATTTTTTTCTGACGGCCATCACCTTGTTTTTCACGGCGCTGATTTTCTCCGTCATTTTTTATTTCATGATCAAGTACCGCCGGCGCTCGCCGGATGAGCGTCCTAAGGCGATCGAAGGGTCGCTTCCGCTGGAGGTCCTGTGGACAGCTATTCCCACGCTGATCGTGGCGGTGATTTTCGTGTGGAGCTCCACCTTGTATTTCCGGAACTCGGAACCGCCCAAAGGATCGCTGGAGATTTTCGTTACCGGCAAGCAATGGATGTGGAAGGCCGAGCACCCGGAAGGACAGCGCGAAATCAACGAACTGCACGTCCCGCTTGGCCGCCCGGTCAAGCTCACGATGACGTCCGAGGACGTCATCCACGATTTCTACGTTCCCGCGTTCCGCGTGAAGAAGGACGTTTTGCCCGGACGCTATACGTCGCTCTGGTTTGAGCCTACCAAGCTCGGTAGGTTCCACCTGTTTTGCGCGCAATATTGCGGTGCCTTCCACGCGGGGATGATCGGTTCGATTATCGTTCAGGAGCCGGACGAATATGAACGCTGGCTCGCGGGGGGAACGCCGGGCGAATCGGTGGAGCAGGCCGGAGAAAAGGTATTTCAACAAAGCGGCTGCTCGACCTGTCATGTGGCGGGCGGCACAGGCCTGGCTCCGTCTTTGCTGGGGGTTTACGGGCAGGCCGTTCATCTGACGACGGGCGAAACCGTCATGGCCGACGACGCCTACGTGCGCGAGTCCATTCTCCTGCCGCGGGCAAAGGTCGTTCTCGGCTACAAGCCGATCATGCCGTCGTTTCAAGGACAGCTTTCGGAAGAGCAGCTCAACGACGTGATCGCTTATATTCGCGCGCTGGGCCAGTCGCAACCCAAGCCGAAGGAAGAGGGGAAGCAATGAGTGCGGCCACGCTCGAACCCCGCGTGCACGTTGGTCGGAATTATTTGAACGCGGACTACGGCTGGAAGTCCTGGCTCTTCACGCTGGATCACAAGCGCATCGCGCTGCTGTATCTCGTCTCGATCACATTTTTCTTTATTATCGGCGGATCATTTGCCGTCCTGATGCGCATCAATCTGGTCGAGCCGCAGGGCGCGATCGTCCAGCCGGAGACTTACAACAAACTCTTCACGCTGCACGGCATCGTGATGATTTTCTTTTTCTTGATTCCTTCGATTCCGGCGGTGCTGGGAAATTTTCTGGTTCCCTTGATGGTCGGCGCGCGGGACCTGGCCTTTCCAAAGCTGAATCTGCTGAGCTGGTACATTTATATGGCCGGCGGCATGTTCACGCTGTATTCCGCGATTGCGGGTGGCGTGGACACGGGATGGACGTTCTACACGCCGTACAGCAGCACGTACTCAAATACGCAGGTGACGGCGGTCGCGATCGGCGTCTTCATCACCGGCTTTTCGTCGATCCTGACGGGGCTCAACTTCATCGTGACGATTCACAAGATGCGCGCTCCGGGGCTGACCTGGTTCCGGTTGCCGCTCTTCTTGTGGTCGATGTATGCGACGAGCGTCATTATGGTGTTGGGCACGCCCGTGCTGGCGATCACGATCTTTCTCCTGGCGCTCGAACACCTGTTTCACGTGGGGATTTTCAGCCCGGCACTCGGCGGCGACCCTCTTCTGTTCCAACACTTGTTTTGGTTCTACTCGCATCCCGCCGTCTATATCATGATCTTGCCGGCGATGGGAGTCGTCAGCGAAATCATCGCCTGCTTCGCGCGGAAGCGCATTTTCGGCTACAAAATCGTCGCCTTTTCCAGCGTAGCCATCGCCGTCCTTGGGTTCCTCGTCTGGGGACACCATATGTTCGTCACCGGACAATCCGTCTACGCGGGGCTGATTTTCTCGATGCTGAGTTTCCTGGTTGCCATCCCGTCGGCCATCAAGGTTTTTAACTGGACCTCAACGTTGTACAAGGGGTCGATTTCCTACGAAGCCCCGATGTTGTACGCCCTCGGATTTATCGGCCTGTTTACCATGGGCGGCCTGACCGGCCTGTTCCTTGCCTCGCTCGCGACCGACGTGCACCTCAACGGCACGTATTTCATCGTGGCCCATTTCCACTACATTATGGTGGGCGGCGCCGTCATGGGCTATCTCGGCGGGATCCACTTCTGGTGGCCTAAGATTTCTGGACGAAAGTATCCCAACGCCTGGGCGTCGCTGGCTGCGGCCATCATTTTCATTGGTTTCAACCTGACGTTCTTCCCGCAGTTCATTCTCGGCTATCTCGGCATGCCGCGGCGGTACGCGTTCTATCCCGCGGAATTTCAGGTGCTGAACGTGATGTCTTCGGCGGGCGCGACGGTTTTGGGTGTGGGGTACCTGATCCCGCTCATCTACCTGATCTGGTCGATGCGCTACGGCCCCATCGCGGAGCCGAACCCGTGGGGCGCCACGGGGCTTGAGTGGAAAACGTCATCCCCGCCGCCAACGGAGAACTTTGCGGAAATTCCCGTCGTCCGCGAGGAAGCCTACGCGTATGCGGCGGAGGAGGCTGCCGGTGACTGAAGCGGAAGCGCGCGCACACGATCTGGGTCTCGCCCATCAGTTTGCGGACCTCGAACAACAGCAGGAAGCGGACACGCTCGGGATTTGGATTTTCCTGGTGACGGAGATCATGTTTTTCGGCGGGCTGTTTGCTTCTTATGCGATTTACCGCTGGCTCTATTTTGCGGCGTTTGAAGGCGGCAGCCATGTTCTGGACGTTCGTCTCGGCGCCGTCAACACCTGTGTTTTGCTCGGTAGCAGCCTCACGATGGCGCTTTCGGTGCGTTCCGCGCAAACAAACAATCGCCGGGCCCTCGTCCTGTTTCTCATCGCCACCATGATCCTGGGCGGAATTTTCCTGGGCATCAAGGGGGTGGAATACGACCAAAAATTCGTCGAGCACGTCGTTCCGGGCTTGGACTGGGCGCCGGAAGGGAAAACGCTCGCAAGCCTCGCACCGGGAGGGCTGGGACACGCGGAGATGTACTTCTTTTTCTACTTTGCGATGACCGGTCTTCACGCTCTGCATATGGTCGCCGGTATGGGCCTCCTGCTATGGCTTGTTCTTCGGGCGCGAAAGGGGAGTTTTACATCGCACTATTTCGCACCGGTCGAGGTCGTTGGCTTGTACTGGCACTTTGTCGATATTGTTTGGATTTTTCTTTTTCCGTTGCTCTATCTGATTGGCGGGCGATACTAATGTCACAGCAGGTTGTGCCGCAAAAAACGTACCTGATGGTTTTCTTTGGGCTAATCGGTCTGACGGTTCTGACGACCGGAGTCGCGTACATCGATCTCGGTCCGTTCAATACCGTGGCGGCGCTCGTCATCGCATTTTCAAAAATGCTCTTGGTCGTTTTGTTCTTCATGCATTTGCGGCACAGCAGCGGCCTGGTGCGAGTAGTCCTGGTCGCCGGCTTTTTCTGGCTCGCTCTCCTGATCGGTTTGACGATGAGCGACTATCGTACCCGCTCCTGGACTCCGGCGCCCGACTCCTGGTCGTCCACCGCCCCGCCGACGCACCCTTAGCAGTCGCCCGTTCTCTGTGGCCTCGTTGTTTTTGTGTTGAATCGGCGAGAAACAGAAAACCCGTCCCGGTTCATCGGGACGGGCTTTCCAGAGGGGAGAATAGTTCAGTGCCTATGCGCGGAAGGCACCGGAACTCTTTGTCCTCGCGGGAAGTCTAGAAGACTGGAAAGACGAATGTCAAGCACAGAAATCACTGAATCGAAATGATTATAAGTGTCCTATATTGAAACACATGGATAAGAATCCTCAAGTCTCGGGTGAGACATCTTCCTGAGTTTTCAACAGCTTCCTGAGGTTTTTAGTAGAAGTCCTTTGCCTTGATTGGTTTGCTGGTGATTCCTAACTGCAAAATCTCAACCTGTTTTTCGCGATCGAAAACCTTGTTGGGCAGGAAAATCTTTACAAGCACTCGAATTCCTCCGAAGCCGATTCCCGCGGCGACGGCGAGAATCATAATCGCCCCCGTTCCAAGAAATGCTCCGACGATCATGCTGTTGATCGTGGGCTCGGTGAGAGTCTGGTGCGGTTCGTTCCAGGTTACGTTGCTTTCATATTGCACTTCATCGAGCAGCTTGTTTGCGGCTTCCCTCGAGGGAGCGCCCACGACGACCGCGATGAAGGAACTCGCCCGCTTGCCGAAAAGGATGTTTTGGCCTTCGGGGATCTCGCCGGGCGGATCGAAGACAAAACGGCGCAGCATGCCGGCAAACTTTTCCGCGGCGATTTGTTGTGTCGGATAGGACGCGATGAGCAGCGTCTCATCCTTGCCGTTGATTCGGTAGCGGGCAAGAATGGTTTCCGCGCTATGGTCGAAGCCGATCCAGTCGTCCGTGCCGAGCGGAACGAAGCGCGCGAGGCTTAACGGGCCGATCACGTAGCGCTCGGAATCCCGCACGCGGGCCTTTTGCGGGAGGTGATCTCCGATATACGGATACGGCGTATGGTCCGCCTTCTTGTCTAGCGCGTCGGCAAGCTGCTTCAAATCAGTATCCGAAGGGCGCTCTTGCTTTGGCCGAGCCGAAATATCGAGCAGCATCTCACCGACAACGACGAGCGCCCGGTCGCGAGCCGCGCTGGCGTAGGATCCAAGATTCGCCAGGGCCAGCGAATCGTTGCGGAGAAATGTATATGCGCCATAGGCGGAGCTTGGATCGCGCAGGCGGTACAGCGTAACCGACGCCGTCTGAACGCCTTGCGTGTAAGGCCTCTGCTCGACTGATTTCACGATGTACTCACGGAAGGCGACTGCGTCCGGTCCGAGAAGGGGATCCAGGCCGTTGGATGGAATCATCGTGGACGGCGCGGACGCGGTCCAACCGGCAAACGAAGACGGAAGAACTCCCTGCGCGGCAGCCGGAACGGCGGCAACGGCAAGGCACAGTATTCCCGTGCTCAGGCGAAGAAGTCGATGCATCTCTCTGTCGTTTAGACGCCGGAAGTTTATTGCGGGTTCCCCGATCGCGCCACTCCCCCCGGATGATTTTCCGCAGCAGCGTGAGTTTGATTGTATGTCAGGCTATTGGTGCTTTGCAGATAGCTCTCGATTCCGCGATAAAGCCCGTCGGCGATTCGTTGGCGGTTCTCGGGCTTTTTGAGCCATTGTTCGTCGCTCGGATTGGAGAGGAAGGAAACCTCGGCCAACACGGAGGGCATGTCCGCGCCGATCAGGACGACGAAAGGAGCCTTGCGGACTCCGCGGCTCCGATCGCCGCGATTCGTGTTCTCCATGCGCTTGGCAAGGGAATCCTGAATCATCGACGCGAAGTCGCGTGACTCCTCGATTTTTTCGTTGCGCGCGATCTTCTTGACGATGTCCTGCAGGTCGTGGACGGAGTTTTCCGACAGGGCGTTTTCGCGGGAGGCGACCTCCATCGCATCGCTCGAACCCGTGAAATTCAGGTAATAGGTTTCAATTCCGCGGGCCTGCTTGTCCTGGCTGGAATTGGCATGGACAGAGAGAAACAGGTCCGCTTTGGCCTCGTTGGCGATTTCGGTGCGGCGTTCCAGTGGGATGAAGGTGTCATCGTCGCGCGTATACACCACCTCGGCCCCAGGCAGCCGCAGCTGAATGAGTTTGCCCAGCCGCAGCGAGACATCGAGACACAGGTCCTTCTCCATGAGGCCGGTGGGCCCGATGGTGCCGGTGTCGTGGCCCCCGTGCCCGGCGTCGATCACGATCCGGCCAACCTTTAGGCCTAGCGCGCGCGTTAGGGAATGCTGGCCGTCACGAGTCAGTTCTGGCGTGGGTGACGGCCCGAGTTGCGCTGCCTGGTCATGAGCGGACTTCGCAGCCGGGCTCGGTTTTTTGGATGGGCGAGGAGCGGCCCCGGCGGTGCTCGCGGCAGAAGAGACTATTGGTGAGGTCGTGGCGGCAGGAGATGGACTGTCCGGTGTCGAACCTGCCTTCGCGGAATTGTTGGCCGCATTTGGGGGCGCCACTTTCGCGTTGCTCGTTGGCGCGGCGCCAGGGACGAGAGGCTGGGCCGATTGTGGCGGAACTCCTGGCGTGTTGCGGGTCGCCAGGGCAGAAGGCACGGCGGCGCTCTTCTCGGCGGCTTTGGGCGCACCTGCGGCCGCAGCTTCCTGCTTCGGTTTATCCGTTTTCATCGTCGTCTGCACGGCAGCCGTCGCTATAGGAGCGGCAGGCGCAGGAGGAGCCGCGTCGCGCGCTTTCTCTTCGTCCGCCGCAGAGGCGCCGTAAACGTCCACCACCAGGCGGTACGGATTCGGAAGTAAAAAGACGGAATAATCCTTGACGCGATTCACTTCCAGCACAATGCGCACAACATCGGGCTGGTTCTGCGCCATTCGCACGGCCTGCAGAAATCCTCCGCCTTGAAGATCGATCGATTTTCGCAGCAACCCGGGACCGAGCTTCGCGCCCTCGATGTCAAAATAAATCCGGTCGGGTCCTGAGATGCGCGTCGCCTGGTATTTCACGGCCGACCCAACATCGATGACAATGCGCGTGTAAGTGTCAGCGTTCCAGGTGCGGATTCGCGAAACTTGAGGGATGGAGCCGGCCGCCGGCGAAACGTCCTCGGCCGCTCCCAGCTTTGTATCTGTCGCCGGAGGCGTCTTGTCCGCCGAAACCATTTGGGTCTGCGCTGGAACCCGGCCCGCTCGGTCCTTGGCGGCTGGGCGCGGAACGGCTAATGGTGACGGGGCGCTCTCCGCCGCCAGCTTATCGAGAATCGCACGGGCCTCCGCGGCGTGGCTCGACCGGGGATGAAGTGCCAGAAACTGTTCGTAGCTTTTTTGCGCCAGAACCGAATCGCGCAGATCCTCCTGCTCAATGTGCGCGATGGCAAGGAGAGCGGTCTCGCGGTACTTGCTGGCCGGGTATTCCTTCAACAAAAACTGATAGGAATCGATGGCGCGCTGATAGTACTTCCCGTCAAAGAGATCGCCCATCGCGCGATAGAGGTCGGCCAGGTCGTTGATAGACTCTGGAACTTCAGCCGCGTGGGGGGTAATGAGATAAACCCGCTGATACTCGCTGGCGACGGAAGCGTAATCCTTCAGCGTGCGCACGCTTTCGGGGCGGGCTTCGAGCGCCGTGCGGTCCTTTTCCGCGCGGGCGAACTGTGCTTTGGCTTCTCCGCGCCTCGCGGGAGTGTTGTAGTCCGCTTGAGCAACAAGGGGAAACAACGACAAAACGATCAGGTGCGCGAATAGGATGCGCACGTTCGGCCGGGTTGGAGCGGCTCGATGCCGCAACGTCTGCCTCACTCGTTCGTAAAGACGACCCGTCCGTCTGCTTCCACCGTGCGGTAAATCGGACGCTGCTCTTCAAACGCACGAGGAAGACGATCGGACCCGGGACGGAAGTACGAGTCTGTTACCTTCTGAACGTAGTCACGCGTTTCTCGACTCCGCGGAACACCCCCAGCGCGGTCCACGGCGCCCGGGCCGGCATTGTAGGCGGCCAGGGCTCTATCGAGATCGCCATTATAACGCTCTAAGAGCATATGTAGATAGCGAACTCCGCCGTCGAGATTTTGCTTTGGATCGAACGCGTTATTTACGCCCAATTGCTGCGCAGTTCCCGGAACCAGCTGCATTAACCCTAGCGCTCCCTTGCGGGAGATGGCGCTCGAATTCCAGTTCGACTCCGTCTGGATCACTGCCCGAACCAGGGCCGGATCCACGCGATATCGAGCGGAGACTTCGCGTATCATCTGCTCGATTTTCTCCCGATTGGCCAGTTGAGCTGCCGACAACTCGGCGGAAACCACAGATGAGACTTGGGTTATGCGAGACGCGCTCCCGGTAGCAGCGGTCCCCGCAAGCACGGCTTTTGTCGATCGCGGGGTGGGCGCGGGATCTGCGTTGATGAAGACCCGCTTGCCACTGGAATCCAGGTAGGAAACGATCTGGCCGTGTGCCGGAACAGAGCTTAAGACCAGAATTCCCAACAGGATAACTACCGAACTGGATGTTGAACGCGTCATTGTTTTTGGCGGACTCCAAATACCTCCCGGCCTTGCCCATTTGGCCGGCGGTAGGTTCCGGAGTTCGCACCTGTGTTCAGTTCTGAGAAGGCAGTGCGACTCTGCTTCCTGTGAGACAGACAATCACCGCGACAGGGTGAGGGAATTCTCGCCCTGGACGTTCCTGGCACTACGTTGAAATTATAGCAGTTGGTCGATTAGTGGGTACACGTGCTCCAAGGCACTTTTTAGTGCGGATGTGTCTTTTCCGCCAGCCTCGGCTAGATCGGGCCTGCCGCCGCCCGACCCGCCGACTTCCTTGGCCGTAGCTTGTATGATCTTGCCAGCGTGTAACTTAGAGGTGAGGTCCTTGGTGATACCTGCCAAAAGCGCCACTTTGCCGTCCTCGGCCGTCCCGAGGACGACGACTCCCGATCCGAGCTTTTGTCTGAGGCTGTCCACAAGCTGGCGCATGGCCTCACGGTCTACGCCTTCGAGCTCGGCCGAAATGACCTTGACCCCCTTGACCGTGCGGGCCTGAGCGGCCAGATCATCAAGCTTTGAAAGGGCGCCCTTGCGCTTGAGGGAATCGAGCTGCTTTTCGAGCTGGCGCTGGGTTTGCTCGGCACGTTCGATGGCGGCGGCGAGGTTCTCCTCGTTGACGCCGAGGCGCGCGGAAATTTCGCGCAGGAGCTGCTGCGCGCGCTGATAATCGGCGAGGGCGGCCGCGCCGGTGATGGCTTCGATGCGGCGCACGCCGGCGGCGGCGGATTGTTCGACGGAAATCTTGAACACGCCGATGTCGCCCGTGCGCCGGACGTGCGTGCCGCCGCACAGCTCCTTGCTGTAGAAGCCGCGCGGCGACGAGGCATCTGGAATCGTGACCACGCGGACGTTTTGCTCGGGATAGCGATCGCCGAAAAATGCGAGCGCGCCCGAGGCCAGGGCGTCGTCAAGCGGCATGATGTTCGTCTGGAGCTCGTTGTTGAGCAAAATTTCGTCGTTGACCTGCTGCTCGATGTCGCGCAGCTCAGCCGCGTCAATCGCGGCGAAATGCGAAAAATCAAAACGCAGGCGCCCGGGCTCAACAAGCGAGCCGGCTTGCTTGACGTGCGTCCCGAGGATATTTCGCAGTGCCGCGTGCATCAAATGCGTCGCCGTGTGATTGCGTTTGATGTGCTCGCGCCGGGCGGCGTCAGCGTCGCCCGAGATGCGATCGCCAACGGCCAGCTTTTCCTTTGCCACGACGCGATGCGCGATGAGCCCCGCGACGGGATAATACGCGCCGAGCACATCGGCAACTGGTAGAGAGTGCTCGTTGTTCCAGAGGATTCCGATGTCGGAGACCTGTCCGCCCGATTCGGAATAGAACACCGTGCGGTCGAGAACGATCTCGCCTTCCTGGGCCGGTGCGAGCTCATTCACCGCGCCGTTTTTCGTGACGATCGCCTCAATGCGGCAGTCCTTTGCCGCCGTCGCAAAATAGAAATCCGGCTCGGTGCGATACGTTTCCGCGAGTTTTGCATAGACGGGATTCGCAACGTCCTTGTGCCCGCCCTTCCAGGAAGCCCGCGCGCGGGTGCGCTGCTCTTGCATGGCGCGCTGGAACCCGGCCTCGTCGAAAGTCACCCTCAGATCACGAACCGCGTCTGTGATGAAATCAAGCGGGAGCCCATACGTGTCGTAGAGCTTGAACGCTTTGGCGCCGTCATACGTCGCGCCTGCTTGCGCCAGATCGTCGTCGAGTTTCTTGAGGCCGACGGCAAGCGTATGCGCGAAGCGTGTCTCCTCGGCCAGGACGACTTTCGACACGCGGTCGATGGATTCGTCGAGATCCGGATAGGCGCCGCGCATCTCCGCGTGAACCGCGCGCGTCATCTCGGCCATGAACGGCTCGGTCGTGCCGAGAAGCCGGCCGTGGCGAATGCCGCGGCGCAGAATTTTGCGCAACACGTAGCCGCGGCCTTCGTTCGAAGGAATAACTCCATCGGAAATCAGAAACGTCGTCGCGCGCGCGTGATCGGCGATGATACGGAGAGAAGCGTCAAGGCGCGACGACGCTCCGAGACGTGTTCCGGTCAATTTCTCCGCGCGGTGAATGAGCGGCACAAAGAAATCCGTATCGAAATTGCTGATCTTGCCCTGCAACACGGCGGCGAGGCGTTCAAGGCCCGCGCCGGTGTCGATGGACGGCTTCGGCAGGGGCGTCACCGTCCCCGAGGCGTCGCGGTTGAATTGCATGAAGACCAGATTCCAGATCTCGACGTAGCGCCCGCAATCGCAGCCAAATTGGCAATCGGTGTGTCCCTGATCGGACGCAACCGGACCCATGTCGTAATGGATTTCGCTGCACGGGCCGCACGGGCCGGTGTCGCCCATGGCCCAGAAATTTTCCTTGAGGCCCGGGACGGCAATCACGCGGTCACGCGGTGCCCCGGCGCGCACCCACAGATTCAACGCTTCTTCGTCCGGGCCGAGCGTTTTGCCGGGCGCGACCTCAGCGCCGCCAAACACCGTGAAATAAAGCCTTTCGAGAGGAATCCCGAACCAATGGGGCAGAGTAATTAATTCCCAGGAGTATGCGACGGCGTCTTTTTTGAAATAATCTCCAAAAGAGAAATTGCCAAGCATCTCAAAAAACGTGTGGTGGCGATTCGTAAAGCCGACGTTTTCGAGATCGTTATGCTTCCCGCCTGCCCGAACGCATTTTTGCGAGGACGTGGCGCGGGTATAGTCGCGCTGCTCGAGGCCCAAAAACACGTCCTTGAACTGGTTCATTCCGGCGTTGGTGAAGAGTAGCGTCGGATCGTTTGTCGGGACAAGGGACGAGCTGCGCACGATGCGATGGCCGCGATCGCCGAAAAATGTGAGAAACGTTCTGCGGATGTCATTGCCGCTCAGCAAGATGGCCTCAGTCTCCGGTGGTCCATGCGACTCGTGACTGGCAACTCGGGATTATTATGTCAGAGGGTGAGCGCACCCGCAACGCGGACGCAAAGGTGCATCGATACGTTCAATTCATTTATTGAGTTTGACCCTGTTCTGAATGGCGAGTATCTTCGCGGAAGCGGTATCCATGGGAGCTTGTGAAGAAAGCGGCAGGACGAAAGCAGATGTATCTGAAATGCGCCCATCCAGATTGTTCGTCTGATTTCGATTACGGGCAAGGGCGTCTGTTTCGCTTTCACCAGGCCGCCGAGCAGGAACAACAACCCTCGCATTGGCACGCCGTTAAGCATTTCTGGCTTTGCACCCGATGTTGCGCTTCCTACACAATCGAATATCAAAAGGGGTTGGGCGTCTTGCTCATGCAACGGCTCGAAACCCTTACGGGTGGAGAGCCCTGCTACTACGTCCTGCAACCGGCAGCGGGATCGAAGACGCCGTTACCGCGCCGCGTCACCCGCGCCCGCGTTCGGCAGAGGAAACGCAAGGCCGACCTCGCGCCCGTTGCGGTGGGTTCGATTGAGGTTCTTGAAAACCGAAATTTGGAGAGGAGGGGACAGTCCGGATGACCGAGATGAATGAAGAAATCGGCACGATGGCCGGAGCAATCTGGCACGCGCTTGATGTGAACGGCGAACTGACACTGGCCAAGCTGAAGAAGGAAGTGAAAGGCGCGGCGCCGGTCTTCGATTGGGCGGTTGGCTGGCTGGCGCGCGAAGATAAAATCACGTTGACCCGGGAGAAACGATCGGTGCGCGTCTGCCTGCGGGGTTGGCACCAGCAGGAAGCGCACGCCGCTTAGTCCCATCGAGCGAATTTCCTGTCCCGTATTTCCATCCCGCCAGGCGGTGCGGCGAATCTGTCTCCGCAGCATCCAGGGTCGTAATGCCCGCGCCGTTGAAAATCCCGGCCTAGAATTCGTCACTGGAAGTTTCCGCGGTTTCCTCTGCGTGCACCTTCGATAGAGCCTTCAACTCGCGGCGGATCGTGTCCGAGGGGAATCCTGCGCGCAGCAAGCTGCGGTACAGCGAGGCGACGCGCCGCTCATCGAGCGGCCCACGCAGCGACTTGGTCCTGCGTTCGAGGCGCGCGCGCACCAGGTCGCTCTCATTCGCCTGGCTGGCACGCTCGGCGAGCGCGACTTCGATGTGGCGGTCGGGCACACCGCGTGCCCGAAGATCGCGCGCGATGCGAAACGTCCCCTGCTTGCGAATCTCGGCACGAAGACGCACAAATTGGCGTGCGTAACGAGCGTCGTCCAGATAATCCTGTTGCTTCAAGCGGTCGAGCACCTGCTTCACCGTGGCTTTGTCCTCGGCGCGCCGTTCCAAATACGTGCGCATTTCGTGGATGGAGTACGCGCGGCGCGCCAGGCCTTGGATCGCGGCGGCGTAAAGGTCCTCTTCCTTGAAAAGTTTTCGGGGCGATGAGCGCATGGTGGAAGCATAGAAGCAGGGAGGCAGAGAGGCAAGCAGACAGAAAAGCCGCCGGGCACGCCAATGAGGGTTTACCGGCGGCCGAAACGCTCGAACTCGGTCATGGTACGCTCCATTTCCTCGCGAGCCGAGTCGGAAGCGGAGCGAATGCCCTGGACGCGCAGTTTGAAGTCGTCGGGGTTAGACGCGCGGATGAGCGCTTCTTCGTACGTGATGAGGTTGCGCGAATAGAGATCGAAGAGCGATTGGTCAAAGGTCTGCATGCTGTACTGGCTCGTTCCGGCGGCGATGGCGTCATGAATCAAGCGCGTTTTGTCCGGATTGATAATGCAATCGCGAATGTATGCGGTCGCGATCATGACTTCGACGGCCGGCACGCGCCCATTGTCATCGGATCGGCGCACGAGGCGCTGGCTGACGACGGCCTTCAGCGTGGCGGCCATTTGTAGACGGATCTGCTTTTGTTCCGGCGGCGGAAAGACGGCAATGATGCGTTGAATCGTTTCCGTCGCGTCGAGCGTGTGCAGGGTCGAGAAAACCAAGTGGCCCGTCTCGGCGGCCAGCAGTGCCGTCGCGATGGTTTCGAGGTCGCGCATTTCGCCGACCAGAATCACGTCTGGGTCTTGGCGCAACGCGGCGCGCAAGGCGGTCGAGAAATTGGCGGTGTCCACTTCGACTTCGCGTTGGTTGATATAGCTCTTCTTGTCGCGATGCAGGAATTCGATGGGGTCTTCGATGGTGATGACGTGGTCGGACCTGGTCGTGTTGATCCGGTCGATCATCGCCGCGAGACTCGTCGACTTGCCCGACCCGGTCGTTCCCGTGACGAGGACCAAGCCCCGCTGCTCTTCGCAGATGGTTTCAATGACCCGCGGCAGATTGAGTTCCTCGATCGTGCGAATCTTGGTCGGAATGACGCGAAGGACCATGCCGACGTTGCCGCGCTGCTGGAACACGTTGACGCGGAAGCGGCCGAGCCCCGCGACGCCATACGCCATGTCCAGCTCCGCCGTCTCCTTGAACTTCTGCTTTTGGCGGTTCGTCATCATGCTGAACGCCATGGACAGCATCTCTTCCGGAGTGACGCGCGTCACATCGGTGAGCGGCGTGAGCGATCCGTCCACGCGCAAGCAGGGGTGATTTCCGACTTTTAGATGAAGATCGGACGCCTTGGTTTCAACGGCGCGGCGCAGGAGATCGTCGATACTGAGAGCCATGTTCTGGAGTCTCCCTCAGGAGATGGCGCACCTTCGAAGCTAGCATCCGGGCGCTAGGCGGGCAAGCACGCTCCGTCGATGTGATGCCGCATAGTAAAGGGGCGTCGCGCGGCGCCCATGCGGTTTAGCCGCTGCCTTGGGCGTGGAGGCCTGAGGCGATCAGCCCAGGTCGGCGAGGGCGGCTTCCATCTCCGATCGGGCGTGCTCATCGCCCGAACGCTGGGCCGTGGCGATGCCGGCGTTCAGCGCGGACCGGGCCTCGTCGGTACGCCCGGCCTTCGCCAGGAACTGGCCGTATTGGAAGTAGCCCGCGACGTATTCGGGGTGTGAAGATAGCAGCGCCTTGAAATGTTCGTCGGCGGCGCTCACATCACCGGCATTGGCGCACTCCATCGCCAGGCCGTACCGGGCGAACGCATCGGATGGCTTTGCGGCGACAAACTCTTCGAGCATCTGGCGGCGCGTCTTTCTCTGTGGTTGGGTCATGGGCGAGCGCATAGTATATTCGCCCTGGAACGGAACGCCAAATGTCCGATGGAGTCCGAGTTCACTCATGAAACGATCCCCGATTCGACCGAGATCGAAAAATGGCACGACCGATAATTTGTCCGGCCGGCCGGTGAGCGCTTCGCGTACCGAAATGACAGAACTTGTTCTTCCCCAGGACGCGAACGTCCTTGGGAATATTTTGGGCGGCCGCGTCATGCACATGATTGACATTGCCGGTGCGATTGCGGCCCAGCGGCACTGCCATCGCCAAGTGGTCACGGCGTCGGTGGATCATCTGGATTTCTTGAATCCCGTGCGCGTGGGTGATCTGATCGTTCTCGAAGCGCGAGTGAACCGCGCCTTCCACAGCTCTGTCGACGTAGGCGTTGAAGTTTTCTCCGAAGACGCCACGACGGGCGCGCGCAAGCACACCACCAAGGCGTTTCTCACGTTCGTCGCCCTCGATGATTCCGGCAAGCCGGTCTCGGTGCCGCCGCTGATCGTAACGACCAGCGAGGAGAGGCGTCGTTACCGAGATGCGGGGGAGAGACGCAGCGCGCGGCTCGCGACCGGGGCGAATTCGAGATAGTCGGCGGGCACTAATTCACTTGCGCGACCCAGGCAGGCGCCGCGGTGGGCTGCGGACTGCCGCCGGCCGGCTCTTCGGTTACGGCGAGCGCGGCGATCTCATTCATCGGCATATGAAAGGACGCGACCAGGGCAATCTGGCCCGTCGTGTCCGGACGGAAGATCGCGACGCTCATCGGCTGCCCTTTTTTCGGCACGAACCATAGCTGCAGCGTCCGCGCCGACGGAAGTGAGGGCATCTGGTCGGCCGTGATCGCGACGCCCATTTGCGGATGCACGTAGGCGTGCACCATCGGCATGTTCTTGTCCTTCGGCATGAGTTTGAGGGGCATCGATCCGGGCGACAACATCACCGAGGACACCATGCGGTCCGTCTCCAACTGATTTTGAAGTGCCTGATTCTGCAACGTCGCGAGCCTCATTTCCTTGCGCAACTCCGCCAGTTGTGTGTTTTGGCTCCCCATTTGGCGGATCGTGTATCCCGTGAGGAGAGCGAGCGCTGCGGCTGCAATCCAGGCCCACGGCGGAAACATCGGCCTTTGCACGGCGGGCCTCCGCCGCTCGACGGAAGTGACGTGGGTTGCCGCATCGCCGGAGGACTTCACGGCGCCCATGATCTTGCCTCGCAACGCCGCCGGAGGCTGGGCGTCCGGAGCGGCGTGCGCGAGTTGTGCGACCACGACTCTCGCCTCAGCCACACCGGATGTGCACGTGGGGCAAACACGCGTGAGATGAGCCTCGAGTTCGGCGCGCTCTTCGCCCTCGAGCACGCCAAGCGCGTACTCTTCGTACACCGACGCCAGTTGTTCGCAGGTCATCACGAACGTGCTCCTTCGAGCGCTTCCCGAAGCCGCATGAGGCCGCCGCGAATCCAGCTTTTCACCGTGCCAAGCGCTTCGCCCATCGTCGCGGCAATCTCGCTGTGCGACATTCCCTCGAAGAAAGCCAGCTCGATCGCGCGGCGCTGGGCCTCCGGGAGGGAAGTCATCAGAGCGCGGACCCTTTCGGCTCGCCGCGCCTCGTCGATGCCGCCCTCCGGGTCCGGACGAAACACGGCGGAGGGGAAAACGTCGGAATCTGAATCTTCGCGGCGGCGCTGCTTTTCACGCTTGAGGCGCAGGAAATCGAGGGCGCGGTTGCGGGCCATCGTAAAGAGCCACGGCTCGAGCGGTCCGCGTGCGATCTGAAACCGGTCCGCGCTGCGCCAGAGCTGCAGAAAAACGTCCTGCACAATTTCTTCGGCCGAGGAGGGATGCTGGGCAATGCGCAGAACCAGCGAATACACGGGTCTGCCGTAGCGGTCGTACAGGGTCTCAAGGGCGCTCGAGTCGCGTTGCAGAATGCGTTCCATTAGGACAGAGTCCGCCGGCTGTTCGCCCTCTGGCCAAGGTTGGACGACCGCAAGCAGCAAAATCCGCTTCCTTTTTCGCTCTCCTACCCGTACGGAGAAACGACGCAATTGGATGAGTGGGGCCGGCAAGCCGTTGTCGCGCACATCTTACTACGACATCGGAAACCGGATGAACTGCGTTGCGGGCAAATAATCTAAGCGTGGGCGACAACCCCGGCGCCGGTTACGCCTGCCGACGCGAGATAAGCGCGCGCGGCGTTCGACGTGCGATAGGCTTGCTCGACGCAAGCCCCGAGAGATGGACCGGACAGGTAATTCCCCGCGAGAAACAATCCCGGGACGCCGGCGACGAGTGCTCCCAAAGATTCCACCACTTCCAGGTGGCCCAGATTGTATTGGGGCAAAGCGCGGGCGTAGCGGTGGAGATTTGTTGTCACGGGCTTTCCCGTGATGCCGAGAACGCGCGCAACTTCGGCGCAAATCGTTTCGGTGATTTTCCCGTCGCTCATTTCGCAAAGCGCCGGATCGGTTGCTCCCCCGGCAAAGCTGGTGAAGCAAACCATCCCGTCGGGTGCGCGCCCAGCAAAGAGAGACGAGTTGAAGACCGTGCCCAGCGTGCGTACTCCTTCGCCGCGCGGGACAAGAAAGCCGAATCCGTCCGCCGGGTGCCGAACCTGTTCGCGGCGATATCCCGCCGATAAGACCGCGACCGGCGCATATTCGATCCGCGAAAACACGGACGCAAACCGATTGGAAATGCCTGAAAGGATTTCGGACGCGGCGTCGGTGGGCGTGGCCAGGATCACGGCGCTCGCCGCCAGCGTTTCGCGAAGATTGTGGCGGGTGATGTCGGCTTCGAACCAAGGCTTTCCGTTCGCTTTGCCGTGACGCAAGCTCGCGACGCGGGTTTCGCCGACGAGCGAATCGCCCAATCGCGCAGCGATGGCTCGCGGCAGAGCTTCCATGCCGCCTCGAAATGAGCACAGGCCCGGGCGAGAGGTACCCTTTCCGGGCCGCGATTTTATGGCTCCGCGGAAAATGCTTCCATACTGCGCTTCGAATTCATGAAGTTTGGGAAATGCCGCGCGCAGGCTCAGCTTTTCCGCGTCGCCCGCGTACACGCCGGAAACGAATGGAGCCACAAAACGGCTCAGGACCTCGTCGCCGAATTTTCGGCGAACAAACGAAGCGACGGACTCATCCGGCGCGGGCGGCTGGGTGCGGCGCAGAATCTCCGTGACAAGCCGCCATTTCGTCCCGGCCCCGAACAGGGAAGTGGCCAGGAGAGAAGGAGGAGCGAGAGGCGCCGCAACCAGCTTCCCTCCAAAAAGAATATAGCGAGGCGCTCGCGGATTCGCCTGCAGCAGTTCGTCTTTTAGTCCCAGCGCATCGATCCAGCCGAGCAGCGTTTCTGTGCCCAGAAAACTTTGCGGGCCGAGGTCGAATCGAAATCCATCTTTTTCGATCGTGGCCAGAACACCGCCAGGGTAGCTACTGGCCTCCAATAAGCGCACCGGAATTCCCGATTGTTGCAGCCGGTGCGCGCAGGCGAGGCCGGAAATTCCCCCGCCGATCACAATCACGGGAAACGGAGTCGGCGCGGGAATGGACACGAAACCTCGGTCAGAGCGTTTTCGAGAAAAGAGGGCGGCTTTCGAGCTTTTGTTTTTCCAGATACGGGTCGAAGACCATGGCGATATTTCGAATAAAGATGCGGCCAAGTAAAGTTGTGCGGAGGACGGCTCCGTCGAGCACGACCAAGCCGTCGGAGACAAACGGAGCGAGGCGCGCGAGTTCCGGCGCGAAGGTCTTGTCAAAATCGATTCCGAATTCCCGCTCGATTTCGCCTTTATGAAGCTCGCCGTGGCACAGGATGCGGCTGATGACCGCGCGGCGCAGCAAATCCTCCTGCGTGAGCCGATAGCCGCGCATCGTGGCGATGCCGTGGCGCTCGACGCGCTCCCCGTACGGAGCCACCTCGCGATCATTCTGCGCGTAGCACGCGCCGACGCTGCTGATCGCGCTGACGCCCATGCCGCAGAGGTCCGCGCCCGCCTTTGTGGTGTACCCCTGAAAATTTCGGTGCAGCGTGCGGTTTCGTTGGGCGACCGCCAGTTCGTCGCCGGGTCGCGCGAAATGGTCCATGCCGATGTATTCGTACCCGGCGCCGAGGAACCGTTCGAGGCCCGCGCGGAAAATGCGGAATTTCTCCATGCCTTCGGGAAGCCGCGTGGCGAGCGCGCCCTGCTGCTTGCGCAGCCACGGGACGTGCGCGTAGCTGAACATCGCCACCCGGTCCGGTGCCAGCCCGATCACCTGCTCGACCGAATGCGCGAACCGCTCGGCCGTTTGCAGCGGCAGGCCGTAGATCAAATCCACGTTAATGCTATCGAAGCCCAGCGCTCGCGCCGCCTCGATCAGTTCGCGCGTCATTTCGAGCGGCTGCACGCGGTGAATGATTTCCTGGACTTCGGGATGAAAATCCTGAATCCCCATGCTCAGGCGGTTGAAGCCCAGCCGCCGCAGGGTTTCAAGGTGCGCCCGGGTCGTCACCCGGGGGTCGATCTCGATGCCGATTTCGGCGTCCGGCGCAAACGAAAATCGCTCCGCCGCGAAACGAAACAGGCCTTCCATTTGTTCCGGCGTCAAATAGGTCGGCGTGCCGCCGCCCCAATGAAATTGCACGACCGGCCGTTCGCGGGACACGAAGCGGCTCACGTGCTCGATTTCACGCTCGAGAATGTCGATGTACGGCGGCGCGACGCTGTGATCCTTGGTAATCACGACGTTACAGGCGCAAAACAGGCACAAGCTCTCGCAAAACGGAAGATGCATGTACAGCGAGACCGGTGTGCGTGCCGCGTCCGCCGTCTGATAGAACTGCTCGAGGTCCTCCGGGCCGAAATTATCCTGCCACACCGGCGCCGTGGGATAGCTGGTGTAGCGCGGCCCGGGCCGGTTGTACTTCTCGAGAAACGCTTCGGAGATTTCGAAGCGTTCACGGTTCAACTCGAGATGGAGGTTCGAATCGCTCATGATCTGCTTGCGCACTGCAACTACAGCCCGCACCCGTCGTGGCGCCGTCTGTCTTTAGCGCGCTCCTTCGAGACGCACATCGTCGGCGACGCGGGCGCCTTGGCCCGCTTGCACAAACGCGCGAGCGTTTTCCACCGGTGTCTGCTGCAAAATTCCGTGCCCTAGATTCAAAACGTGGCCCACACCGCCGGTGCCCTCGACCGCTTCCTGTGCCGCGCGCCGCACGCCTTCCTCCGGCCCCAGCAGGACGCATGGATCGACGTTACCTTGCAACGCAATGCGCGGCCCAATTTGCTCGCGCAGCGCGGCCAGATCGACGCGCCAATCCACGCTCAGCACGTTCGCTCCCGATTCGCCCGCGGCCCTGAGTAAGTGGCTGGACGCCTTCGTGTAGAGAATCACGGGTGCTTCGCCTGCGCCGATTTCTTCGATAAGCACCTGCGTTGCGGGCAACGCAAATTCCCGGTATTGGTCGAGCGTCAGCTCACCCACCCAGGTGTCAAAAAGCTGGACGGCTGCCGCCCCGGCCGCGATTTGCGCCCGCAGATAGCCGGCCGTCGCGCGCGCGATGCGTTCGAGCAAATCCCGCAGGAGCGCCGGATCGGAATAGAGCATCGTCTTCGCGGCCGGAAAACCGTCCTTGCCGTGCCCTTCAATCATGTAACACGCAAGCGTCCAGGGCGCCGCCGCAAAGCCGAGGACCGGCACGTCCGGCCCCAGCTCCCGTACGAGACCCCGAATCGCTTGCATCAGGAAGCCTGTATCCCTCTCCGGATCGAAAACCGAAAGCTCACGGATCTGCGCGGCCGTCCGAAGAGGCGACTCGATCACCGGCCCTTTGTCCGTCAGTTCGAACGGCAGCCCCATGGCGCCTGCGGGGATCAGAATATCCGAGAAAATGATGACGGCGTCGACCCCCAGAACACGGTGCGGCTGCAGCGATACCTCGATGGCGAGTTCCGGCGTCGTGCAAACTTCCAGAAAATTGTGTTTTTGGCGAACCGCCCGGTACTCCGGCAGGTAGCGACCGGCCTGGCGCATGATCCACACGGGGACGCGCTCGACCGGTTCGCAGCGGCAGGCGCGCAGGAAGAGTGTTTTCAGGTTCGCGGACTCGGCTGATTTTGCCATCGGAATTAGGGTACATGTCCATGATAACAAAAGTCGGGGTTACCTGCATCGCTGCAGGCGCGCGAGTCCCCGCGTGCTTTCGGCTTCCCGAATTAAGCTATAATATTAAGGCAATGGACATTTGGGGAGGGCTGAACGAGCTGCGCCCGCGGATGCCTGCACACACGGATGACAAACCCTTATGTAGTTGCGACGCTAGTTTTTTATGTGGCGAGTCTTGCGCTGTATATTTGGAACTTGCGCGAGCCATCCCGCGCGGCGGGGATTGGCGCGACCGTGTGCCTGGTCGGAGCGCTGATCCTGCACTATTTCGCCCTGCTGGCAAGGTCGCGCATGATTCACGCCGTCCCGTATGACGACCTTTTCGGCTCGCTTTCGCTGTTTGCGTGGCTGCTTGCGGCCACCTATCTATGCTTGGAGGCGATGCATCGCCGCCGGGCGGTTGGACCGTTTGTCCTGCCGATCGTGCTGGTTGTGTTTCTTCTGGCGCACCTGGCCGAAGCGCGTCCGGTGAAGGCGCCCCCGGCGCAGGGGCCGCTCTTCGCCTTTCATGTCACGCTCAACATCCTCGCGTATTCGGCCTTTGCGATCTCCTTTGTGTTGAGCATCATTTTTCTCATACAGAACCGGCGCTTGCGCGGCCACAAGCTGGGCGTGGTGGGATGGCGCTTTCCCGCGCTGGACGTCCTCGAGCGCATGACGCGCAGCAGCGTGCTGATCGGGTGCGCATCGCTCGCCGTTGGCATGGTGGCCGGACTTATTTGGGCACACCGGCTCGAAGGGCAATATTGGGATGGCGACCCCAAGGTCATCGTCACGGTTTTGATCCTGTTGATTTACATCGGCTACACGCTGCTGGCGCGGACGGCGGCGTGGCGTGGCGCGCGCGCGTCGGCGCTTTGCATATTTAATTTCATGTTCGTGATTTTCAGTTACAGTATCGTGAATCGGTATCTATCGCATTTTCATCGATATTTCTGAGCGGGTGACTCGGCAGAGGACGGCCAAACGTTTCGCAAATGGAAATCGTTCTCATCGGACTGAATCACCACACGGCCTCGGTTGAGCTGCGCGAGCGCGTCGCTTTCACCCCAGACCAGGCCCGCGAGGCCGCCGGACAATTGCGCTTGCGAGGCATTCTCGAGGAAACGCTGGTGCTCTCGACGTGCAACCGCAGCGAACTCTACGGAGTGCCGCGTGAGGATGCCAGTGACGGCGCGGGAACGGTGGAATTGTTCTTGGCCTCGTTCCATCAGCTTTCTCCCAACGAATTGAACGGTTCGCTCTATCGCCATCGGGATAGCCACGCGGTGCGGCATCTGTTTCGTGTCGCGGCGGGCCTCGATTCGATGTTGCTGGGCGAAGCCGAGATTCTGGGCCAGGTGCGCGACGCGTACCAGATTGCGCTCGACCGCGGCGAGACCGGGCCGGTTCTGAATCGCATGTTTCAAGCGGCTCTCGAAGTGGGCAAGCGCGTCCGCAGCGAAACCGAACTCGGCACGAGGCCGGTGTCGGTCGCGTTCGCTGGCGTAAAGCTTGCCGAGCGCATTTTCGGCAAGCTGAAAGAGCACCGGGCGCTGATCGTCGGCGCGGGTGATACAAGCGAGCAGGTGGTCCGCCACTTATGCGACCGTGGCATCAAGAACCTCCGCGTTCTGAATCGCACGGCAGACCACGCCGTGGATCTCGCGGCGCGATTCGGTGGCGAAGTCGTACCCTGGGAGAACTTGACGGCGGCGCTCGATTGGCCGGACCTGATCGTAACTTCGGTATCGTCGAGCGAGCCGATCTTGACGCGCGCGATCCTCGAGCGGGCCATGGCGGCGCGAGCCAACCGGGCGCTGCTCTTGATCGATCTGGGCGTCCCGCGCAACATTCAGCCGAGTGTCGCCGATATCTATAATATCTACCTGTATAACATCGATGACTTGACCGAAATTGTCGAACAAAACAAGAAGGCCCGCGTGGCCGAGATACCCCGCGCGGAAGGGATCATCGACGAGCAGGTCCAAAAATTTTTGCATTGGCAGGCGGGCGTCGCAGCAAGAGTGGTGCTCGAAGACCTTCGCGGCAAGCTGACGGCCGAGCGCGAGGCTTTTCTTCAAGAGCGGCTTGCGGCGATGTCGCATCTTTCCGAGCAAGACCGGGAACAATTTGCCGCCATGCTACAGGAGTTCCTCGATCGCGTGGTTCTGAGTCCCGCGGAGCGCATGCGCGGCATTCCGGAGCTGCGCCGCAAGCTTCAGAACTTCGAGGCGTTGCGGGATTTGTTCCGCCTGGACCGGGAGAAGTCTTGAAGGCGCTGCGAATCGGCACAAGGGGCAGCGCGCTGGCCCTTTGGCAGGCGAACAGTATTGCGGCGGCTTTGCTCGAACGAGCGGACGCGCCGGCTGAAATCGTGGTCATCAAAACATCCGGCGACAAATTTCAACAGACCAGCTTCAGCCAAATCGGAACCAAGGGTGTTTTCATCAAGGAACTCGAAGACGCGCTGCTCGATGGACGCATCGATCTGGCCGTGCACAGCATGAAAGATGTACCCACGGAATTGCCCGAGGGTTTGGCGCTGGCCGCGATGGGCAAGCGCGAAGATGTGCGCGACGCGCTGCTTTCGGCGAACGGGGCATCCCTCGAATCGCTGGCGGGGGGCGCGCGTGTCGGCACGAGCAGTTTGCGGCGGCAGTCGCAATTGCTCCACGCGCGACGGGATTTGCTGGTGCTCGAACTTCGCGGAAACGTGGATACCCGAATCGAAAAGCTAAAGCGCGGAGACTATGACGCGATTGTGGTCGCGAAGGCGGGGCTCGACCGCCTGGGCCTCGCCGGGCACATCAGCCAGGTGCTGCCGCCCGAACTGAGTCTGCCCGCCGCAGGGCAGGGCGCGATTGGGATCGAGGCTCGCGCGGCCGATGGCGAAACGTTGCGTGTTCTTGCGTCGCTCGAAAATGTGGAAACCCGCTGCGCGGTGACCGCCGAACGCGCCGCGCTCGCCGGCCTGGGAGGCGGCTGTCAGGTTCCGATAGGCGCGTGGGGACGCATCGAAAAGGACGGCCAACTAGTACTCGACGTCGCCGTGCTTTCACCTGATGGAACGCAACGCTTGTGGCAAAACGAAACGGGAAGGCCGGAAGAGGCGGAGGCGATCGGCAAGCGCGCCGCCCAACGATTGCGAGAGAGCGGCGCCGCAGGCCTGCTCGACCGCGAAATCCGCGGGACGCGCGTATGAGCGCGGGCAAGCCACTCGAAGGCAAGCGCATAGTCGTCACGCGTGCCGTTGAGCAGGCCCGTGAATTGAAGGTTCGTCTCGAAGACCTCGGCGCGACCGTCTTGTTGTTTCCGGCGGTCAGCTTCTCCGAGCCTTCCGATGCGACCGGCCTCGACCGTGCAATTCGCTCTCTTGCCGAGTTTGATTGGATCTTGTTTACGAGCGGGAACGCAGTCCGGTTTTTTGCGGGCCGCTGCCGCAAGCTCGGAATCGAGCCAAGCCAAGGCGGGGCGTATCGTTGTGCGGCGGTTGGCCCGGCGACGGCCAGCGCGGTAGCCGCCGAAGGATTTACGGTGGAGCATGTGGCCAAGGAATTTCTTGGTAGCGCGCTGGCGTGGGAACTGGGTGCGTCGCTTGCGGGCAGGAAAGTTCTCTTGCCTCGCAGCGAACGCGCACGTCCCGACCTGCCGAGTGCTTTGAAAGCAGCGGGTGCGGAAGTTACGCAGGTTGTGGCGTATCATACGGGCGGTGTCGGGGCGGTCGATCCTGGCGTGATGGCGGCGGTCCGCGAGGCACGAGTGGATTTGGTGTCGTTTTTCAGTCCCTCCGCCATCGAAAATATGCGCGGCGAACTTGGCGACGAGGTGCTTTCGCGGCTCGGTTTGAAAGCGGCCCTAGCGGCCGTGGGACCGGTTACGGCCGCGGCACTGCGGAGGGCGGGTCTGCGCGTCGCCATCGAAGCGCCGGCCGCGACGGCGGAATCGATGGCGGCGGCAATCGAAGGTTACTTTTCGGCGAGTGCAGGCGCTCCAACGGGGAAATAATGAGTTTTCCAGAGACAAGACTGCGCCGCTTGCGGCGCACCGAAGCAGTTCGCTCGCTCGCGCGGGAGACGCGTCTGTCGGTGGACGGCTTCGTCTATCCGATGTTTGTTTGCCCGGGCAAGAACGTTCGCCGTCCCATTGGCTCGATGCCGGGAGTCGCCCAGCAATCCGTGGACGCGTTTCTCGAAGAATGCCGGGAGGTCGAGCAACTCGGCATTCCGGGAATCGTTCTGTTTGGCATTCCGGCCAAGAAAGATGCGCGCGGGAGCGAAGCCTGCTCGGCGGACGGGGCCGTGCAGCGCGCGGTCGAGGCGGTTCGCCGCGCCAATTTGAGCCTGCTGGTGATGACCGACGTGTGTCTGTGCGAATACACGGACCACGGGCATTGTGGCATCGTCGAACGTGGAGAAATAAAGAACGACGCCACCCTGGAAGTGCTTGCCGCGGAGGCTCTTTCTCACGCGCGCGCGGGCGCCGACATTGTTGCGCCCTCCGACATGATGGACGGGCGCGTCGGTGCGATTCGCAAGGCGCTCGATGGCGCGGGCTTCGAAGATGTCGCGATCATGAGCTACGCGGCGAAATATTGCTCGGCATTTTACGGACCGTTCCGCGAGGCGGCGGAATCGACGCCGCAGTTCGGCGACCGGCGAGGCTACCAAATGGATCCCTCGAACGCGCGCGAGGCGTTGCGTGAAGTGGAACTCGACATCGCCGAGGGCGCAGACATGGTCATGGTCAAGCCCGCCCTCCCCTATCTCGACATCATCCATCGCGTCCACGAAACATTTCGAGTGCCGGTGGGCGCCTATAATGTCAGCGGAGAATATTCGATGGTGAAGGCAGCGGCGGCAAGCGGCTGGATCGAAGAAAAGCCCGTCGTCATGGAGATTCTGACCGCCATTCGTCGCGCGGGCGCGAGCATTGTGCTCACCTACCACGCGAAGGACGCGGCGCGCTGGTTGAAAAACTGTTGATTCTCCAAATACCCAATCCTGGACCCCAATGAGTTTATCCAACACTGTCAAAGCGCAAAAGCCACACTCGCAGGACATTTTTCGCCGCGCGACCGACGTGCTCGTCGGCGGCGTGAACAGCCCCGTGCGCGCGTTTCGCGCTGTGGGCGGCGAACCCATCGTCGTCGACCACGCATCCGGCGCGCGCCTATGGGATGCCGACGGAAACGAATACATCGATTACGTCTGCTCCTGGGGAGCGTTGATTCTCGGTCACGCGCATCCCAAGGTCGTTCAAGCCGTTGCGGACCAGGCGCGCCGCGGCACGAGCTTCGGCATGCCGACCGAACTCGAAGTCGAGCTTGCGTCCCGCATCCGGAAGGCCCTTCCTTCTTGTGAAAAAGTGAGGTTCGTCAGTTCCGGCACGGAAGCGACGATGAGCGCGGTACGTCTGGCGCGCGCCGCAACGGACCGCGACTTGATTATCAAATTCGATGGGTGCTATCACGGGCACTCGGACAGTTTTTTGTCCGAGGCCGGTTCGGGCCTTGCGACGCTGGGTATCGCGGCGTGTCCCGGCGTGCCGCAGGCGCTGGCCGGGCTGACGCTCAATGCTCCCTACAACGATGCGGCCGCCGTCGAGAAACTGTTTGAATTGCATCCGGATAAGATTGCGGCGGTGATCGTCGAGCCGGTCGCGGCCAATATGGGCGTTGTTCGGCCGGCGCCGGGATTTCTGGATGCGCTGCGCTCCCTCACTTCCCGGCATGGCGCTCTGCTGATTTTTGATGAGGTGATCACGGGTTTCCGTGTCTGCTACGGCGGTGCGCAAACGCTGTTTGGAATCACACCGGACCTCACGGCGCTCGGGAAAATTATTGGCGCGGGTCTGCCCGTCGCGGCCTACGGAGGCCGGCGAGATTTGATGGACCGCGTTTCGCCGCTTGGACCCGTGTATCAGGCGGGCACGCTCTCCGGGAATCCGTTGGCGATGAGTGCAGGGATTGCTTCGCTCGATTTGCTGTCCGCGCCAGGCTTTTACGAATCGCTCGACGCCCGCGCGAAGCGCCTGGGCGACGGCATCGCCGCGGCTGTCGTCGAAACGGATGCGCCCGCTACGGCGGTGCGCGTTGGCTCGTTGCTCACGCTGTTCTTCTCTCGGGCGCCGGTGACGGATTATGCCTCCGCCAAGAAATGCGACACGAGGCGCTTCGCCCGATTCTTCGGAGAGATGATCGCCCGGGGAATTTTGCTTGCGCCTTCCCAGTTTGAAGCGGCGTTCGTCTCGTCGGCTCACACGGACGCGGACATCGACCGAACGCTCATCGCGGTGCGCGAGAGTCTGGCCGCCGCAGCCGTATAGCCGCGGTTGTTGAATCTTCAGGGTGAAATCTCCACGTCAGCGCAAAGGAGTGAAAGTTCATGCCGGATGAACTGAGCGAATTGCAAGAAAATGCGGAGCACGGGCGCGAGAACCCTTCTCTCGCTCCGATTTCCGTGACGATGGCCATCCTGGCGGTTTGCGTGGCGGTCGTCTCCCTGCTGGGGCACCGTTCGCACACCGAGGAACTGTTGA
>Ga0335085_10001023_pt1 | contig 66100 bp, 47 predicted proteins | sample Lox_Sample_45_FD_206712 | JGI IMG/M metagenome (GOLD analysis project Ga0335085, IMG submission 206712) | Soil microbial communities from Loxahatchee National Wildlife Refuge, Florida, United States - Lox_Sample_4.5 | ecosystem: Environmental > Terrestrial > Soil > Wetlands | place: USA... | reverse complement strand
GCCTCCCGAGCGGAAGACGTCGGGAGTTCGCAGAAACAATCATGGTCGCAGTCCGTGATCGCATAGATGGTTGGTAGAGCTTACCAACGCCGTCTGATTGTACAACCCCGAGTCTTGGTGACGACGAAGTGAAGGAAAGAAAAGAACAAAGACTCGTCTATGGACAAAGCTTCGCTTTGTCCCGAGGAAGATCGTGACGGCGAGCCCGCTGTCAAGGGTCAAGATGAACGCCCGCCGGGCGCCCTTGACAGCGGGCTCCGCCGCCCCCCGGTGTCGTGTGCTCGTTTTCGTCTTGACACGAGCCAGCGCCCTCATAGAGGGAATGACATCGTCGGAGAGACATCCAAGTCCAGCGACTAAGTCCAGCGACGTCATCCCCGCGAAGGCGTGATCCCCGCGCAGGCGGGGATCCACCGTCGGGCCTCGCCGATACGAATTTTCACGGGGCCGGACGCATGCTCTAGTGAGAAGACGGCAGCAAACCGTAGACTTCCAATTCGCCCTTAGCGCCCACATAGACGCGGCCATTGACCACCAGCGGGATGTTGAATCGCAGGCCGACACCGCCGCGGTCGCGGGCGGGAATCTGCTCGCTCGAGTAGAGCTGTCGCGAGACGTCACTGGCGTCGAAGGCGCGCAGGACTTCGGGCGGGCCGTCCGGCTCGTTCCAATGCTTCGACGAGAGCGCCCAGGCGATCGCGTTGCGCGTCCCGTTGGCCGAGATCGTGGGCGTGGCGCCCGGATCCATAATTCGCACCGTTCCTCGACCGGCAGACTTGAGGACTCCGCCCTCGATAACAAAGTCTTTCACCACGTCGTCGTTCCCAATGAAGTAGAGGTGATGATTCCAGTAGGCCGGCGCGCCGAAAGCGCCGCCTGCCAAAGCTGCAGGAATCGTCTGAACGGCCCGGCGGTCATCCTCTGTCGGCTCAAAATGCCCCAGGTGATCCCGATCGAGCAGATAGATGTCAGCGCCTTTGCCCGCAACGGCCAGCAAGTGCGGATGGGGTCCCGACTGGTCAGGAATCAGCACGGGCCCGCCGGAGCCCAGGTCGTTGTCGTCTTCGTCCAACGCGCGCTGATTGTAGGGCGTGAAGTAGTCGCGCAGGTCGAGACCGTGATCCCCGGACGCGAGCTTCAGGACGCTGTCGCCGTAGTCGCGTCCGCCGGAGGCCGCGTCGAACTTGCCGTTGCCCGTGGCTACGAATACGTTGCCCTGATCGTCCGCCGCAATGCCGGCGTCGCCCGCCCAGATGCCGCTCTGCCCCGCATCGGGCGAGGTGTTGAAGACGCCGGTTTGCGCCAGCGTGTGCGGGTCATAGGCCATAATCCAGCCGTGATAGGGAGCCACATCGCAGGAGGATGCCCAACTCAGGTAGACCTTCCCGCTCGAGAGCAGCAGCGAGGCGCGCGGCAACTCGTGCAGAGGATCGAAGTCGAGCTTGCCGGCGGCGCTGCCCTGGCCGTGACCCGCGACCCGCACCTTGATCTCCACCGGACCCCCGAACTTCTCCGCGCCGGTGGTGATAGCGAGCGCGTGCAGCTTCTGGACGTAACGCGGCGACGAAAGCATCCCGTTCTTTTCCTTGGTCCGCGCCAGCACATAAAGTGTGCCGCTCGAATAGTCGATCACCGGCGTGGGTGTGATGCCGATCTCAGGTTGAATGAAAGGGCAGCTCACATCCCACCCGGGCACGGTGGTCACGCCGGCACCCGAATTGGTGAAGTTCACCTGCCAGAGCGGCGCCCGTGACTTGCCGTCGGCGTCGAAGGCGTAGACGCTGTCGTGCTCGGTGGCCACAAACACCACGTTGTGCGTCCCCTGGCCGGGGATCTCGAGGTTTGGGATGTAGAGGGGCTCGGCGTAAACCGCGCCGTCCACGCGCAGCGCGAACACCGCTCCGAACTGGTTCGGGTTGACGTTAGCCGGCGTGAGAATGGTCTCGTGCAGATTGGCACCCGTGCGGGCATTGTTGTACTGCGAAGTCAGCACCTGGGCTCGCGCTCGCGGGACGGTGGCCAATACGGCCAAGAAAAGGATCCCGGGCAGGACATACCTCAAACCTGCTGGCCCCCCGGTCCCTGACCCCCGATTCCTGAGGCCCGACCGTGCGCTGCCGGCAAAACCGATTGGCAGCCTGGCGTTACTCATGTTTACTGAGGCGCGCTGTAACCTGTAACGTGGCTGTCCTTCCGAATTCCTGCGACTTGTGAGAACTGCCCCTTCCGACTTTCCTGGTAAACAGCTCACTCCATGGAACGTTCCAGCTTCGTTCGGGTACATGATTTGTCCCCAACCCGCCACTCGTCCCGTCAGATGTTTGACTCTGTCCATCGCTTGTTAAACTCGGCGTCTGATTTTGGACGCGCCGAACACCCGGGTCGTTGGCCTTTTCGAAAAAAAGAGCTTGGTTTTGACTGCGATCCCTGAAAACAGAGAGATAGATGCAATGGGTTGGGGGAGTCTTCATTCCGGTGTATCTTGATGATAGAAAAGGAATTAAGCCAGGTGGGTTTGCTTGGCTTTGGGGGGCTGACGATATCCGTCAATTCGAGACGGCGCAAAGCGCGCGGAGTGACGGTTAGTCGTCACTTGGGGGTGGGGCGGTGGCAAAGAGCGACACCGGAGCATGCTCGCTCCTCGATTTCTCAAGGGACGGATGCCAAACGACCACACAGCTGCGCAGGTGTCAAGGCCTTTTTAGAGGCTTTTATATGTAGGCTACATTGTCGCAAAAAAACAAAGAAGTATCGCGCCCGACGCAGCAGTCAACAAGCCTGATTGAAGCGTGGTGGGTTAGTTGACGTAGGGGCAACCCTTGTAGCCGCCCAAATGACAGAACGTATTCGAGATGGGCGGCCACAAGGGCCGCCCCTACTTCAAACCGGTGCTACGATGATACAATACCACCGCCTGTAATCCCGAACACGCTCTGCTCGTGATATCCTTACCAGCCTCTGACGCTGCACGCCGCGCTCGATGCGTGGTACGTCGCAAGCACCATCGGGAGTACACGGCATGCCTGAATCACGAAGGATCGTTCCCAACTTTCGGCTGAGTGCTGCAAGCCTCGGACTGGGGGTGCTTCTCTGCGTCGCCATCGTCCCGGGCACGAGTTTCGGCCAATGCGACACGAGTTGGACGGGCGGCAGCGGCAACTGGAATCCCGGAAGCTGGAGCGCGGGCCTGCCCACCCAGAGCACCAGCGCCTGCATCACCACCCCGAGCACCACGGTTACGCTCAACATTGTGGGCGCGACGAACACCTACGACGTCTCGAATTTCTTTCTGGGTTCAGGAGACGCGCTCAGCTTTGCCGACGGCACCACGCTGGACCTCTTCGGGCCCACACTTAGCAACTCCGGCAGCATGACGCTGAATGCGGCGTTGAATACTACGGCGCTCGAGCTCGGCGCCGGTCAGACTCTGACGATCAGCGGCGGCGGATCGATCGCGCTCTCCAACAACGCCTCGAACGTGATCTACGGCGCGGGGGCGACGCTGATCAACCAGGAGACGATCCAGGGGTCGGGAACCATTGGCGGAACCAACGGGCTCGGCAACGACCAGATGGTGCTGATGAACTCGGGAACGATCAACGCCAACCAGTCCGTCCCGCTGCAAATCGATGCCGCGGAAGCGACGGGAACGAACACCGGGACAATCGAGGCTACCAACCGCGCTGCCTTGATGCTCTACTCCTCGCTCGTGAACACCGGTGGAACCATCCTGGCCACGGGAAGCGGGTCGACGGTTCAACTCGCCGGCGCGACCATCTCAGGTGGCACGCTCACGTCGAGCGCGGGCGGAGGGATCCTGGGCGAGACCAATAGCACGCTGGATGGAACCACTGCCGACACACTGACGATCTCGGCGGGCAGCACGTTTGAGCAGGTCAACGGCGACATGGTTTTCCTGGCGGGAACCATCACGGACAACGGCAACTTTCTGATGGACGGCACCACGAAAACGACGATCCTGGAAGGGACCGGAACCGAAGTGACGCTTGCGGGGACGGGAACCCTGACCATGGCGAACAGCAGCAACAACAAGATTCAGGGCCCGGGCGCCACCTTCAGCTTCATCAACGACGCGACCATCCAGGGATCCGGGTACATCGGCTGGGGCAAGTACATCTCGGTCGTAAACAATGGCGTGATCAACGCCAATCAGTCGAGCCTGCTCGAGATCAAGCCGGACGACGGCTTCACCAACAAGGGGATGGTGGAGGCGACCAACGGAGCCACGCTGGAGCTTTACAAGTACCACATGGAGAACGCCTCCGGCACCATTCTGGCTTCCGGCACCAATTCGCAGGTCCAGATCAATGCCGCCACGCTGATGGGCGGGACGCTGAGCACGACCTCGGGCGGGCTGATCGTGGTCTCGGGTGGCGCGACGCTGGACGGAGCGGCCAGCCTCGTGACCCTCACGTCAGGCAGCAGCCTGCAGATTCCTGATAGCCAGGTCGTCAACCTCGATGGAACGTTCACCGATAACGGCACGATGACGCTCAACTCCTCGGGCGGAATTACCCAATTGTCAGTGACGGCGGCGGGGACGACACTGAACGGCAGCGGCACTCTGTCGCTTTCTAACAACAACAATCAGATCACCGGTACGACAGGAAGCTCGCTGACCACGAGCGCCATCATCCAGGGCTCCGGCAATGTCGGAAACGGTCAAATCGGACTGCTGAATCGCGGCACGATTCACGCCAACCAGAGCGTCCCTCTGATTATCGATCCCAGCAGCACCGGCAAATTTCAGAATCAAGGCACGCTCCAGGTTGACGCCGGTTCCACGCTGCAGATCGCGGGCTCGTCGGGAGGATTCCGCAATTTCAACCCTACGACGGGGACGCTCGCCGGCGGGATATACCAGGTGACCGGTACGCTACAGCTCTCCACGCCGAATTCCAGAAGCAACAACATCGTGACGAACGGCGCCAGCATCACGCTGACGGGAACTTCGTCGCAGATCTTGAACCAGTCGAATGGCAATGCGCTCGCCACCCTGGCGAGCGTCACGAATAAGGGCAGTTTCACCCTCGCCGGCAACCAGAGCTTTACGGCGGCCGGCGCTTTCTCGAACGCGGGCCTGCTGAAGGTGTCAAGCGGCAGCACGTTCACCGTGGCCGGCGGCGGAAGCTACACGCAGACCGGTGGAGCCACCACGGTGGACGGTACCTTGGCGACATCGTCGACGGCGAGCTTCCGCAGCGGCAGCATGTTCCCCATTGGCGCGGGCTCGATCAACTTCAATGGCGGCTCCGTCTTCGGAAATGGCGGCAGTCTCTCGGCCAACGTCTCCTCGAGTGCCGCTTTGACGCCCGCGGATTCCGCCACCACCACAGGCACGCTCAGCATCACCGGCAACTATACCCAGAACTCGACCGGGGCGCTCAATGTCAGAATTGCGAGCGCCACAGGTTACAACCGGCTTGCGGTCAGCGGCAGCGCCACTCTCGGAGGCACTCTGAATATCGGCAGACTCGGTGGCTACATCCCGCCGGTGGGCTCGACCTTCACGCTCCTCAGCGCCGGTTCGGTGACCGGCCAGTTCGCGACGGTCAACGGCACCGCGATCAATGGCACCGAGCACTTCATGGTGAACTACAACGCCGCCAGCGTGACCCTGACGGTGGCGAGCGGGGCCATGTGATACGAATCGCCAATCGTGAGGCTTAGGATCAGGCGGTTTTTCGCTCGGCGCGACTGTCGTCACATCTCGATGTGATACGCGTCACACCGAGATGTGATGCATATCACAGACACGTGTGACGCGCTGTGTGAGCCTCTTTGGGTTTTGTGGGGTCGGGGCCTCTGTCGTCGTGGAGCAGCGGCCCGCGGTCTGGATTCGCAGCATACAAAGCAAGGCTATTACCAACGAAGTGAACAGCTTGACGTCGGATGTATATTAAATATTTTCAGTGCTTTCGCTAATCTGCCTGCGACCTGCACGATGGGACAGGCGCTTATCAATCGGAACGGATCGGTTCCTTGGAGGAAGACGCGATGAGCAGAAAGGCTGTTTTAAACTCACTCGGCACACTGGCGTGTGTCGGCCTCGGATTTGCCCTTATCAGCTTTACTCACGCCTCGCGCGCGGCCGTCAAAACCCGAGCCGTGGTCGTGGACGCCTGGCGCCAGACGCGGGCCGGTTCGACGCAGCATGCAGCCCCGATCCGCAGGAACGATCTTGGCAGTTGGACGACTCCGGCGGACACTATCGACGTGGAAGTCCATGCGGCCCTGCTTTACACGGGCAAAGTGCTGATTTTCGGCGTGCTGCAGGGTGGTCCGAATCCGCCGCCGCCCTGGACGCCCTCCAAGCTGATCGATCCCATTGCCAACACGGTGACGGATGTCTCGCCCGATTTTGACGCCGATTTCGTCTGCGGCGGCAACTCCTATCTGCCGAACGGCAACGTTCTGATTACCGGCGGGGCCATTGTGCCCATTAACTACAACGGCTCGGGCATCAACAACACCACCATTTTCAATCCGGCGACCGAGCAGTGGACTCAGGGCAGCCCGATGAACTATCCGCGCTGGTATCCCACCAATGTGGAGATGGCCGACGGGACCACCGTCGTTCTTTCGGGGCACGATCAGACGGGCACGACTTCGATTGCGCCGCTGGAATCCTACAATCAGACCACCGGCGTCTGGACCGTGCTGCCGCCCTCGGCGAACAGCCCCGACGGCACCCTACCCAACCTGCTCTATCCGCGGATGTTTATGCTGCCGAACGGCATGCTCTTCAAGGGCGCGCCGGCTTATGGCACCGACCTGTTCAACCCGGCCACCAACACCTGGACCAATTTCGGCAGAATGCTGCAGGTCGGCAGCACCAATACCGGGACGCTGTTTTACACCAGCCATGTTCAGGTGCCGAACACCAACAAGGTTTGGATCTTTGGCGGAACGCCTTCCAATGCCGGGGGCGGCACCGAGGGCACCACCACCACGCAGTACATCGACTTCGACGCAAGCAAGCCGGCGTGGCAATGGGGGCCCAGCCTGAATCTGCCGCGCTTCAATCAGGTCGGTCTGTTCCTGGCAGACGGCACCGTGATGGCGGTCGGCGGAAACGATGGACCGGGGCGGTACGGCGGTCCCCAAGAGCAGTCGGAGATCTACACGCCGGGCACAACGAACTGGCTGGGCGGAACTTGGGCCCTGACTACGCCCTTCTATGGCAGCAACACGGTGATCCGCGGCTATCACTCGGTGTCCGTTCTGTTGCCTGACGGACGCGTGCTCTCCACAGGCTCCACCAGCGGCGCCATCTATGACAACAGTTATCAGATCTACAGCCCGCCTTATCTCTCGAACGGGACGCGGCCGACGATCACCTCGGCACCAGCGACGGTGAGCTACGGACAGCAATTCACCATCAGCACACCCGACGCCGCCAATATCAAGAGCGTCGCGCTGATCGCGCCCACCGCGACGACACACGCCAACAACATGACGCAGCGTTACGTTCCGTTAACGTTCTCGATCGGCTCCGGCAGCGTTACCGCCACCGCGCCGGCGAACGGGAACTGGGCGCCGCCGGGATACTACATGCTCGTCATCGTGAATACGAACGGCGTACCGTCCGTGGCATCCTGGATCCAGTTGCCGCTTTCAACGTAGCTGTGGCGGCGGTGTCCTCACGGCCGGTTCCGAAAACATAGCGGCGCTCTCCCCAGCGCCGATTGCGAGTGCGGCACTTTTTGAGCGCGGCAGGCTTGCTGCCGCGTTGGTCAGGCCAGCTTGCTGGCCGCGGTCTTAGCGATTTACGTGTTCTAGCTAGCAGTGTGCTGAAAAACCGATTCATGTCATTCTGAGCGACGCGAAGAATCTCATAGGTCCTTTATTTCAAGGCGAGGTTCTTCGCTTCGCTCAGAAAATGACATGCCTTCGTTCAGAGCCTGCTAGGCTAGGCGGCGGGTGGGGACACCGCCCCTGCAGCCGAATCACTGGCAGAGTCCGGCGGTCGTAGACCGCCGCTACAGCAGCGTACCCTCGGAGAAAGTGAAAGTACATGAAGAGCAAATTGGTGTTTCTATTCGCACTGGTCTTGAGCCTCGGCTTCGCTGCCGGCGGCCACGCGCAAGCGAACAAACCCGAAAAGGACGACATGGGCATGCCGGTCTATAGCGGCGGACTCCAGGATCCCGTCGAGAACGACGCCTGGTGGCTGGCGGACACCGTCAATCGGGCGGAGGCCGAATACTTCGGACGCAATCACGTCTATGTCTCGCTCGACAAACTTCGGAGCGCCCACTTGTTCGAGGGCAAGCTGGCGCTCAAGGTGCCCGTGGGACCGAACGGCGAGCTTTCGGGCAAGCTGAACGATCATTTCCTGCGGCTGATGGTCTCGCGCGACGGGCACTATTACACTCTGACCATCCGGCCCAATATCGGCGGCTGCGGATTCGGTATTTTTACAGACGAATCGGGAGCGATTTATACCGCGCCCACCCTTGACTGTAACGAATAGGGGACCGGGGACTGGGGCTCAGGGGTTAGGGGTTGGAGACGAGAATATGGAGTCCCTAGCCCCTAATCCCCAGCCCTGATCCCTAAATGGAGGGGTCACCAATGAAGACGTGGAGGATTCTGGCAGGAGTTGCCGTTGCCGCCATCATCGTAGTCGCCGGCGCCACGCACATTTCGCGAGCTGCCGTTAAACCTCATCAGAGGACAGCCCTCAGCTCAGGGCGCGCCCAATTTTCATCGGCCAAAAACAACCTGGCGCGCCGCACGACTTCAACCGAGCCGATGGGCACGTGGACAACGCCGGAGGATACCCTTGACGTGGAAATCCACGCCGCCCTCGTTTACACCGGCAAGGTTCTGATGTTTGGGATTCTACAGGGCGCGCCCGACCCGCCCCCGCTCTGGACGCCGGCCAAACTCTACGATCCGGTCACCAACACCCTTACAGACGTATCCACCAGTTTCCCGGCCGACATCGTCTGCGGCGGCCAATCCATCCTGCCGAACGGCGACGTGATCGTGACGGGTGGAACCATCATTCCGACGGTGCTGGGCGGAGGCGGCCTCGTGAACACCACCCTGTTCCACCCGGCATCGGAAACGTGGAGCCAGTCCGGCCCCATGAACTACCCCAGGTGGTATCCCACCAGCGTCGAGCTTGGCAACGGGCAGATCCTGGAGTTGTCCGGCCACGACCAGACGGGCGTTACGTCTGTCGTGCAGATGGAGACGTATGATCAGACCACCGGCACCTGGACCACGCTGCCGGATTCGGCGGACAATCCCGATCCAGGGCCCGAATTCCTGTATCCCCGGATGGACGTTATTCCAAGCGGCAACGTCTTCAAGTCCGCCCCAGCCAAGCAGGGCAATCTCTTCAATCCGACCACCAATAAGTGGTCCGCCGTGGCCAGGATGAACTTCGGCGACCGGTACTACACCGGCCACGTTCTGATTCCCGGCACTTCGAAAGTGATGGTGGTGGGTGGGACGCCCACCAACGCGGACGGGGGAGGCGATACCCCGACCGCCACCACTGAAACCATCGACCTGGCCACGGCCCCACCGCAATGGGTCTATGGCGCAAACCTGAATATCGCGCGCTACAATCACATGCTTCTGTTTCTCGCCGACGGCAGTCTGATCGTCGTCGGCGGGAATCAAGGGCCAGGACACTACGCGCAACCTGTTTTCGCGGCGGAGATCTACAGCTTTGCCACGAAGCAATGGTCGCTGATGGCTTCCCAGGTCGGCGTCCGCGCCTATCACTCGGTGGCTGTTCTGCTGCCTGACGGGCGCGTGTTCTCCACGGGTTCAACCAGCGGCACGACCTACAACCATTATTTCGAGATCTTCAGCCCGCCGTATCTTTACAACGGCACGCGCCCAACCATCACGGCTTCGCCGGCGACCATCAGCTACGGCCAGCCATTCACCATCACCACGCCCGACGCCGACAACATCAGCAGCGTCGCCCTGGTGATGCCGTCGGCGAACACTCACGCCGACGATATGCAGCAGCGCTACGTGCCGCTGCAGTTCAGCATCGGCGCCGGTTCGCTGTCGGCCACCGCGCCCGCCAACGGCAACGTCGCGCCGCCGGGGTACTACATGCTGGTCATTGTGAACAACAACGGCGTGCCGTCGGTGATGCCGTTCGTGCAGTTGCCATTGACGTAGCACCCGCGACCTCGGGGAGCCATGGAGGAAGAATCGATGAGCAGAAAGTCCGTCATAAAAGCCCTCGGCACACTGGCGTGTGTCGTACTGGCATGCATTATTATCAGCTTTACTCACGCCTCGCGCGCGGCCGAGAAGACGCGCAGCGCGCTGATGGGCGCCTGGCATCAAGTGCAATTCGGCTCTGCCCATGCCGCTTCGCCTAAGCGACGCCGCAACGACGCGGGAAGCTGGACGGCACCGGTGAGCACGCTCGACGTCGAGGTTCACGCGGCTCTGCTCTATACCGGAAAAGTTGTGGTCTGGGGCGTGCTGCAGGGCGGTCCGAATCCGCCGCCGCCCTGGACACCGTCGAAGCTCATCGATCCCATCGCCAACACGGTGACGGACGTCTCGCCCACGTTCGACGACGATTTCGTGTGCGGCGGAAACTCGTATCTTCCGAATGGCAACCTGCTGGTGACCGGCGGAAACGTTATTCCGGTGAACCTGTTCGGCGCCGGAATCACCGCGGTCGCGATCTTCAATCCCGCGACGGAAACGTGGTACCAGGGCACGCCCATGAACTACCCGCGCTGGTATCCCACCAACGTGGAGATGGCCGACGGGACCACGATCGTGCTGTCGGGACATGATACGACAGGCCGGTACTCTGTGGCGCAGGCGGAATCCTATAATCCAACGACCGGGCAGTGGACGGTCCTGCCGTCCACGGCGAACGATCCCAACGGGACCGACTCGAATCTGCTTTACCCGCGACTGCAACTCCTGCCGAACGGCATGCTCTTCCAGGGACCGCCGGACCTCGGTAGCTTCCTCTACAATCCGACGACTCAAACCTGGCAGCACTCTGCCACCATGATGGAGACCGGCAGCAACAACACGGGAACCTTGTTCTACGCCAGCCACATTCAGGTGCCGAACACCAACGTCATCTGGGTCTTCGGCGGGACGCCGTCGAACGCCAACGGCGGAACGACGAACGTCGAGACCACGCAATACATTGACTACTCCCAACCGAACCCGAAGTGGCAATGGGGCGCCAGCCTGCCGGACGGTCAGGGGCGATACAACCAGGTCGGCCTTTTCCTGGCGGACGGAACCGTGATGGCCGTCGGTGGGAATTGGGGACCGGGACGGTACGGTAACCCGCAGCAGCAATCGTTGATCTACACGCCCGGCGCGAGCAACTGGCTGAACGGCACATGGAAGACGACGACGGGGTTCTACAACAGCAATACGGTCGTCCGCGGTTATCACTCCGTAGCTGTACTGCTGCCGGACGGGCGCGTGCTGTCCACGGGTTCGACCAGCGGCGCACAGTATGACAACACGTACCAGATCTACAGCCCGCCGTATCTCTCGAACGGCACGCGGCCGACGATCACGAATGCGCCAGCGACGGTAAACTACGGCCAGAATTTCGTAATCACCACGCCGGACGCGTCGAACATCAACAGCGTGGCCCTGATCGCACCCACAGCAACCACGCACGCGCTCAACATGACGCAGCGTTACGTTCCGCTGAACTTCAGCATCGGATCCGGCAATGTAACCGCTGCCGCGCCGCAGAACGGGAACCTGGCGCCCCCGGGATATTACATGCTGGTCATCGTCAGCAATACCGGTGTGCCCTCCGTGGCGTCGTGGATCCAGATACCACCGGCGACGTAACCGCCGGGACTTGGGACTCGGGGCTAGGAACTCCCGGATCCCGAGTTCCGAGCCCTGGTTTGAACTCCGAACTCCCAACTTCGAACTCCCAAGCCCTTGATTCTGAACAGGATTGGCTTCGTGCCGTTCACATCAATTTTACTGCCATCTAACCGGGCAAAGACGCCGTTCGGTAAAAACTTGTTATGTTTAAGCCTAATAGAGGATAATCTTGCGGCCATGGGGAGTGATGTCCCTTTCTTGTGTCCGGGTTGGCGGCCCCGGCGCTGGTGTGAAGTTTGACGTAGGGTCGGGCACCCCGTGCCCCGCCCAAGTCGAGCAGTTCAGTCAATAGGGCGGGCACAGGGGCTCGCCGCTACGTCAAACTGAACGATCAACGTTGGCAGCGATCATTTTGAGGAGTGAGGAGAAAACATGCCCAGAGTCAGAGGCCAGAGATTAATGAAATACGTCGATAGCGCCATATCCGTCACGGCGAGCGCAGCCTTTGATACCATCCAGTTTTTCAATAAATACAATCCGAATCCGGCCTTCACGCCCAGGTGGTCTGAAAAGCCCATGCTGAAGTCGTGGGAGAAGACCCGTCCGCAGCTCGGCTGGCCGCGCGAGACCGACTCGCTGTGCCCCACCTGCGTGAAAGAAGCGCGCGATCGCATCATCAACGGCGAGCAGGACCTGAGCACGCTGCGCAACGAGAAGGTGGGCGAGATCAAGGCTCGCATCATCGAGCGCGACGGCCAGGTCTGGATGATCAAGGATTGCCCCATCCACGGCCATTTTGAGGACATGATGGCCGTCGATTCCAAGTTTCTGCAGTGGATCGAGGGGAACTTCCCCGGGCGCGACATCCGCGCGCACAATGACAAGGACCTGCACAATCACGGGTCGAGCACCATCAAGCATGGCCGCGGCAGCGTCCTGACGGTGGACCTCACCAATCGCTGCAACATGATGTGTGATCCCTGCTTCATGGACGCCAACCAGGTAGGTTTCGTGCACGAGCTCGCCTGGGAGGAAATCAAGGAAATCCTCGACAACGCTTTGAAGATCAAGCCGCGCCGCCAGATGAGCGTGCAGTTCTCGGGCGGCGAGCCGACCATGTCGCCGTACTTCATCGACGCCGTCCGCTACGCTCGCAAGCTTGGTTACAACAGCGTGCAGGCCGCCACCAACGGGATCGAGTTCGCCAAGAGCAAGGATTATTGCCGGCGCGCGTTCGAGGCCGGACTGCGCTACGCCTATCTGCAATTCGACGGCATCGGCAACGACGCCAACAGCCACCGCAAAGTGGGCAACCTGTTCGACGTGAAGTTGCAGGCGATTAACAACATGCACGAGGCCGGCATCGAGATTATCCTGGTCACGACGCTCGTCAACGAGGTCAATAACGACCAGGTGGGGCCGATCATCCGCTTCGCCATGGACAATCCGAAAAAGATCGCCTTCATCGCCTTCCAGCCAGTCTCATTCACCGGCCGCGACGAGGACGTGACGCCGGAGCGGCGCCTGCGGCAGCGCTACACGCTCTCCCACATGGCGCGCGACGTGAAGAAGCAGGTCGGCATCACCGAGCCCACGCGCGACTGGTTCCCCATCTCGCTCTTCAGCACCTTTTCGGACTTCGCCGACATCGCCCACGGTCCCGATTACCAGTGGGGCATGGTGAGCTGCGGCTGCCATCCGAATTGCGGAATCGGCACGGCGCTGATGATCAACAAGGAGACCAAGGAAGCGGCGCCGGTGCCGGAGTTCCTGAATATCCCGCAACTGATCCGCGACGTTCAGAAGATTACGGACGCGAGCCGCGGCAAGTGGTTCTCAAACGCCATGATGGGTCTGGCCCTGCTGAAGAACTACCGGCCCTTCAGCGCGCCGAAGAGCCTGGCGCTGGTCGATCTGCTGAAGAAGTTCGACAAGAGTTTCGCGCTCACCGGGGAGACCAAGAAGAAGTATGGCGATTCCAGCCCCGATCGCACCTATGAGGACGCCTTGAAACGGCGGTCCGATCCGTGGAACTTCCTCTTCATCGCCGGCATGTGGTTCCAGGACCTGTTCAACTACGACTTCCGTCGCACCGAGATGTGCATCATCCCGTACGCCACGCAGGAAGGCGAGATTTCCTTCTGCGCCTACAATACCGGCATCGGCTGGCGCAACATCATCGAGAATATGCACAAGAACGCTACGGTTGCCGAGTGGTACAAGACGCACGGCAAGCACGAAATCTACGCGCGCGGCAAGAGCGTGGATCTCGAGAATTACGAGCACTCGCTTAAGCTTCGCGAAGGCGATGTAAACGCCGTCCGCGACCGCGCCCATGACATCCCCATGACCGCCGCCGAGGAAGACAAGATGCGGCGCAAGGCGGCCTACGAAGCGAAGCAGGTCCGCGAGATCTATGAGGAGCTGGTGCTAAAGAAGCCCAAGCCGGAACTGGTGACGATCGGTCCGGCGATGGCCAACGGCGACGGGAATGGTCATGCGAATGGCAATGGGCATTCGAACGGCAACGGTGCCAACGGCCACTCTCGTGTCAGTGGCAACGGCCACTCGGAACTGGTGGGCATTGGCGAAAAGGCTTCGGTGTAAAGCCGGTATCACAACAGGAATCAATCGTCGTTCTTTGAAGGCCGCCCGAAGTGATGGGCGGCCTTTCCGTTTAAAGGCCTGCTGCTGCGGCGGTCTATGACCGCCGGTTTTTTTGAAATGGAAAGAAGATCGTCGGCGGTCATAGACCGCCGCTACAGCAGCAACGGTATAATTGTCGGCGCAGGCGGGTCGGCATTGATGAGGATTTTGCTGGTCGAGGACGAACGCCAAGTGGCGAGCTTCGTCGCCCGGGCTTTGCGCGAACAAGCCTATGCGGTCGACGTGGCGGAGACGGGGGCGCGTGGCCTGGACCTGGCGAGTGGGACCGCTTACGACACCATTCTGCTGGACCTTCGCCTGCCGGACATGGACGGCTTGGTCGTCTGCCACGAGCTGCGCCGCCGCAGCATTCATTCTCCCGTGCTCATGCTGACGGCGCGCAGCCTCGTTGAGCAGCGTGTGGAGGGGCTCGACGCCGGCGCCGACGACTACCTGACCAAGCCCTTCGCGATCGCCGAACTTCTGGCGCGCGTCCGGGCGCTGGTGCGTCGCGGTCTCAAACAGAGCGAAGCCATCCTGCGGCTGGGCGACCTGGAGTTGGACCGTCATCAGCGCCGGGCACGGCGCGGCGGCGCGAACATCCCGCTCACCACCAAGGAATTTGCCCTTCTCGAGTTGCTGCTCCTGCGGGCGCCGGAAATTGTGCCGCGCACCGAGATCGTCGAGCACATCTGGGATATGCACTTCGACAGCGGCACAAATCTCGTGGAGGTCTACATCAACCGGCTCCGTCAGAAGATCGATCACGATCACGCCGTGAAGCTGATTCACACCGCGCGTGGTGCCGGCTATCGCCTGGGTCTGAAGCAATGAACCCCTCGCTTCGCTCCCGCATGATGCTGCTGTTCACCGCCGTCGTGGGTGTATTGCTGGCGGCCTGTAGCCTGGCGTCCTACGCCCTGCTGGCGCATCAGGTCCGCGCCCAGTTCGACGAGGAATTGCTGGAGACGGCGGCTCCCATCACGGCGGACCTCGGGCCGAGTCCTGAGGAGCAGGACGTGAACGAGATGAGGATTCCGAACCAGTACTTCGAGCTTCTCGATCTGGCAGGCCGCGTCCTGCAACACTCCGAAAATCTGGCTCAAGGGCTTTTAGAGATCAGCCGGACGGCAATCGATCCGGCGCACAACCAGTTTTGCACTCTGCGCAAGACTCCCTATGGAACGCTTCGCGTGGCGCTGATTCCATTCCCGCAGGCGGGTAGCACGCGGATTCTGGCGATCGCGATGTCAACGCGGCGGGTGGACCAGGTGCTCGAGTTTTATCGCGACGCCGTGTGGATTTTTCTGCCGTTCAGCCTGCTTGTTACCGCGCTGCTCTCCACCTGGTATGTGGGCCGGAGTCTGAAGCCGCTCGCCGAGCTTACGGATCGCGCGTCGGCCATGGCGGACAGGGTAACTTCGGGGGTGCGCCCGGGCGCTCCACCGCTCTGGTCGCCCTTGCCCGCCGCCGGCGCCTCGGACGAGATTGGACGCCTCTCGCAGACTTTCAATCGCCTGGCCGAGCGCGTCGAGGCTGCACTGACCGAGCTTCGGCAATTTGTGACCGACGCCTCCCACCAGCTCCGCACTCCCCTGACGGTCCTTCACGGCGAGACGGAATTGGCGCTCGCCGAGTCCCGCAGTCCGGAGTCGTATCGGGCCACACTGCGACAGCTCGAAGACGAACTCTCCAAGCTCAGCCGCATGGTCGACGGGCTGTTCACGCTGTCCATGGCGGACGCGGGACAACTTCGCCTCGCCCGCGATCCGCTCTATCTCGACGAGATCCTCGAGGAGAGCTGTCTGCTGGTGGCGCCGCTGGCCGAAGCAAAGGGAATCAAGCTGGAGCGTCAACTCGTCTCCGACGTTCCCTACCGCGGCGACGAGGTCTTCCTGCGGCAGCTCTTCCTCATCTTCCTCGACAACGCTCTGAAATATTCGGCGCCCGGGAGCGTGATCACCGTTCGGCTGGAGAGACAGAACGAGGGAAAGCTGCGAGCGAGCTTCAGCGATCAAGGTCCGGGTATCGCGCCTGAACATCTGCCCCACATCTTCAAGCGATTCTTCCGCGTGCCGCGCGTCGGAGCGGATGAGGTGCACAGCGGCGGGCTCGGTCTTGCGATTGCCGAAGCAATCGCGCATTGCCAGGGAGGGCTGATTGAGTGCCGGAGCACGCTGGGTCAGGGTTCCACCTTCTCCGTGGTGCTGCCATCGGAAACGGCGCCCGGGCCTGACCAGCAGACGGCTTGTGACAAGACCTCTCCCCTGCGCCAATCGGCGGCGTGAGAGAGGCACAGAATTCTGGAATGGCCGGAGAACCTGGTCAGCTGGGCAGCGCCATGCGCAAGTTCGACTTGCTGACGCTCTTGACGAGCTGCGCTTCCACCAGGTCCTTGCTCCAGCCGCGGGAAAACGCGATCTCGTCCACCAGCAGGACCCAGGCCCGGTCGAACATGCGCTTCTCGCGGAAGGAAAGCGGCTTCGCCTGACTGAGGATGAGCAGGCTCTTGAAAACCTCAGCGACTTCCAGAAGGGAACCGCTCCGCATCTTTTCAGAGTTTTCCTTGAAGCGGTCTTTCCAGTCGTGAGCCGACTTCATGCCGCCGGAATCGAGGTATTCGAAGACGGCCGAAATCTCCCGCAGCCTCGCCACTCGGCGCAAGCCGAGATTCGTTACGTTGGTTGTGGGGACCATAACCCGCAGACCGTTGGAATTGAGCTTCAGCATGTAGAACATTTCAGGCTGGCCAGTTAAATTGCGATGGGAAATCTGCTCGACGGTTCCTACACCCTGATTCGGATAGACAACCTTATCGCCTACCGTGAAGTGCATAACCCCCCCGGCTCTTAGTTTGGCTGCTATGAGGCCAGACTAGCGCCGGACCCGCGTCATGTCAAGCAAAAATGAATATCAGAGCCCCAAGCCCCGCTCATTTGCAGGCCTTTCTCGCTGCGGAGGGCCCGGAAGCGTCGCGGTCGGAAATCGGACGTCTGGGTATAAGTAGTTAAACACCAGAAACATAAGTGCGATGATCAGAAAGACCAGCGCACTGCCCTCCGGCCCGACGCTACCGCCCGTCAGCCAGCGCGGCCCATGAAACGAGGAGTTCAGCAGATGTCCGGGAACCATGGCCCCGCTGTCGGGAACAGAGTAGAGGAAGCTTTCGGAAAAGTCCCAGCTGGCGTGCAATCCGATGGCGAACCAGAGACTTCCTGTCCTTCGGAGGGTCAGACAGAAGAAGAGTCCGATCAGGCCGGCGCACAATCCTCCGGCCCAGTCTTCACCAGCATTACCGAGGTGCGCGGCGCCGAATACCCCAGAAAGGAGCATCGCTGAAGGCCAGAATCCTATGCCCGTGGTCAGCGTGGCCAGGGCGTAGCCGCGAAAGAAGTATTCTTCAAACAAGCCCACGGTAAGGAATGCGACCCCCCAAAGCGAAGCATACTTGGCGATCTCGGCGCCGGCCAGCGCCTTGGTTCCGAAGTCGAACCCGTGGTCCAGGTGAATGAGGATCAGCAGCGTGGTAAGCGCCAGGAATCCCCATAAGAGGCCCTCCCAGAACCGCACCCCAAACGCACCCGGGCCGGGCAGGCCATAATCCGCGAGTGATCGATGCTCGATGAGGCGGGCCATGATCAGCGACGCCCCCAGCGCGGCGAGAAAACCGGTGCCTTCGCCAGTCAGCACGCCCGGCGGATGGAATCGGCTCACCAGCGGACCTATCGCGGCGACAAGGGCAAAGCCGATGAGCAGCGTCAAGGCCAGAAACACCAGCAGCCGCCATCCGGCTCGCAGTCCATTGGGACCCAGAAAGACTCCGTAAGCAGTCTGCGGTGCGGGTGCTGGCGGAGGCGAAGCCTCCCCGGACGGCGACGGATTTACCGTGAGCTCAGGTTCATCCATGTTTTCCCCTCCTCCCCAGCTCGACTCGCTTCGGCGCACCGCTTTGTTCCGGCAGCTACGGCTGCTAAAATTAAGAGTGAGTGGTCACCGTGCGTTCCAGGATTTCAATCCGCTTTTCTCGTGCCCTTCGTAGTCACCGCCCTGGATTGTCCTTCACGGCCTCGAAGTGCCCCTGGACGATTGCGGCTGCAGGCGTGCTGCTCGCTGTGGTACTGCGTGCCGGCGCCTTGCCCCAGGCCGCCACGCCGCCTCTTCCGGATAATACCGCCCCGACCCCAAGCCAAGCCAAGAATGGCTCCCTGAACAAAGATGAAGAGATCAATCTCATTCGCGGTCTCTCCAGTGAAGTTGCGGTGGCGAAGATCGCCCTCCCGCGGGGCAAGCATGGCATCTCCCTGGACTCGACGGGCAAAGTCGATGAGGGCAAAGCCAGGGACGAACTCAAACAGAACGGTATTGCCATAAATCCGGGCTCTCCGGTGAAGATCACCAAGGTCATTTTCCATGAGAACCATCTGCTTTTCGAGATCAACGGAGGCGGCAAGTCGGGAACGCACTGGTATCAGCACATCCAGGTCGGCGTAGGCGGGTCAACGGCGCCGGTTGCTCCCGTTGATCCGAACCAGATGATGGCGAACGGCTCGTACATCACGTTGCGATTCCCGGGCCGCGTCCCCAACCTGACCGTCGACCAGGCCAAGCTGCTGCTGGCTTATGCCCTCGATTTCTCGCGCCATTCTCCCACCGTACTCTACTCGGCCGCGGTGCCGCCACCGGTCAAACAAGCCATCAAGGATCACAAGGTGCTGGTGGGCATGGACCGCGACGCCGTACTCTCCGCCAAGGGGCCGCCGGACCGCAAAGTCCGCGAAGACCAGCCGGACGGCACTGAGAAGGAAGACTGGATCTATGGCCTGCCGCCTCACGTGCTGTTCGTCACCTTCGACGGCGACAGCGTGGTGAGCGTGCGGCAGTATTGACCGCGATCGCCTCGAGTAGGTCCGGCCGTTACCATTGAAATTCGACCCTCGTCCTGCGCGTGGCGAATTCCTCATAAGGGGCCACGGTAAGTGTGCGGAGGACCGCCAGCGAATCCGTGTAAGCTAACACGAGGGTGATCACGTTGCCCGTTTTAGGCCCAAAGGCCAGATAAGGCTCGGGCAGGTAAAAGTCTTTCTGCGGCCCCGCGATCGCGTAGCGGCCGATGAAGCGGCCGTTTAGGTAGAGGAGCGCATCCCGGTCAGCCTCGATGGTGAGCTTGCGCGGCAGAAGCCACCCCACGGGAGCGTTTTGCAGAGTGAATTCGGCACGGCACCAGGTGAACGCCGGAATAATACCGGCGGCCGGGACGCTTTGGGCTGCTCTTTGCTGTTCCCAGCCATCGCCCGTGGAATTCACGTTGAGCCTTCGCCCCTGCATGATCGCGGGAACGAGTTGCACTTGCCAGTTGTCCGTGGCGGTGGCTGATGATATATCGCGGCCCAGGCTCACAGACTCGATGCCCTTCATCTCGCCGATTCCTTCGCCGAAGTTTGGATTGCCGAACTGCTCGTAGGCGATCTCGATCTGATTGCTCCCCGGGTGGGCGTAGCCGGCGAGCGCAAAATCGACGCTTTTGGCCGGCCGGGAAGCCTCCGGGACGAGCGTTCCGTTCACGAAGACCTTCTTGCCGTCGTCAGCGAAGGCGGCGAGAAACATCCGCTGCTGGCTCTCGTACTTGAACTCACCACGATATTTCACGTAGCCATAAGGCAGCGCGCCCAGATCGTCGAGCGGCCGGAGAGTCGTCGCCAGCCATTCTCCGGCTTTGGTGTGGAGTCGTTCCACGCCCATCATTTCCGGCTTGAGCGTGTGATTCTCCACGGGTATTTTGGGGACGTTCAGATGAAATCGGCATGTCTGCCAGTGACGATCATAGTCAAAATCGGTCTGGACGCTGTCCAGCCACATGGTTTCGGGCAGCGGCGGGACAAGTGCAGCTACTTCGTGGCCGCCCGGTGCGAAATCCAGCTCGGCCCACAGCGTTTTCTTGCTGCGGCCCATGCCGGCCGCGAGCGCAGCGTCGGTGAAGAAGGGCACGGCGACCAGATCCTTCCGTTCATCTTCCGGAAGGCCGGCGCCTCCGGGCAGCGCGGCGACCGGCCATTCCACCGACCAACTGTGCAGGGCCCGTTCCCGCGGAAGGATGATCACCTGGAAATGATTCTCCACCAACAGCATGCTTTCTGACGCTCCTACCTTCACCCCCACCACGGCGGATTCGTACTCCTGGTCCCAGTACCGGTAGGCCGTGTCGCCTTCGATGTGCGGCTCTTTCTCGGTGGCAAGACCGAACTCGATCAGTCGTCCCGGATCGTCGTACAGCACGAGGTGCGGACGGCTCCCCTCGCCGTAGGTCAACACCTCGGCCGTGGAATAGCGCAGCACCGTGTCGCCGATGGGAATCTGCACGGGAAGCAGCTTCATCTCCCGGGCGCCAAGCTCCAGAGTGCCTTCGCGCGGCACGTTGATCATGCGGTGCGTGGGCGAATTCGGGTCCTGGAAGCTGGCCTTATACTGCTGCGCGGCGTTGGCATTCTCACGAATGAAAACCACTCCACTCTTGCCGTGCGCGCGCAGCGTGACGCTGACTTGAGGATTGGCGGACTTGGCTGCGTCCGGTAATAATTCCGCGCGGGCGATGACCCGGCCCAGCAGCCGGAGTGAAGCTCCGATCCCCCGCGCGGCGTAATACTTCTCCCAGAGCCCCCCCGGCTCGCGCAAGGGCGCGGCATAGTCATAAGTCGTCGTCAGTCTCTTCGCGGCCCAATCGAAATTGGTGCCCCCGAATCCCATGTAGTAGTTGAAAAACGTCACGCCTTGCTCGATTACTGTCTTACTCAGCATGTTGAGCTGGGCGCCGTTGACGCCCTGCTGATCCACGGAAAGCTTCCCGCCGAATTCGCTGAACCATCCGCCCTGCAGTTCGGTGACGCCCATGGGCGCGTCGGGCTGCTCGGAGCGCAATTTGGCCAGCGCCGGGACCGTCTCGCGGGTGATGTTCCAGCGCGGATAGAAATTGGAGGTATCGACGATGCGAGAAAAGTCAGGGTCCTGCCGGTCGCGGACCTGCTTGGTCCAGCAAGTGATGAGAGGAACATCGATGCCGCCCTGCCATGCCATCTGCGCCAGAGCCTTGACGTATGCGCGCTTCTGGTCGTCTGGGAGCTTCCAGTAGTCGTACTCGTTTTCAACCTGCATGAGGATAATCGGCCCGCTGTGCGTCACTTGGTGACGCGCGATCACCGGCAGCACCACGCTGTACCAGTGCTGCGAAGTCTGTATGCTCTCGGGCGCGTTGGAGCGCAGCGGGAACTGACGCTTGATCACCCACCGCGGGAAGCCGCCGGAATCCCACTCCGCGCAAACGTAAGGTCCCGGGCGCGCGATCAGGTAGAAGCCCATGCTGCCTACCAGCTTGACGAACTCCTCAAACTCGCTGAGATCGACCTGCCCCTCCACCGGCTCGTGATAGTTCCAGAAGACGTAAGTCTCAATCACATTGAAGCCGGCAGCTTTGAGCTTCAGGAGCCGGTCGTGCCAGAGTTCGCGCGGGCAGCGCGGGTAGTGAAAACAGGCGCCGAACAGAAAAGTGTCACGATCGTTGACCGTGAAACAGTGGCTGTCATATCGGATGAAATGAGGCTGCGGAAAATCCGCCGGCGGGGTTGGCGACGCGTCCGCCCTGAGAATGGCATCGGCTGACGGCCAGAGCAGCGCGCCCGCTCCCAGGCTCGAACCGATCCCGGCGACCAGCGGCGCCGAAACGAACGACTTCAGGAACTTACGCCGCGATTCGCGGCTCTTTGGCGAGGAGGTTTTCATGCCCCTATTCTCGCAGAAGCACCCGTCCCAAAGCGATAGTGTCCCTTGACGCGGTAGTGGATCATTTGTGGTGCAGAGGCATCCTGCCTGCGTTGCGGCCCAAAAGCAGGCTGGGAAGCCTGCACCACAAAACGGGACAAGTCTAGCGCGGGCGCAGCGAAGCGATGGGAAAGTACGTCCCCTTCAACTCGCGTCGCCACCAGTTGCCCGTTCGGCTGCGGGCCGCGACGTCCGTGAAATGATACTCGTAGGCCATGGCGCGGATGTAACGCGGCGGCGCATTCGGAAATGGATTGCGCGCCAGCAGCGCGGTAACTTCCGGCGTTCCCTCGAGGAGTCGCACCAGCAGACGGGCAAACCACCGATTCTGTTGATAACTCCCGAGCGCTGCAAACCACATCTGCCAGTCGAGTCGCGGCTGATACGGGGCCACCCACGGCGGGCGCCGCCCGAGGTCCCCCGGCTTGTACTTGAATTCGTAAGGCAGCCACATGACGCCGTCATTGCTCCCTTCGATCTCGATTTCGACGCGCGACGTGGTCATCACCGCAAAAAGACCGTAGGAACTGGCCAGGTAGAACGGCGACAGCCGCTCCACAGCTCCCCGCACGACACCGGGGACCAGAGCGTCCGCGCCGAACGTGCCCAGCATCTCGCTCAGGCCCATGACGAGAAGCACCGTGGTCAGGATGGCTCGCAGCGCGCTGGCTGCGGATGTCGAACCGCGCCGCGGCGCCTCCCTTCGGATGCGCGAGGCCAACCACCTGGGAAGCAAGCGCCGCCACACGGCATCATCTAACGCCAGAAAGCAGAGGGCAAGGGTCAGCAGATTGAAGTACGCGTAGTTGCCCGTCAGCGCGATCAACACTTGCAAGGCGATAATCAGCACGGCGCCGATTCGCCGCAGACGGCGCGGCATCAGCACCAGGAATGGCGCGCCCAATTCGATCACGAAAACGCCTACCACCGAAAGCTTCTGAAACCATCCCGGCAGTTGAGCGGCGTACCAGGCGATCGGGGTCGGGAGAGGCTGTGTCCAGTAGTGATATTGAAGCGCCGTCAGATTGCGCCACGTTGGGTCGCCGCTCAGCAGCTTGACGCAGCCCGAGAGGAACATCAGGCGGAATAGCAGCCAGCGCAGCAGCCAGAGCACAACGCCGGACGGACGCCCGCCGCCCTTCAGCCACGGCGCCTCGAGCGGCCGCCAGGGGGCGAGGAAAATGGCAAGAAAGCCCGTTTCCAGCAGGAGCAGGTCCCACTGGAACGCCAGAAAGTCGCGCCCGATCGGCATCACCGAGAGATAGAACGTCCAGGCCAGCACCAGCGCCGGACCGGTCCCGATGCCGAGCATGATCAGCAGTCCGAGCGCCGCGCCGCCGCTCGTCAGCAGCTTCAGTGACGCGTCGCTGGAACTGATCCATGTGAGGGTCGGAAACAGCCGGTAAGCTTCGGTCCCGAATTGACTCCAGACGCGCTGCAGATAGTCGCCGGCGGGGAGAATTCCGTGCGCGCCCAGCAGGCCAATGATCTGCACGCGCAGGGACAGAAAGGCGATGAAATAGATCAGACCGAGCAGCCGCAGGAACACCCAGCGGCTGAGATCGTACGTCGCTGGTTCCGGATCGCGCCCAATGCTGAACGCGGCGAGTTTGGAGAAGAAATTCCGATGACCCGCGATCCGCGCGTAGACCCATTCACTCAGAGGCCGGAATCCGGGCAGGTGCTGGTAGAGCCCGAGCTTCCAGCGCTCCTCCGGCGCATAGGCCAGCACTCGAAACACCGCCTCAGCGCCGCTGAACACCTCGCCTTGCGGCGTCACGAGTTGGACGGCTCGTGCCGCCGCTTCCGGTGTGATTTGCGGGAACCTGCCCGCTTCCTGCTGCGCGGGCGCGAAGTCCACGGCGCCGCGCGTCACAATTCTCCAGCGGGCCACCCAGAAGCGGCAGAATCCGCAGTCGCCGTCGTAGAGAAGGAGGGGGCGGTCCGGCTTGTCTTCAGAATCGCTCACGTGGATGGTCCAGTGTAACCGCACGACGGGTTCATGGGGAGGCTACCGGGATTGTTTATCAGGATTGTGAGCGCGTGCTATCAACGCAGCCGCTGAAATTCCTGGAGGGTGACGCCAAGCTGCTTGAGAATCTTGAAAAACAGTGGCGGGCCGATTTCGCGCCCGCCGTGGAGAGGATCGTCAAAGTCCGACCGTCTGGATGAATCCAACGCTCATGGCTGCCCGTCTGCGGGACTCTGGAAAACCCCAGACGTTCGGCTAGTCTCTGGAACTCACGTCCGGTGGCGCTAGGCACTTACGACTTCCGCGGTGTCCGCCGGCAGCGGCGATCCTCGTTCGCGGTATTCTTCCGCGATCATGTCGAATACCTCGCCCAATTCGGCGAGGGCCTCTTCACGCGTCGGCATCAGAGTGTAGCAGCCGGAAATAGCCGGGATCTCCGCCACCCAGGAACCATCTTCCTGGCGATAGAGCACAATCTTGTAATCTCCAAAGCTCATTTGGGGCCACCCTGACCCGGAGTATAGCACGGCTCGTCCGGCCGCCTTCGGATGCAGTAGAGTACGTGGCGTCGCAGCGGATGTGCTTCCGGCAGCCCAGGATGATCGAAATCGTCCGCAGGCGAATAGCTCATACCGATGCGTTCCATGACGCGTCGGGAGCGTAGATTGCCGGCTGTTGTGAACGACACGATTTCCTCGAGCTTCAGTTCCTCGAATCCGAACCGAAGGACCGCCTGCGCGCCTTCGGTTGCGTACCCTTTTCCCCACTGGTCGCGCGCCAGGCGCCAGCCGATCTCCACGCAGGGCGTGAAGTGTGCCTGAAATGACGGGACGGAGAGGCCGATGAATCCTGCGAAAGGCGTGGCGCCCGGAACCTCCACGGCCCACAGCCCGAAACCATGATTTCCGAAGTGGGCCTCGATCCGGTCCGCCAGCGCGTCGCTTTCCGCGCGCGACAGACGAGCGGGCATATATTCCATTACGGTAGGATCGGCATTAAGGACCGCGAAGGGCTCACGGTCTTCAGGACGCCAACCGCGGAGAACGAGGCGGGCGCTTCTCAGTTCGGAGTTTGTGTGCACGGGCGGGAAGTGTCTACTCGCTGAGCTTGCTGTCAGCCGTCAGCTGTCAGCCCTCAGCAAACCAGCCAATATCTCTAGGGCTGGCGCAGACCTTCTTTCGTATTTTCGACTCCAAGGGCATCGTCACAAGGTCTGCGGCAGCCCCGCTCGATTGCTTCCCGAATGTTGCGGCGGGCATCCTCAATGGACCTGCCATTCGAAAAGCACCCGGGAAGAGTGGGGCTGTACGCGTAGTAGCCCTCGTCTTCAGGCTCCTTTTCGATCACGATTTGAAACGAATAAAACCGCATCCGTATGCTCCCAGGCTGGAAGATATACGTCAGATGTCCAGATTCTTCACGTCGAGCGCGTTCTGCTCGATGAACTGCCGCCGCGGCTCAACAGCGTCGCCCATCAGAATCGTAAAGATTTCATCGGCGCCGGCCACGTCTTCAGCCTGCACTTTCAGCAGGGTACGCTGCTCGGCGTCCATGGTGGTCTGCCAGAGCTGTTCGGGATTCATCTCGCCCAGACCCTTGAATCGCTGCACGGTCAGGAGCTTCTTGCCCATGCTCATGACGTGCTCCAGCAGTTCCTTGCGATTGGGAATCGTCAGGCTGCTGCCATTGTTGGAGAGCGCGAAGGGCGGCTTGTCATTGTCGCGAACGCGCTTGTGCAATTCGAAAAGGCGGCGGTAATCGGCGTTGGTCAGCAATTCCCAATCGACCACGCGCTCGGGCATGGTGTCGCTCCAGATGGCGAGCGTGTAAAGGCTGTGCTCCTCGTCGAGGCGCAGCGCCGTTTTGTAGCCCTGCGACTTCAGATCGCGGGCCACGGTTTCCAGCTTGACCTTGTCCTCGAGCTCGGCCTTTTTGCTCACTTCCGCAGCCAGGAGGGCGTCCACCGCGCGCGCGTCGCCCACGCGCTTTTCCAGCTTCTCAAAGAGCTCGTTATACTCGGCGAGCGCCAGCAGGAAATTCGTTAGTTCGCCGCCTTCGAGGCGAATCTTCTTGCCGTCGCTGCCCGTCTCCACCGCGTGGTCTTCAGTGGCGCGGCGCATGATTTCGCGGCGGAAATCCTTTTCGTCGGTGATGTAGCGAACGCTTTTGCCCTTCTTGATCAGGTAGAGCGGCGGCTGCGCGATGAACACGTGACCGCGCTCCACCAACTCGGGCATCTGGCGATAGAAGAACGTCAGCAGCAGCGTGCGGATGTGAGAGCCGTCCACGTCCGCGTCGGTCATGATGATCACTTTGCCGTAGCGGAGCTTCGTAAAGTCGAAATCGTCCTTGCCGATCCCGGTGCCGAGCGCCGTGATCAGCGAGCGGATTTCCTCGTGGCCCAGCATTTTGTCGAAGCGCGCCTTCTCCACGTTGAGGATCTTGCCGCGCAGCGGGAGAATCGCCTGGTAGCGCCGGTCGCGGCCCTGCTTGGCCGAACCGCCGGCCGAATCGCCCTCCACGAGGAACAGCTCGCAGCGTTCAGGATCGCGCTCCTGGCAATCGGCAAGCTTGCCCGGCAGGCCGCCCGAGTCGAGCGCCCCCTTGCGGCGGGTCAACTCGCGCGCCTTGCGCGCCGCTTCGCGCGCCCGTGAGGCGTCAATGGCTTTGGCGCAAATCTTGCGGCCCATGGTGGGATTCTTTTCGAAGTTCTCCATCAACTTTTCATAGACGAAGCTGCCCACCACGGACTGAATGTCGCTGTTCAGCTTCCCCTTAGTCTGGCCCTCGAACTGCGGCTGCGGCAGCTTGACGCTAATGACCGCCACCAGACCCTCGCGGACGTCCTCGCCCTGCAGGTTCTCTTTTACGTCTTTGAAGAGATTCTGATTCTGGCCGAATTGGTTAATGGCGCGCGTCAAGGCCGAGCGGAAGCCGGAAAGATGGGTGCCGCCGTCCACGGTGTTGATGTTGTTCGCGAAGCTGAAGACCGTTTCCGCATAGCCGTCGTTGTACTGCAGCGCGAATTCCATCGCGGTGCCTTCGCGTTCGGCTTCCCCATAGATCGGCTGCGAGTGCAGCACTTCCTTGTTCTTGTTCAGGTGCTTGATGAACTCCGAGATGCCGCCGGTGTAATGAAACTCAGCCTGCTTGTTGGCGCGCTCGTCCTGAAGCGTGATCGTCAGGCCCTTGTTCAGGAACGCGATCTCGCGCAGGCGCTGGGCCAGAGTGTCGTAGTGAAACTCGATGGAATCAAATATCTGCTGGTCCGCGAGGAAGGTGATCTTTGTCCCGTGCTTTTCGGTCTTGCCGGCCTTCTTGAGCGGAGCTTTGGGCTCGCCGCGCTCATATTCCTGCTCCCACGTGTAGCCCTCACGCCAGATCTCGAGATCGAGCCATTCCGAGAGCGCGTTCACCACCGAGACGCCGACGCCGTGCAGTCCGCCGGACACCTTGTAGCTGTTGGTGTCGAACTTGCCGCCGGCATGAAGCACGGTCATGACCACCTCGGCGGCAGAGCGCCCCTCTTCCTTGTGGATCCCGACCGGAATACCGCGGCCATTATCGATTACGGTGACAGAATTATCGCTGTGGACGATTACCTGGACTTTGTCGCAGTAGCCGGCCAGCGCCTCGTCCACGGAGTTGTCCACGACTTCCCAGACCAGGTGGTGGAGACCCATGGCGCCGGTCGAACCAATGTACATGGCGGGCCGCTTGCGCACTGCCTCGATGCCCCCCAGCACCTTGATGCTTTGAGCGTCGTAAGTCTCGTTGTTGTTCGTCTTCTTTGCTTCCGTTGCTTCGCTCACTCGAACCTGTTCCTCTCTAATCAAGTGCACGGGCCCTCGCCCGGACCTGTTTGGCGGCGACACGGCACCTCAATGCCTGTTTCGGGCTGAATTCTTGAAATTGGCCCGACGTGGATGGTCATAAATAGAACTAAGTGCCTTGTGGGCCATCACTTAGCCCCCACTCTCCCCTGGAATCCCTGGACCAACTTTTGGCTCTTTAACAGAGACTATTCTACCACCGAAACCGTTTGTTGTCGAGCGGCTAAATCCAGTTGTAGGCTACAGTTAGGGACCTGCACCCGGCCGCAGATCGCGGGCGCATGGCCTCAATCGGTACATCGACGGCTATCATGGTATGATCATGGACATAAGGAGATGGTCATGAAAAGAATGTCGGCGGCTCAATTCAAGGCTCGCTGCCTCAGTGTCATGGACGAGGTGCGCGCCACCCGAGACCCCGTGCTGATCACCAAACGAGGACGACCGGTTGCTAAATTGGTTCCGGCCGACACGGCGCGCGACGATTTTATCGGGCGCCTGGAAGGGGTGGTCAGAATCGTGGGCGACATTGAATCCCCTGTGGAGCCCCTCGAGAGCTGGGAGGTACTGAAGTGATCCTGCTCGACACCCATGCTTTAGTCTGGGCTGTTGTCGAATCCCGGCAGCTATCGCGTCCGGCCCTTGCGGCCATTCAGAAGGCGCGTCGAGAGGATGGTCTGGCGATCGCCGCCGTCACACTGTGGGAACTCGCTGTGCTCGTCGCCCGAGGACGGATCCAAGCTTATGGAACGGTTGAGGCTTCACTGCGCCTGCTGGTCGAAGGCGTGACCATCAGGCCGCTCACGGCCGAAATTGCTGCGCTCGCTGCGCAGTTCCCTGACGATTACCCGCGCGACCCCGCCGACCGTCTGATCGGCGCCACCGCCAGAGCCGAGGGTCTGGCACTGGTGACTCGCGATGAGGATATCCGGCGCAGTCCCCTCTTGAAGACCATCTGGTGAGCGCGACTCGCGCGCGGCAGTTCGCCATCCCAGCGGTTATTGCTTACGGCCGCACGCCCGGGATCTTCAGCTGAACCCGGTAAAGGCTGCTGCTCGCGGTGATGTATAGCATGCGGCCATCATCACCCCAGTGCAGGTTGGCCACTCGCTCGGGAATCTTGAACGTCCCCAGGTGCTTCCCGTCCGGTGAGAAGACCCACACACCGCCAGGCCCCGAGCCGTAGAGATTGCCCTTCTCATCCACCTTGATCCCGTCTGGACCGCCATCACCGGGCGCCGCGGTGGCGTCGTAGAACACCTTGCCGTTTTCGACCGTGCCGTCCGGCTTCACGTCGTAGCGCATCCAGACCTTGTGCTGCGGGTCGGAGACCGCGATGTAAAGGTATTTTTCGTCCGGCGAAAACGCGATACCGTTCGGCCGGGTGAGGTCCTTGATGATCAGCTCGAGCTTGGCCGAATCGGGCGGCGCGCCGGCCTTGTGCGAAAACGCATCCCGGACGCGAAAGACCCCGTTAAAACTGAGCTCCTTCTGCGGGTCGGAGTCGCCCTGAGTGGGCAATCCATAAGGCGGATCGGTGAAGTAGAGCGACCCATCGGACCGGTAGACGAGATCATTGGGGCTGTTCAGCTTCTTGCCTTGATAGCGGTCCGCCAGCACCGTGATCTGAGCCTTCCGGCTCATACTCTCCAGCCGATACACGTTGCGGCGCGCGTGGCCCGCCACCGTCAGCCGCCCGCGATGATCGAGCGTCATGCCATTCGAGCCTGACTCGGGTCCGGCGAAGGTCTCCTTGCCCAGATATCCGCTCGGTTGCAGGAAGACGCTGATTCCGCCCTGAGGCGTCCACTTCAGAATGCGGTTGCCGGGAATATCAGCGAACAGCAGGTAGCCCTCATGAGTCCACACCGGACCCTCCAACCATTTGCAGCAGGTGGCCACTTTCTCGATCTTGGCGCCGGCGGGGACGATGGCGTCAAAGCCGGGGTCGGTCTTCTCAATCGGGCCGGCGGATTCAAATTGCGCGCCGGACACTCCCAGCGTCGCGGCGAGGACAAGGACAAAAGGCAGGCATACAGTAGCTATTCTCATGGGTGGAATTTTATGTGAAAACAGCCAAAGGTGAAAGGGACATCTAACGACACCCTTTCGCAGCGTCGCGTCCGCCATGCCCCGCCGCGGCAGTGGTATGATCTCTCGATGCGAACCACCCGCTACCTTCTGATCTGTCTCGTTCTCACCATCATCGGTTTGGTCTCGCTGGGCGAGGGCGTACAACACGGGGACGCCAGCCTGAACGTCGGCACGTCCCTGGCGTCCAATTCGCTGCGATTTTGCGGTACGAGCAGCGGAGGCTGGACCGTTATCGGGATGCTCGCCACGCTGGGCGGGATTGTCTTCTTCGTCATGGCGTTGATCGCTTCGATGAGAAGAAGCGCGGCGTAACTGCGGTAGCCAAAGGGAGATCATGGACGCCAAAACCGCCGCTCGGGAACGATTCCAGGACACGCGCGACGATCTCATCGCGCTCAGCCATCGCATCCACGCTCACCCGGAGCTCGGATTTGAAGAGGAGAAGTCCGCGGCCTGGGTCGAGGAATCGCTTGACGCCGCCGGTTTCAGGGTCGAGCGGGGCGTGTGCGATCTGCCCACGGCCTTCGTCGCTCGCGCGGGCCGCGGGCCGCTGCACATCGCGATCTGCGCGGAGTACGACGCTCTGCCCGTCATCGGTCACGCCTGCGGACACAATATCATCGCCGCCGCTGCCGTGGGCGCCGCGATTGCGGCTTCGAAGGTGGCCGATGACGTGGGCCTGACGATCAGCGTGATCGGCACGCCTGCCGAAGAAGTGGGCAATGCCAGTGGCAAGATCCTGTTGCTCGAGCGCGGCGCTTTCCAGGGCGTCCATGCCGCTATGATGGTGCATCCCGCGCCCTTTGACATGCTCACCGCCAAGATCATTGCTGCTTCCATGTTCGAGGTCCATTACACGGGCAAGGAATCGCACGCATCGGCATTTCCCGAGCTCGGCGTCAATGCCGCCGACGCGCTTACTCTGGCGCAGACCGCCATCGGGCTGATCCGCCAGCACATCCGGTCCAGTGACCGCATCCACGGGATCGTGACCAAGGGCGGCGACGCGCCCAACGTGGTGCCGGCGCACACCTCGGCGAAGTACATCATCCGCTCGGAGTCCCTGGAGCAGCTTGACGAGCTTCGGCCCAAGGTTTACCGCTGCTTCGGGGCGGGCGCGGTGGCCACCAACACCAAAGTGCGAATCACCGGCGGCGACAAGCCCTACGCCGAGATGCACCATGACGCCACCCTCGCGGCCTTGTACCGGCGCAATTCCGAAGCGCTGGGCCGCGCGTTTCCGAATCTCGGCGAGTGGGAGACCCGGCCGACCGGCTCGACGGATATGGGCAATGTCTCGCGCGCCGTCCCTTCGATTCATCCCATGATCGGAATCGACTCGCTGCCCGCCGTGAATCACCAGCCCGAGTTCGCAGCGCATTGCATCACGCCGGCGGCCGACAAAGCGCTGGTCGACGGTGCGCTGGCCATGGCCTGGACCGCCATCGATCTGGCGTCGGATGAAAACGCTCGCAAGAAGCTGACGAGTGTCCACTGAGACATGAGAAAGATCTTTATTCCTGCGGTCGTTGACTCCACCACTTGCTGAACGAGATCCGATGTTCCTGTGGGTGCTCACCTTCCGGCGGCGACAGGCCCTACATTTGTAATCTGGTCCGTAAGGTTGCGGCCTCCTCTGCCCGGCAGTAGACTGAATTCAGCCGCGCCTGCGGCAAACCAGCCATTGGGCGCGTTCTGAGCGGCAGTGAGACACCGCCGCTACAGTTCGATTTCAGGAGAACGTCATGCCGCCTCAGATTCGATGGGAATGGGTGAAACAGCGCTCGGGACCAGTGGTCACGCAGATGCACTATGCGCGCCGGGGCGTAATCACCAAGGAGATGGAGTACGTCGCCGGGCGCGAGCGCCTGGAACCCGAAACGGTGCGTGCGGAGGTGGCCCGCGGGCGGATGATCATTCCCGCCAACATCCGGCACGTGGAACTCGAGCCCATGGGCATCGGCATTGCTGCGAAATGCAAAATCAACGCCAACATCGGCAACTCCGCGACCACGTCTGACAGCGCCGGCGAAGTGGAAAAGCTCCACATGGCCGTGCACCATGGAGCCGACACCGTGATGGACCTCTCCACCGGCGGCGACATCCACAACATCCGCGAGTCGGTGATCCGCTCGAGCCCCGTGCCGATCGGCACGGTGCCGATCTATGAAGCCATCGCGCGCGTGACGCACATCCGCGATCTCACGCCGGAGCTGATGCTGGAAGTGATCGAAGAGCAGGCCGAACAGGGCGTGGATTACATGACAATCCACGCGGGCGTGCTGAGGCGCCACATTCCGCTCACGCGCCATCGCATCACCGGCATCGTGAGCCGCGGCGGCGCTTTGATGGCGCAGTGGTGCGTGGAGAACGACGCGGAGAATTTCCTTTACACACACTTCGACGAGATCTGCAGGATTTTCCAGAAATACGATGTCTCGTTCTCGCTCGGCGACGGACTCCGGCCGGGCTCCATCGCCGACGCCAGCGATCGCGCGCAATTCGCCGAGCTTGAGACGCTGGGCGAGCTGACCAAGAAGGCCTGGGAGTATGACGTCCAGGTGATGATCGAGGGCCCGGGTCACATCCCCATGGACCAGATCAAGCTCCAGGTCGACAAGGAAATGGAGCTGTGCTACGAGGCGCCGTTCTACACCCTCGGTCCGCTCGTGACCGACATCGCGCCCGGCTACGATCACATCACGTCGGCCATCGGCGCGGCCATGATCGGCTGGCACGGCGCTTCAATGCTTTGCTACGTGACGCCCAAGGAGCATCTGGGCCTGCCGAATAAGCACGACGTCCATCAGGGAATCATCGCCTACAAGATCGCCGCACATGCCGCCGACGTCGCCCGTCACCGCCCCGGCGCCCGCGATCGCGACGACGCGCTCAGCTACGCCCGCTTTCTGTTCGACTGGAACAAGCAGTTCGAGCTTTCACTCGATCCCGAAACCGCGCGCTCCATGCACGACGAGACCCTGGCCGACGACTACTACAAGGACGCGGCCTTCTGCTCGATGTGCGGTCCGAAATTCTGCTCGATGAATACCACGCAGGTGATGGAGAAACATCTGGGGCTCGATCAGAAGCAACGAGAGGAGAAGTATCAGGAGTTGCTGGCGAAGGTGGCAGGATAGGAAACCGCCTGCCTTCGGGAAACCCTGAATTCATGAGACGCTTGGTGAAATCAGCGATGGTCGGGGGGCTGCTCCTGACTTTCTTACTGACCCTTTTTGCCGCAGACACCAGGAATCAGTCGCACGGATCTGCGATTCACTACTACATCCAGACCAAGGCGACTCTGGAAGGCGATGAGTTTGTCGAGGTGATTGGCGCTACAAATCTGCCTGCCGGAGCTCTTCTTCTCCTGCACATATACGATTACCTGGGTGAAGGATCTCAGATCCTCAGCGAGGAGATCACAGCGACGGTTGACAGGCACGGCCTCTTCAGGGCTGAAATTCATGCCAAAAAGGGCCGGAAATTCAGAGCAAATTTGGTTTGCCATGTGCTTTTCATGCCCAACTATCCTAATCAGCTTAAGAGCCTGTTGGCTATCGTCGGACCGCGTGGCGAACACCTCTACTCCGGATCGTATAATCCTCAACTCGGGCAGGGCAGCGGAGAGCATTATTATTTGGAAGATTTGACCGTTGTCACGGAGTGATGTCGCGATGAATCCCTTTGCAGATTCACATCGCAGAGGACCAGAGGTAGCGAAATTCGCCTATTCGCTGGTTATCGAGTTTAACCGATGATTCGAATTTCTTGAGCTTTTAGTCCCCGGATCTTGAGGGCTTCACGGGGAGTCGGCAACTCGATTGAGGACTGCCTCTACAAAGCACGCTGGGGAATGGAGGAGCACGTTGCGCTCCTCCGAGAGCGTGGAATGACAGTGCCCCGGCCCTCGGCAGATCCAACAGTGACGATTCAGAACGCGAGGCCGATTCCTGCATAGGTCCTCGCCGCAGGTCCACGATGGGAATGTTTAACGTGAAGGTGAAGCTCGCCAACCTGAACAGCCCGGGCCAAACCGAAGAGGTATCGCTACTGGTTGACACCGGCGCAACGCTATCCTGGATTCCGCGTGAGGTCCTGGAAAAGCTTGGCGCGATCCCGCTCTCGCGGCTACCCTTCTCGTTGGCGGACGGGCGCACCCTGGAGAGAGACACAACAGCGGTGCTGCTGACCATTAACGGAAGAAAAGGCGCGGTTCCTGTGGCCTTCGGCGAACCCGGTGAGGAAGCCGTCCTGTCCGCAACAGCGCTTGAGACTTTAGGGTTCATAGTCGACCCAGTGGCACAAAAGTTGGTCGCGCGCAATCTGTTTGCTCTCGCGACGTCTGTCAACTGTTGACTGTTAACTGTCGACTGTCAACTATGAAATCCGCGCTTTATACCATCGGGTTCACGCAAAAGACCGCCGAGGAGTTCTTCAACCTGCTCCAATCCGCCGGCGTGGGCAAGCTGGTGGACGTCCGCGAGAGCCGCGAAGGACAACTTTCGGGCTTCGCCAAATTCCCGGACATCGCCTGGTTTCTCGACCGGTTGCTGGGCATTCCCTACGTTCACGAGCCGCTGTTTACGCCCACGCCCGATATCCGCATCCAGTATCAGGCGACTAAGGACTGGCCCGAGTACGAGCGATCGTTCCGCACCCTTATGGCCGAGCGCGAGGTGCCGCAGGCGATCAATCCCGCCGATTACGAGGGAAGGGTGGCGCTGCTTTGCTCCGAGCCCACGGCTGACAAGTGCCATCGCCGGATCGTCGGGGAGTTGCTCCGGGATTACTGGGCGGCAGCCGGCCACGAGGTCGAGCTTCATCATCTGGCCACGCCCAAGGCAAAGGGTGGACGCGGGAAACAGCTTCAAACCTAGCCGCGCTGTATCGGAGTGTCTTCACCGCCGCAGATTCCTTGCAACCAGGGAGGCTCTTTACTCGTTTTAAGGTTATGCAAACCCGGACATGACGGAGGTGCGATGCAGCCGTTGCTACAGGATTTCCGATACGCGTTGCGCATGCTGCGCAAGAACATTGGATTCACCATCGTGGTGGTGTTTTCATTGGCGCTCGGCATCGGCGCCAACAGCGCGATTTTCAGCGTAGTGGACGCGCTGCTGCTGCGGCCGCTGCCATACCCTCAGCCGGACCGCCTCGCAGCCATCTGGCTGCATTCCCCCGCTATCGGCATTTTCCGCGACTGGCCTTCGCCGGGCGAGTATGTTGATCTCCAAAACGAAAATCATTCCTTCTCTGAAATGGCGCTTGCCCAGTTGCGCCCGTTCACGTTCACCGGCCGCGACCAGCCGGAACTGCTCGGTGGAATCGCGGCGTCCTCCACCCTGCTTCATATGCTGGGCGCGAAACCATTGCTCGGGCGCCTGCTGCTTTCCGAAGAAGACCGTCCCGGCAAGCCGCCGGTGGTGATTCTGAGCTACGACGTGTTTCGGCGGCTCTTCAGCTCCGACCCGCACATTCTGGGTAGAAACATTACGCTCAGCGGGAAGCCCTATACCGTGGTCGGCGTGCTCGGCCGCGATTTCTTCCTCAATTCCGAGGTGATGCCCGCCGAAGGACCGATGGACAGGATTGACGTCTTTCTGCCGCTGCCTCTCGGCCCCGACGCCGCTCAGCGGCGCGGAGACGAGAACTACAACATCATCGTGCGGCTCAAGCCGGGAGTATCGATGGCAAAGGCGCAGGCTGATGTGGACGTGATCGCCGCCCAGATTCGCGAGAAGGACAAGCGCGACCGCACTTTCGGGATGACCGTGATCGGCCTCCAAGACCAGGTGGTGGGTGATGTCCGCCGTGCCCTGCTGGTGCTGCTCGGATCCGTGGCGCTGGTCTTGTTAATCGCCTGCGCCAACGTTGCCAACCTGCTGCTGACGCGCGCCGCAGGCCGCGAGAAGGAAATGGCCATCCGCACTGCCCTGGGCGCCAGCGGCTGGCGGGTGGTACGCCAGTTACTCAGCGAGAGCGTTCTGCTGGCGCTGATGGGCGGCGCCGCGGGCCTGCTGGTCGCCAAGTGGGCCCTCTACATGGTGCACACCATCAACCCCGGCAACATTCCGCGGCTGGAGGCGATACACATCAACGGCGCTGTGCTTGCCTTCACCTTCGCGGTGTCTCTCCTGACCGGCGTTCTGTTCGGGCTCGCTCCGGCATGGCGCGCCCTCGCGGTCGACCTGAACACTTCACTGAAGTCAGGCGGCCGCACCGGGCAGACAGTTGGCGGGATGGGCCTCGGCCGGAACCGTCTGCGCGGAGTGCTGGTCGTCGCAGAACTGACGCTCTCCGTGATGCTGCTCGTCGGCGCCGGTCTCCTGATCCGGAGTTTCGCCCGGCTACAGCGCGTGCCGCCCGGTTTCAGTGTCGACCACATCATCTCAATGCAGGTCGTGGCCACCGGTCTAACCTACCGGCAGGACAAAGCGGTGTTCGAGTTCGATGAGCAGGTGGAGGATCGCGTCGCCCATTTGCCCGGGGTACAGTCCGTAGGGGAGACTTCGGCCTTGCCGCTCACGGGCACCGTGGGATGGGGAGGAATCAAGGTGGAAGGCTACACGCCGCCTCCCGGGCAGGAATTGCAAGTCGACCTTCGCATCGCCAGCACCGACTACTTCCGAACGATGGGTATTCCCCTCGCGCAGGGCCGGTTCTTCTCAGGGCACGATCGTGCCGATAGTCAGCAAGTGGCGATCATCGATCAAAAGTTCGCGCGCCGCTTCTGGCCAAATGGCGACGCCGTCGGCAAGCACCTGTGGTTCGATCCCAAGAAGCCCATCACGATCGCCGGTGTGGTAGGCGTGGTGAAACAGTACGGACTCGACAACGAGGGCAAGATCGCAGTCTATTTCCCCGAGGAGCAGAATGCCGACAACGGACTCTTTCTGGTGGCCCACACCTCTTCGGACCCGGCTGCGGTTGCCGGCGCGATCACGCGAGAGGTTCACGCAGTGGATCCCAGCGTCGTGGTCTACAACGTCCGCACCATGCAGGAACGCCTTTATGACTCGATGGCGCGACAGCGCTTCGCCACCGTCATGCTGGGAGCTTTCGCGGCGTTCGCCCTGCTGCTCGCAGCCGTGGGAGTTTACGGCGTGATCTCGCATTTGGTCTCACAGGGCACACACGATATCGGCGTACGGATGGCTCTCGGGGCGCAGCCACGCAACATTCTTCGGTTGGTGACGCGCCAGGGCATGGAACTCGCCGGCCTGGGTATCGCAGGAGGCTTGATCGGCGCGCTGGCGCTGACGCGCGTTATGGCTGGCTTGCTGTTCGGCGTCAGCACCACGGACGCCGTGACTTTCAGCGCCGTTGCCGTGATTCTGGCTGGGGTCGCGTTGGCCGCAACCTTGATCCCGGCGCGGCGCGCGATCGCGGTGGACCCCATAGTGGCTCTGCGCGACGAGTGACCTCCGGGGCAACATCGGTTGCAGGCGGGGAAGGCGGCGACGGGTCGTTAGAGTAAAGCGGTATTAACCTATTGACAACTGAGGCTAACAGTGCCACTCTGATTCGGGGAGGGACATTCGGGACAACTGTCCTGGAGGTCCTGCTATGCTCCGCCGCTCCCCGCGACTTACCTCGGCATCTCTCGCCGCCCGTCGCGCCAATGCCCTCAAGTCCACCGGACCGCGCACCGAGCAGGGCAAGGCATGGTCGTGCCTGAACGCCTTGCGGCACGGCCGTCGCGCTCGTAACTTCAGAACCAAACTCGAGCGCACCGGCGACCGTCAGGCGATCTTCCTGTTCGACTATATCCTGGTCAACCTCCTGGAACGGTGGAAACCGCCCACCGACTGGGAGTGGAACTTGACGGCGCGCGAGGCCGTCCGCGCCTGGTGCTTTCTGACCGGCCGCATGCTGCTGCCCTGCCTCAAAGCCAACGGGCAGCGGGTCGCGATCGATTGCCCGACCTACCGCTATAGCGAGCGGCTGGTCTGCCCGACCAACCTGCAGATCACCGCCAAAAACGGCATGGGCATCCGCTTTCGCAATCCGATCCCCAGCCGGCGCAGGCACGTGAATCATAGCTGGCTTCCGACCGTGGAGTTGTTCGATCCTCCGCCCCGGCTGCCGCGCGCGAAAAGGGTCAGGAGGACAGGTCGCAACGCCGCAGACGGGGCTGACGCCCTCGACGGAGCCCTTCCCACCCGCCACTCATCACCGGCGGGCTCTTCCCAGGCTGGAAATCCACCTGTAGAAACAGAAGTTGACAGCCGAACGAAGCTGGAATGTAACTTGAAATCAGCAACTTGCCCGGAGAATCCGGCGGGGGTTGCGCCGTCTCTCACCGGGCGCTCGCCACTTGCCCCTTCGGGCGCTGGCGGAAATGCCGTCGAAACAATAGAAGTTCATAGCCGAACGAAGCTGGAATGTGACGTGGAATCAGTTGCTTGCCCGGAGATTTCGGCAGCGGGCAGCGCACTCGCCAGTCGCCACCTGTCACTTGGCAACGCTGTCAAAAGTGTGCTGGCGCGGGCGCGAACGGTGCTCCGGTGGTGAGTGGGGGCGCTTGGCCACTCGCCAGTTACCACTGCCTTGCGGGCGGCCTGTGCTATGATCACGTTACGGTATCATACAGAAGACGAGCGCTTCAGTTGCTGGATAAAACTATCTCTCACTATCGAATCGTGCAGAAGCTGGGCAGCGGCGGCATGGGAGTGGTGTATCGTGCTGAGGACCTGACGCTTGGACGTTACGTGGCCTTGAAATTCCTGCCCGAGGCGGTGGCTGCCGATTCCCAGGCCGTCGAACGCTTCCGCCGCGAAGCACGCGCTGCGGCGGCTCTCAATCATCCCAACATCTGCGGAATCTACGAGATCGACGAGTATGAGGGCCACTGGTTCATCGCCATGGAACTGCTCGAGGGGCAGACCCTGCGTGAGCGGATCTCAGCGGGGCCCGGCCCTATGGCGGTGCTGGGACATCCGCCGGCGGGGAAGGGGGCCCATCGAGGCGTGCACACGGCGCACCGCGGCATCCCTCTTCTAATCGGCGATTTGCTCGAGATTGCCATCCAGATCGCCGACGCTATGGGTGCGGCGCACGCCAAGGGCATCGTTCATCGCGACATCAAGCCGGGAAACATCTTCATCATCGATCGGGGCCATGTCCCGCAGGTCAAAGTTCTGGATTTTGGGCTGGCCAAGCTGACGACGGTGGCCGAGATGCGCCTCGGCGTTTCCCAGGACGGCGACGGGCAGTCGGAGGGGACGCTCTTCGAGGACACGCCGCAGGACTCGCCGACGCAATCGTTCAATCCCGAGCAGCTCACCAGTCCCGGGGCGAGCGTGGGCACCGTTTCGTACATGTCGCCGGAGCAGGCGCGCGGCGAGGAGCTCGATGCGCGAACCGACCTGTTCAGCTTCGGCGCGGTGCTTTACGAGATGGCGTGCGGGCGGCAGGCGTTCTACGGCGCGACCACGGCTCTGATCCACGATGCCATTTTGAATCGGGCGACCGTGCCCGCCAGCAGCGTCAATCCGCAGGTGCCGATCAGGCTGGAGCAGATCATTGATAAGGCGCTCGAGAAGGACCGCGGGGTGCGCTATCAGCATGCCTCCGATGTCGAAGCCGATCTCAAGCGCCTGAAGCGCGACCTCGAGTCGGGCCACTCGGTCGCTGCGGCCGCGGTCACTACGGCTGCGGAACTGGCCGCGTTCACGGTTCCCGCGAACCGCCGCCCGGCGACGCGCCGGACGTGGCCCTCGATCCTCATCGCTGTGGCTTTGGGGGTTGGTCTGGCTCTGCTCTACAAGTTTGTGCGCCCGGCACCAGTTCCGAACGTGCTCAGCTACAGGCAGTTGACGAATGACGCGCACGCGAAGGTAAACGTCTCATTCTCACCGCCGCGAATTGTCACCGACGGGACCCGGCTGTACTTCCTTAAAACCGTCCAGGGACGATCCGCTGTCGCCGAGGTGTCAACCGCGGGTGGCGACGCCGCGCTGGTCCCCACTCCATTCCCCAACGTGGCCCTCTGGGATATTGCTCCCGACCATTCAGAATTGATGGTGTCTGGCTCGATCAGCGATCTCAACCGCGAGAGTCCGCTATGGACCCTGCCGCTGCCCGCGGGCACGCCGCGGCGGTTTGACGATGTGACGGGCCACGACGCCTCCTGGTCTCCGGACCAGCAACACGTCGTCTACGCACGCGGAACAGACCTGTATGTGGCGCAGAGTGACGGCGCGAATCCCCGGAAGCTCGCCACCGTCCCCGGCGTGCTCTGGTGGCCGCGGTGGTCTCCCGATGGGAAGATGGTCCGCTTCACCGCGGTCGATGAGGCGGGGGCAAGCTCGCTGTGGGAAGTCGGCGCCGACGGAAGCAATCCGCATTCCCTGCTCGAAGGCTGGAACAAGCCGGCCGCGGAATGCTGCGGCGACTGGAGCCCGGACGGGCGCTATTACTTTTTCCAGTCGACGCGTAATGGCGCTACCGGCATCTGGGCCGAGCGGGAATCCACGGGTATTCTCAGGAGGAGGGGTACCCCGGTGGAGTTGACCGCAGGCCCTATCCATTACCTGTCGCCGGTGCCGAGCCTGGACGGCAGGAAACTCTTTGTCATCGGCGATCAGCCGAAGGGCGAATTGACCCGGTATGACGTGAAGACCGGCCAGTGGAGCCCCTTCCTCTCGGGCCTGTCGGCGCAGGGTGTCAGCTTCTCGAAGGACGGTCAATGGGTAGCCTATTCAACTTACCCTGAAGGGACTCTCTGGCGGAGCAGAATCGACGGAAGCGAGCGGCTTCAGCTCGCATCGGCTCCGCTGGTGACCCACCAGGCGCAGTGGTCACCGGACGGGAACAGCGTCGCTTTCATGGGCACGGAGCCCGGCAAGTCCTGGCAGGTTTATATCGTGGCCTCCGACGGCGGGGCGCCGCGCGCGGTCTCGCCCAGGGATCGGAACCATGGCGATCCCAGCTGGTCGCCCGACGGAACGTCTCTTGCCTTCGGCACCCTGCCCTACTTTGAACCCGACAACGCCGGCGGCATCTTCCTCCTCGATCTGGAAACGAATCAGGTCTCGAAAGTGCCCGGGTCCGAGACGATGTTCGCTCCTCACTGGTCGCCGGACGGGCGATATATCGCTGCGCAGACGTCCGACAGCATGCGGCAGATGCTCTTCGATCGGAACACGAAACAGTGGCGGGTCCTGACTAGCGGGTTTGCCATCGGGTATCCCAGCTGGTCGCGCGACGGCAAGTACATTTACTACGACATCGAAATCGGCGAGCAGGCCGGATTCTGCCGCGTGCGCGTCAGCGACGGAAAGATCGAGCGAATCGTAAGCTTCGGCGACGTCCGGCGCGTGGTCGGCACCTTGGGGTCCTGGGGCGGGCTTGCGCCCGACGATTCTCCGCTGCTGCTGCGCGATACCAGCACGCAGGAGATTTATGCTCTTGACCTCTCCTTGCCATGACCGATAGTGCGCAGCTTGTGGTGCAGGCTTCCAGGCCTGCCTCGGGGCGGATGGCAGGCTGGATGCCTACACCACAAACCTTCGACCGGTTACACTCGGGAGGGAGGCGATCATGTCACTTCGACCCGTCAAGCGACTCATCAAGTCAAAACCAACGCTCGAAGGCGCGGGCGTCCACCTGAGGCGTGCCTTCGGCTTCGGCAATACTTCCGATTTCGATCCCTTCTTGCTTCTGGACGATTTCCGCAACGACATTCCCGAGGATTATCTGGCCGGGTTCCCCTGGCATCCGCATCGCGGCATCGAGACCGTAACCTACGTGCTGGCGGGAACCGTAGAGCACGGCGACAGCATGGGCAATCGCGGTAGCATCGCCGCCGGGGACGTGCAATGGATGACGGCCGGCAGCGGCATCATCCACCAGGAAATGCCGAAAGGCGATCCGGCGGGACGCATGCACGGATTCCAATTGTGGGCGAACCTGCCGTCAAGTCTCAAAATGACGCCCCCGCGCTACCAGGAAGTGAACAGCGTGGATGTCCCCGAGGTCACCGATGACGACGGCACCCACGTCCGCGTGGTCTGCGGGAGTTTCTGGGGCAAGAAGGGACCGGTTGACGGCATCGCGGCCGACCCGATCTATCTCGACGTATCGGTGCCGCCGGGCCGCAGGAAAACGCTGCCCGTCGAGACCACGCGCCATGCGTTCGCCTACGTGTTCGCCGGCAACGGAAAGTTCTGCAACGCGTCGGGACCTCTCGCGGTGCCGACGGAGCCGGTCGGATGGCTCGATACGGCGCCGCCTGCCGAGGCCGACAATCGATCGCTCATTCTGTTCGACCGCGGCGATGAGCTCATGGTACAGGCCGGAGACGACGGGATCCGGTTCCTGCTCATTTCAGGCCAGCCACTGCAGGAACCGGTCGCGTGGTATGGTCCGATCGTGATGAATACGCAGGAGCAGCTCCGTCAGGCATTTCAGGAACTGGAGCAGGGAACGTTCCTAAAGGACAGTGGCAAGTGACTCGTGATTGCTCCATTGAGTGATTGGGTCATTGACTCAATGGTTCAATCGGTCAATGGCACAATCGCCTTGGCACTTGGCACTTGTCACTCGCATCTGAGCGCCTCCATGGGATCGACCTTCGTGGCCCGGCGCGCGGGGATGTAGCTGGCGCCAAGCGCCGCCACCGCGAGCGTCGCCGCTACGCCGATCAGCGTCAAGGGATCGGCGGCCGTGGTGCCGAACAACAGATTGCGCATCAGAGCGGCTGCCCCCACGGAGCACAACAGACCGATCACGATTCCGATCGCCGACAGCCGTCCGGCCTCGCCGAGGACGAGCCGGTAAACAGATCTTCGCTCGGCTCCCAGCGCCATCCGGACGCCGATTTCGCGTGTCCGCTGGCTCACCGAATACGCGATAACGCCATAGAGCCCGATCACGCCCAGCAGCAGCGCGATGGCCGCGAATCCGCCCACCAGAAACGCCGAGGAGCGGTGCAGATAAGCGCTGGACGAGTCATGGATTCTCTGCTCCATGCTGGCTTCGTTGATCGTGCCGAGTCCCGGGTCAATTCGATGAATAACCAAATCGAGCTCCGGCAACACCGACTCGGGCGCCGGCGACGTCCGGGCAACGACAGAGAAATAGGAATCAGTACTCTGATTGATCGGAAGGTACTCGGTGGGCCAGGTGTCGGAATCAAGCGCAGCCTCGTGAACGTCGTCAACCACACCGACGATTTCCCGGATAGACTTCGGCGTCAGTTGTGTGTCGCCGATTTTCTGGCCGACGGGGTCCTGGCCCGGAAAGTACTTTTTCGCCAAGGCCTGATTAATGATGACCACGTTGGGCTTGGATTCATCGTCGGCGTCGGTGAAATATCGTCCGCGCTCAAGCTTTGCCTGCAAGGTCTTAAAGTAATCCGGACTGATGTCACGCTGATTCACCTCGTTGTGCTCTCCACTGTAAGGCCGGCCTACGAAGCGGATCCAATCAGTGTTGCCGTTGAAGCTCACCGGCAATTGCATCGCTATGGCGGCGGATTTCACGCCGGGCAGAGATGAAACGCGCCTCACAATCTCGCGTCCGAGCGCAACCTTCTGCTCGTCTTTCTCATATCCGACGCGCGGCAGAGCCACGTCGACGGTCGCCAAGTGGTCCGGTTGGAATCCCAAGCCCACATGCAGCAGCCGGTACAGGCTCTTGCTGAGCAGGCCGCCTCCCGCCAGCAGCACTACGGCGATCGCCAGCTCCGCCACGACCAGATTCGACCCCAAGCGCCGCCACAGGATTCCCGTGGAGCTGCGGCCGGCTTCGGTGAGTCCTTCCCGCAGGCGCCACGCCGAAAGGTGGACGCTCGGAGTCAGAGTGAACAGCGCCGCGGCGACGAGCGAGATGACGCACGCAAATGCGGTCACGTGCGCATTCAGGCTCAAACCGCGCAGGAACGGCACGTAAGCGAGCATGTCAGCCGGAATCAGCCCCGTCAGGAGACGCATCAGCCATCCGGCGGAGATGAGGCCCAAAGCGCCGCCGAACCCTGCCAGGATGAGGCCCTCGGTTGCGAATTGGCGCACCAGCCTCGGCCTCGACGCTCCGAGGGTTCTGCGCACGGCGATTTCACGCCGGCGGCCTTCGGAACGCACCAGCAACAGACTAGTGACATTCACGCAGGCGATCAGGAGCAGCAGTCCGGCTCCACTGAACAGCAGCAGGATGATCGGCCTGACCTGTCCCACGATCACCTCGGAAAGGGGCATGACGCTTGCACCCTGACCGCGATTCGAGTCGGGATACTCCTTCTCGAGCGCTTGCGCGATCGACTTCATGTCAGCCAGTGCCGCCTGTACTGAGACACCGTTTTTCAGCCGCGCGATTCCGTACAGATTGTGGCAACTTCGCCTGAGGGCGCAGTTATTGTCCGACGGCCGGTACGTCGTCCAGAGTTCGGCCCCGCCTCTGGGCGCGAACTGGAAATCCGGCGGCAGTACTCCGATAATCGTATGCGGAACACCGCTGAGAGAAACCGTTTCGCCGATCGCATCTGCCCTTCCGCCGAACCACTTCTGCCACGCTGGGTATGTGAGCATCACCGTTTGCGGCGCTCTGGGCGAATCTTCGCCTGGAGCGAAGTCGCGTCCCCGGGCCGGGGCGACGCCCAGGGTCCGGAAAAAGCCGGCACTGACTTTTGCCGCCAGCACCGGCGCCGTGCCCGAGGGAGTCCTCAGCATGTAGCCCGAGCCGGTGTAAACGTCGAGCGAGGTGAACACGTTGTTCAGCCTTTTCCAGTCGAGATAGTCCGGGTAGGAGAGATTACCACGCGGAAATAGCGCCAATGATTCCGTTACGTCGACCAGCCGTGTTGGATTCGAATAGGGCAGCGGCTGAATCATTGCCGCGTCCACGAAGGCGAAGATGCCAGCGCTGCCGCAGATGCCGAGAGCCAGCACCAGCACCGCGACCGCTGCAAAGCCCGGACTTTTGCGCAACATGCGGAGCGCGTAGCGAAGGTCCTGCGCCAGCGCCTCAAACCAGGGCAGTCCCTGGAGATCGCGGTTTGTCTCTCGCAGTTGCGTCAGGCCGCCGAGCCGCACGCGCGCCGCGCGCCGTGCCTCGTCCGGAGTCATGCCACGGCGCATGTTCTCGTCAATCAGCAAGGCGAGATGCGCGGCGACCTCCTGCTCGAACTCCCGATCGATGCCGCGCCGAGCGAACGATCCCCGAATTCGCGCTGTCTGTACTCTCAGCCATCTGAACATGACAGGTCCTTTCTCAACCGCCGAATCACTCAATCGCCACATCGCTCGATGACCCGATCATCCGATGGCTTCACTCGTAGCGCAGCGCCACAATGGGGTCGACCTTCGTGGCCCTCCGCGCCGGCAGGTACCCGGCGAATCCAGCCACGGCCCCCAGCAAAGCCGTGGCCGCGAGAATCGTCAGGGGGTCGGTGGCCTTCAACCCGTAAAGCATGCTGTCAATCAAGCGGGCAGCAGCCCACGCGGAGGGCAGACCGGTCAGAATCCCGATGGCCGCCAGCAGCAGGGCCTCGCCCAGCACCATGCGCAGGATCCCGATCCGTTCAGCGCCGAGTGCCAGCCGGATGCCGATCTCGTTGGTGCGACGCGCCACGGCGTAGGCCATGATCCCGTACAGGCCGATGCAGGCGAGCAGCAGGGCGAGCACGCCGAAGAAGCCGGAAAGAGCCGACACCAGTCTTTCCTGGTAGAGCGACTCATCGATTTGCTGCGTGAAGGGCGTGACCTGTGGAGAGGTGAGACGCGGGTCAAGGTTCTGGAGCAGCGTGCGGATCTCCGGGGTCAATGCCGACGGACCAAGGGCCGTCCGGACTTCGAAATTCACGCCACCCCACTCCTTACTCTGAAATGCGGACAGATAGGCCGTGGGCGGCACGCTGTCCCTCAGACTGACATACTTGGCATCTCCGACCAGTCCGACGATTTCATATTCCGTCTTGCGTTGACCTTCTCCCCAACCAAATCGCCTTCCCATCGGATTCCGGCCTTCAAAGAAGCGGCGAGCCATGGCCTGGTTGACGATCGCAACCAGCGGCGAGCCGGGACGATCCTGTGGCCCAAAATCCCGGCCCAGAACGAGCGGCGTGTGAAGCGTAGCGAAGAACTTCGGGCTCACCGCGTTAATGTAGGTGTTCATGTCTTCGCCCGGCCGCGGTGTGTAGCCCTCGACGAAGATGAAGTTATCCCAGCCTCCGCCGCTGATGGGCGTGATGAAAGAGAAACTGGCGGACTGCACTCCCGGCATCTCGCTCAGTCGTTCCAGCAGGCGCTGATCGAGTTCCCGCAGCCGGTCTTCCTTGTATCCGGCCCTGGTCGGGTCGAGTCCAAACAAAAGCACGTTCCGGCTGTCGAATCCCGGATCGAGGGTTTCGAGGTTGCGAAGCGTGCGAGCCAGCAGACCCGCGCCGACCACCAGCACGAGCGACAGCGCCACCTGGACGATCACCAGGGCGCGGCCCAGGCTGCGCCCCGTCCGCGGGGTTGTCACGCGGGCAGAGCCCGGGTTGACCGTGACCCGCGTTGCGCGCAGGGCCGGCGCCAGTCCGAAAGCGATTCCGGTGATCAGTGCGATCAAGAGAGTGAAGGCCAGCACGCGTAAGTCGGGATGGACGTCCAGCGTCACTTGGTTCTGCCCGCGCGACATCAGAAGCACCAGCACGGGACTTCCCCAGTAAGCGAACAGCACTCCGACGGCGCCGCCGATCGTGGCCAACAGAATGTTCTCCGTGAGCAGTTGACGCACCAGCCGCCGCCGTCCCGCGCCCACCGCCAGTCGCACCATGATTTCCCGTTCGCGGGCGCTCGCCCGCGCCAGCAGCAGGTTGGCCACGTTCGCGCACGCGATAAGCAGCACCAGCGCGACCATGCCCATCAGCAGAATCAGGGGCTGCCGGAATTCCTTGCGCAGGTAGTCGGTGCCGCGCGCTGCGGGAAGAAGCACAATTCGGCGCTTCCAAAAGTCGCGGCGTTCAGTCTCGGAAAAGCCCGACAGGTTCCGCTGCTGCTGCGCCTGCCGGAACGCGACGTCCAGATTGGCGCGCGCCTGCTCGATCGAGACGCCGGGTTTCAGGCGCCCGACGAGGGTCAGCCAGTTCACGTTGAGATCGGTGAGATAGCCGAACTCACCCCCGATCAGTTGCGGCTGCATGCCGACCGGCGCCCAAAGATCGCAAGTCCGGCCGGGGTTGACGCCCCCGAAGTATCTGGGCGCCACGCCAATGATGTTCAACAAAACGCCGTCCACATCGACTTTCTTTCCCAGCACGGCGGGATCACGGGCAAAGTCGCGCGTCCAGAGCGCGTAACTGATCACCGCAACCGGATGGGCTCCGCTGTCCTCGTCCGGCGCAAACGTCCGTCCGATGGCCGCGTTGACACCCAGCAGGGAAAAGAAATCGGCTGAGACGAGTTGTCCCTTGATGGAGGGGCCGCTCTCGTCATCGCGATTTACCCAGCGCGCGTCAAACGAGTCCCAATAATCAAACGCGGACAAATCGGTGAACACCTTATTGTTCTGGCGCAGCTCCTTGTAGACAGGGTAGGCAAAACTCTCGCCGACGAACGATTCCGCGCCGTGCTGCCCCTGAAATCCGACCTGCACCAGCCGCTCGGGTTCCTGCACGGGCAGCATCCGGAGCATGACGGCGTTGATGACGCTGAAAATCGCAGTATTGGCGCCGATACCGAGCGCGAGGGTCAAGACAGCGACAACGGTGAAGCCGGGGCTGTTGCGCAGCATCCGCCAGCCGTAGCGGATGTCCTGCGCAAGGGTTTCGAGCCAGGGCAGACCCTGCAGCTCACGATGCGTCTCGCGCAATTGCGTCACGCTGCCTAACTGCACGCGGGCAGCGCGGCGAGCCTCTTCCGGTGTCATGCCACGGCGCATGTTCTCGCGGGTGAGCTGATCGAGGTGCGTGTCAAGCTCCTGTTCGAAGTCGAGATCGAAGCGCTTCCTGGCAATCAATGCCTGGATTCGTGACGCCAGCACTCTCAGAAAGGTCATCACGTTACCTCAGACGAGCCACTCGTCTTATTTCTCTCGTCACTTGTCACTCGTTGTCACTCGTCACGCTTCACTCGCCACTTGTCACTCATATCTGAGCGCGGCCGTCGGCTCGATGGCGGAGGCGCGCCGCGCCGGGAGAACCACCGCCGCAAACGCAGTTGCCCCTAGCGTCACCGCGACTGCGGCAAACGTCAGAGTGTCCGTCGGCTTCACGCCATACAGTTGAGCGGAAAGGAACCTCGTAAGACCCAAGGCGGTGCCAATGCCCGCCAGCAAACCAATCAGCACCAGTCCCATCCCTTCCCTGAGCACCAGCCTGATGATGCCGGCTGGTCTTGCTCCCAGCGCCATCCGGACCCCGATCTCCTGTGTACGTTGCGCGACGCTATACGCCATCACCCCGAACAATCCAATCACAGCCAGCAGCAACGCGATGCCGCCGAAAGCACCGAGCAGCACCAGGCTAAATCGGGTTCGCGAACTTGCGAGCGACAGCACCTCGTTCAGGGTTTCGATATCCGTCAGAGGAACGTCGGGGTCGACCGACTTGACCGCGGCCCGTACTGCGCCAGCCCAATCCGCCGGCCGGCCCGCCGTGCGAACCAGCAGATGCATGTCACCGTGGGGCCGCTGCGCCTCGGGCCAGTAGAAGGTGGGTTCCTCCGCATCGGCCAGGCTCTGATAGCGGACGTTGCCCACCACGCCGACGATTTCGCCGACCAGCGTCTGACCCCAGAAGATCCCCAGGCGCTTTCCCAGAGGGTTTTCGCCCGGCAGGAAGCGGTCCACCAGGGCTGTGTTGGCGATCAACTTCAGCGGCTTGGATTGGTCCTGAGTTTTTGTAAGATCGAGAACGCCGTTATCGGCGTCAGTGAAATCGCGACCCGAGTAGAGAGGCACACCGAGAGTCGTGAAGTAGCCGGGGGTGACGGAGCGGGCCAGCGCATCGAGTTGCTGACTGGGCGGCGGTACGGGCCGCCCCGCGACGTGAATCCAAGTCGACGCTCCGTGGCCCGAGACCGGCAGATGATCGATCGCGGCGGCGGAACGTACGCCGGGTAGGTTGCGGACCCTGGCCAACACTTGAGCGAAAAACGCCGACTGCTGTTCACCGGTCTGGTACTGTCCGTCGGGCAGCTTCAGATGGCAGGCAAGCACGTTGCGATCGCTGAAACCGGGATCGATGTTGCGGAGATACGAAAAGGTGCGCAGCAGCAACCCTGCCGCAACCAGGAGGACCATCGCCAGGGTGACTTCGAGAATGACAAGACTGCTCCGCAATCCTGAACCGCCCCCGATGGCGCCGCGACTGCCCTGCCGCATCGAGATCGCCGGGCCTTGCCGCGAGGCTCTGAATGCCGGAACGAGGCCCACCAAAAGCGCCGTCGCAACAATGAGGGCGAAAGTGAACATCAGCACAGCCGGGTCGGGCCGCATCTGCTCGAGACGGGGAATTGGCATGCTCGGCGGTACCAGTGACGCCATGACTTGGGCGCCCCACCACGCCACGAGCAGTCCGAGGATTCCTCCCACACCCGCCAGCACCAGGCTCTCCGTGAGCAATTGCCTGATAAGCCGGCCGCGACTGGCGCCGAGCGAAGCTCGCACCGCCATTTCGCGCTGCCGCGTGCTGGCCCGGGCAAGCAGCAGGTTGGCGACGTTCGCGCAGGCGATCAGCAGAACACAAAGGACGGCGCCGAGAAGAACCAGCAGCGCCGGACGGACCTCGCCCACGTAGGAATCGATGAGCGGAGTGAGCGTTGCTTGGCTGTCCTCGCCGGTGAGGATTGGAGGTCCATCACGTTCAAGCCGTCGCGTCAACGCGGTCAGGTCAGCTTGGGCTTGTGCGGCGCTTGCTCCTGGGCGAAGGCGTGCCACGATCTGTATGTCGCGTCCCTCCGTCCAGCGGAGATTCGGATCGCGCCCGAGCGGGACCAGAAAAGCGGGCCTGCCGAGGAATTCAAAATCGGACGGAAGCACACCGATCACGGTGAACGGGAAGCCGTCGATTGAGATGTGCGCGCCGACCACGTCCGCGCGTCCGCCGAAGCTGCTCTGCCACAACGCATGACTCACCAGAGCCACGTTGTTCCGATTTGGAAAGTCCTCCTCAGGCCTGATGTTCCGCCCCAGGATCGGCCGGACGCCAAGCACATCGAGGAAATTGGCGGACACGATCTGACTGGAGACCTGGATCGGGTCCCCGTGCCCGGCAAACGTCATCTGGACTTCCGGGGCCCTATCGACCGCGGCCATAGACGAGAAGCTGTGGTTCTGGCTCCGCCAATCAAAAAAAGTCGTAGGGGAAAAATAGCTGGTGCCGCTGCCAGGGGAATGTGGATCTTGCTGCCCGAGCATCACAAGGCGGCCCGGATCGGCCAAGGGTAGCGAGCGCAGCAGGACCGTATTCACGATGCTGAACAGCGCCGTATTGGCGCCGATGCCGAGCGCCAGCGTCGCCACGGCGGCAAGGCTCACCCACTTGGCATGCCAGAGCGTCCGAAACGCGTAACGCAGGTCTTGCCACAGGCTATCGAGCCAAGACAGACCCTGGAGTTCACGGTTGGTCTCTCGAAGCTGCGTAACGCCGCCTAGGCGCACACACGCAGCGCGGCGAGCCTCTTCAGGGCTCATACCGCGGCGGAGGTTCTCCTCGGTGAGCAGCGAGCGGTGGGCCTCGAACTCCAGCCGGAAGTCTTCGTCGAGGCGACGGCGCGTGAGCAACCCTCGAATTCGGGAACTCAGGACTCTCAACCATTCGAACATCACGTTCACCTCAGCGGCGTTACCGCCAAGCGGCAGGGTGGAGCAGACGATCCATAACGCTCCAGGTTCGTTTAGTGCACCGCATCACTCTGCCCGCAAAGCAGTCGTTGGGTCGATCGCCATCGCTCGGCGGGCTGGGATCAGGACTGCCGCAACTGCGGCCAGCAGCAGCAGGCCTGCGACACCGGCAAAGGTGGCAGGATCGTGCGGACGTACTCCGAAGAGGAGGCTCTCGAGCCACCGCGCCAGCCACCAGGCGCCGATCAACCCGCCGGCGATCCCCACCAGCACGCGCGCCAATGTTTGCCTCACCAGCATCCAGCAGAGCTGCACCGGCGAAGCGCCGAGGGTAGACCGGATGCCAAGCTCTGGAGTGCGCCGCGCAACGGTGTAGGCCAGAAGCCCATAGACTCCCACCAGTGCGATCAGTAGTGCAAGTCCTGACACTACGACGCTGACAGCGGTCGTAAAGCGCGGCAGCGCCGTCGACCTCGACAGCCATTCGTCGAGCGTCCCGATTTCAGCGACCGGCTGGTTCTTGTCGACTCCGCGGATAGCGCGGCGGACGATGGGTACGAAATCGATCGGCTCACCCGCCGTTCGCACCAGCAACGTAGTCCAGGCAAGCCAGTCCTCTGTCTTTTGCGCGTAGGGAGTGTAGACCACCGGTCCTTCGTCAGCGTTGAGTCCCATATGCTTGACGTCGGGGACCACTCCCACGACGTCCATCCAGCGCTTATCGTCCTTAATGCGCAGCCTCCGCCCCACCGGGTCGGAGCCTGGCCAGCAGCGGCGGGCCATAGTTTCATTGACAATCGCCACGGGGCGGCTGCCAGCACGATCATCGGCATTGAAGTCGCGGCCCCTTCGCAGCGGAATCCCGGCGGTCTGGAGGTAGCCTGTGCTGATCACGCGAAACCCAGCCTGGATGGGCGCTTCGGATGACTTGCGGATGAGGCCCGGCACGACAAACTCGAAGGTCGGGTTATTGCCTTTGAGCGGGGTATCGCTGATCTCGCCCGCGGCGACGACGCCCGGCAGGGTCTGAGCACGCTCGAGGACCTGTTGGAAGAAGCTGATCTGCGCTGTGCCGGTTGGATACTTGGAGCGGGGCAGCGTGAGTTGCATAGTGAGCACGTGGTCCGTTCGCAACCCCGGATTGGTCGAGACCAGACGGACCAGGCTCCTTCCCAGCAGACCAGTACCCACCAACAAAACGCACGCCAGCGCGATCTCGACGGCCACCAGCAGGCCTCGATTGCGCTCCAGGCCGCGCGGCGTCCCGCGAGAGCCGGAACTGATGAGAGCTCCCAGGTCGGAGCGCGAGGCCTGCAGGGCCGGCGCTGAGCCGAAGATGAGAGCGGTGACCACCGTCACCGCCACTGCGAACAACGCGACCGGAGCGTTCAGGCGGATGTCGCCGGCACGCGGAATGAAGCCGTCGCCGAACGCTCTCACCAGCACGGTTCCCATGGTCGCAAGTGCAATCCCCGCGCCGCCGCCGAGCGTTGCCAGCACTGCGCTCTCAACGATCAGTTGTCGAAGAATCCGGACGCGGCCCGCTCCGAGAGCCGCTCGCAGGCCGATCTCACGGCTTCGCGAGGCGGCCTTGGCGAGCAGCAGGCTGGCCAGGTTAGCGCACGTGATCAGCAGGAGCAGTAGTCCGCCGGCCTGAAGAGTGAGGAGAATCGGACGCGTCTTCCCGACCAGTTCCTCCTGTAGCGGCACCAGGGACGCGCCCCAGCCGGAGTTCGTGGCCGGGTACGCCGCCGCCAGCCGACCGGAGATGAGGCCCATGCTGGTCGCCGCCTGCCGCCGGGTGACGTTCGTCCGCAGCCGTCCTATGACAGCGAGCCACCGCCCCTCGCGATTCGAGCGGTCTCTGGCGCTCATCGAGAGCGGCACCCAGGCGTCCGTCTCTTCGGTGGGGAATGCGAAGCCGGCCGGCATGACTCCAATCACGGTCGCTCGGGAGCCGTTGAGGGTTAATTGACGCCCGACGATCTGAGGCGATCCGCCGATGGCCTTCCACAGATGGTGACTGATAACGACGATCGAGGCGCTCTGCTCCCCATCCTCACCGGGCGCGAATGTCCGGCCGATTTGCGCGGGAACGCCGAGCGTGGAAAACAGATTCGCCGTGACGAGCTGCGTTTCCAGACGGCGCGGCTCGTCAATGTTGGTCAGGTTCATCGGCCAATTTGCATAGGCGGATAACGACTCAAAGGCGCGCGACTGCGCTTGCCAGTCGTAGAAATCGGCGGCCGACACGTGCATGGGCTCGACGCCGTGCGGCGCCCATTGGGACCACACGGCGAAAAGCCGGTCGGATTGCGGGTAGGGAAGGGAACGTACGAGGACGTTGTAAACAGTGCTGAAGATTACAGTGTTGGCTCCGATGCCAAGCGCGAGTGTCAGCATCGCGACGGTGGCGAACCAGGGACTCTTGCCCAGCATGCGGAGCGCGTACCGAACGTCCTGAAGAAGAGTTTCGACCGTTTGCCAGCCCCAGGATTCACGGTAATTTTCGCGAAGCTGAGTAACTCCGCCCAGGCGCACGCGAGCCGCGCGGCGCGCCTCTTCCGGCGTCAGACCGCGACGGAGATTGTCCTCAGTCAGCATTGAAAGATGCGTATCGAGTTCCTGTTGGAACTCGGCCTCCTCGCGCCGCCGAGCAGCCAATCCGCGCAATCGCGAAAGCAGCGCTCTGAATCGATCCCGCGTGGCGAACCTGTTGGTCATGACCCGACACCTGACCTCTTACAGCCTAATGACTCAATGGCCCAATCACTCGATCGCTCAATCACTCGGTCCCACCAGTTGCAACACCCGCCCCACGACTCCCGAAATCCGCTCCCAGTTCTCCGCCTCAGCGGTGAGGTGCTTCCTTCCTCGCTTGGTGATCGAGTAGAATTTCGCCTTGCGATTGTTCTCCGACGCGCCCCACTCCCCGCTGATCCAGCCCTTTTGCATCAGCCGCACGAGCGACGCGTAGATAGTCCCCTGGTTCACCCGCAGCACTTCCTCGCTCAACTGCTCGATGCGGCGCGCCAGACCGTAACCGTGCAGCGGCCCCATCGCCTCCAGCGTCTTGAGCACCATCAGGTCGAGCGTGCCCTGCAGAATCTCCGATCGATCGTTCGTCATCCTCCGGCCTCCTGTGGCTTGTCCAGAGGAGTATGAACCCCGTCTTGTGGGATGTCAACAGGAGAATTGGCCTGTTCGATTTAGTCACTCGAAATTGTGTTTATGCGCCCTGCAGGCGGCTACTCCTTAAAGCCAGGCGACCAGCCTTCAGAATCCGTCGGCGGGCTGGGGCTCTTCGAGATCCGTGCAATAGCCTGGGATTAAGTGGCGAGGGCTCCGATGTTGTGTCAATGGGTATCGCTTTTGGATTTAGGCTGGCGAAGCGACAGCCTCTGGTCAGGCGGCGCGCCTTCCCTTATTCTGGAAGAGGCACGGCGGCGACAGAGGGGCCCGGCTGAGCGGCGATTCCGGCGGAATAGTCCGCCAAGATCGCGCGTCGCGGCCGGGGTCAGATCATCTAACGATATGAGCGAGACTTCGCCACAGACGGTGGAGCGGACGGAATCCGCGCTGGTGACGGCGGCCAAGGCCGGCGATTACGACGCTTTCGAGCAGCTCGTCAACCGGTACGAACACAAGATCTATCGTCTGGGTTTGAACATTACCGGCAATCCGGAGGATGCGGAGGACGTGCTGCAGGAGACGTTCCTCAAGGCGTTCGAGAATTTGCCGAGGTTCCGCGAGGATTCGCGGTTTTACACGTGGATTGTGCGCATCGGCGTGAACCAGGCGCTGATGAAACTGCGCAAGCGCCGCACGGACAAGTCGGTCTCACTCGACGATCCCATCGAGGAGAACGGCGAGATCATTCCGCGCGATTTCGCCGATTGGGCGCCCAATCCGGAACAACAGTTGGGACGCACCGAAACCCGGGAGATCATGGAAAAAGCGATCCAGAATCTACCGCTTTCGTTTCGGACCGTGTTCCAGTTGCGCGACGTGGAGGGCCTCTCCACCGAGGAGACGGCCGAGACGCTGGGCCTCACCATCAGCGCAGTCAAAGCGCGCCTGTTCCGGGCGCGTCTGCGGCTGCGCGAGGATTTGGCCAAGTTTTTCAAGCGAGGTTGAGCTTTGGACTGTCAGGACGTGTTTCGGCGAATTTCGGATTACCTGGACGGCGACTTGGACGTGGAGCTGAAGCGCGCCATTGAGGCGCACGCCTGCGGCTGCCATCACTGCGAGATAGTGGTCGACACCACGCGCATGACAATTAAGCTTTTCTGCGACGGACAGTGGTACGATCTGCCGATCCAGGTGCACCAGCGGCTGCACGCCGTACTGAAGAGCCGGTGCCGCGATCGACTGGCGTGACTTGATCGCAAGTGGTCAGTCGACAGTTCCCCGTCGCTCCGGCTGGAGGCGCGACGCCGGACTCAGCGAAACTCACTCCGGTAGACCACCTGACCTGAAAAAGAAAATTCAGCGAGAATTCACATGCGAGAACCAGTAATCATTTCTGCCGTGCGGACCCCGATCGGAAAATTCCAGGGGTCGCTGGCCCCATTCTCCGCCACCGATCTCGGCGCGATCGTGGTGCGCGAGGCCGTTAAGTGCGCAGGCATTGAGCCTGCCGAAGTCGACGAGATTATCATGGGCAACGTGATCTCGGCGGGACTCGGCCAGAACCCCGCACGACAGGCGGGACTCAAAGGCGGGCTCGGCAATCGCGTGGCCGCCATGACGATCAACAAGGTCTGCGGCTCCGGATTGAAGGCGGTGGGCCTGGCGGCGCAGGGCATCCAGACCGGCGATGTTGAAGTGGTGGTAGCGGGCGGCATGGAATCCATGACCAATGCCCCTTACCTGCTGCCCCACCTGCGGCAAGGGTTTCGCCTGGGTCACGCCAAGGTGCTTGATTCCATGATTCACGATGGCCTCTGGGACGCTTATAACGATTTCCACATGGGCATGACGGCCGAACTTGTGGCCGAGAAGTACCAGATCACCCGTCCTCGCCAGGACGCCTACGCTCTCGAGAGCCATCGACGCGCGCTGGACGCCATCAAGAGCTGCCGGTTCAGCCAGGAAATCGTACCGGTCTCAATTCCGCGGAAGAAGGGCGAGCCGGTGATCTTCAAGATCGACGAGTCGCCGCGCGCCGATACCACGCTGGACGCGCTCAGTAAGCTCAAGCCCGCATTCAAACCCGAGGGCACCGTGACGGCCGGGAACGCTCCCGGCACCAATGACGGCGCCGCCGCGCTGGTGGTGACTTCCGCCGAACGCGCGCGCGAGTCAGGGCACAAGCCGATGGCCAGGGTTGTAGGCCAGTCGGTCAGCGGTGTCGAGCCCCAATGGGTGATGATGGCGCCCGTCGAAGCCGTGCGCAAACTGCTCGTGAAGACCGGCTGGAAGCTTGAAGATGTCGATTTGATTGAACTGAATGAGGCTTTCGCCGTGCAGGCTCTGGCCGTTATTCAGGAACTCGGCCTCGATCCTGAAACGACCAACGTCAACGGCGGCGCGGTGGCGCTCGGACATCCCATCGGCGCGTCGGGCGCCCGTATCCTGGTCACGCTGCTGCACGAAATGGGCCGGCGCAACGCGCAGCGCGGCATCGCGGCTCTGTGCCTGGGGGGCGGGAACGCGGTCGCGCTGGGGGTCGAGCGCGACTAAGCGATAGCAGACGGGCCCTCGACCCGGCCTCGAATGAAGAGCTACCAGGAACAATGGGACGATTACAAGGGGCGCCGGAATACGCTCTTGCTGGTATTTCTCGGTTACATACCGGCCGTGCTGGCGGTTATCGGCGTGTCACGCTTGTTATTCCGTTCCTTGTTTCCTACGTACGCGGCGGCGGTTCTCTTCATGGTTCCTCTGGTCGTTGCCGGCTATCGCTTCAACAACTGGCCTTGTCCGCAATGCGGCAAGCCGTTTCATTCCACCGGGTGGACCTACAACTCTTTCGCTCGAAAATGCGTGCACTGCGGGCTGAGGAAGTATAGCGATGAATCCGACGCGGGCGCGATGTAAGGCGAATCGATGACACAATCACAGGAAGGCTCTGTTCAAACTGTCGGGGTGGTGGGCGCGGGCACGATGGGCCATGGCATCGCCCAGGTGCTGTTGCGACATGGCTACAGCGTCGCGCTGTCGGACGCGTCCGAGGCCTTTCTCGCCAGGGGCAAGGACCGCATCGCGAAAGGTCTGGCGCGCGACGTGGAGAAGTCGCGCCTGACGGCCGAACAACGGAACGAGGCCCTGGCAAAGCTCAAAACGTCGGCTTCGCTCGACTCGGTCGCCGCCGCCGATTTCGTCATCGAGGTCATCAGCGAGAATTTTGAGGCGAAAGCATCCGTGTGGCGTGAGCTTGACGGGCGGACGCGTCCCGAAGTGATCTTCGCCAGTAACACCTCGTCGATCTCCATCACGCGCCTCGCTGCCGTCACCAAGCGTCCGTCGCGATTCCTGGGCCTGCACTTTTTCAATCCCGTCCCGGTGATGAAGCTGGTCGAAATCGTGCCCGGTCTCGAGACCTCGCAGGAAACCGTGGATGCGGCCGAGAAGCTGGCGCTATCGCTCGAGAAGACCCCGGTGCGCGTGAATGACTTTCCGGGATTCATCTCCAATCGCGTCCTGATGCCGATGATCAACGAGGCCGTTTATGCGGTGATGGAAGGCGTGGCCGACCCGCAGGCCGTCGACTCCGTGATGAAGCTCGGCATGAATCATCCCATGGGCCCGCTTGAGCTCGCGGATCTCATCGGACTCGACGTCTGCCTCGACATCATGAAAGTGCTGCATGAAGGCTTTCACGATTCGAAGTACCGGCCGTGCCCGCTCCTGGAAAAAATGGTGGCGGCGGGAAGGCTGGGCCGGAAGACCGGGCGTGGATTCTACGACTACCCCTAGGATTGAGTGACTGAGAGCTTGAGCGAATGATGAATGAGAGAGTGAGCCATTCGACTCTCGTTGAGTCAATGACTCAATCTCTCAATCACCCAGTCACTTCGCTCGCACCTTGAAGCCTCCGCCCTGCTTGATCGTGTAATCCGCCGGAACCTGGAATAGCGATGGATCCGGCTCCTGGCGCGAGATGTTGGTGAGCTGATAGATCGTGGTGCCGAACCGCGGATCGGTCCGCTTGCTGTAAATCGTCTCCTGCAAGTCGGGCGAGTACCAGCGCTCGGACACAATCACAATGGGCTTCTGATTGCCGATCGTGCCGGCCGGGATCGTCTCTGTGGTCCGTGTCCCCTCCGCGTTGACGCCGGCCATCACCTGATTGCCGAGCGACTCGGTGCTGCGCTGTGACTTGGAAGGATCGCCATCCCTGAACTTCGACCGGAAGGGCGGTGGGCCGCCATCCTTCATGGCAACGTCGGCTCTCAGGTGCCGCCCCATCTGCATCGCCGTTTTCGCGTTCACATCCAGCACGTAGCTGGCTCCCGCCACAGGATCGACGATTCTCACGATCTCCGGCGCAGTCCCTTCCGCCGCCAGGAGCCCGATGCGCGATATGGTGCCGTCACGGCGCGTTCGTCCCGCTGAGTCGCGAGCCACGGTCGCCGTTTCCTTGTTATCGATCTGATTGCCGTCGGCGAGCGTCTGTGTGATTTCGGTCGTGGCCTGGGCAGTGAAAGGCGCGCCGGTCACCGGCTTCAGCCCTTCCAGCATCGGATGATCGTGTAGCAAAACAAACCGCCCGTCCGGCGGCGGCGGAGGAGGTGGAGGCGCCGCGCCATCCGGCTCCTGCGCCCACCCCGCGGCGCCGCACGCAGCCAAAGCGATGATCAGACTGACCCTGGCAAAGAAGGTCGATTTCATGGTTTTTCTCCTTTACTCTCCAATGTCGAGTTTCGCAACTCCGCCAGCTCCAAGGGCACCGGCCCGGAAACAAATCGGATGGCACGCGCGACGCCGTCCTCACCAATAACGATGTCGGCGGTAATCGCCAGATCGGCGGACTCGTAGCGCACCGGAAATCCCAGCAGGCCCAGGGCGGATTCCGGCAGCCGGACCCGGACCCACTCTGCGGCTCCGACGGGCGAGTCGTCATCGGCGTAGGGCAAGGGAATGAAATCCGCCAGGTCTTCGAGATCGCTGGCCGGCGGGTTCACGGTTCGCGACTTCCTCCGAGCGGGGACCACCGCCAGCGGCCCGGAAGCCAGGGCCTGCGACGGTGCCGGCTTGATGGACCCCGGCGGGACAATCTCACTGGACGGCCGGCTGGTGGCCGTCATCGCCGCTGCCAACGGTCGCGCCACCGACGCTCGCGCCGGTTTCGTTGCCGAGAACGAAGACCGAGTGTGGCGCCCCACCAGGAGAGCGCCGCCCGCCACAATCAGAACCGCAGCTGCGGCGCTGAGCCACCGCAGCGTGCGTCCCCTATCCATGCGCAGGGGCGTCTGGGCCCGGAAGGCCCGCAGAAGCTCTGCCTGCACTCGATAAGGCGTCTCGCGACGCTCATCGGCGCGAGACAGTGCTTGGAGCGAACCATCGAGCCGGCGCACCTGATAGAACAGCCGGGCGCATCGCGTACAAGCCTGGGCATGCAACACGGCGGCATCGTAGGCGCTGGCATCCAGAACGGTGTCGCGATCCATCTCGTGCACTGCTTCGCGAAACGATGTGCAATTCATCGGAGTCCTTCACTCTCACTCGGCGCCGCGGCGGCAACCCGGGGATTCTGTATCGCCAGGTTCCGCAGCTTCGCCAGCAGCAGGTCGCGGGCGCGATGCAGGCGCGACCGAACTGTGCCGATGGGGCACTTCAATACGGCGGCCGCGTCCTCGTACGTCAGTTCGTGCAGGTCGCAGAGCACCACGGCCTCGCGGTAGGTGGCGGGCAGGGACAGGATGGCCCGGCGCACCTGCCTCACCGTCTGCGCGGTGACGAGATCGGCGAACAGATTCGACGAGGTCACGAGATCGGCGAATCCGTGGCCATCCTCCGGGGTGTCGGATAGTCCGAGGTACGGGCTCTCGGTCGCAACCGAGCGCATCACATGGTTCCTGCAGATCCCGTAGAGAAAGCCGCGCACCGGACCGCGCGCGGCGTCGTAGGTGCGCGCGCTCCGCAGCAGCGTCATAAACGCTTCCTGGACGATCTCTTCGGAGAGCCCCGCGTTGCCCGTCATCTGCAGCGCAAAGCGGTACAGGGGCCCTTGCCACCGCCGGTAGAGCTCGGTAAAGGCTTGCTCGTCTCCCGCGATCATGCCTCGCAGCAGATCGCCATCGGAAATCTGACGTTCGAGTGCCATTCCCTTACGTTGACGATCTGCTCTTCTCTGCGTTACAGAGGCTATTCACAAAATCACAGCCGTGAGTTCCAAAAATGCGGATCTAGCAACGAACAGCCCGCACGCCACTGCTCGAGCACGAGCGCCAGATCCATAAAGTCAGAGGGGATGTCCAACAATTCGATCCCTGCGTGGACGGCAAAGCCCTAGCAGGCGGAATCCGCAGTGGATGCCTGACGACTGGGTCAAAGAAACCGCGCAGCCTCTCCGGAGAAGTCTTGGGTCGAAGGCTCGTGTTTGCCCGTGCCCGAGAAGAGGTCCGGGCAGGCGGATAGAGCCTAATGCATGTCACAAAAGGGGGTTTTCCAGCTGATCTCCGACATAAGCTAGGGTTCGGGCAGCTTGAGAACGGCTCATGCAGGCGCGTCCTCCCGGCTTGCTTCCGCGCTGGCAAATCACTGCGGACGCCCGCTAGTAACAGGTTGTCACAGCCACCAGACCAGAATGGGGAAATGTACATGATCCGAATGCTGCTCGGCTGGCGCGCCACTGCGCCGTTGATGGGGGTGTTGCTTGTTCTATTTGTGCTCGCGTCCTCTGCGGCCGCCCAGGGTTTCAAGGTGCTGTTCAACTTCGACGGCGAGGACGGTGGTCTGCCAATCGCTTCCACGCTGGTGCAGGGCGTCGATGGCAATCTGTACGGAACTACGGACTGGGAGGGAGCGTCCGGGTATGGCACGGTGTTCAAGGTGACTCCCGCCGGAGTCCTCACCAAGCTCTACGATTTTTGCCAGAATCCCGACACCTGCACCGACGGTGCCAATCCCGTTAGCGGACTGGTGCTCGGGCCGGACGGCAACTTCTATGGAACGACGATTGGAGGCGGGACATTCGGCGCTGGTACGGTCTATAAGATCACGCCTTCCGGCGTGCTGACAACGCTGTACAGTTTTGTTGGCCCTGAGGGCGCCTTTCCGGCGACCGCATTGGTCCTCGGCTCGAATGGCAATTTCTATGGAACGACCTCGCTAGGAGGCAACTCCGCAGCCTGCCCTGGGTTGTTCAGCGGCTGCGGCTCGATTTTCGAGATCACGTCCACAGGGGAGTTCACCCTTTTACACCTGTTCGATCTTAACGACGGGGCGACCCCGCAGGCGCCCCTCGTTCAAGCATCGGACGGCAACTTCTATGGGACCGCATTTCAGGGCGGCAGCTTGGGATACGGCACCGTCTTCAAGATGACACCGAGCGGGGCGCTTGCGCTGCTACACAGCTTCAGCGGCGCTGACGGGGAGTATCCCTCTGGGTCGCTCCTTCAAGAGGGCAACGTGTTCTATGGGACGGCCGCGTTCGGCGGTTCCAATGGGTATGGGACCGTCTTCGAAATGACGCACCAGGGTGTTCTGCGCACGATCTTCAATTTTGATCTGGGCAACGGGTACGTCCCGAGTGGGGCAATCATCCGGGCGGCCGATGGCTATTTCTATGGGTCGACGGAAAGCGGGGGCCCAGGTGCCTGCGGAACGTTGTTCAGATTCAACGCGGCTGGCACTCTGACGGTCTTGCATGATTTCGCCCTGGAAGATGGTTGCTACCCGAATGGCCAAGCTCAGGGTACCAACGGAATCTTTTATGGGTTGGGCTACGGGGGAGGAGCTCACAGCTACGGCACCGTGTTCAGCTTTTCTGCCGGGCTGCGACCCCTAGTGGAGACGGCGCCTGCCTCTGGAAAAGTGGGGACATCAGTTCAGATTCTCGGAACGAATCTGAGGGGCGCCACCAGCGTCACTTTCAACCGCACCGCGGCCAGTTTTACCGTGGTCTCAGGTACTCTGATCACAGCGACGGTGCCCGCAGGGGCGACCACCGGGATAGTCAAGGTGGTTACACCCCGCGGCACGCTGTCCAGCAATCTGTCGTTCCAGGTGATTCAATAGTCGACCGTCCGCTCCGGAGTTGAAAGTAAAGCGGAACGTAGCTCTTCGGGGCTGCGGTGTGCGCCAGCGTTCGTTGCGATGCCACCGTTCCCGAATGTTCGGTCGAGACGCCCGGCTTGAGCGTGCGCCGACGAAGGAATCACCTTAAGGGTCGCGATGGCTGCGGCTGCTGCTGGTAAACGGCGGGCGGTGTTTTTCACGGTCTCTAACCCTCCTCATGCTCGATCAGGATTAACATCCATCAGCAGATAACGCAGGGTATCGCGTCGGACGCAGGCGCTCTGTCATTTTCTGGTCAGGGTCGTGTCGACAATTTGTCAATGCCTGGGACGTTGAGATTATCCATTCTCATATCAACCGCACCGGCTTGCGGTTGTGTGGCACAGACCCGTTCCCGCCTGCCGCAACTCCGAGGATGCCTTATGATTAGTCCACAAGCCTGGCATCCATGCAGTGAACGTAGAGGCATGGTAGCCATCTCGTCGACCGCCGCTACTTTACGTGTTACGAACACCGTCGCCCCGATCATCATTCCGAAATGGCGGCAGCGACCCCACGCGTTCGCAAAGGCTTGTGCGGAAAGAGACCAGCCATCAGCACGGACCTGCTCTTCAACAACCGCGTCATTTGATTGGTCAGCAGTAAGATAACGCAATGAGATGTTGCTTTGGCACCTCGCTCAAACCCGGAGCGCCGTCCGAGCTGATGGAATCGGTTGTAACGATTGGGCGGACATCAACGCTATTCGGGCTGTCGGCCTCGGTAGTCGACGGACAACACGACAAGGAGTGGTAGCGACTTTGCTTGTTTTGGAGCGGCTGCCGTCAGGCGGCAAAGAAGCCTTCTCGTTGACGGTACCAAGACCAACAGTTGGAAAGCCAACCGGGCGGCCACGAGGACCGCCGCTACGTCTGGTATCATAAACGCTCGGAGGCAGACCTATGACAGACCAATCGACGAAATCGAATGGCAATGGCGCGCTGCGAAGTCGCGAGTGGTTCGGCAGCGACAATCTGCAGAACATGTCGAACCGCGCTTACCTGCGGGCCGAAGGATTCACCAGTCGCGTGTTCGACGGACGTCCGGTGATCGGCGTCTGCAACTCCTGGAGCGAGCTCACCACTTGCAACGCGCACTTGCGCCAGGTGGCCGAAGCGGTGAAGCGCGGCGTTTGGTCGGCCGGCGGATTTCCGCTCGAATTTCCCACCATCTCGCTCGGCGAAGTGCTGATGAAGCCGACCACCATGCTCTATCGCAACCTGATGGCGATGGACGTGGAAGAGTGCATCCGCGCCTATCCCATGGACGCGGTGGTGCTCCTCTGCGGATGCGACAAGACGACGCCCGCGCAATTGATGGGCGCGGCCAGCGCCGGCGTTCCCGCGCTGATGGTTACCGGCGGTCCGATGCTGCGCGGCATGTATCGCGGCGAAGCGCTCGGCTCGGGAACCGACTCGCGCAAGTTATGGGCCGAAAAGCGCGCGGGACGCCTGACCGACGAGGAATGGTGCGAGTTCGAGAGCTGCATCAGCCGCAGCGCCGGACACTGCATGGTGATGGGAACCGCGTCGACCATGACCAGCGTCGTGGAAGCGCTGGGCATGACTCTCACCGGCTGCGCCAATATTCCCGCGGCCGATTCGCGCCGCATGGCGGTGGCGGAAGAGAGCGGACGACGCGCTGTCGAAATGGCCCGCGAAGGACTGACGCCGGCGAAGGTACTCACGCGCGAGGCGTTCGAGAACGCCATTCGCGTGAACATGGCGATCGGCGGCTCGACGAACGCGATTATTCACCTCGTGGCCATCGCCGGACGCGTGGGGATCGATCTGCCGCTCGAGTTGTTCGACGAAATCTCGCGGAGCACGCCCTTCATCACCAACGTACGTCCCTCGGGAGAGATGCTGATGGAGGACATGTACTATGCTGGCGGTCTGCCCGCGGTGATGAAGGAGCTCGAACCGCTGCTCCATCGCGGTGCACTGACCGTCACCGGCAAGACCATGGGCGAGAACATCGCGAGTGCGCGATGCTTCGATCGCAATGTGATTCGCACACTGCAGGAGCCCTTGAATGCCGAGGGTGGTACCGTCGTGCTGAAGGGGAATCTCGCGCCGTACGGCGCCGTGCTGAAGCAAACGGCTGCCTCGCCGCATTTGCTGAAGCACAAGGGCCGAGCGGTGGTGTTCGAGAGCTACGAGGACCTGTGGTCGCGCATCGACGCGCCCGATCTCGAGGTGGACGAGAACTCGGTCCTGGTGATGAAGAACGGCGGGCCCAAGGGCGCGCCCGGCATGCCCGAGTGGGGCGATATGCCCCTGCCGAAGAAGCTGCTGGAAGCGGGCGTCAACGATATCGTGCGGCTGAGCGACGCGCGCATGAGCGGCACGGCCTATGGCACCGTCGTGCTGCACGTCTCGCCGGAATCTGCTGTCGGCGGACCGCTGGCGATCGTCCAGAACGGCGACGAAATCGAGCTCGACGTGCACGGGCGCAGGCTCGAACTGCTCGTGCCTCAGAGCGAGATCGCGAAGCGGCGCGCCGCGTGGTGCAACCCCGCGCCACACTATCAGCGCGGCTATGGCCGGATGTATTTGGAGCACGTGCTCCAGGCGCATCAGGGCTGCGATTTTGACTATCTGCGGCCGGTGTAGAGTCAGTGGTGAGTGACAAGTGACGAGTGACAAGCGGAAGCTGCAGCCGAGCTCTCTGCACCAGGATAAGTGATGCTCTTGCCTTCGACCTGCGCGAACGAGGTGAGCTGATGCGCCTGAGCTCGCGTGCGGCTGGTGATGTGACGTACCTCGATCTTCCTGACCGTAAGCGCGTCGGCAATGAGCGATCGGTGGCAGCGCCACGGCACGGCTTCGGCGCACATGATCACGCAAGACTCTCCCGCAGCGAGTTCCATCAGCCTCTGCAAGCCCTCATCGAACGGCGGCGTTTGCATGTAATCGGCGAACCCCCGAAACGAGGCGTTACGCCATCCCGCGTTCACCGAATCCTTCCGCGCGTGGCGCAGGCCTCCCAGCGCGGCGAGGTGCGTGTAATGAATCCGCGCTCTGTGCAGCGATCTCCCCAGCGCCGCGCGATCGAACTGCGGGTTGTGTCGCGAGCGCGGGACGGTGCGGACGTCGATCACGCGTCGTACGCCGTGGGCCCGCAGCAAGGCGATGAAATCCTTGACCGGCCGCGTGGAGTGGCCGATGGTGAAAACGGGCGACGGTACAGGCTTTACGGTCTGTCTGAGAACGCGCGGCTTTTGTGGTGCAGGCATCCTGCCTGCAGTCTAAGGCATTGTGGTGCAGGCTGGAAGCCTGCTCCACAAGCCTCAGGACGTTTGGGGTTGTGGCTTCGGTTTGGGCGGCGGCGGCAGCGACAGGACGTGCGCGCGCACCGTGTCGAATTGACGATCGTCGGCGAGCCACGCCTTGGGCGGACCGAGTTGCGGAATCTCGTCGTCCACCCCTTTGATGCGATCGCCGGGATCGGGATGGTCCGAGAGGAATCTCAACACGCCGGGCGCTTGCGACTTCTGCTTGATCGTCTCGAAGAACTGCGCCATGGCGCGAGGATCGTAGCCGGCGCGGTAGAGGATGTAGACGCCCACCGAGTCCGCCTGCGCCTCCATGCTGCGCGAGTTTTTGAGGAGGAGCGATTCGACGCCGGCGCCCAGCAGATCGCGCAGAATATCGCTGGTAAGACTGCCGTCGGCGCCGAAGAATCCGCTGAAGATCTCGAGCTGCTTTTGCGCCAGCATCGCTTCCGACGCCTGATGCGTGCCGTGGCGCATCACCACGTGTCCTTCTTCGTGTGCGAGCACGCCGGCGAGCTGCGCTTCACTGGTGGCGCTTTCGATGGTGGCGCGATTCACGTAGATGTATCCGCCGGGTAAAGCGAAGGCGTTGATTTCGCCGCTGTTCAGTACGCGGAATTGCCACACATACTCCGGCTGCGG